>Ga0265293_10004553_pt1 | contig 24324 bp, 37 predicted proteins | sample Munlanlewell138R_FD_192505 | JGI IMG/M metagenome (GOLD analysis project Ga0265293, IMG submission 192505) | Leachate microbial communities from a municipal landfill in Southern Ontario, Canada - Leachate well 138R | ecosystem: Engineered > Solid waste > Landfill > Unclassified | place: Canada...
GTTCCCATCTCGAACACGGTAGTTAAGCTTCTTTGTGCCGATGATACTTGGATGGTAACGTCCTGGGAAAGTAGGTAGTTGCCGGATTTATATCAAAGCTCTGTGCTGTATTTGCACAGGGCTTTGTGAATATAGATGCTTGTTCATTTATTAGTTTTAGCTCGGGCAAGCCGAAACTTGTATAAATGCATTTTGGAATATTGCCTTGGTGATTTTTGCTTAGAACAGTACATAACAGAATAAACCATTGAATATAAACAAAAAAATTATTCAATTGCAAAAAATAATGCTTGATATTTACTTGGTACTGTAGTATAATGTTGTTCGTTGTGACGTGGCATGCGATGAAATAGAAGGTTGCTATTATTATAATAGGTTAATTTCTATGGAGAATGTCCGATTCTTGAAACCGGGCGACAAGTCACTGTATATTTGTATTATTTAATGCAAGTAAGCACTGCCCAGGTTAACTGCGGTCTTTTGACCATTAAAGCGCCTGGGTTTTTATATCGCCGATTAAGAAACACCCGGCATAGTGTACACAGTCAGTTGCTTGTTGTACGTAGCTAAAAAAGGAGGTTTATGTATGGCAAACACACAAAAAATCAGAATTAGACTAAAGGCATTTGATCATCAGATTTTGGATCAATCAGCAGAGAAAATTGTTGATACTGCAAAAAGAACAGGTGCGACAGTATCAGGTCCGGTTCCACTACCGACCAAGAAAGAAATTATAACAATTTTAAGAGCTCCTCACAAGTATAAGGATGCTAGGGAGCAGTTCGAAATGAGAACACACAAAAGATTGATTGATATTCTGATGCCGACACCAAAGACAGTAGATGCCTTAATGAGGTTAGATTTGCCGGCAGGTGTTGATATTGAAATCAAGTTGTAGCTTTAGTACGTATTTTAGGGTTAAGTTCATATGCAAAAAAATATGAACCAATAACCAATGGAGGGAAAATTAAATGAAAAAAGGTATGCTTGGAAGAAAAGTTGGAATGACTCAGGTTTTTGATGAAAAAGGCTTCGTGATTCCTGTAACGGTAGTTAAAGCTGGTCCACTTACAGTTGTTCAGAAGAAAACGTTAGATACTGACGGATACAACTCCATAAAGGTTGGCTTCGAAGATGCAAAGGAAAGAAGATTGAATAAGCCTGATAAAGGTCAATTTGCAAAAGCAAATGTAAGCGTAAAAAGACAGCTTAAAGAATTCAGGCTAGATGATACTGACAAATATGAAGTTGGTCAGGAAATTAAAGTTGGAGATATGTTTAAGGTAGGAGATAAAATTGATGTAAGTGGTATTTCAAAAGGAAAGGGTTACCAGGGCGTAACAAAAAGATATGGTTTGGGTAGAGGAAGAATGACCCATGGTTCGAAATATCACAGAGGTGTAGGTGCACTAGGTGCAGGTACCAGCCCTGGGAAGATTTTTAAAGGCAGAAAGCTGCCGGGGCATATGGGCGTTGATAAGGTGACAGTTCAGAATCTTGATGTTGTCATTGTTGACAGTGAAAAAAACCTATTGGCGATTAAAGGTGCTATACCCGGGCCAAAGGGCGGTTTGGTAGTAATAAAGAATTCTGTTAAGTTGACAAAATAATGGACTGTTTTTAATTGAGCAGTATCCGGTAGTTTTAGAATGAGGGGAGGGTATGATATGCCAAAAGTTAATTTATACAGCGTAGATGGAAACATTATAGGCGACATAGAGTTAAAAGACAGTATATTTGGCGTAGAAGTAAATAAAAATGCCGTTCACATAGCGGTATTAAATCAATTGGCTAATAAAAGACAAGGTACGCAGAGCACAAAAACAAGAGCAGAAGTTAGTGGTGGCGGAGCAAAACCATGGAGACAAAAGGGAACTGGTCGTGCCAGACAGGGCAGTACTCGTTCGCCGCAGTGGACAAAAGGTGGTATTGCTTTAGGACCGAAACCTAGAAGCTATAAGTATTCGATACCTAAGAAGGTTAAGAGACTTGCATTAAAATCAGCCTTATCTTCAAAGGTAAATGATGATGAATTATTAGTGCTTGATAGCCTTAAGCTTGATGAAATTAAAACAAAAGAAATGTCAAGAATACTTGAAAACTTGAAGGTAGATAAAAGTGCATTAGTCGTATTGGCTGATAAGGATGATATAATCTATAAGTCTATTAGGAATATTCCATTTGTTAAATCAGCACTTGTTAATACAATTAATGTATATGACATTTTAAAACATGAAAAATTCATTGTAACAAAGGAAGCTGTTAGGAAGATTGAGGAGGTGTATGCTTAATGAAATTTGCTGAAGATATAATTCTAAAACCACATATTACTGAAAAAAGCAATATAGAGTTAGCCGATGGGAAATATACTTTCTTGGTTGATACAAAAGCAACTAAAACTGAAATCAGAAGTGCAGTGGAGGAATTGTTTAAGGTAAAAGTTATTCAGGTTAATACAGTGAATTATGGTGGAAAGCCAAAGAGGATGGGAGCTCATCAGGGGACAACCTCCAAATGGAAGAAAGCAGTTGTAAAAATTGACACTGATCCACAGCCTGAAATTTACATCGCCAAAGACGGTAAAAAGGTTGTTAGCAGCAAGAAATATAGAACAAGCATTGAAGAGTTTGGTATAACGCAATAATAAGAAGTTGATGGGAGTGAAAAAAATGGCAGTTAAAAAGTTTAAGCCAACTTCCCCTGCGAGAAGGTACATGTCGGTTTTAGCTAATGAAGATCTGGCAAAGAAAAAGCCTGAAAAGCTATTAGTGGAACCCAAAAGTAAGAAATCCGGAAGAAACTCTTATGGAAGGATAACTGTACGGCATCGTGGCGGAGGAGCTAAACGTAAATATAGAGTTATTGATTTTAAAAGAAATAAAGATGATATTCCAGCTAAAGTAGCCTTTATTGAATATGATCCAAACAGAACAGCTAACATAGCGCTTTTGCATTATGTTGACGGAGAAAAAAGATATATACTAGCCCCGGTTGGACTAAAAGTAGGCGATACGGTTGTGTCAGGTGAAAAAGCAGATATAAAGCCGGGAAATGCTTTACCAATAAGCAAAATTCCTCTTGGCACTACAATACACAACATAGAAATGAAACCTGGAAAAGGTGGTCAACTTGTTAGGTCGGCAGGAAATTCAGCTCAATTAATGGCTAAGGAAGCAGGCTATGCTCAAGTTCGTTTGCCATCAGGTGAGGTAAGAACGGTACCTATAAATTGCAAAGCTACTATAGGACAGGTTGGAAATTTTGAGCATGAGAACATTTCAATTGGTAAAGCTGGAAGAAAAAGATGGATGGGTATTAGACCAACAGTTCGTGGAGTTGTTATGAATCCTGTTGACCACCCTCATGGCGGCGGTGAAGGTAAATCACCTGTTGGTATGCCGAGCCCAGTTACTCCATGGGGAAAACCGACATTAGGATATAAGACTCGTAAGAAGAAAAATAAATCTGATAAGTTCATTGTCAGACGTAGAAATGAAAAGTAAAGATGAATACATGATTAGATATTTAAAAGTTTAACGGAAGGAGGATTAGTATAAATGGGTAGATCTGTTAAAAAGGGACCGTTTGCAAGTGAGAGGCTTCTTTCTCGTATAGAGGAAATGAATAATAAAAACGAAAAGAAGGTTTTGAAAACTTGGTCAAGAGCATCTACAATATTTCCGCAAATGGTAGGTCATACAATAGCAGTGCATGATGGAAAGAAGCATGTTCCGGTTTACATTACCGAAGACATGGTAGGGCATAAATTAGGTGAATTTGCACCCACGCGGACATTTAAAGGTCATGGACGTCATACTGAAAGGTCAACCGCATTAAAATAAATCCTCAACCGACAGCTTGGACGTTGTTGATTTAAGATATAAAGCAAATAAAGTGATTGCAATTATTGAAAGGAGGAGTTAAGGTTGGGGAATAAAGTAGCCAGAGGTGAACTCCTAGAGAATAACGATGAATTGATTAAAAAATACAATTCTATCCATAGAAAGAATAACAAACCTTCTCTGCTTACCAAAAAGGAAAAAAAAGAACTTGGTATAGGCAAAGATGAAGGAAAGGCAACAGTTAAATATGTTCGAATTTCCGCAAGAAAAGTTAAGATAGTACTTGACCTTATTCGTGGAAAGAACATTAGTGAAGCATACGCTATATTAAACAATACACCTAAAGCGGCATCCGAAGTTCTTGTTAAATTGCTAAAGTCTGCTGAATCTAATGCAGTTAACAACAATGATCTTGATAGTGAAATATTATATGTATCTGAGGCATACGCCAATCAGGGTTCTACTTTAAAAAGGATTAGACCAAGAGCAAAAGGAAGAGCTTACAGGATCAATAAAAGAACTAGTCATATTACCTTGGCAGTTAAGGAACGGAATTAAGAAAGGAGGTTGAAGAATGGGGCAGAAAGTTAATCCACATGGTTTAAGAATTGGAGTGATCAAAGACTGGGATACAAAATGGTATGCTAATGATAAAAACTTTAGTGATTTCCTAGTTGAAGATGTTAAAATCAGAAAGTATATTAAGAATAAATTGTTTATAGCAGGTATTTCAAGAATAGAAATTGAAAGAGCTGCCAACAAGGTTAAAATTAATGTAAACACTTCTAAACCAGGTCTTGTTATCGGAAGAGGCGGTTCAGGTATAGAACAGCTTCGTAAAGAACTTGAAAAAATGACAGGGAAGAGTATTCTTATAAATATAACTGAGATAAAGAGACCAGAATTGGACGCACAGTTAGTATCTGAAAACATAGCTGCTCAGTTGGAGAAGAGGATCTCCTTCCGCCGTGCTATGAAGCAGGCTATGTCCAGAACTATGAAAATGGGGGCAAAAGGAATCAAGACTTCTGTTGCAGGAAGGCTTGGAGGAGCTGAAATTGCAAGAGTAGAGCATTATCATGAAGGCACTATACCTTTGCAGACTTTAAGAGCAGATATTGATTACGGTTTTGCTGAAGCAAATACAACATATGGCAAAATTGGCGTAAAAGTCTGGATTTACAAAGGCGAGGTTCTTCCTGTAGCGAATAAAAAGAAGGAAGGAGGCACCAAATAATGTTAATGCCTAAAAGAGTTAAACGCAGAAAAGTACAGCGTGGTAGAATGAAAGGAATAGCTACACGTGGCAATACCGTATCAAACGGAGAGTATGGTATTAAGGCAGTTGAACCCGGATGGATAACCAGTAATCAGATTGAGGCTGCTAGGGTAGCGATGACTAGGTTTATAAAAAGAGGCGGACAGGTTTGGATTAAAATATTTCCGGATAAGCCGGTAACTAAAAAGCCCGCTGAAACACGTATGGGTAGCGGCAAAGGTTCTCCGGAGTATTGGGTAGCGGTAGTTAAACCGGGGAGAATATTATTTGAAATAGCAGGTGTTCCGGAAGACACAGCAAAAGAGGCTATGAGGCTTGCAATGCACAAATTGCCTATAAAATGCAAATTTGTTTCCCGTAACAATGAAATGGAAGGTGAAACTAATGAAAGCCAGTGAAATTAGGGATATGACCGAAAATGAATTACAGCAGGAATTAAAAGACCTAAAGTCAGAATTGTTTAAAATAAGATTTCAGCTGGCTACCAACCAGCTCGATAATCCTATGAAGCTTAAAGAAGTTAAAAGGTCAATAGCAAGAGTTAAAACTGTAATAAGACAAAGGGAATTAGCTTAGTAAGAAATTCAGATTTTCTAAAAAGGAGGTTTAAGTCAATTGCAGACGAGAGCACATAGAAAAACAAGAGTTGGTGTAGTAGTTAGTGATGTAATGGATAAGACAGTTGTAGTTAAGACTGAGACCAGTGTAAAACACCCCTTGTACAAAAAAATTGTGAAAAAAACAACAAAATTTAAAGCTCATGATGAGAGCAATGAATGCAAAGTGGGCGATAAAATAAAAATTATGGAGACAAGGCCAATTAGCAAGGATAAAAGATGGCGTGTTGTTGAGATAATTGAAAAGGCTCAGTAATGGATTTTAAAAAGGAGGTACGGTCATGATTCAGGCTCAAACAAGGCTTAAAGTCGCTGACAACACAGGTGCAAAAGAAATTATGTGCATTAAGGTTTTGGGTGGTTCTAAAAGAAGGTATGCAAATATAGGCGATTTGATTGTTGCTTCTGTTAAAAATGCAACGCCAGGCGGTGTTGTGAAAAAGGGAGACATAGTCAAATGTGTTATTGTACGTACAAAACGTGGTCTGGGTAGACCTGACGGTTCACATATAAAATTTGATGAGAATGCTGCGGTAATAATAAAGGATGATAAGAATCCAAGAGGTACACGAATTTTTGGTCCAGTATCCAGAGAGTTAAGAGACAAGGAATATATGAAGATATTGTCTCTTGCGCCGGAGGTTCTTTAAGAGAGGAGGCGGCTTAATTGTCAAGCAAAGTACATGTAAAAAGAGGAGACACTGTAATAGTTTTATCAGGAAAAGATAAAGGCAAAAAAGGGAAGATATTAAAAGTTTTGCCTTCTAAACAGATGGTGCTTATTGAAGGTGTGAATATGGCTACGAAACATGCAAAACCTAGAAGTGCTGGTCAGCAGGGTGGAATTATACACCAGGAAGCACCCATTAGAAGTTCAAAAGTTATGCTTGTTTGCGAAAGATGTCGAAAACCTACCAGAATAAGCAGAACCATTCTGGAAAGTGGACAAAAAGCCAGAAAATGCAAGAAGTGTGATGAAATAATAGATGTAATAAGTACAAGTGAAGCAAAGTAGTATTTTTGAAAGGAGGTTAGTACTCTAAGATGGCAAGATTAAAGGAAAAATATTTAAATGAAATAGTTCCAGCGCTTATGTCCAAGCTTGACTACAAAAATGTCATGCAGGTACCGAAGTTAGAAAAAATTATTCTGAATATGGGAGTCGGTGACGCAAAAGAGAATCCTAAGGCCATAGATGCAGCAGTTAACGATATGGCGTTGATCGCTGGGCAGAAGCCTGTTGTAACCAAAGCAAAAAAGTCTGTAGCAGCTTTTAAAGTAAGAGAAGGAATGAGCATTGGTTGCAAGGTGACAATACGTGGTGATAGAATGTATGAGTTTGTTGATAAATTATTTAATGTAGCCCTGCCCAGAGTTAGAGACTTTAGAGGTTTGTCGAAAAATTCATTTGATGGCAGAGGAAATTATTCTCTTGGGATAAAAGAGCAGTTAATATTCCCTGAAATAGATTACGATAAAGTAGAAAAAATTCGTGGAATGGATATCACGTTTGTTACAACCGCTAAAGCTGATGAAGAGGCCAGAGAGCTTCTGAAGCTGTTAGGTATGCCATTCAGCTCATGAATAAGGAGGGATGACAGTGGCAAAAAAAGCAATGATTATAAAGGCGTCCAGAAAACCTAAATATAAAACGAGGGCGTATAACAGATGTAAATTATGTGGAAGGCCCCATGCTTATATAAGAAAGTTTGGTGTTTGCCGTTTATGCTTTAGGGAACTTGCATATAAAGGACAGATCCCAGGAGTTAGAAAGGCAAGCTGGTAGAGCACATTTATAGTTTGAAAGGAGGTTCAACATAATGCATACAACTGATGCTATTGCGGATATGTTAACCAGAATTAGGAATGCCGGTTCGGCAAAGCATGAAACTGTAGATATTCCGGCGTCCACATTAAAGAGGTCAATAGCCAAAATTTTGTTGGAAGAAGGATATATAAAGGGATTAAAGGAAATTAATGATTCAAAACAAGGAATTATAAGAATTTTATTAAAATATTCAGTTAACAAGAAAAGTGTCATTTCAGGTATTAAAAGGATTAGCAAGCCGGGATTAAGAGTATATACTGGAAAAGATGAAATACCCAAAGTGCTTGGAGGTCTTGGAATAGCTGTCTTGTCAACATCAAAAGGTATAATGACTGACAAAAAAGCCAGAGCTGAAGGAGTTGGCGGAGAAGTATTGGCTTTTATATGGTAGGGCAGGCTTGGCAGATGTATGGTGATAGCACATGGGAAATAAAGAAACTATTGCCTAAGTTATGCAAATAGCCTCATTCTGAAAAGAGCATAGTTTTATGCTCACAATCTTAAGAACAGGAGGTATTGTTATGTCACGTATAGGTAAGATGCCTGTTGTAGTACCGGCAGGTATGGAAGTAAAAATTGATAATACAAATAGTGTTACTATCAAAGCAAAGTCAGGAACTTTGACAAAGCAGTTTCATAAAGATATGATAATAAAGTTAGAAGGTAACACCATACTGGTAGAAAGACCTTCAGAAAGCAAAATGCATAAAGCTCTTCATGGTTTGACTAGAGCACTCATAAACAACATGGTTACAGGTTTATCCACAGGCTTTGAAAAGAAGCTTGATATAGTAGGTGTTGGTTATAGAGCACAAAAACAAGGGAAGAAGCTAGTGTTAAATATTGGCTATTCACACCCTGTAGAGATGGAAGAGCCTGAAGGTGTGACTGTTGAGGTTCCAGCTCCTAATAAGATAATTGTTAAAGGTATAGACAAGCAGGTTGTTGGCGAATTTGCTGCAAAGATAAGAAGCAAACGTGAACCTGAAGTCTATAAAGGCAAGGGAATCAGATATGAGAATGAAGTTGTAAGACTTAAAGAAGGAAAGACAGGAGCTTAACAAAGAAGGAGTGAAGTCAAGTGATTCAAAAAGCCAGTAAAAATGATGTGCGGCTTAGAAAACACGTAAGGGTGCGTAAAAAGGTCTTTGGAACACCGGAGCGCCCAAGATTTAATGTATTCAGAAGTCTTAAGAACATATATGCACAGATTATTGATGATACAACAGGGAAAACCCTAGTAGCTGCCTCCACACTGGATGAAGCTGTAAAAAGCAAATTGAAGTATGGTGGAAACAAAGACGCAGCAAAAGAAGTTGGGAAGCTTGTAGCTCAAAAAGCGCAAGATGCAGGGATTACATCTGTCGTATTTGATAGAGGCGGATACATTTTTCATGGAAGAGTAAAAGAGCTTGCAGATGCAGCCAGAGAAGCAGGTTTAAATTTCTAAGCGGAAGGAGGAGAGTTAATGCAACGTATAGATCCTACTACATTAGACCTGAAAGAAAAAGTTGTAAATATCGGGCGTGTAGCCAAAGTAGTAAAGGGTGGTAGAAATTTTAGATTCAGCGCATTAGTCGTCGTTGGCGATGAAAATGGATATGTTGGAAGCGGTATAGGTAAGTCAACTGAAATTCCTGATGCTATAAGAAAAGGAATAGAGGAAGCCAAAAAGAATCTTATTAAAGTACCGATAGTTAATACTACAATACCACATGAGATTATAGGCAAATATGGAGCAGGACGGGTTTTACTGAAGCCGGCCGGTGAAGGTACTGGAGTTATTGCTGGAGGACCTGTAAGAGCGGTACTTGAATTAGGTGGAATTAGAGATATTAGGACTAAATCTTTAGGTTCCAATAACCCTATTAATATGGTTAATGCAACCTTAAGAGGTTTGGCACAATTAAAAACCGTTGAAGAAGTAGCCAAACTCCGTGGAAAAACGCCCGAGGAAATTGAAGGTTAGGGGGGACTTTAGTGGCAAAATTAAGAATTAAGCTGGTGAAGAGCACCAGCAAGACCAAGGAGAAGCAAAATGCAACCATTGTTGCCCTTGGACTCAAAAAAATTGGAAGTACTGTTGAACATGATGACACCCCTCAGATTAGGGGCATGATAAATAAAGTATCACATCTTATTACTGTTGAAGAAATATAAGAGGAGGTGTTAATATTGAGACTGAATGATCTTAACTCACCGGCAAGTAAAAACAAAAAACCTGTGAGAAAAGGCAGAGGACCGGGTTCAGGCACCGGAAAGACTGCTGGTAGGGGACACAAGGGTCAAAATTCCAGATCAGGCGGAGGAGTCAGACCCGGTTTTGAAGGTGGTCAAATGCCACTTTATATGAGAATGCCCAAAAGGGGATTCAACAATAAAAGGTTTGCAAATGTATATGCTGAAGTTAACATTTCAGACTTTAATTTATTTGAAGATGGTTCCACTGTAAATGGTGAAGTGCTTATTGATAAGGGAATAATCAAAAAACTCCATGATGGATTAGTTGTTCTTGGAAATGGAGAGCTTAATAAAAAGCTTACTATCCAAGCAGTAAAATTCAGCAAATCAGCTTCTGAGAAAATTGAAGCTGCAGGAGGAAAGGCAGAGGTGTTATAAAATGGGCGGAATGTTTGATGTATTGAGAAATGCCTGGAAGATTCCTGACCTTAAAAGAAGAATTTTCTTTACTATTGCGTTGTTAGCCGTATTTAGACTTGGTTCTTTTATTCCAGTACCATTTCTTAATCCTGAAGTTTTCAGACAACTTGTTGAAACTGGAGGACAGTTGTTTGGTTTCGTTGATGTAATAACTGGAGGGGCTTTTAAGAACGCAACAATATTTGCAATGGGTATTAGTCCATACATTAACTCCTCTATTATAATGAACCTTTTAACAGTAGCAATACCGCGTCTTGAGCAGCTTGCAAAAGAAGGGGAAGAAGGCAGAAAAATTATTGCACAGTATACAAGATACGGTACAATAATATTGGGATTTTTGCAAGCTTTAGGATTGTATTTCAGCTTAGGTGGTGCTGTCATTGGAGGGCGGAATGTCGTGAATTTTATGACAATAACAGTAACATTTACGGCAGGTACCGCATTTTTAATGTGGCTAGGCGAGCAAATTACTGAGCATGGTGTTGGTAATGGAATTTCGATGATAATATTTGCAGGTATTGTATCAAGAGGTCCTTCCGGAGCTATAGGATTATACCAGCTGTATATTGCTGGAGAACTAGGAGCTGGATTTGTAGGAATTCTGTCGATAATTGGAATATTAGCACTATTTGTGGCTGTTGTTGCCGCAGTTGTCTGGGTACAGCAAGCTGAAAGAAGGATACCTGTTCAATATGCTAAGAGAGTTGTAGGAAGAAAAATGTATGGCGGGCAAAGCACGCATATACCGTTAAAAGTTAATATGGCAGGCGTTATTCCAATAATCTTTGCTATGTCAATACTTATGTTTCCATCAACAATAATTGGTTTTTTTGCTGCTAATTCTACTTCTCGTATTGTACGGTGGTTTACAGATTGGCCGAAAAGCTGGAGTTATCCCATATTTTATGCATTATTGGTATTGTTTTTCACATTTTTCTATACAGTTATTCAGTTTAATCCAGTTGAGGTTGCAAATAACATGAAGAAGAATGGCGGATTTATACCGGGCATAAGACCGGGCAGACCTACTTCGGATTATATTTCGAAGGTTATGAACAGGATAACATGGTTTGGCGCATTCTTTTTGGCAGTTGTAGCAATTATGCCTATTATACTGCAGCAAGTAACTGGTATAAATGTTTGGTTCGCAGGAACAAGTGTAATAATACTTGTAGGTGTTACATTGGATACCGTGAAACAAATAGAATCACAGATGCTGATGAGACATTATAAAGGTTTTCTTGAATAATAGAGAGGATGTTAAAAATGAGGTTGATAATTTTAGGAGCACCCGGAGCAGGCAAAGGAACGCAAGCAAAGATATTGTCTGATAAGTACCAGGTTCCGCATATTTCAACCGGCGAAATTTTTAGGAGTAATATTAAGGAAGGTACGTCTCTTGGAATGAAAGCGAAGGAATATATTGATGATGGAAAGCTTGTTCCAGATTCTTTGACAATAGAAATTGTTAAAGAATACATTACTCGAGAGGAATGTAAAAGTGGATTTGTGCTGGATGGGTTTCCAAGGACAATTCCGCAAGCTGAGTACCTTGACAAGGCTCTTGTGCAGATGAATATAAAACTTAGCGCAGTGTTAAATATTTTTGTAGAAGATGAAGAGATAGTTAAAAGGCTTAGTGGAAGAAGAGTATGTCCTAAATGTGGAAGCAGCTATCATATTTCATATAATCCACCCGAACCCGGAGATGTCTGCAAAAACTGTAAGACAAAGGTTATACAGCGTGAAGATGATACAGAAGAAACAATACTTGAAAGAATACGCATATACTATAACCAGACTGTACCGCTGATAGATTATTATAAAGAAAAAGGCTTGCTTATAACAGCTACCGGTCAGGAAGAAATAAGTGATACAACAAAAGAAGTTTTTGAAGTCTTAAAAAATATTAAATAATACTGCGTGAAACAAAATTATTATGTCTTGACTTTGTATCTTTTTTATGAAAATGTTGGAAAGCAGTTACCTTTTACTGAAAGGATACATTGAAATGTTTTGCTTAAGTACCAATTACAGGAGCATTAAATGATAACTATAAAATCGAAAGCCGAAATAGATATAATGCGTAAAGCTGGTGAAATAGTCGCGTTAGCACATGAAAAGATTCGTGAAGCTATTGTACCAGGAGTAACAACAGGAGATTTAGACAAGATTGCGGATGAAGTAATTAAAAAGCATGGCGCGATACCTTCATTTAGAGGTGTACAAGGACCACTTGATGCGCCACCATACCCTGCTGCAATATGTGCTTCTGTAAATGATGAGGTTGTACATGGAATTCCTGGGTTAAGAGTATTAAATGATGGTGATATTATTAGTATTGATATTGGAGCGTTCTATGGCGGTTTTCATGCTGACGCCGCCAGAACTCATCCTGTAGGAACAATTAATGAAAAATCATATTGTTTGATAAAAGTCACCATGGAAAGCTTTTTTGAAGGCATGAAGCAGGCTGTTAATGGTAAAAGAATAGTTGATATTTCAACAGCAATTCAAGACTATGTAGAAAAGCACGGGTTTTCAGTTGTACGTGACTATGTAGGACATGGTATTGGAAGAGATATGTGGGAATCACCGCAAATTCCAAACTACAGGACAAGAGAAAGAGGTCCAAGAATGCAGCCAGGGATGACAATAGCTATTGAACCTATGATTAACGCGGGGAAATATTCCGTAACTGTCGCTGCAAACAGGTGGACAGTCAAAACTTCGGATGGAAGCCTGTCTGCGCACTATGAAAATACAATAGCTATCACTGATAAGGATCCTGTAATCCTGACCAAACTTGATTGAGCATAGTAGCTAGTATAGTGGCACTGGTTTGGTACTATGGACAGTTTAGAGAAATTTAATACTTTACTTAATGTGAAAAAAGTATTAAAATATATAAGTTAGTGTTAAGATACACTCAATGAGGTGAAATTTTGGAAGTGGATTTAGGTCGAGTGGTTCTTTCAAAGGCAGGAAGAGACTTAGGAAGATTATTTGTAATTATTGAGATTATTGATGAGTTATATGTTCTGATTGCTGATGGGGATTTAAGAAGGATTGAGAAGCCTAAGAAGAAGAAAATTAAGCATCTTGGATTTACCAATAAGTTGAGTAGTGAGCTAAATAATAAGTTGATGAACAAAGACAGAGTTACAAATGCTGAGATCAGAAGGTATATTAGCAGTGTAAATATTGAAGAAATAGTGTAATTTAAATGGAGCGTAATAATTTTTAACAAGTAGACTTTCAAAATTTACCAGAAGCTTTGTGTAATTCATGAATCTACTTGCATTTAATAAAAAATGTTCCATAAGCAAGGAAATATTCGAGGAGGTCTTAAGTTTTGTCTAAAGAAGATATAATTGAAGTCGAGGGTACTGTTATAGAAGCTCTTCCGAATGCTATGTTTCAGGTTGAACTGCAAAATGGCCACAAAGTCTTGGCTCATATTTCAGGAAAGCTGAGGATGCATTTTATTAGAATTCTGCCTGGTGATAAGGTGACTATTGAATTGTCTCCTTATGATTTGACAAGAGGCAGGATTACATGGAGAGGTTATAACCCTAAATGATTGAATAAAAAACCGAGTTTTGAAATACGGTGCTTGGAACAAAGGTTTGTTTCCAAGCTGAAATCTAACATATGAGGAGGGTTAGAAATGAAAGTTAAACCATCAATAAAAGTAATATGTGAAAAATGCAAGGTTATTAAGAGAAAAGGTAGAGTAATGATAATTTGTGAAAATCCCAGACATAAGCAAAGACAGGGATAGGCTATGGAAATTCCATTTCGGAGGCGGCTGCGTGACATTTCACGTTCCGAAATGATTAAAGGTTTTTTATATTGTAAATGTTCTTTTTTTCTTTGAGAAATTACAATTTGAAATTGCCTTAATATATATTGTTATACGGTATTTGCTGTATGATAATGGGTTTGGTGGATATAATTAAATATTGATTCTATCTGCCTAGTTTACAAAAAGAGTTTTGAGTAGAACATCATAAAAGAGTGTTAAAAAACAGTGGAGGTGTTTAAAAGTATGGCTCGTATTGCCGGAGTTGATCTGCCCAGAGATAAGAGAATAGAAATAGGATTAACTTATATATTTGGTATCGGAAAATCTACAGCACAGAAAATAGTAGAAGCAACCGGAATAAGTCCAGATACAAGGGTTAGAGATCTAACTGATGATGAAGTAAATAAACTGAGGCAAATTATTGAAAAGGAACTTAAGGTAGAAGGTGACCTTCGAAGAGAGGTTAGCTTAAATGTTAAACGCCTTATAGAAATCGGTTCATATAGAGGAAGAAGACATAGACAAGGTCTTCCGGTGAGAGGACAGAGGACTAAAACTAATGCTAGGACGAGAAAAGGTCCTGCAAAGCTTGCTAGAGGCAAAAGAAAATAGTAAAAGGAGGTTTTCAGGTAGATGGCACCCAGAGGTGGTAAAAGAACAACTAGAAGGAAAAAAGAACGTAAGAACATTGAACGCGGTGCAGCACATATTCGTTCAACATTTAATAATACAATTGTAACCCTAACCGATACAGCCGGAAATGCATTATCATGGGCAAGTGCTGGTGGAATGGGTTTCAGGGGGTCAAGGAAAAACACTCCCTTTGCAGCACAAATGGCAGCAGAGACAGCAGCAAAAGCAGCAATGGAACATGGATTAAAATCAGTTGAAGTCTATGTAAAAGGACCCGGCTCCGGTCGTGAAGCTGCTATAAGAGCATTGCAAGCTGCAGGTTTGGAAGTAAGCTCTATTAAAGATGAGACTCCCATACCCCATAACGGCTGCAGACCTCCAAAAAGGAGAAGAGTATAATATCAACATGGAGTATTATTGTGTTTGACTTCATGTATTGAATTTTAAGAGGTAATTTTTAAAATTGCTATATTGTTGTTTGTTATATCAATATTTAGATAATAACACGCAAACGTGATTAAGGTGGGTTTGCACCTATAGCAGAAGAATAATTATGGAGGTGTTAAATTAGAATGGCAAGATATAAAGACGCATCTTGTAAGCTATGCCGTAGGGAAGGTGAAAAGCTTTTCCTGAAGGGAGAAAGATGCTATACTAATAAATGTTCCATTTCCAGAAGAGCATATGCTCCCGGGCAACATGGACAGGGTAGAAAAAAGCTTTCTGAGTATGGGCTCCAATTAAGAGAAAAACAGAAAACCAAAAGATTTTACGGTATTTTGGAGAAGCAGTTCAGAAGATATTTTGACATGGCAGCATCAAAAAAAGGTGTAACCGGTGAAAACTTGCTTCAACTACTTGAAATAAGGCTAGATAATGTTGTTTATAGATTAGGTCTTGCAACATCAAGACCCGAAGCTCGCCAGCTGGTAACGCATGGTCATTTTACGGTTAACGGTAAAAATGTTAACATTCCTTCGTTTCTGTTAAATGAAGGGGATGTTATAGCGGTGAAGGAAAAGAGCAGAAACTCTGAAAAGATGAAGGATATCCGCGGTGTTACTGAAAGCAAAGTTGTCACGGAATGGCTTGATATTAATGCAGATACATTAGAAGGAAAAGTAGTAAGGCTCCCATCCAGAGAGGATGTTGACATCAATGTCAAAGAGCATCTTATTGTTGAGCTTTATTCCAAGTAATGTAGTTTAAAATGGGCAAAGAAGGTTTGCTTAAATTTTAAAGTTAGGGCTAAAAGAACCAAAAGGTGTTAATAATTAATAAGACCTTATAATATTAGCACAAAATAATTTAAGTGGATATAAAGTTCTATTTTGCAATTGATGATTTATGGTTATATAGACTTAACGTATATATGATATTCTTTATCAGTTGTCATCAAATAGATGAAATAGTTTTTACAGGGAGGGTTATCAGTGATTGAGATAGAAAAGCCGAAAATCGAGTGCATTGAAATGAGTGAAGATGACTCATATGGGAAGTTTATAGTCGAACCGTTGGAAAGAGGCTATGGTACTACCCTTGGCAATTCGCTAAGAAGAGTTTTATTGTCATCCTTACCTGGTGTTGCGGTAAATTCAATAAAGATCGATAGTGTACTTCATGAGTTTTCTACATTACCCGGTGTAGTTGAAGATGTTACTGAAATAATAATGAATATTAAGGAAATATCATTCAGGCTACATGGTGAAGGAACAAAAATGGTTTACATTGATGTTGATGGTGAAGGTGAAATAACCGCAGCTGACATAAAGTGCGATGCTGACATTGAGATTTTAAACCCTGACTTGCATATTGCTACTTTAAATGGTGATAGCAGACTTTACATGGAATTGATTGTCAACAAAGGACGTGGGTATGTTCAAGCAGAACAGAATAAGCAACCAGGACAGCCCATAGGCATAATACCGATAGATTCTATATATACACCTGTTAGTAAAGTAAATTTTATAGTTGAGAATGCCCGTGTGGGGCAGAGTACTGATTATGACCGACTCACCATTGAAGTTTGGACAAATGGCAGCATTAAGCCTGATGAAGCAATTAGTCTGGGAGCAAAAATTCTGAATGAGCATTTGAGTTTATTCATTGATTTGACAGATAAGGCAAAGCATGCAGAAATTATGGTGGAGAAGGAAGAAACCAAAAAAGAAAAAGTTCTGGAAATGACTGTAGAAGAGCTTGATCTTTCTGTTAGGTCTTATAATTGCCTAAAAAGAGCCGGTATAAATTCTGTAGAGGATTTGATAAGTAGAACCGAGGACGATATGATGAAGGTCAGAAATCTTGGTAGAAAATCATTAGAAGAAGTTTTGTCTAAATTAAACGGTTTGGGGTTATCATTAGCCCCGAGTGAGGAATAGATATTTGATACTTTAAAGCAAGGGAGGTATAAAGATGGCAACTTATAGAAAACTTGGACGTACTACTGATCAAAGAATGGCAATGCTTAAAGGTCTAGTAACTGCTTTATTTCAACATGGCAGGGTAGAAACTACTGTAACTAGAGCCAAGGAAGTTAAAAATATAGCTGAAAAGCTTATTACAATAGCAATAAAGGAAACAGACAATTATACATCTAAACAACAAAAGGTAACCAAAGCCAGAATTGATAGTGGTGGAAGAAAAATTACCAAAGGTGCAACATCAAAAAATGGCAGGAAATACAACGTTGTTGAGAGAGAGACAAAAACTGATATGGTCACCGTAGATGATCCTTCAAGACTACACGCAAGAAAGATGATCATAAAATGGGTGTATCGAGTTAAGGATGAGAGCGGAAAGAATATTAATCTAGCAGATAAGATATTTGATGAAATTGCTCCTAAGTATAAGGATGTAAACGGTGGATACACTCGTATATATAAGCTTGGACCCAGAAGGGGAGATGCAGCTGAAATGGCTGTGTTAGAACTGATATAGGTTTTGTCAGAAAAATAATATTTATTAAATAGCTGCAAGGGATTAGGTCTTACTTAATCCCTGCTTTTGTATGACTAGCTGCTTAGTTGGTATTGCGGTTAGTTGGATAGAGGCTGGCCGGTCGATTGGTTGATAGGGGCAGTTAGTAGGTTGAACTGGTTTGTTGTAAGGGTATGAAGGAGAATAATAGTGCAATGTATGATGAATTCATTAAGACTGAAGATACGCGATATATATATAAATCTGAAAATGATCAATTGCGTGAGGTCATAGCTGTTGACCAAATAACCTTGAAGGTCCCAAAGGGACAATTTGTTGCTATAATTGGAAGGAACGGATCAGGAAAATCAACCTTTGCAAGGCTGCTTAATGCGTTGCTAATACCAATAGAGGGGTCTGTATATATTTCTGGAATGAATACAAAAGATGAAGAGAATGTATGGGAAATTCGTCGGTTGTCAGGCATGGTATTTCAGAACCCAGATAATCAGATTATCGGAACAACTGTTGAAGAAGATGTGGCTTTTGGTCCTGAAAATATTGGAGTACCTTCTGAACAAATAAGAAAACGTGTAGATAATGCGCTAAAATCGGTTGGTATTGATGAATATACTGATTTTCCTCCGCACTTATTAAGCGGCGGTCAGAAACAACGGTTGGCAATAGCAGGAATACTTGCAATGAAGCCTGAATGTATTATTCTTGATGAGGCTACAGCAATGCTTGATCCTATAGGCCGCAAAGAGGTTATGGCAGTACTAAAAAAGCTCAATGCTGAAGGTATTACAATTGTACATATAACGCATCATATGGATGAAGTGCTCGAAGCGCAAAGAGTAATCGTTATTGATAATGGAAAGGTATGTATGGATGGACTCCCTTCTGAAGTTTTCTCAAATGTTGCAAGAGTGAAGGAAATAGGTTTGGATGTTCCACAGGTTACAGAGCTTTTATATAAGCTGAATAAAGAGGGATTTAATTTACCACTTGATATTATTGATTTTGACAAGGCAGTAGAAGTTATTAGAGGAGCTTTAGAGAAGTAGTTGGGAAGTTGGGAAGTTGGGAAGTTGGAAGGTTAGGAAGTTTGGAAGGTAGAAGGTTGGAAAGTTGGGAAGTTGGAAAGTTGGGAAGTTGGAAGGTTGGGAAGTTGAGTAGTTGGTCAGTTGGATAGAAGGTAGGGTTTAGCACTTGGGCAGATCTAGCGTCTTTTTTTAGAGAATGATAAATTAGGGTGGGAATAAATGTCGATTGTAGTTGAAAATCTATGCTTTACTTATAAAAAGAATACACCACTACAAATAAATGCATTGAATAACATTAACATTAAAATAGAATCAGGAGAGCTTGTTGGCATAATTGGACATACAGGTTCCGGGAAAACCACGCTTGTGCAGCATTTTAATGGTTTGTTAAAGCCTACTTCAGGTAGGGTACTAATTAATGGAAAAGATACGACTTCTAAGGATATCAAGTATCTACGAAAAAGTGTTGGTATTATATTTCAATACCCGGAACACCAACTGTTTGAAGAAACTGTTCATAAAGATGTTTCATTTGGTCTTGTTAAGCAAGGACTAAGTAAGGCAGAAATTGATGAGAAGGTTAGTCACGCTCTAATTACTGTAGGACTTCCGCTTGATATTATTGATAAATCACCTTTTGAGTTGTCAGGAGGACAAAAAAGAAGAGTTGCCATAGCTGGAGTTATTGCAATGGAGCCTGACATCCTTGTAATGGACGAACCGACAGCTGGACTAGATCCTGCAGGACGGGACGAACTCTATGACTATATAACAAGGTTACATAAAGAATCGGGGAAAACTTTGATTATAGTGTCACATAATATGGAGGATGTAGCAAGGCTTGTAAACCGGGTTATAGTAATAGGAAACGGAGAAGTAGTATTGGATGATTCTCCTGCTGAGGTTTTCAAAAAGACTGATCTCCTTGAAAGCATTGGTTTATCTGCTCCACAGATCACGTATTTTATGAAAATATTAAAAAAGAATATACCGCAATTGCGTGACGATATATACACAGTGAACGATGCTGTAAAGGAAATTATGGATTTAATGAAACAGTGAGTCAGAGTTTTAGGTAACTTCTAACAAGGCGTTTTGAATGGGATAGGGAACAGTTTTTTTGAAGCAATAGAAATTGTCTCTAACCGCTGGGAAAGTCATTATCTACAGGATTAAGATGTTTGTATGATTTGATATAGAAGCTTATTCATATTAATAGGAGAACTTATAAAAATGTTGAATGATGTAACAATAGGACAATATATTCCCGGAGATTCACCGGTGCACAGAGCTGACCCAAGAGTAAAGATACTGCTTACTATAGCTTATATGGTTGTTATTTTTTTTATAGATACTTATATAGGCTTCTTTATGTATTTACTCTTTACTTTACTTGTAATAACAGTGTCAAACCTACCGCTAAGGTATACTGTTAAGGGAATGAAACCAATAATGTTTATAGTTGTTTTCACCGCTATTATCAATATTTTTACAACTGGCGGAACACCAATATTTGAATGGAGGTTCGTCACTATAACGCGTGAAGGCATTGATGCAGCTGTTCTGCTGTCCCTAAGATTAATTTTATTAGTTATGAGTGCTTCGCTGTTAACACTTACCACAACACCTATTTCGCTCACCGATGGTATAGAAATGTTGATGAATCCTTTGAAAAAAATAAAGGTGCCTGTTCATGAAATAGCAATGATGATGTCAATTGCTTTACGGTTCATTCCGACACTACTGGATGAAACAGATAAGATAATCAAGGCACAAACATCGAGGGGAGCAGATTTTGATACAGGAAATATTGTGCAAAAAGCAAAAAGCTTTATTCCTGTTCTAATTCCATTATTTATAAGTGCTTTTAGAAGAGCGGATGACCTTGCAACTGCGATGGAGGCAAGATGCTACAGAGGCGGAGTTGGTAGAACAAGAATGAAGCAGTTTAAAATTAGCCAGAATGATTATATAATAACAGGTGTCATGATTCTATTTACAGCATTTGTGCTGTTCATACAGCATTAGACATTACTAAATTCTAAGCCATTTTTAACTATGCTTTTTTAAGCTTTGCTGTAAATGAAGCGAAGTTTCCGTTATTGCGAAAGTTTATCTCAAGTTATAGAGGGTCTGAACAGAAACATTCTTTGTTTTTTAAGAGCTGTAAGCGTTCTTATAATCTTGCATTCTTTCGTAAAAAGAAGTATAGTTAAATTGCGTAAATATTGAAGAAGTAGGTGGATTGATGGACTACAGTTCAGCACTTTTAGAGCAGCAAGAGGACCTTTTTTCTACGCTAGATCTTTTTCCCATTCCAATGCAGGTTTTTTCTTCCGATGGTACATGCTTATTTATGAACGCGGTGTTTTTAGAAGTATTCCGCATCACAAATCCTTCAGATATTATCGGGAAATTCAACATCCTACAGGATCCCCATGTTAACAACAAGCTGGGTCTATCTGAATATTTAAAGCGTGTATTTTCCGGAGAGATTCTTTCCGTTTACAATATAAAGATACCCTTTGGAGAAATTGACAACTGTTACCCATCTCAACGAGAGTACCTGAATAAGTTTGTGATGTATCAAGACATTACAAGCTTTCCGCTATTGTATGAAGATGGAACGATGACTTATGTTATTACAGTGTTTATGACAAAGCGTATTCACCAGTCAAGGCTGGATACCATTAGGGCAAAGGAATATATTGACACCCACTGGTTGGATGAATTTGATTTAGATAAGATTTCAAATCACGTCGGTTTGTCTCGTCACCATCTAACAAGGTTGTTTAAGAGATTTATCGATACAACGCCTTATAGCTATTATCAAGAGATCAAGCTTGAAAAGATTAAAGAAGCGCTAGGAGATTTTAACCTAAACATCAGTGAGGCATTTGCTTCGTGCGGTACGGATTATAGTGGAGGCTTTGCAGAAACATTTAAGAAGAAGACAGGGATGACACCCTCTGAGTACAGAAAGACATTACATACTGACATATATGATAACAGGAAACTGTCAATGCGGTCCAAGCATTTTCCAGCGGCTCCTTTACATCCTGTTTGCGAATCAGAAGAACAACTATTTCAAACAGCTGAACTTTTTCCTATCCCTATTCAGATATTTAGGTCTAACGGTGACATCATTTTTGTCAACGATGCAGTTCTTAGGATGTGGAATGTCAAGGACACTTCTTTGATTATAGGAAAATACAATTTGATACGTGATCCCTTTGCAAATGGTCAATCAGAACTTAAAGATGGAATTCGGAAAGCATTTGAAGGTGAGATGGTTCTTATTCCAGACGTTCGAATTCCTTTGGAAAATTTTTGGGAGTGGTATAAAACACGAAGTCCTGTTTTTGATATCGAAGCCATCTACACAGATATCCTACACTTTCCTGTTGCAGGTGCAGACGGTCAAATGGCGTATATGGTGGCTATCTTTTTTACAAGCAGGATCTATCAGGGAAAATCAGAAGTGGAAAAAGTCAGAGAATATCTTGATAATAACTGGAGAGAAGAATTCGATATAGGCATAATTGCAAAGGTTGCTTGCTTAAGCCCTTCTCACCTTATTCGGCTGTTTAAAAAGCACACTGGTATGACACTCTATAGCTATTATCAACAGATTAAGGTAGCTAGACTTAAAGAGGCGCTCCAGGATAAGAACCTAAGTATAGCCCAAGCGTTTTTGTCTTGTGGCTTCAAATATCCTGGTAATTTTGCAAGGTTTTTCAAGGAGCAAGTAGGCATGACACCATCCCAATATCGAAAGATGATGGATTGAAAATGAACAGGAACAAGCCTTTGTATTTGGAAACAGATACAGGGGCTTTTTATTTGCATATATCAATGAGCATAAATGAATGATTTTAAGCTTTTATCCGGTATTATGTATTGTTTTCTTTATATACAATAAATTTGATCCAATTTCAGACAAAGGCGGTACTTGACCTTACCCTTTTTCGAAAGAGGAACTGCATCATGATTACAATAATCTTGGAGGTTAAAACTATGAAAACCAAAATCTTAGCACTTGTATTCGTCTTACTCTTATTCGTTAGTACTACACCCTTTAGTGCCTTGGCAGCAAATTCAACGCCTTTTACACTGGATGCCCCTGAAGATCTGACTGTGGAATTGAAATATGACCAGAACAACTGGCCTTACTTTGCCATTAAGTTGGATATACCACAGAGCGTTCAGTCAATTAACAAGAATTTAAATGAGGATTCTCAATATTATTCTGGTACTAATTGTTCTTCCATAAAAATAAAGTTTGAGTCCAAGTATGGGAATTATGATTGGAACGAGGGTCCTTCCCTTTATAATATTACAGAAATGTCAGTGGATGATCTACTAGATGGGAATACATTTGCTTATTACCCTTATGAGGAGGAAGATGCAGAGGGGGGCATTAATTTAAAGGCAGAGGTCTATACCTTCCGGGCATACTTTTACTCATCATGGGGTTATGTGAATAGCTTTATCGATAAAGAAGTTATTTCAGAATATTCCAACGTGGTGACCTTAGGGAATCCAGCCCAATACCGTGGTGCCTCAGATTGGGCGAAGGATGGTCTTGATAAGGCTCTTGAGTATGACCTTATTACAGATAAAATCAAGGACAATATGAGTGGCTCCATCACCAGAGAGGAATATGCAGAAGTGGCAGTCAAGTTGTATGAGCTGTATACAGGAAAAAAAGCAGAGGCAGCTCCTGATTCAACCTTCACAGACACAACAAACCCGGAAATACTTAAAGCCTATAACTTAGGAATCGTCAACGGTATAGGCAACAACGAATATGCGCCACAGGTACTGATCAACCGAGAGCAGATGGCGGCTATGCTCTACCGTGCTGTAGCAGCCATTAACCCAGATGCGGATATGTCCATCGAAGGCGCACCAACCTTTAGCGATGAAAATGAAGTAGAATCGTACTTTGTGGATAATGTTAAATTTATGGCAAAGAACGGCTTTATAAATGGGGTTGGTGATAATAGATTTGCACCTAAAGCAACTTCTACCCGAGAGCAGGCTGTTATCGTAGCAGTCAGGGTATATGAGACATATGCAGGGTTAAAAGAGTAAGATTTTATCAAGCTCATTTACAAAAAACAAGTAGAATGAAGTTAAAAGGAAGCAATTTTGCTTCCTTTTGCTGTGTGCATATAAATACTTTCTTTTGAAAATTTCTTTTATGAGCACAGGATATTAAATGAAATATGCAAAAAAAGGAATATGGTGTTTTATAAAAAGATACTTAAAAATTGATTTATATACCGATGGTTTTGACATAACTCAATTGAACTGCATCGATTTATTACTAACCAACCTGTACTTGAAATTATACCGGTTCAGTCCTCTTAAAATGACACACTACTTTATAAGCAAGCATGGAACAAATAAAGGCATTGATTTTATTTCGACTTGGAAAGGTAGCTAATTAGATTAAAGCAATAATTTTCAAAATGTCAAATATTGAATACCATAGTCAAAAACTTGACATCGAAAATGTCAAATAATTAACATCATTATCAAAAATCTAACATTGACTATGCTAATAAATATAGTAGAATTTAAGTATCGGTAGATGGAAAATACAGTAATGACAATTTGTTTTAAGTAAGAAAGTTAGAAAGGAGGAAAGTGATGCTTCGATGTTTCATCAGAGCAAGGAAACAA
>Ga0265293_10004554_pt1 | contig 24324 bp, 22 predicted proteins | sample Munlanlewell138R_FD_192505 | JGI IMG/M metagenome (GOLD analysis project Ga0265293, IMG submission 192505) | Leachate microbial communities from a municipal landfill in Southern Ontario, Canada - Leachate well 138R | ecosystem: Engineered > Solid waste > Landfill > Unclassified | place: Canada...
CTCGTCGTCGCTGCAGCCGGCCGGGTCGCGTTCGGCCGAGCGCAGCGCCGCCAACACGTCGGTGTCGATGCGTTCGGGCGCGCGGGCGGCCAGTTCATGCACGCGCGCACGGATGGATTCCCAGTCGCCGAAGGCGCTGTCGAGATCGCTGCGGGTCTCGGTGAGCCGACCATCGGTGTCGATGGCGGTGTGCAGGTCGGTGCGGCCCAGCGATTCGGTGGCCTCATCGGGTTCCTGCCACGGCAGCCCCACCGGGTTCACCTCGCGCGCCCAGCCCGTGTCCGGGTCGGCCAGCGCGTCGACGTGCGCGCGCACCCGTGGATCGATCCAGGCCGCGCCCGCCTGCACGTACTTCGGTTGCGCGGTCAGGCGCTGCACCAGGTCGTAACCCGCCTCGGCGGTGACCGCGGCCAGATCATCCAGGGCGGGCCAGGGCCGTTCGGGGTTGACGTGATCCGGGGTCACCGGCGACACGCCACCCCAGTCGTCGACCCCGGCGCCCACCAGCGCCAGACACTCCTGGGCCGAGACCAGGTTCGGCGGGGCCTGCACACGCATGCCCGGACCGAGCACCAGGCGCGTCACGGCGATGGTGGCCAGGAAATCCTCGAATCCCGCATCGGGCCTGGCGGCCATCGCGGTGTGATCCTTGGCCCGGAAGTTCTGCACGATCACTTCCTGCACGTGCCCGAATTCCTTGTGCGACTTTCGGATCGCATGAATGGTTTCGGCCCGCTCGGTCAGCGTCTCGCCGATCCCGACCAGCAGGCCGGTGGTGAACGGGATCGACAACCGCCCGGCGTCGGTCAGCGTGCGCAGCCGCACCGCCGGATCCTTGTCCGGGCTGCCGTAGTGCGCCTCGCCCTTGGTCTCGAACAGCCGCCGCGACGTCGTCTCGAGCATCATGCCCATCGACGGCGCGACCGGCTTGAGCCGGGACAGCTCCGACCAACTCATCACGCCCGGGTTCAGGTGCGGCAGCAAGCCGGTCTCCTCGAGCACCCGAATCGCCATGGCGCGCACGTAATCCAGCGTCGAGTCGTAACCCCGCTCGTCGAGCCACTGCCGCGCCTCGGGCCACCGCGCCTCCGGGCGGTCACCGAGGGTGAACAACGCCTCCTTGCAGCCCAACTCCGCACCCCGGGCGGCCACCTCGAGGATCTCGTCGGGCTCCATGTACATGCCCAGACCGGCCGCGCGCAGCTTGCCCGGCACCGTCACGAAAGTGCAGTAGTGACAGGTATCGCGGCACAGGTGGGTAATGGGGATGAAGACCTTGGGCGAATAGCTGATCGGCAACCGGCCGTTGGCGCCGCGGCGCCCCGCCGACTCCAGACCGGCATCGCGCACCCGGGCCGCGCTGGCGCACAGGTCGGCGAGGTCGTCACCGCGCGCCGTCAAGGCGACGACGGCCTCCTCGACGTTGAGCGTCACACCATCACGGGCGCGCCGCAGCACTCGGCGCAGCGCGGCGGGACTGGGGGCCACTGATTCGACGGGCATGACCGGATTGGGCAGGTCGGCGTGCTGCGGGTTCAGAGCCACTCCCCTGTAACCCGTCGCTGCTCGAGATTCATTCCGCGTCCCACAATCTGAAACATCGGCGCCTGTCCTGACGCACCCACACTAGCCCCGCCCACGAAAGCGCGGAACGCGCCCTTCGTTGTACGAGAGCTGGCTGTGCATTGGCTGAATTTCCCGTAAGTTGTACCTTGCCTGCCACTTGGTTAGGGGTGCTGACATGGAGATTCCGTTGCGAGCCGTGCTCGCGGCCGGCGTGACCGCCGCGACCGCGACGGCGATCGTGGCCGCACCCGCAGTGGTATTGAACCCGCCGGAACTCGAACCCGTCGTCGTCAGCGCCGAGATCGACCAGCTCAACGCCGCATCGGACCTGATCACGTCGGTGTACGGCGTCACCAGGGAGTGGGCCAACTACGCCTCGTTGGAGCTCGCCCCGTGGGCGCTGGGCTGGGTGCCCTTCGGCTATCTGGTCTCGGATCAGATCTTCATCTGGTACCCCGGCGGTGGCTGGAGTCCCGGGTTCGTCCTGCCGGTGACGGACAGTTTCGTCTATGACTTCCTCAACCCCGTGGTCAACGACCCGCTGAACCTCGGGACGTGGAGTTCCGGCGTCGGTGCGGTCACCAACGCCGCGGTGAACGGTGTGGTCGGCAGCATCGGCAACGAGATCCGCTATGCCCTGAGCCTGGATTGGCTGCCGATCCCGCTGCCGCCGCTGCCGTTCCTGGCGTCGACGCAGCAGGCGGGGTTGTCCGCCGCGCTGCAGCAGAGCCTCGACGAGCTGGTGCAGACCGCCCGGGGCGCCGCCGGAGACTTCGCACAGGACCTGCAGCGGCACGCGGACCAGATCGCGGCGCTGGTGCGGGAGCATTCGGATCGGATTGTGTCGGCCGGCCTGCAGTTCGCCGCCGATCTCGGCAGCGCGGTCCCGCGGCTGCCCGAGCGGACCGTCAAGTTCACCGCGCCGGCCCCGCTGGATTCCAAGCCCGCCGCGGCGCCGGCCCTCGTCGACGTCACGCCGCCGAAGAAGGACCGGGAAGAACCGACGGTGGAGAAACAGCCCGCCGTCGTCGCCGAGACCCCCGATCCCACCACCGCTCCGGCGTCCGGCCAGCAGCCCGAGCCGACGGTGCCGACCGAGATCGAGGAGCAGGTGCCGGAGCCGGAGGTCCTCGACGAGGCCGCGCTGATCAGCCCGAAGAAGGCGCTGGCCGAAGCGCGCGAGGCCCGGCGGGACGCAGCCAAGAAGATCGCCGCCGACGTCCGCGAGAAGACCAAGTCACTGCGCGACGGCCTGCGCAAGGCCGCGACGTCGCTGATCGACAAGCGCGGGGAGAAGCCGACCAAGAAGACCGAGGACGCCGGCAGCGACAAGGCACGGGACTCCGGTGGCGAGAAGGCCGGGAACTCCGGCGGGGACACCGCGTCGGAATAGGTCCGCGCCGCCTCAGACCGTGCGGCCGGCGTCGTTGTGCCGCAACAGAAACCATGTGGCCGGGCCCGCGCCGACGACGATCAGCAGGATCGGATAGAACGCCCGGAACCCGGATCCACCGAAGATCACGTCACCGCCGGGCCCGCCGAAGGTGAGTACCGCGACGGTGAGCAGCCAGGTCCACAACGGCAGTGCGGCCAGGCGCGTCTCGGTGACCCACTGGGCGGCGGCCCACACCAGTGCCAGGTTGACGACGCCAGCGACGAGCGCGCTGATGGGAAACGGGACAGCCCCGATGTACGAGGGCAGCAGCAATGCGGCGGTGAAGGCGCAGATGATTCCGTCGACGGCCAGTAGGCCCAGGACGACGGGGCGGGCGGCGGAGTCCAATCCGCGGCTGTCGCTCAGGTCGGGACGCTGTCGAGCAGCCCGGCCAACGAACCCACCACCCACTGGAAGTTGTCCATCCGGTCCTGCCAATGCTGCAGGTTCGGGTCCAGATCTGGATCCATGTCCGTTCCCTTCCGATGTGCTGCTGTCGGCAGCCTACCCGACCGGGTAGTGCGCTACTCGACTCTGCGGGCACTGCTACGCCAGTGCCGTCGACCCCATTTTGCGGCGGGGCGCGCGGTCGTAGCTTCGACGCAGAACGGGCGCGAAGCTCGCCGGCGGGACTGAGAGGGGGCAGTCCCGCCGGCGTCTTTTGCGCTCAGTACTCGTCGACCAGGCCGGCGAGCAGGTCGGTCTCCCAGCCGCGTCCATCGCGCGGGCCGGGCTCCCCGGCGGCCAGGATGTAGTGCTCGTGCCCGAGGACGGGCAGTGCCAGGTTGTTCGACAGCGCCGCAGCGCGCCCCGTCGGCCCCACCGTCACCTGGGTGGCGTGGGCGGCCAGCGCGTCGATCTTCGCGGCCAGGCCCTCGGTGGCGTCGACCATGGCGGTGATCTGCTCATCGGGGAAACCGAAGTCCAGGTCGGCCGGGGGTCGCTGCCAGTGCTCGAGCAGATCGTCGTCGGCCAGTGCCGCGATGGCCGACTGCATCGCGGTCGTGGACACCACCGTCCAGTAGAACTTGGACACCTGCCAGGGCACGCCCGGGTACTCGGTGGGGTCCGCGGCGGCGGCGAGGGCCGCGGTGGTGATCTGGTGGGCGCGGATGTGATCGGGATGCCCGTATCCGCCGTTGGGGTCGTAGGTGACGACGACGTGGGGGCGCAGCTCACGGATGATCTCGACCAGCCCGCCCACCGCCTCACGCTCGTCGGCATCGACGAACCGCGGCCGACCGGGCCGCGCCTCGGTGCCGGCCATCCCGGAGTCACGCCAGTGGCCCGCGCCGCCGAGGAAGATCGGGTCGCCGATCCCCAGCAGGTGCAGGGCCGAGCACAACTCGGCGATGCGATAGCCGCCGAGTTGGTCGGCGTGGTCCACACTCAGCTGCGCCCACCGCTCCCCGATGACCTCGCCCTCTTCGCCGAGCGTGCAGGTGACGACGTGCACGTCGACGCCCTGCGCGGCGTAGTGGGCGATAGTCGCGCCCGTGGTGATGGTCTCGTCATCGGGGTGCGCGTGAACGAACAGCATGCACGGCTGCGCGATCTGCATCGGCATAGCGTAAACGGGGCGGTCGGATAGCGGTACAACCGTCAATCAGTTCCAAGCAGATCCCCAGCCGACAGCGGCCGTGGACATCGAGGCCGGTTCACGATCGCGACCGAAACACCCTTGAATTATCAAGCCGGAACATTAATTTCGACCGACGGCGCTTCCGACGCGGATCACGCCGCCACCTCGTCGGGAGCAAATCGTCACCACCGGCGCGCCGTCAGCTAAGACCGCTCCGGACCGCAGGCTGCATGTTTGCCAGACGAGGCCAACCTCGCCGAAACCGAAGTACTTGCTCGTGCAAATATAACCCGTGAGCAACCTGAGAACAGGCTGAGATTGTCGGAAGAAGCAGGTAACTTCGACGGCACCGGGCCGGGGGGCCGATACGAGGAAGCCATGGGGGTTCTACCAATGAAGCGAGTTCAATGCGGCCTGACCGCGGGTATCGCGATCGCCGGTGCCAGCGCAATCGCGTTCGCGCCGATCGCACCGCCGACGACGGCAGCGAAGACCGCCACCATCCCGGTGGCCCTTACCGCCGCCTACCACCAAGAGCCGCCTGAGTTACTCGCTCTCTCCGCGCAGCGTGTCATCGGAGGCCTGGCCCTGGCCCCGTTGAGCCCGCTGATCGCGGCCGTAGCTCTCGCCGGAAGCGACGAAGAGTTGCTGTACGCCGCGCTGCGGCAGAGCATCGATGCGCCGCTGTGGGCGGTCGATCCGGCGCTCGAGGCGATCGCGCAGATTCTCCCCGACGAACTCGGCGGCGGCACCGGCGGGGAGTCGACGAACGGTGACGACGACGGCGCGCTCCTCCAGTTCCGCAACGAGGTGCTGTGGGCCGCCACCAACGACATCCGCTCCGCCATCGCGGATGCGCTCGATGTTGATGCCGACCAGGACGAGAACCCGGCCGCTGTACTGGCCGAGGGCTTCGTCGCCTCGGCGACCAATCTCGCCTCGGGCGCCGTCCTGGCTCCGCTGGGTCTCATCCCGTTGGCGCAGGCCATCGCCGCCGGCGACGAGGAGAACCTCTACCGCGCCATCCGGCAGTACATCGACGCGCCGCTCTGGATTGCCGACCCGGCCATCGAGGCCGTGGCACAGGTGCTTCCCGATTCGCTGGGCGGCGGCAGCGACGGGATTCCCAGTGAGACGGCCGACGACGGTGCTTTCATGCAGATCCGCAACGATGTTCTGTGGCGCGCGACGGAGCGGACCCGGACGCTGGTCGCCAACGCCCTCGACGTGAATCCCAACCTCGACGCGTCGGACAACGCGTCGACTGCGCGCCTTGCCGCCACCGAGGAGCGCACCAACGTCTCGTCGAAGGAACTGCGCCAGCGGCTTTCGGCCGTCGACCGGGAGGCTTCGGCCGCGGACGCCGACGCCGACGCCGACGCCGACGATCAGAGTGCCGACAAGCCGAACCGGCAGCGGCCCATCCGCGCCGCAGTCAAGTCCCTGAACAAGCAGGTGAAGTCGGCTTCTGCGCGTATCGACCGCGCCGTAGACAAACTCACCAAGCCGAAGCACAAGGAGGACCGGTCGGGCGGCTCCGGCGACAACGACAAGCCGAAGGCGGAGAAACCCACCGAGTAAGGAAGCCAGGCCGAAGCGCGGCAGTCAGAGGGGGAGGCTGGCTAGCCGGCCGGCAGTAGTGGGGCATGTCGAAAGATGTGCCCCACTATTGTTTTTCGGGGCACCCACCGCTATCGCCGCTTCGTCCAGGTCCCGGCGTCCCCGACGATGCCCACCGGCACCGCGCCCGACAGGCTGACGTTCTGCACGGACGGCCCGGCCGCGACGATGGTGGTGTCCTGCAGGATCGGTAGCACCGTCCACATGTTCCACAGCCTGGGCTCGACCTCCTCGATGACCTCATCGATGTCCATCGAGCCGTCCAGTCCCGCATCGATGGTGGGCTGAATCCCGCGATCGCACACCTGGGTCAGGTTCGACGGGGCCTGCACCAACCGGCCATCGTCCGGCGACGGCGGTGGGGCCGTCGTCTTCGGCGTGGTGGGTGCGGGCGCGGACGGCGACGGTGACGGTGCGGGCGAAGGCGAGGCGGAAGGCGACGGGTTCGGCGGCCCCCCGGAGGTCGACACCGTCGTGGCCTCCAGCGCCCGGCAGCCGTACCGCGACTCCAGCCGCGTCGCCAGATCGCCACCGGCGTGCCGCCAGCCCACGATCGCGTCGAACCTGTTGTTGGCCAGGGCCTCCCCGTACAGCATCACCGGGTCCAGCGGCAGGATCGAGGCCGCGATCCCGGCGTTGCGCAACTGATCGGCGGCGGTATTGGCCACCGCAACCGAGGTCGGGTCGTTGGAGGCCACACCCAGCACGAAGGTCAACTGCTCGCCGTCCTTGCTGATCCGCCCCCGCGTCTGGCCCTGCGGCGGGGCCGGTGCCTCGGCGTCGGGCCCCTCCTGCTCGACGATGTACCCGGCGCCCTCCAGCAGCGCCAGCGCCGCCTCGCGGCTCAGGGCCGCCGGGGCCGTGGGGACATATCCCGGATCCGACGGGGAGCGCACCTGGGCCTGGGCCAGCGTGACGGTGTTGTCGCTGCCGGCGCCGACGGCGGCCAGCAGATCGACGTCGAGCAGACCCAGAATGCCTTTGCGCACTTGCGGATCCGTCAGGTGCGGCTGCTGCCCGCGCAGCGTCAGCTGCATGACCCGCGGGGTCACGATCCGCGAGGTCCGCACGTCGGGGATCGCGGAGAGTTGGGCGAAGGTTGCCGCTCCCCCGTGCACCTGCGCCACCTGGGTGTCGCCGTTGCGGATCGAATCGGCCAACGCGGCCGGCGCCCCGGCCCGCCGGAACAGGATCTGGTCCGGCACCGCCGGCGGACCCCAGAACCTGTCGTTGCGCGCCAGCAGGATCTCGTCGCGCTGCGGATCGATGGTCTCGACCCGGAACTGACCGCCGGTCACGGGCATCACCCGGGCCAGGCCGGCCGGAAAACCGCCGGGGATGTCCTTGACGATGTGCGCGGGCACGATGTCGGAGAACAGCTCGCGCCAGGAGTGATACGGCTGGGAGAAGGTGACCACCGCGGTCTTGCCGCCGTCGATCGACTGGACCCCGGTGATGAGGTCGTAGCCGGCGGGGTCGACCACCCCGGGCTGGCTGACCATCTGCCGCCACAGGTACCAGAAGTCGTCGGCGGCTATCGGTGCGTTGTCGGTCCAGGACGCCTCGGGCCGGATCTTGTAGGTGACCGTGAAGGGTTCCTCGTCGGTGACCTCGGCCGACAACAGCAAGGTGTTGTCGATCTCCCAGCGCGAACCCGTCGGGCTCTTGGTGTCCGGCACCGGACGGAACGCGCTGGGCAGCACCAGGGCGCTGATCGCGGCGTTGACCGGTGACTGATCGGAGAGCAGGTGCGGGTTGAACCCCGGGCCGATGTTGTCGATCCCCATGATGATCTGCATCGCCTTGGGCGGCGGGGGCGGCGTGGTCTCGGAGGTCTCGGTGCTCTGCGGCGCCGGCGGCGGGCTCACGGTGCATCCGCCGGCCAGCAGAACCGACAGCACGGCCACAGGCGTCAGAATGCGGCTGCGGGCTGTTGGCACCTGATCAGGGTAATGGCACCCGGCCGATGCCCCGAATGAGCAGCTACGCCGCGGCGCACCCCAACAGCTCGCCGATTCGTCGGACCGTCCGGGCCGGTTCATCCCGGACGTCCTCGCTGACGATCGACAGGACCCGATAGCCCATCTCCTCGAGGGCAGCACGCTTGCGGTGATCGCGCTGCACCTGCTCCCGGGTCTTGTGCCACTCGTAGCCGTCGTACTTAACGATGACCCCCGGATCAGGCCAGGCGAAATCCACCCGCCAGACCCAGGGCAGGCGCGGCCAGGCCAGGCCGACACGAAACGAGCAGAGCCCTACCCCTGGTTGGCCTGCTTGGCCCGGGACTTGGCGCGCGCCCGCAGGCTGGCCGTCAGCTCCAGCTTGCGGACCCGCACGATCTCCGGGGTGACCTCGACGCACTCGTCGGCCGCGCAGAACTCCATGGCCTGCTCGAGATCGAGCTCCAGCGGCTTGGCCAGCGTCTCGAGCACGTCGGAGGTCGACGACCGCATGTTGGTCAGCTTCTTCTCCCGGGTGATGTTGATGTCGAGGTCCTCGGCGCGCGGGTTGATGCCCACGACCTGACCCTCGTAGGTGTCCTGGCCGGGTTCGACGAAGAACTGCCCGCGGTCGGACAGCTGGATCATCGCGAACGGCGTCACCGAACCGCTCCGGTCGGACACCAACGACCCGCTGTGCCGCGCGCGGATCTCCCCGGCCCACGGCCGATATCCCTCGAAGACCGCGTTGGCGATGCCGGTCCCGCGGGTCAGCGTCATGAACTCGGTGCGGAAACCGATCAGCCCGCGGCTGGGCACCACGAAGTCCATCCGCACCCAGCCCGCGGCGTGGTTGGTCATCTGCTCCATGCGGCCCTTGCGCCCGGCCATCAGCTGCGTGATCGCGCCGACGAACTCCTCGGGGCAGTCGATGGTCAGCTCCTCGAACGGCTCGTGCAGCTTGCCGTCGACCTGCTTGGTCACCACCTGCGGTTTGCCCACGGTCAGCTCGAAGCCCTCGCGGCGCATCTGTTCCACCAGGATGGCCAGCGCCAGCTCGCCGCGGCCCTGCACCTCCCAGGCGTCCGGCCTGCCGATGTCGACCACCCGGATCGAGACGTTGCCCACCAGCTCGGAATCCAAGCGGTTCTTCACCATTCGTGCGGTCAGCTTGTGCCCGGACACCTTGCCCGCCAGCGGGGAGGTGTTGGTGCCGATGGTGACCGAGATGGCGGGCTCGTCGACGGTGATGCGCGGCAGCGCGTGCGAGTTCTCCGGATCGGCCAGCGTGTCGCCGATCATGATCTCGGGCAGCCCCGCCACCGCGACGATGTCCCCGGCGACGGCCTCCTCGGTGGGCGTGCGTTCGACGCCGACGGTCGCCAGCAACTCGGTGATCTTGGCGTTGGTGATGACGGGGGAACCGTCGACCTCCCGCATCCAGGCGACCTGCTGCCCCTTCTTGAGGCGGCCGTTGGCGATGCGGATCAGCGCCAACCGGCCCAGGAACGCCGAGGCGTCGAGGTTGGTCACCAGCGCCTGCAGCGGGGCTTCGGGGTTACCCGACGGCGCCGGGATGTGCTCCATCAGCACGTCGAACAACGGATTCAGGTTGCCGCCGTCGGGCACCTCGCCGTTGGCGGGCTGCGTGGTGGAGGCGATGCCGGCCCGCCCCGAGGCGTACAGCGTCGGCAGGTCCAGCGCCTTCTCCGCGGCGGCCTGGGCCTCCTCGTCCAGGTCCGAGGCGACGTCGAGCAGCAGGTCGTGGCTCTCCTCGACGACCTCGGCGATGCGCGCGTCGGGCCGGTCGGTCTTGTTGACGACGAGGATCACCGGCAGGTGCGCGCCCAGGGCCTTGCGCAGCACGAACCGGGTCTGCGGCAGCGGCCCCTCGGAGGCGTCGACCAGCAGCACCACGCCGTCGACCATGGACAACCCGCGCTCGACCTCACCGCCGAAGTCCGCGTGGCCCGGGGTGTCGATGACGTTGATGACGGTTACGCTGCCGTCGGCGTTGTGTCGGTGCACCGCGGTGTTCTTGGCCAGGATCGTGATGCCCTTTTCGCGCTCCAGGTCACCAGAGTCCATCACGCGTTCCTGCGCGTCGCCCCGCTCGGCCAACGCACCCGATTGACGCAGCATGGCGTCCACCAAGGTCGTTTTGCCATGGTCGACGTGAGCGACGATCGCGACGTTTCTAAAGTTGGGACGAGATTCCATTCCGCAGATTGTCGCAGTGCAGCAGGTCAATCACGAAACCAGACGCCCGATCAGAAGGACACCGTGAAGCCGAGCAAGTACGCGGGCCTCAAGCCGAAGAAGAAGTGCTGCCGCAGCAAGCCACGCTGCAAGAAGTGTCCGCTGGTGCTGCACAAGGTCCATAAAGCCGAGCTGATGGGCCTGCGGGGCAAGGAATTGGAGAAGGTGTACAAGCGGGCACGAAAAGCCTGACAGCTCCCTGAACGCAGCTCACGCAGGCGGATTCAGGCGTACGGTTGAGATATCCGTCACGTGGCTTCGAACGTGGTTGGAGGTGCCGAAATGACGGTCTCGACAGTACTGACGATATTGGCGATCGTGGTGGTGGGCTCGGTGGCCACCGTGGCCATGTGCTTGGGCCTGCTCAACTGGATGGGCGCCTTCCACGTCGTGCATTGCAAGGAATGTCATCACCTCACCGGGTCCACGGTGAACGAACCGCAGGCCTCATGTCCGCATTGTCGCCACCCGGTCTTGTTGCACCCGCTGTATGCCGCCGCGCACCGCGACGACCCGGTGCGCGTGGTCGAGGACTCCCTGCGCTACTGATCCGCCCGACTCGCAACGCCGCTGGCCAGCAACGCCACCGATCTTCTCAACGTGTCCCTTGACCTGACCGGTATGGTCAGGTGCGGCCTCGCACGCGCTTGCTACACGCAGGAGCCACCCCTGCACACGCAGCGACAACGATGACGAAAAGGGAGGACGCGTGACCCAGCGCTCCAAATCGGGCGGCTCGAGCCCCAAACCACCGGGCCCCCTCGCCCAAGCTCGGCAAACCATCGAAGCGCGGGTCTTCGTCCCCGCCACGGTGATCATCGTCGGGCTCGTCGGCTTCGCCGTGATTTACTCCGGCTCGGCGGCCGATGCTTTCACGACGTTGAACGCCGCGGTCACCGACGGCGTCGGCTGGTGGTACGTGCTGGCCACCACCGGGTTCGTCGGCTTTGCGATCTACTGCGGGTTGTCCCGAGTGGGCACCATCCGACTCGGCGACGACAACGAACGTCCCGAATTCAGCTTTGTCGCGTGGTTGGCCATGCTGTTCAGCGCCGGCATGGGTATCGGGCTTCTCTTCTACGGCGTTGCCGAACCTCTGACCCACTACGTCAGCCCCCCGCAGTCGATGGGTGCCGAAGGGGGCAGCGACGCCGCCGCCAACCAGGCGATGGCCCTGACGCTGTTCCACTGGGGCCTGCACGCCTGGGCCATCTACGTGGTGGTAGGGCTGGGAATGGCCTACATGACCTACCGCCGCGGCCGGCCGCTGTCGGTGCGTTGGCTGCTCGAACCGCTGCTGGGCCGCGAACGCGTCGAGGGCTGGATCGGGCACGCGGTCGACGCGGTCGCAATCGTGGGCACCCTGTTCGGCGTGGCGACATCGCTGGGGTTCGGTATCACCCAGATCGCTGCCGGCCTGGACTACCTGGGGTGGATCGAGGTCAACAATTGGTGGGTCGTCACCATGATCGCCATCATCACCGCGATCGCCGCGCTTTCCGTGGTGAGCGGCGTCGGCCGCGGCCTGAAGTGGCTGTCCAACGTCAACATGGTGCTGGCCGGGCTGTTGGCCGGATTCGTCCTGATCGCCGGCCCCACCTTGTTCCTCGCCCAGGCCTGGGTGCAGAACCTGGGCAGCTATGTGCAGTCGCTACCCGAGCTGATGTTGCGCACCGGCCCGTTCACCGACGGCGCGTGGCTGGGCACCTGGACCATCTTCTATTGGGGTTGGTGGATCAGCTGGGCGCCGTTCGTCGGCATGTTCATCGCGCGGATCTCCCGCGGCCGCACTGTGCGGGAGTTTGTCGGGGCCGTGTTGCTGGTCCCGACGGTGATCGGATCGCTGTGGTTCACCGTGTTTGGCGACTCGGCAATCCTGCGCCAGCGCGAGAACGACAACATGCTGGTAGACGGCGCAGTGGACACCAACACCTCACTGTTCGAACTCCTCAACGGTTTGCCGCTGGCGATGACAACTAGTTTGCTGGCGATCATCGTGGTGGTTTTCTTCTTCGTCACCTCGTCGGACTCGGGTTCGCTGGTGATCGACATCCTGTCCTCCGGCGGCGAATTGGAGACACCCAAGGTGACCCGCGTGTACTGGGCCACACTCGAGGGCGTGGTCGCCGCGATCCTGTTGGTGGTCGGCGGCACCGGATCGCTGACCGCGTTGCAGACGGCCTCGATCGTCACGGCGGTGCCGTTCTCGGTGATCATGGTGATCGCGTGCGTGTCGATGTTGCGGGCCTTCCGATACGACCTCGCGACAACGCCGCAACTCATGCGGGTTTCGCAGCCGGATGGCCTCAATGGACAACGGGTTTCGCGCCGGGAGGTATCCGCCACGCTGGCCGGCCTGGTCATGGTGCATCAGATTGCGCCCGGCAGCTACGAGGTCTCGCCGGACACCGGTGAACTGATCATCGCCGATCCCGTCGATCCGCTGAGCGAGGGCCCGCCTCGAGACGACCCCGAAGCGGACCGTCTGGCCGACTAGCCGTACTTCACAGGACACAATTTCGACGCGTGACTGACTTGTCTCAGTAACGCCCTTCCCCTGCACTAGCCGATCGGCTATCCTCGCCTTCTAGGTGATTCCGGCTGGAATACCGGCGTTGATACGACGCTCACGTGGGTCCGGCGGCGCTTCCAGCCGAGACGGTCACTGACTGGCGTCATAGCGGAGGGGTGCAGTGCAAATACTCGAGCAGGTCCAAGACACGCCGCAGGCCGGCAATATCCGGACGCAGTGGGTCGCGCTGTGGACGGGTCCCGCCGTCGGCGTCGTGCTGCTGGCGGCGATGCTGGCCTTCCCGGCCTTCTGGCCGCCGATGTCGCCGACGACACCCGCCGATCAGGTGGCCGCGTTCTACGCCGAGAACACCGCGTGGATCCGTGCCAGCCAGGTGACCTTCAACCTGTGCGGCATCATGATCCTGCCGTTCTTCATGGTGATCGTGATGCAGATGAAACGGATGAAGACCCAAAGTCACGTCTTCGCCTACTGCTATCTGACCGCAATCGTCAGCGGCGCCACCACTTTCGCGCTGTCGAACATCTTCTTCCTGGTGGCGGCGTTCCGGCCGGAGCGCAACCCCGAACTGATCCTGCTGCTCAACGATCTGGCCTGGATCATCTTCATCGCGCCGGTCGGCATGGTGGTGGCCAAGTTCGTACTGCTGGGCCTCGCCGTCTATTTCGACGACGGCCCCGACCCGGTGTTCCCGCGGTGGGTCGGCCACTACTCGATGGCCACCGCGGTGGCGATGATCCCGGCGGCGTGCGCCGCGGTGGTTCACACCGGCCCGCTGGCCTGGGACGGACTGCTCAGCTTCTGGCTGCGCAACGGCGCCTACGCGGCCTTCGTCGTCGTGATGTTCTTCGTGCTGCGCCGCGCGCTGTTCCAGCAGGCCGTCGAGGACAAAGTGGTGGCCCCGTGAGCCTGCTGACCGTCGGCCGTTCGGCCGACACCGACGAGGCACCGAAGGGCAAACCCGATGTCCGCCTGGTGACTTGGTTCTTCCCGGCCTGGTACGGCGTCTTCGGCGTCATCATCTGCATCCTGGCCCGGGTGACCCCGCCGCCGCGCCCCGATGTCACCGACGAGGACAAGGTCGCGTTCTTCGCCGCCAACGGCCTGACCATCCAGATCGGTTTCGTGGTCCTGCTGATCCTGCTCGGCGGCGCGGCGGTGACCAACGGCCTGGTCGCCTATCAGATGAAGCGGATGTCCTCGGGTTCGGTGTTCGCCTACGTCTACATCGGCGGCATGGGCGTCGGGGCGCTGCCCGGCTTCCTGTTGGTCGGGGTGTGCTTCCTGACCGCGGCGTTCCGCCCCGACCGCAATCCGGAACAGATCAGCCTGCTCTACGACCTCGGAATGCTCTCCTACAACGGATCATTGGGCTGCTTCTCGGCCGCCTACCTCGCGCTGGCCATCGCCATCCTCTACGACAAGAACGACATCTTCCCCAGATGGTTTGCCTACGTGTCCATCTGGCAGATCGTCACCGAGGTGATCGCCACCCAGATGTTCGTCTTCAAATCCGGGCCCATGGCCTGGAACGGATCGCTGGCGTTCTGGTGGGCCGTGGTGGTGTTCACCGTCTGGCTGGGTGTGCTGATCTACCTGCTCAAGCGCGCCTGTGAGCGCGAGCCGCTCGACGCTCCGGCGCTGGACTGACGAGGACAAGGAACTCTGTTGTGACACAATCTGACTCATTGTCCTCACCGACCGCGGTGCAGGACGAACCGCAGAAGAGCCCGGCGTCGAGCGGTCGCCTGCCCGGCGATCTGGACATGTGGATCATGGTGCTCGGCGACATCCTGATCTTCTCCGGCTACTTCGTCATCTTCATGATCTACCGGGCCATGAACCCCGAGGAGTTCCTCCGGGCCCAGCAACACCTGGACGTCAACATCGGCGTCTTGAACACCGTGATCCTGTTGACCAGTTCGTGGTTCATCGCCCGCGCGGTGATCTCCACGCGGGCCGGCCGACACGTGCAATCGATTCGCCTGGTCTACGGCGCGGGCATCTGCGGTGTGCTGTTCATGGTGTTCAAAAGCTACGAATGGGCCAGCAAGATCAGCGCCGGCCACACGAACGCCGACACGTTCTACTCCTTCTACTACGTGATCACCGGTGTCCACCTGCTGCACGTCCTGATCGGTCTGATCGTGCTGGGCGTCGTCATCCGCGAACTGCGCAACCCGGCCCGCCGTCGCACTTCGATGGTGGAATCCGGCGCGGTCTACTGGCACATGGTGGACCTGCTCTGGGTGATCATCTTCGGCCTGCTCTACGTAATGAGGTGACATGACAACCACATCCGAAGCACCGGCACCGTCGCACGCCGCCGAGACCCGCACCCTCACCTGGGCGTGGATCGCCCTGTGCGTCATCACCATCGGGTCGTGGTGGCTGGCCCCGGCCCACTTCACCGAACGGGTGGACCCCAGCATTCCGATCACGGCCCTGGTGCTGGTGCTGACGTTCGTCAAGTCGCGGCTGGTGGTGCGCTACTTCATGGAGGTCCGCACCGCGCCACGCTGGCTGCGCCGAGTCACCGACGGCTGGCTGGTGGGCCTGCACCTGGTGATCTTCGCGATCTACCTGTTCTGACGGGCTACCAACCCCGGCGGTGCGGCTGGGAGCCGATCAGCTCGGTGTCCTTGGCGACCTCACGGCTGCGGTAGACGATGTAGGGGCGGAACAGGTATCCGATCGGCGCGCTGAACGCGTGCACCAGTCGGGTGAACGGCCACAGGCAGAACAACGCCAGCCCGATGAGCACGTGCACCTGGAAGTACATCGGCGCCTGCACCATCAGATCGCCCCGCGGCTGCAGCACCCAGATGGACCGGAACCAGGGCGAGACCGTCTCGCGGTAGTTGTGCTCCTCGCCCACCAGCCCGGAACCCAGTGCGGTGGCGCACAGTCCGGCCACGATCGCCGCGACCAGCACCACGTACATCACCTTGTCGTTGACCGTGGTGGCCATGAACACCGGGCCCGTAGTGCGCCGTCGATAGACCAGCAGCGTGATCCCCACCAACGTGGACACCCCGGCGATGGACCCCAACGTGATGGCCTGCACGTGGTAGGCGTGCTGGCTCAGGCCGACGGCATCGGTCCACGACTGGGGGATCACGAGCCCGATGAAGTGCCCGACGATCACCACCAGGATGCCGAAGTGGAACATCGGGCTGCCGATCCGCAGCAGCCGGGACTCGTACAGCTGCGAGGAACGGGTGGTCCAGCCGAACTTGTCGTACCGGTAGCGCCACCACGTGCCGACGATGATGATCGCCAGCGTCACGTACGGAATCACGTTCCAGAACAACTCACCCATGTCCGTTTCCTCCCGTCTCCCGCCGCGGCGGCACGGTCAGCGTGAACGGTTGCAGGCCCACCGCTTCGGCCGGCGGACCGGCCTGCGCCAGCCGCTGCGCCCGTTGCGCTTCCTGCTCGGTGGCCCGCGGCAGCGTCGCGCAGACCGCCGTCACCACATCGCCGTACACCGAACCGGATTCGACCAGTGCGTCGCACAGGACGTCGATGGGCACCCGATGCTCCACCAACAGCCGGCGCCCCACCACCGGGTCGACCCGCGCGGCGAACTCGAGCACCACCGGAAGGTAGTCGGGCGACTCGGATTTCGGGGCCTGCGCCCCGGAATCCCGGTACGCGCTGACGAAGGCGTGCATGGCCGCGCCGCGGTTGCGGGTATCCCCGGCCGTCCAGTAGGTCAGGTACATGGTGGAGCGGCGCCGGAGATCGAACGTCGCCACGTAGTCCTCGGCCGCGCTGCGTAACTCGCGGCCGCCCAGCGCGTCGTGGGCCCGACTCAGCGGATCGCGCGCGCGCCCGCGCACATGGGATAGCAGGTCGGCAACGGTGTCCAGGCGCTGCTGACGTCCGTCGTCGGGGTAGGCCAGCAGCAGCGAAGCGGCCTGCCACACCGCCCGATCGCTGAGCGTGGTGTCGCGGACGCGGCTGAGCAGCTTCATTCCCGACCCTCCCCCGGGAACATGCCCGTCGGCACCCCACGGCCGTCCCAGTTGAGCAGGTTCACCCGGGACGGCCGCGCGGAGTTGGCAGCCATCCCCTCGGTGGTCTGCCGGTGTTGTAACGCGTGGAAGGTTTCGACCGCGATGGGCACCGGCCCGCCGCTGGCCTCGCCGAACGGACCGGACTCGTACATGCCCGGCCCACCGTCGAAGTCCAACGAGCAGCCGGGCTCTTCGAGATTGCCGTGCGACGGCGCGTAAGCCGTTGGAATCACGTACCGGTCTTCATATTTCGCTATCGCCAGCAACCGATACATGTCGTAGATCTGCTCTTCGGTCATGCCGACCGCCGCCGGGATGTGCGGCTGGGTCTCTCGGCCGAGGTTGATATCGCGCATGTAGGACCGCATCGCGGCGAGCTTGCGCAGCACCGCCTCTACCGGCTTGGTGTCCCCCGCGGTGAACAGCCCGGCGAGGTATTCCAGCGGGATGCGCAGCGACTCCAGCGCCCCGAACAGGTTGCCGACGTCCTCGCCGTCGCGGCCGGCCCGACTCACCGCATCCACCACCGGCGACAGCGGCGGGATGTACCAGACCATCGGGACGGTGCGGTACTCCGGATGCAGCGGCAGCGCCACCTTGTAGGTATTGATCAACGCGTAGACCGGCGAGCGCTGCGCGGCCTCGATCCACTCATCGGAGATGCCCTCGGCGCGGGCGCCGGCAATCACCTTCGGATCGTTGGGGTCCAGCAGGATCTGGCGATGCGCGTCGTAGAGGTCCTTCTCGTCGGGCACCGACGCGGCCTCGGCCACCCGGTCCACGTCGTAGAGCACCAACCCGAGGTAGCGCAACCGGCCCACGCAGGTCTCCGAGCACACCGTCGGCAACCCGACCTCGATGCGCGGATAACACAGCGTGCACTTCTCGGCCTTGCCCGTCTTGTGGTTGAAATACACCTTCTTGTAGGGACATCCGGAGACACACATCCGCCAGCCGCGGCACTTGTCCTGGTCCACCAGCACGATGCCGTCCTCGCTGCGCTTGTACATCGCCCCCGACGGGCAGGAGGCCACGCAGGACGGGTTGAGGCAGTGCTCGCAGATCCGCGGCAGGTAGAACATGAAGGTCTCTTCGAGTTCCATCTTGATCTGCTCGTTGACCTTGGCCAGCACCGGGTCGTGCGGCACGATCTCCGGCGAGCCGCCCAGGTCGTCGTCCCAGTTCGCCGACCACGACACCTTCATCGGTTCGCCGGTGATCAGGCTGCGCGGCGGGGCGACCGGGATATGTTCGCCCAGCGGCGCCGAGGTCAGGTTCTCGTAGTCGTAGGTCCACGGCTCGTAGTAATCGTCGATCGACGGCAGCTTCGGGTTGGAGAAGATCCGCGCCAGCTTCGCCAACCGGCCGCCGTCGCGTAACCGCAACCGGCCCTTACGGTCCCGAATCCAACCGCCCCGCCACCGCTCCTGATCCTCGTAGGTGCGCGGATAGCCGACACCGGGGCGGGTCTCGACGTTGTTGAACCAGACGTACTCGGTGCCGGCGCGGTTGGTCCAGGCCTGCTTGCAGGTCACCGAACAGGTATGGCAGCCGATGCATTTGTCGAGGTTCATCACCATCGCCATCTGCGCCATGACTTTCATCGGAACTCCCCCATCAGTATTGGACGTCCTGCGACCGGCGACGAACCACCGTCACCTCGTCGCGTTGATTACCGGTGGGCCCCAGGTAGTTGAACGCGAAGGCCGTCTGCGCGTACCCGCCCGCGAGGTGGCTGGGCTTGATCAACAGCCGGGTCAGCGAATTGTGGATCCCGCCGCGCGTTCCGGTGGTTTCGGTCAACGGCACGTCGATGGTGCGCTCCTGGGCGTGATAGACGAAGACCACGCCCTCCGGCATCCGGTGGCTGACCACCGCGCGGCACACCACCACACCGTTGCGGTTGACCGCCTCGACCCAGTCGTTGTCCTGGACCTCGATCTTCTCGGCGTCGACCGGGCTCATCCACATGGTCGGGCCGCCGCGCGACAGCGACAGCATGAACAGGTTGTCCTGGTACTCGGAGTGGATGGACCACTTCGAGTGCGGCGTCAGGTAGCGCACGGTCAGCCCCAGACCGTCCTGGGTGCCGACGGCCGGTTCCCCGAACAGGCGCGCCATGTCCAATGGCGGCCGGTAGGTGGGCAGTTGCTCACCGAGTTCCTCGATCCAGTCGTGGTCGAGGTAGAAGTGCATCCGCCCGGTGAGCGTGTGAAAGGGCTTGAGGTGCTCGATGTTCACGGTGAACGGCGCGTAGCGGCGACCGCCGGTCTCGCTGCCCGACCACTCCGCGCTGGTGATCACCGGCACCGGCTGGGCCTGGGTGTCGGCGTAGGAGATGCGCCGCTCCTCGCTGCCCTCGGCCAGGTGGACCAACTCGCGGCCGGTGCGACGTTCGAGCTCGCGAAATCCCTGCACGGCCAGGCGGCCGTTGGAGGTCCCGGACAGCGCCAGGATGACGTCGGCCATCCGCTCGGCGGTCGTGATCGCGGGCCGGCCCTGCGCGACACCGGAATCGAGGACACCGAACTTCGCGGCCAGCTGCTGCACCTCGACGTCCGGGTGGGTGGTGATGCCCTTGGTCGTCAGGCCCAGGCGCTCGGTCAGCGGGCCCAGTGTCGACCACTTGTCGGCAATGGCGCCGTAGTCACGCTCGACGACCGCGATGGGCCCCATCGTCTTCCCCGGCACCGGAGTCTCACCCGTGCGGCGCCAGTCCCGCTCGGTGCCACCGGGATACGCCATGGCCCCGGGGGTGTCGTGCTGCAAGGTCCCCAGCACCACGTCGGTGCGGGTTCCCAGATGTTTGGCGGCCAGCTTGCTGAACGCCCGCGCCACCGCCCCGAACGCCTCGAAGTCCGAATGGGTCTCCCACGGCGGATCGATGGCCGGGCTGAAGGCGTGCACATAGGGATGCATGTCAGTGCTCGACAGGTCCGCCTTCTCGTACCAGGTGGCCGCCGGGAGCACGACGTCGGACAGCAGGGTGGTGGAGGTCATCCGGAAGTCGATCGACATCAACAGATCCAGCTTGCCCTCGGGAATCTCCTCGGGCCAGGTGACATCGTTGGGCCGCAGCTCCTCCGGGGTCGGGGCCGCCTGCACATTGGAGGTGGTGCCCAGCAGGTGCCGCAGGAAGTACTCGTTGCCCTTGCTGGAGGACCCCAGCAGGTTCGCGCGCCAGATGTTGAGCACCCGCGGCCAGTTCTTCGGGTTGTCCGGATCGGTGACCGCCAACTTGAGCTCACCCGAGCCGAGTTGCTCGGCAACGTATTCCGCGACGTCGCGGCCGGCGGCCTTCGCCTCGTCGGCGACCTTGAGGCTGGAGCGGTCGAACTGCGGGAAGAACGGGCTCCACCCCATCGCGGTGGCCGAGGCCAGCACGTCCATGGTGTGCTGGCCGCGGAATCGGCCCCGCCCCAACGGGCTGGACAACGCGTCGGCGCGGTAGCCGTCGTAGCGCCATTGCCCGGTGTGGGCATACCAGTACGACGTACCGGCCATCTGCCGCGGCGGCCGCGACCAGTCGCTGCCCATGGCCATCGTCGCCCAGCCGGTGATCGGGCGACACTTCTCCTGCCCCACGTAGTGCGCCCAGCCGCCGCCGTTGCGGCCCATCGAACCGGTGAGCAACAGCAGCGCCAGCACGGCGCGGTAGGTGGCGTCGCCGTGGAACCACTGGCAGATGCCCGCGCCCATGATTATCATCGAGCGGCCGCCGGATTCCTCGGCGCTGCGGGCGAATTCCCGGGCGATCCGGATCGTCTGCTCGGCCGACACCCCCGTGATCGGTTCCTGCCAGGCCGGCGTGTAGGGGTGGCGGGGGTCGTCGTAACCGGTCGGCCAGTCGCCGGGCAACCCCGGCCGGCTCACGCCGTACTGCGCCAGCATCAGATCGAAGACGGTGCAGACCCGGTGCTCGCCCACCCGGCGCACCGGGACCCCGCGCAGCAGGGTTTCGCCGTGCCCGTCGAGCGTGTCGAACCGCGGCAGTGCTACGTAGGCGCTCTCGGCGCCGTCGCGCGCGACCGTCAGGGCCGGCACCACGTCGCCGAGGTCGAGGTTCCACTGCCCCACCCCCTCGTCGCCGTACCGGAATCCGAGCGAACCCCGCGGCACCGCAACCGAATCCGTGGCACCGTCGAGCAGGACGGGTTTGAACGCGGCGTTCTCCTGGTCCGCGTAGTCACCGCCGAGGTCGGCGGCGGTCAGGTTCTTGCCGGGCACCAGGATGCCGTCGCGGTCCTCGAGCTTGACCAGGAAGGGCAGATCGGTGAACCGCTGGACGTAGTCGACGAAGAACGGCACCCGCTGGCGGACAAAGAATTCCGTCAGCAACACGTGGCCCATGGCCATCGCCAATGCGCCGTCGGTGCCGGCCGCGCACGGCATCCACTCGTCGGCGAACTTGGTGTTGTCCGCGTAGTCGGGACTGACGGCGACCACCTTGGTGCCCCGGTACCGCACCTCGGCCATCCAGTGCGCATCCGGGGTGCGCGTCACCGGGACGTTGGAACCCCACATCATCAGGTAGGCCGCGTCCCACCAGTCGCCGGACTCCGGGACGTCGGTCTGATCGCCGAACACCTGCGGGGAGGCCACCGGAAGGTCGGCGTACCAGTCGTAGAACGACGTCATCACGCCGCCGATGAGTTCGACGAACCGGGATCCGGCCGCGTGCGAGACCATCGACATCGCCGGGATCGGCGAGAACCCGGCGACCCGGTCGGGTCCGTAGGTCTTGATGGTGTGCACGTGGGCCGCCGCGATCATCTCGGTGGCCTCGGCCCAGCTGACCCGCACCAGGCCGCCCTTGCCGCGCGCCTGCTGATACTGCCGTCGTCGCACCGGGTCGGCCTGAATCTCGGCCCACGCCAGCACCGGGTCGCCCAGGCGGGACCGGGCCTCGCGGTACATCTCGACGAGCACGCCGCGCGCGTACGGGTAGCGCACCCGCGTCGGCGAGTAGGTGTACCAGGAGAACGCGGCGCCGCGCGGGCAGCCGCGCGGTTCGTATTCCGGACGGTCGGGGCCCACCGAGGGATAGTCGGTCTCCTGGGTCTCCCAGGTGATGATGCCGTCCTTGACATACACCTTCCACGAACAGGATCCGGTGCAGTTGACGCCGTGCGTGGAGCGCACCACCTTGTCGTGACTCCAGCGGTCGCGGTAGAAGATGTCGCCCTCGCGGCCACCCTGGCGGGTGACGGTGCGCAGATCCTCGGAGAACTCGCCCGGGGTGAAGAACCGCCCGCTGCGCGCGAGCAGTTCTTCGACCGGACCGCCGATGTGTGTGGTCATGGTTCCTCTCGCTGAGGTTCGCGGTTGTGCAGGAACAGCGCCGTGTAGGCGAGCGCGATCAGCGCGGTGAGCACGAGCAACAGCAGACCGACCGTGTAATGGTTGTCCTGACCGTCGTAGGTGGCACCCATGACCAGGGGCGGGAAGTAGCCGCCCAAACCGCCTGCGGCGGCGACGATTCCGGTGACGGAGCCCACCGACTTGGCCGGGGCGCGGCCGGCCACCCACGCGAACACGCCGCCGGTGCCGATCCCGAGGAACACGGCCAGCAGGGTGAAGCTGACCGCCGACCAGAAGTCGGCGGGCGGCTGGAAGACCTCGACGAAGGCCATCACCGCGGTGCCGGCCAGCGATGCCAACACCACCACCTTGGGCGGTATCCGGTCGGCCAGTGCGCCACCGATCGGCCGGGCCAGCACTGCGGCCAACGCGAAGGCCGCCGTCCGCGCGCCGGCGTCGACCGGACCGAAGCCGTAGATGGCGCGGATGTAGGTGGGCAGGTAATTGCTGAACGCCACGAATCCGCCGAAGACCACCGCGTACAGGAACGCCATCTCCCATGTGACGCGAAGTTTGCTGGCCGCCAACAACTTCGGGAGTACCGGATCGGTGTTCGGGTGGAACTGCGACGAGTTGCGCAGCAGGAAGAAGCTCAGCAGCGCGGTCAGCGCCAGCGCGGCGGCGATGACGACGTGGGTGGCCATCAGCCCGAACGCGTTGACCAGTCGCGGGGTGAAGAACGCCGACAGCGCGGTGCCCACCATGCCCGCACCGAACACGCCGGTGGCGAACCCGCGCCGGGACGGGTGGTACCAGTTGTTCGCGAACGGGATCCCGACGGCGAAGATGGTGCCGGCGATGCCGAGGAAGAAGCCGAACACCAGCAGCAGCGGGTAGGAGCCGATGGTGCCGGCAAAACCGACCGCCAGGACCGGCAGGATCGAGGCCAGGGTGACCGCGATCAGCATGACCCGCCCGCCGAACCGGTCGGTCAGCGGCCCGCTGACCAGTCGGCCCAGCGATCCCACCAGGATCGGCGTCGCCACCAGCATCGAGGTCTCGGTGGCGCTGAGCGACAGATCAGCGGCATAGGTGGTGGACATCGGCCCGATGAGGTTCCAGGCCCAGAAGTTGATCGTCGAAACCCAAGTCGCCAGCGCGAGGTTCACGCCTTGCCCGGCGTAAGTGGACGACGGGGCTGCCGTGGTCACGTACCCAGGTAATCACCGTATCCGGGGCGCCGGGTGAGGTTTGGCGAAAATCTTTCAGTCGAACTCGTGAACCCGCACCCCAGTCAGCTGCACTGCCCCAGCGCCGCGGTGAGGTCCGGCAACCACGCGGTGTCGGCCGGAACCCACGGCAACGTGTGCAATTCGGCCGAGCCCACCCAGCGCAGCGCACGATGGTCGTGCGGCTGAGCACTGCCCGCGGTCAACGTCACGCGGTAGGCCCGCAGCGCCATCGTCTCGCCCAACGGCACCTCGGCGCCCAGCCGCGCTCCGACCGCGACCTGCACGCCGAGTTCCTCGTCCAGTTCGCGGGCCAGGGCCTCGGCGTCGCTCTCCCCCGGCGACACCTTGCCGCCGGGCAGTTCCCAGAGGCCGGCCAGAGCCGGCGGGCGATCACGTTGCGCCACCAGCAGGGACCCGTCGATGATCAGCGCGCCCGCCACCACGATCTGAACCGCCATGATCAGCAGACGGTATACCGTCGAAGTATGGCTGTGTTAACCGATGAACAAGTGGACGCCGCCGCCAAGGATCTCGACGGCTGGCAACGTGCCGACGGTGCGCTGCGACGATCGATCAAGTTCGGGTCGTTCCTCGCCGGGATCGATGCGGTGCGCCGGGTGGCCGAGCACGCGGAGTCCAAGGACCATCACCCCGATATCGATATTCGCTGGCGGACCGTGACTTTCGCGCTGGTGACGCATTCCGAGGGCGGCATCACCGACAAGGACGTCGCTATGGCGCGCGATATCGACACGATCGTCGGCCGCCCGGAAACCTGAGCCGCAGCGCCGCGATCCAACCCAGCGTCGCGACCGTCGCGACGATGTAGACCAG
>Ga0265293_10004555_pt1 | contig 24318 bp, 21 predicted proteins | sample Munlanlewell138R_FD_192505 | JGI IMG/M metagenome (GOLD analysis project Ga0265293, IMG submission 192505) | Leachate microbial communities from a municipal landfill in Southern Ontario, Canada - Leachate well 138R | ecosystem: Engineered > Solid waste > Landfill > Unclassified | place: Canada...
TTGGTGGTGGCAGCAATCATCGCTTTGGCCTGGATGATGCCGTATTAATCAAGGACAATCATATTGCCGTGGCAGGCAGCTTGCGTGAAGCTGTCTTAAGGGCGCGTGCGAATGTAGGGCATATGGTCCAAATTGAGCTGGAAGTGGATACCCTGGAACAGTTGGCCGAAGCGTTGGAATTGGGGGTTAATGTCATTCTTCTTGATAACATGAATCCTGAAATGCTGAAAAAGGCGGTTGTCATGGTTGATGGGCGTGCTGTTACGGAAGCCTCGGGCAGAATCAATGCGCAAACGGCACCGGCCATTGCCCAAACCGGTGTTAACCTGATTGCCGTTGGCTGGATTACCCATAGTGTGTCTGTTTTTGATTTCGGGCTTGATGCGGTTGAATAAAATTTAAAAGGAAATTTGTACATCATGTCCGGTCAAGCTGTGCTTCAAGTGATTCAGATGGGTGCCCCTCCTGAAGAGGTTCGTGCTGTTTATGGCGATCAGTATCAGTGGTTTAAGTCGGCACTATCCAAGGGTCCCGATACCTTGTCATTGGATCTTCGTGTTACCAGGCCCGATTTGGGTGAGGTACTTCCAAAGCCGGATGCTTTTGATGTAGCGGTGATTACCGGTTCCTGGTCTATGGTTACCGACCGGCTTGACTGGAGTGAACGCACTGCTGAATGGGTTAGACAGGTTATTGCACAAGACCGGCCCTTGCTGGGTGTATGTTATGGTCATCAGCTTATGGCTCATGCCATGGGTGGGGTGGTTGACTATCACCCTAATGGCCCCGAGATTGGCTGCAAGCCTGTTACCCTGAACTCTGAAGGTCAGTCAGATCCTTTTTTTGCCTGTTTCCCGCAGCAGTTCCAAGCCCATTTAACCCATTCGCAAAGTGTGATGCAAGTGCCATCCGGTGCCGTCGTACTGGGTTCGTCCAGCCATGATCCTCACCAGATTATTCGTTATGCACAAAATGCCTTGTCGGTACAGTTTCATCCTGAATTTATGGAAGAATTGATGCGACACGTTATTGTCGGAAAAAACAAGCTTTTTTCACCTGAACAAAAGATATCATTGCTTGAGGCGGTTGTTGATACCGTTTCATCCAGAAATATATTCCTTCAGTTTGTGCGCCAGGCTATTTGAATTTCACAAGTTCCCCGAGGTGGTTTCGAATAATGCCGGGGAAGCAAAAAAACACGTCACCCATACTGGATGACATGTTTTTTTCTTTTAACTGCCTTAGCGCATTTCAAAAGCTTCCTGATGGAAGGTAAACTTGCCAGACCACCATTTTTTCAGATTTGATTTAAGGCTGTCAGCCAGGCTGGTTGGTCCACAGAACCAGATTGAGGTGCGATCTTTCTGCGCCAGTGTCTGGGCCAATTTTTCAGCATTGAAATAATCTCCTTTTTCACTCTGATGCACATGAAGCCTTACAGATGGCAGTGCCTCGCAAAGTTGCCTGATCCGGTCAATGAATGGATCTTTTTGCGCATTACGCAAGCAATAATGCAAGTCTGTCGAAGGAGTGGTATCAGGCGACTTCTGACATGATTCCAGCCATGAAAGAAATGGAGTGATACCAATGCCACCAGCAATCATGGTATGGTGCGATCCTGCATCAAGATGGTTCAGGTCAAAGCAGCCGTATGGTCCTTCTACCTTGATTTGTTGACCTTCATTGATCTTACTGGACAAGTGACGGGTATAGTCACCCAGTGCCTTTATCTGAAAACTGATGCGTCTGTCATTGCCAGGTGCGCTGGAAATGGTGAATGGGTGCGCGCCTTCATGTCGATCAAAAGTCAGAAAGGCAAATTGTCCTGCGTGGTGCTCTTTCCATGAGGTATCCATTTTGCAGGTGATTTCAGTAATGTCCTTATTGTGAACCCGAATGGATTCAATTGTGCCAGTTGCTTGGCGTGGCTTGCCAATTAAACCGATCAGGGCAATGATGCTGGCAATGCATGCGGGTACAAACAGGATGGCAAGCAATATGCCAACTGGTTGTGTCCAGTAGTTGGACGGTGCAAGCACAACTGTGTGAAATACCAGCAAAAGAAAGAAAACCGGCATCACTTTATGGACATAACGCCAGAATTTGTAGGGAAATTTTTTCCACAGGGTGAGCACCAGCATGATAAGCAGGGCATAGATAATCAATTCACCACTGTCTTTGGCAAAAGAGCGGAACATGGCGGCAAACTCGGTCAGGTCGCCCTTTGGGGGGCGTCCTGTTTTGCCAATCCAGGACTTGAGCAGGTCGCTGGACATATCAAGCAACCAGTGCAGGCCGGCTGCAGAAATACCAAGGATACCCGCCCATTTGTGCAGACGGTACATTTTATCCATGCCGCCCAGGGGTTTTTCAAGCCAGGCCGGGCGAATGGAAAGTACCATGACCAGCGACATGAGTGCAATAGCCCACAGGCCGCTTAAATAAAGCCCCTGTCTTTGAATCAACCATGGCAAGGCTCCTTGCAGGGGCGGGTTCAGGTAAAATACATCATATCCCCAGGCCAGGGTGATGAGTGACACAAAAGAAATCAGCAGTGTTTTCATGCTTAACCTTTACGATGATTATTCAAGACAGGGGTTGTTAGTTTCCTTCAATCTTTATTTGCTTTTTGTCTTGGTATCAATGATTTCTCCGCTTCTTGCATCAACCTTGATTTTCACACGCTCTCCCTTTTGGTCATGCGCCTTTACGTCATAGACATTGTCATCAAGATCAATTTCAGTAATGTTGGTATATCCGGCCGTTTCCACTTTGTCGTAAATTTGTTTAATATTTAACGGTGTTTGGCTTGGCGCAGTCTGTACCTGCGCTGTATTTGTCTGGGCTAAGGCGGTATTAAGTGCGGCGCCAGAAAATAGCAGGCTGGAACTCATGGCAAGTGCAGTCATTAAACGAGTTGTGTTCATCATCTTTCTCCGTGATTCAGGTATGATCGACATTGATCATGGAGGTATTATGCGGGTGGTTAAATGAACAGGATCTGAAGCCTGTGTTCATCTCCCATTCATCTTCCCCATGTTATAAAAGGTTTACTTATTCATTGCACAGATCCCGGAAGACCTCATGACAGGAAAGAAATTTTTTAACCGAATGCTAAGCGGTATCGTGGTTTGTACTCTGCTGACACCCACATTCGTCCGTGCAGACTCCGACGACCATGAACAGGCCCGCCAGGCATTGGCAGAAGGCAAAATCATGCCTTTGCGCGCGGTGTTGGAAAGTGTTGAAAAGCAATACGGCGGACAGGTTGTTAAAATCGAGTTCGAGCATGACGATGATGATGGCCAAAACCGTTGGCTGTATGAAATCAAGCTGCTTCAGGACTCGGGTGATATGCTGAAATTGCTGGTAGATGCCGAAGATGGCAAAATCCTGAAAAAAAAGGGTAAAACCCGCGATAACAACACACAGGATACAAACTGATGCGAATACTGGTTGTTGAAGATGAGCCTACGCTGTCCTTGCAGTTGAAGGAAACGCTGACGGAAGCCGGCTACGTGGTTGATGTGGCCATGAATGGAAAAGACGCCTGGTTCATGGGAGAAGTAGAAACATTTGATCTGGCGGTTCTTGATCTTGGCCTGCCAATGATGGATGGCATTTCTGTCTTGAAAAAATGGCGTGAAGCCGGGCTGGAAATGCCCGTCCTGATATTAACAGCACGTGACAACTGGCATGAAAAAGTAATGGGTATCGATGCCGGTGCCGATGACTATATGACCAAGCCTTTTCACATGGAAGAGCTGCTGGCAAGAGTCAGGGCATTGTTACGGCGTACCAGTGGCCATGCCAATGCCATTCTTAAAAGCGGTCCTATAGAAATGGATACGCGTAATGCCAGGGTCAGCGTAAATGGTGTGCCGCTTTCCCTAACCAGTCATGAGTTCAAGGTGCTGGAATATTTGATGCACCATCCTGCAGAAGTGATTTCCCGCTCTATCCTGACCGAGCATATTTATGCCCAGGACGCCGACCGTGACTCCAATACCATCGAGGTTTTTATTGCCCGCCTGCGCAAGAAGCTGCCTGCCGGTACGATAGAAACGGTCCGTGGCATGGGGTATCGACTGGGCTAGAAAACCATGATGCCACACAAAAAAGCCTTGTCTTTCTGGTCGTCACTCAGGTTCCGCCTGCTGGCGGGCACGCTGGCCTGGGTCTTGCTGACCATTGTTGTTGCCGGCTGGGGGCTTGATAGCCTGTTCAAGCAGCATATGATGCAGCAGGTAAGGGCAGAACTAACCCTGCACTTTAACCAGTTACTGTCTTTTGTGGCGGTTGATGCCAATGGCAAAGTCAGTGTTCCACACGCCCTTAGCGATGCCCGATTTGATCAGCCCTTATCGGGTCTGTACTGGCAAATAGACCAGCAAAATAAGCAAGGGCAGGTAGAAACAACAGGCTTGTTGCGTTCCCGTTCACTTTGGGACAATGTGTTGCCCACCGCGGACATTGGCAATACCAGCGCTGCATTGCAGGAGTTTATTATCACTGATGCCGATGGCAGTGTGCTAAACGCTGTGGGTAGAATTATTCAACCGGAAGAAGAGTCATCCCTTCCCTTACGACTGGTGGTGGCCATTAACCATGATATTGTCGCATTGCCTGCCGAGCGCTTTCGCAATATGTTGATACTGGCGTTAACGGTGTTGGCTGTTGGTCTTATGGTGGCGGTTACTACGCAGGTTATTTTGGGGTTGCGTCCTTTTGGCCGGCTCAGGAAAAGCCTGGCCGATGTGCACGAGGGCAAGACTTTACATATTGAAGGGGATTTTCCTGCAGAACTTGAACCACTGGTTCATGACTTCAACCAGGTTCTGGACGTTAATGCCGAAGTGATTGAACGGGCCAGAACACAGGCTGGCAATCTCGCTCATGCCGTAAAAACCCCTTTGGCAATCTTGTCCAACGCTGCGGCCAAAGAACAAACTTCTTTTTCTGCCTTGGTCAAGGAGCAGGTTGCGATGGCACAACGGCAGGTTAATTATCATCTGGCCAGAGCCAGGGCAGCAGCGGCCATGCAGGCAAGCAGCAGCCGCACACCGGTAAAGAAATCACTGGAATCCCTTATCAGGGTTATGCAACGATTGTATGCAGAGCGAAATCTGGATATCAGTCTGCACTTGCAGGAGGATAATTGTACATTCAGGGGCGAAGAACAGGATTTTCAGGAAATGCTTGGCAATTTACTAGATAACGCCTGCAAATGGGCCAGTCATGCTATCAGCATAACAGTGGTTTCAACTCAGGGTGAAATTGTCATTACTGTTGACGATGATGGAGAAGGATTGCCAGAAACCCAACAAGACCTGATTTTCCAAAGAGGGATAAGGGCGGATGAAAAAAAACCGGGTACCGGATTAGGACTGGATATCGTCCGGGACCTTACCGATCTGTATCAAGGGACCGTATTGACGGCCACTTCTCCTTTGGGCGGGTTACGGGTGGTATTGCGATTACCCGCTGCCAACTTGGGGTTAAAACATTAAATTGTAATGATGTTCTGATATAGTATAACTATGTGACTGTCATATTCGTTATAGTTAAAACTAAACTTGTTTATAAAAACAATAAATTATACATATTAACTGTACGGGGCTATACTGGTCACATATTAAGTTTTCTAACCCAACAAATAAAGGAAGAAAGAAATGTCATTAATCAATACAGAAATCAAACCTTTCAGCGCAACCGCTTACCATAACGGCAAATTCATTGACGTTAACCAGGACAGCCTGAAAGGCAAATGGTCTGTTGTAGTGTTCTACCCTGCTGACTTTACATTTGTTTGCCCAACAGAACTGGAAGACCTGGCTGATCACTATGCTGAATTCCAAAAACTGGGCGTTGAAGTTTATGCGGTATCAACCGATACACACTTCTCACACAAAGCATGGCACGACACTTCTGACGCGATTTCTAAAGTCCAGTACCCAATGATTGGTGACCCAACCCACGTATTGGCTAACAACTTTGAAGTTCTGATTGCTGAAGAAGGTGTTGCTCTGCGCGGTACATTCGTTATTAGCCCAGAAGGTCAAATCAAAGTGATGGAAGTTCACGATAACGGTATTGGCCGTGACGCTTCTGAATTGCTGCGTAAAGGTAAAGCTGCCCAGTACGTTGCCTCTCACCCAGGTGAAGTTTGCCCAGCAAAATGGGAAGAGGGTGCTGCTACATTGACTCCTTCACTGGATCTGGTTGGCAAAATCTAATTAACTGCCAATTCAGTCAGTAAATTATTGCAACCCGAACTTATTTCGGGTTGCAAGGTTCGGGATTTTCCCGAACCCTATCCCCCAAAGTTATATAAATCAAGATCCGGAGAGTTCACCATCATGTTAGATGCAAATATCAAGACACAATTAAAAACTTATCTTGCAATGGTTTCACAGCCTATCGAAATTGTTGCTTCACTGGATGATGGCGCTAAATCAAAGGAACTGAAAGAACTGTTGCAGGAAATCGCTTCTGTTTCAGACCGTGTTACTTTAAATGAACAAGGCACTGATTCACGTAAGCCATCTTTTACCATTAATCGCCCCGGAACCGATATCAGCGTTCAGTTTGCCGGTATTCCGATGGGCCACGAATTCACTTCACTCGTCCTTGCCCTATTGCAGGTCGGTGGACATCCCATCAAACTGGATGAAGCCGTCATTGAACAGATCCGCAATCTGGACGGTGATTACAAGTTTGAAACCTATTTTTCATTGTCATGCCAAAACTGTCCGGACGTTGTCCAGGCATTAAACGTCATGTCAATTATCAACCCGCGTATCAAGCACGTCGCCATTGATGGCGCCTTGTTCCAGGACGAAGTCGATAGCCGCCAGATTATGTCTGTACCTACCATGTTTTTGAACGGTGAGTCATTTGGTCAGGGCCGTTCCAGTGTCGAGGAGATTCTGGCAAAACTGGATACTAATGCAGGGAGCCGTAAGGCAGAAGAACTGAACGCCAAGGCACCTTTTGATGTATTGGTGATTGGTGGTGGTCCTGCCGGTGCTGCCGCAGCAATTTATGCCGCCCGCAAAGGTATTCGTACCGGTTTGGCTGCTGAACGTTTTGGTGGCCAGGTATTGGACACCATGTCTATCGAGAACTTCATTTCTGTAAAAGAAACCGAAGGCCCCCGTTTTGCCGCCCAGCTTGAAGAGCACGTACGTGCCTATGATGTAGATATCATGAACCTGCAGCGCGCGGAAGAATTGATTCCCGGCGATAAGGAAATTTCCGTCAGGATGGAAAACGGTGCTGTACTGAAAAGTAAAACCATTATCCTGGCGACCGGAGCCCGTTGGCGCAATATTAATGTTCCTGGTGAGCAGGAATACCGTACTAAGGGTGTTGCTTACTGTCCTCACTGTGATGGCCCTTTATTTAAAGGAAAACGGGTTGCCGTTATTGGTGGCGGTAACTCGGGTGTAGAGGCTGCCATTGACTTGGCCGGTGTAGTGGCCCATGTGACACTGATTGAGTTCGGAGAGCAATTGCGTGCAGATGATGTTTTGCAACGCAAACTGCGCAGCTTGCCTAACGTTGACATCATTATGTCTGCCCAAACCACCGAGATTCATGGTGATGGCAGCAAGGTAAATGGCTTGTCTTATAAAGACCGTACTACCGAAACCATCCATAAAATTGATCTGGAAGGTGTGTTCATCCAGATTGGTCTGGTACCTAATACCGAATGGCTGAAAGGTACGGTTGCCCTGAGCAAGCATGGTGAAATCGAGATTGACGCCAAAGGCCAGACATCGGTTCCAGGTGTATTTGCAGCCGGTGACGTAACAACGGTTCCATATAAGCAGATCGTGATTGCGATTGGTGAAGGTGCAAAAGCTTCTTTAGGTGCTTTTGATCACATCATCCGTACTTCAGTTACCGAGGAAGAAACCACTACTGAAGGTGTTGCGGCCTAGTTGCAGCTTATTCAGATACTGTGGTTTGAAATGGCACGTAAAAAATACGTGCCATTTTTTTATTTAAGCCAGCTGTTTAAGTGCCATCTGGACAATTGACTCTGCATTGACACCAAAATGTTGGCGTAATTCAGCGCGGGTATCACTTCGACCAAATCCATCTGTGCCCAGGGTAATGTATTTGCGACCTGCCGGCATATAAGCACGGATTGATTCGGGTAGCATCCTGACGTAATCGCTTGCGGCAATAATGGGCCCTTTGCTGTCTTGTAATTGTGTTTCAATGAAAGGCGCCAGCGGCTGGCCGGAAGGGCTGGTTTCATGTTCGGTACGTTGGCCGTCACGAGCCAGTTCGGTCCAGCTGGTAATGCTGAAAACATCACACGTAATGCCACGTGAGGACAGTTCTTCGGCAGCAGTCAGCACTTCGGTAAGAATTGCCCCGGAACCCAGCAAGGTTACGGAATTTTCTTCTTGTGGGCCGGACACCGACTGTGCCGGGTAGTGCCTGAAATGATAGGCGCCTTTAAGAATATTTTCACGCATCCCGGGCTTCAGGGAAGGCTGCGGATAGTTTTCATTCATGACGGTAATGTAATAAAACACATCTTTTTGTTCCGTCATCATTTCCTTCGTGCCTTGTTCAATAATAACGGCCAGTTCACCTGCAAAAGCCGGATCATAGGATTTGCAATTTGGAATGGTGGCAGACCAGATATGGCTGGAACCATCCTGGTGTTGTAAACCCTCGCCACCAAGGGTGGTTTTACCCGAGGTGGCACCAATCAGGAAACCGCGCGGGCGCTGGTCAGCCGCGGCCCAAATCAGGTCTCCAATACGCTGGAAACCGAACATGGAATAATAAATATAAAAGGGGAGCATGGGTGTGCCATGGGCGCTATAACTGGTTGCTGCAGCGACCCAACTGGAAATGGCACCAGCTTCACTAATGCCTTCTTCCAGAATTTGTCCATCAAGCGCTTCACGATAACTCAGAATAGAGCCGATATCTTCGGGCTCATATTGCTGGCCTACACTAGAGTATATGCCGACCTGCTTGAACAGGTTGGCCATGCCAAAAGTACGTGCCTCATCAGCCACAATGGGAACAATGCGTTGGCCGATTTCATTGTCTTTTAAAAGGTTGCCCAGCATGCGCACAAAAGCCATGGTGGTTGACATGCTTTTATTTTCAGCTTGCAAGGCAAAACCTGCCCATTGTTCTATAGGTGCAACCTGGAAAGCCGGTGCATTGGTATGGCGCTTGGGTAAATAGCCTCCCAGCTTTTCGCGTTGTGCATGCAAATAACGCATTTCTTCGCTGTTTTCATCGGGTCGGTAAAATTCCAGGTTAAGGGTTTGCTCATCGCTTAACGGTAAATTGAAACGATCCCTGAAGGCAATCAAATCAGTATCCCCGAGTTTTTTCTGTGAATGGGTGGTCATCTTCCCCTGGCCCGCATTGCCCATGCCGTAACCTTTTTTGGTATGGGCCAGAATAACCGTGGGTTGTCCCTTATGACTTGCGGCAGCCGCGTAAGCGGCGTAAATTTTGACGATATCATGACCACCGCGGCGCAGCTTGTCTATTTGTTCATCACTCATGCCTTCAACTAGTTGTTGAAGCGCTTCATTCTGCCCAAAAAAATGGTCCCTGTTAAATGCACCATCATTGGCGGCAAAGGTTTGCATTTGTCCATCAACGGTTTCGCCAAGGGCTTTGGTCAGGGCACCAGTCATGTCTTTGGCAAACAGGGGATCCCAGTCACTGCCCCATAGAACCTTGATCACATTCCAGCCTGCACCGGTAAACAGGTTTTCCAGTTCCTTGATGACTTGGCCATTACCCCGAACCGGGCCATCAAGACGCTGCAGATTACAATTGACCACCCAGATCAGGTTGTCCAGTTTTTCGCGGGCGGCCAGTGTGAGCGCACTCATGGATTCGGGTTCATCCATTTCCCCATCACCAAAAATACCCCAGACTTTACGATTTTCGCAGTTTTGCAATTGACGATGCGTCAGATAATGCATGAAGCGGGCCTGATAAATGGAGCTGATGGGACCTATACCCATTGATCCGGTGGGAAATTGCCAAAAATCAGGCATAAGGTATGGGTGAGGATAGCTGCATAAGCCCTGAGCACCCTCACGTCCTGCACGTAATTCTTGCCTGAAAAAACTTAAATCCTTTTCGGTCAGGCGATGCTCAAGAAAGGCGCGAGAATAAACACCCGGTGCACTGTGAGGCTGGAAAAATACCAAATCTCCTTTATGTCCGCTTTCTGTCTTTTCACGAGCCCTGAAAAAGTGATTGAAACCGACTTCAAACAAGTCGGCGGCACTGGCGTAACTGGCAATATGGCCGCCCAACTCACCGTAGGCACTATTAGCCCTAACCACCATCACCAAAGCATTCCAGCGTATCAGGGCACCCAGTCTTTCTTCTATCTGGATATTACCGGGATAGGCAGGTTGTTCATCAAGAGAAATAGTGTTCACATAGGTATAACTGCCCACAGGGGCCGCTTGCTGCTTCCAGCTTATTTGTAATTGTTGGGCCAGGACAGACAGTTCATCCAGGATAAAAGCAGCCCGTTCACGGCCATGGGTGGCCACCAATGAATGCAATGAGTCTTTCCACTCATTGGTTTCTTCCGGATCAATGTCTCTTTGCAAAAAACTATTCATCATTGTCTCAATGTTTTTGGGTAATGGGGCATTCATACGATCGCTCCTTTTTTGTTAGCCGTTTATTTTGAATATCGTTCTTAATATTCTAATTAAAATGACCAAAAATGAGATGCTGAATTTCTTGAATTAATATTCAATTTCAGCATAAAATACTGTAAATATTATTTATTACGGCATTTTATGAAGCTTGATATTGTTGATCTTAGAATTCTGGACGAACTGCAAAAAGACAGCTCTTTAAGTAATGTGGAATTGTCAAAGCGTGTGCATTTATCGCCTTCACCTTGCCTGTCGCGCGTCAAGGCGCTTGAAACAAACGGCATTATTTCCCGTTACGTGGCCTTGGCCAACCCTTCGGCGCTGGGATTGGACCTGAACGTCTTTATTTCCATTAGCCTTAAGTCGCAAGACAAACAGGCTCTGGCCGATTTTGAGCAACGGATATCCGAGCACGATGAAGTCATGGAGTGTTATTTAATGACCGGCGATTCTGATTACCTGATCAGGGTGGCGGTTACCAATATTGGGGCACTGGAAAGGTTTATCCTTGAGCAGTTAACCCCAATACCAGGTATTGACAAGATTCGGTCGAGTTTTGCGCTAAAGCAGGTTTTATACAAAACGGCCTTGCCGCTCACCCGAATACAAAATAAAGCCGCTTGAATGGGTGACCGGGTTATGCTCAGGCAACGGCTCGCAACCGTCTGATCAGGAATGGGACAAACAGGAATAGAAAGGAAATTGCCAGGAAAGTGATCGACATGGGGCTTTCTACTAAAACGGCTGGATTTCCCTGTCCCGCGGCCAATGCAGTGCGAAGCTGGTTTTCAGCCATGGGACCAAGAATCAAGCCAATCAGCAAGGGTGGGATGGGGAAGTCATAGACCCGCATCACATATCCCATTAAACCAATCAAGGTCATGCATGCCAGGTCAAAAACAGAACCCGATACACCCCAGATGCCTATCATGGCAAAAACCAGAATACCGGCATATAACTGTGGTTTTGGAATCAGCAGGAGTTTAACCCAAATCCCGATAAGGGGCAGGTTAAGAACCAGTAGCATGGCGTTGCCTATATATAAAGAGGCAATCAGGCCCCAGACAAGTTCAGGGTTGCTGGTAAAAAGAAATGGCCCAGGTTGCAAGCCAAAATTCTGAAAAGCGGCCAGCAAAATGGCTGCTGTTGCGGAAGTGGGCAATCCCAGCGTTAACAAAGGAACCAAAATGCCCGCAGCCGCTGCGTTATTGGCTGCTTCGGGGCCCGCTACCCCTTCAATAGCGCCTTTGCCAAATTCTTCTTTGTGTTTGCTCAGGTTTTTTTCAAGCGTATAAGAAAGCATGGTCGGGATTTCAGAACCGCCTCCAGGCAGGGCACCCATTGGAAAACCAATGGCAGTACCACGAATCCATGGCATGAAAGAGCGCTTCCAGTCGGATTTGCTCATCAGGATTCCGCCTTTGACCGAAACAATTTCGTCTTTCTGGTTTCTATAACGGCTAGCTACATAAATAATCTCTCCCACTGCAAATAGTGAAACCAGTACAACGGTTAGCTCCATGCCATCAAGCAAATCTGCGAACCCGAAAGTCATGCGGGGTTGTCCGGTCATGGTATCAATACCCATGACGCCAAAGGCCAGGCCAATAAACAAGGCAATAAAACCACGGACCCGCGAGCTTCCCATAACCACGGCAACCGAGGTAAAGGCAAGGATGGTGAGGGCAAAATAATCGGCCGGCTTGAAATAAAACGCCAGTTCAGCAATATATGGCGCAGCAAACGTGAGCGCTAGGGTTGCCAAGGTGCCCGCTACAAAAGAGCCGATCGCTGCCGTTGCCAAGGCGGCCGCCCCACGACCGGCGCGGGCCATTTTATTGCCTTCCAGAGCAGTCATCATGGAGCCGGCTTCACCGGGGGTATTAATTAAAATAGAGGTGGTGGACCCCCCATACATGGCACCATATAGTACGCCGGCAAACATAATGAAGGCGGAAACCGGCCCAACCGAAACCGTAACTGGTAAAAGCAGGGCGATGGTCAGGGCAGGGCCAATACCAGGCAAAATACCAATGGCAGTGCCTAGTGTAGAACCCACCAATGCCCAAAACAGATTGGTAGGAGTAAGGGCAACGTCGAACCCTTGCAGCAGTAAACCCAGTGTATCCATATTTAACTTGAATTATTAATGTGGCAGGATGATCAAATGCCCAGCAAGGGAATAAAGTCTCCCAGCTGAAGCCCGAGCAGGCTAAACAAATACCAGCTGGCTGAGCCAAGTATGAAGCCGACAAGCAGGTTCAGTACAATCTGTGTCGAACCAAAAGCCAGCGTTACCAGGGTGAATGACACCATGGCAGTAATGGGAAGTCCCAAAAGCTCAATAATGAAAACCGGTACCAAGGCAGCAGCCAGTGCGATGAAAAACGCCCGTTTATCCATGGGCGTGTCGCCCTCGGCATTTTCTGTATCCTGGGGTTCGAATTTCTCACCACGTGCTATTTGTATAAGTAACAACAAACCAAGCAGGATCAATCCGATACCTGTTGCTGTCACAAAAAGGCCGGGCCCAATGGCAGAGTATCTGGCAGTGTTGGCAAGTTCGTTGGCCGCGTACAGGCAAATCGCACCCATTAGCACAACAACCAGCCCCAGCCACCAGGGTTTGGCGGGTGGCTGGGGTGTTGTAGGAGAAGATGAAGCGGCTTTATTGGGCAAGACCGGCATCCTTTAGGATGGTATTGATACGCTCGCTTTCGCTTTTTATGAAATCACCAAACTCGGCGCCAGCCAGGAAAAACTGGTCCCAGCCCTGAGTTTGCATTACCTGTTTCCATTCGGCGCTGTTATTGAGTTGAGTGAAGCGATCCACCCAAAGTTTGTAATTTTCCTCGGGCATTTCGGGAGCACCCAGAATGCCACGCCAGTTTGCAATTTCAACATCAAAACCGGCTTCCTTGAAAGTGGGCGCATCCAGGCCTTCCATGCGTTGTGCCGAGGTGATACCCAGGATTTTTACCCGATTCGATTTTGCAAACTGCTGAAACTCTGAAATACCGGAAATGCCAGCCTTGAGGGTACCGTTGACAATGCCAGTGACGGTATCGGCACCGCCGGCTTGGGGAATATAGTTCAGATCTTTTACAGGTACATTGCCCGCCTGTGCCAGCAAGGCCAGGGCGATATGATCAACTCCGCCGGCCGAACCACCGCCTACCGGTGTACCACCCGGGTTTTCTTTGAGTGCTTTCACAAAATCACCCAGATTTTGGTAGGGGGCATCGGGGCGTACGGCAATAACCAGATATTCGGCGGTTAAACGGGCGACTGGTTTGAATTTATTCAGGTCTATGGGAGATTTGTTTAGCGTTACGGCCCCTACGGTAATGGCACCAAAAACGGCCAACGCATTAGCTTTGCCGGTTTGTGAATTTTGGAATTCTGCCAGGCCAATGGTGCCGCCTGCACCGCCTTTATTGGTAAAGTTTACGGGGCCGGTATAAATGCCCGCCTTGCTCATGGCGCTAAACGCCTGACGACCGGTACCATCCCAGCCGCCACCCGGGTTGGCGGGTAGCATGACACTAACCTGCGCATAGGCAGCGCTGCTGAACATGACTGCAGCGGTAAAGAGGGTACGTAAAAAATTGTTTCGTTTCATGTCTACTCCAGTAAATGTGGATTATTGTTTGTTACGCTTTTCAGGCTAGAATAGGTTGAAGCTATTTCTTTGTCAATAAGGGTTAAACAGATAACCCCGGCGATTGCATTGTACTGATCGCCATTTATTTTGTAATTGAATAATCGAACAATAGGTGAACCTTGAATATGAGTAATCTTAAACTGTTTAAGTTGTTTTTTTGTATGGGTATGGTCTCGTTTAATGTTAACGCAGCCAGCTTGGATCCTAAAGTGCCTTATCCTGCAGCCAAGCCAGACCAGTTACGGCAAGTTATTGATCTTCCTGCCGCTCCAAAGGAAGAAAACCTGAAAGTGCAATTGATGGTAGGCAAGACTTTAAAGGTTGACTGCAACCGGCATGTTTTTGGTGGAGAACTGCAAGAGCACAATCTTGAAGGATGGGGGTATCCTTATTACAGCATCGAAGCGTTAAATGGCCCCATGTCAACCATGATGGCTTGTCCGGATCAGGACCTGACAGAACAGTTTGTTCAGCTTGGTGGCAATGACTTTTTGCTTGACTACAATAGCCGCCTGCCAATTGTGGTTTACACACCGGCTGATGTGGAAGTGAAGTATCGCATCTGGCAAGCAGGCGATAAAGTGGAAAAGGCCACTAAAAAATAATCGTTAAGTAATAGCCGCTGGCATTATCTCTGGCACATGTTATAAACATGATGCAGCTTTATCAAGGGTCACGGTAAAACCCCGGCTTTTAAAGGGTGTCGCAAAAGTGGGTTTTGCGACACCCTTTTTAGGGCAGGAAGAACATCAAATTGATTGGATGTTTTTATTAAACGGGTAAGACTGTTTTAGAGGGTATTAATAACAGGCAATACCTTAATGACGTTATTCAATTTTATGTGTCGACGCTGCCGTACTGTCCAGTTCTTCATCAGGGTCGGGGGATAAATCAAGGGAAGAAGGGAAAAGATCCCAGCATGCCATAAACAGTGCGGCCAGCAAAGGGCCAATCACAAAGCCGTTAGGACCAAAGACCGTCAGGCCGCCAATCGTGGAAATCAGGATGACATAATCGGGCAGTTTTGTATCTTTTCCCACCAGTAAAGGCCTAAGCACATTATCGGTAAGGCCAATTACCAGTACACCAAACAGGATGAGGGTTATACCATGCCAGGTTTCGCCGGTGACAAGAAAATAAATTGACACGGGAAGCCAGATGATGGCGGCGCCAATAGCAGGCAATAAGGACAGGAAACCCATGATGGTTCCCCACAATAAAGAGCCCTGAATGCCCAGCACACTAAAAATGAACCCACCCAATGCACCCTGGGTGGCTGCAACCAGGATATTTCCCTTTACAGTGGCTTTGACGACAGTGGCAAACTTGTTGAGCAAATGCTGTTTTTGATCATGTCCAAGGGGAATCATGGATTTGATTTTTTGCACCAGGTAGCCGCCATCCCTGAGCAGGAAAAACAGCAAATACAGCATGATGCCGAATGTGATCAGGAATTGAAAGGTGTCCTGGCCAATATTCAAGGCTTGGTTGGCCAGAAATTTACTAGCCTGCGCCGCCGCTTCAGTCAGTTTCTCCCGCAGACCGAAAAGACTGTGAATTTCGTAACGATCAAGGATATCTTTAAGGAAAGGAGGCAGGTTTTGAATAATTTGTTCAAAATACAGTCCTAGATTAAGTTCACCGGATTGAACTCTTTGATATAACAGTGAAATTTCTTTTATTAGAGAGGTGGTGATGGCAATGAGCGGAATGATGACCAAGAGCAATGCAATAACCAGAGTAACCAGGGCTGCTGTATTGGGCGCCTTGGGGATTTTTTTAAGTAACCATAAATTAAGAGGCCTGAACAGGACACTAAAAATGACTGCCCAGAAAATGGCACTGTAATAGGGCAAGAGTAACCATATAAAGCCAATGGAAACCGCGGTCAGCAAAACAAGGAAAAAGTGATATTGGGTACTGTTTTTATTTTGAATTGGCGACATTGTGTTTCCGTACTATAACAGGTTGATAAGTAGTTAAAAAAGAAAGCATTTTTCAAAGCCCTGTCAAAATGCCAGTATAGTTGATTTTACGTATTTTTCCATAAGGTGATGCAGATGGTCAGTATGCATCTATTGCTTTACAATAATTATAATTATTATGTATTGCTCGTATCACAGGAAAGTATGGATACCATGAGGGATTTAACAAAAAACAGCATTTTAAAAACCGGCATTTCGTCATTGTTTTTATTGCTGCTAGCGGCGTGCAGTACCACACCGCCGGCCAACCCGGAAAATATCTGTGAGATTTTCCGGGAAAAGCCGTCATGGCACGAGGCCGCGCTTGATACCAAAGAGAAGTGGGGAGTACCGGTTCATGTTCCCATGGCCATGATGTATCAGGAATCCTCTTTCCGTCATGATGCCAGACCGCCCAAGGATTATTTGCTTGGTATTATTCCCTGGGGCAGGGTAAGTTCTGCATTCGGCTATGCCCAGGCAAAAGATGAAGTATGGAGTGATTATCGTAAAGAATCCAATCGCTGGAGTCCAGACCGTGATGATTTTTCAGACGCCCTGGATTTTATGGGCTGGTATATGAGTAAGGCCCAAAAGGTAAACGGTGTTTCCAAATGGGATGCCTATGCCCAATACCTGAATTATCATGAGGGCTGGACAGGTTACCGCAACGGTACCCACCAAAGTAAAAGATGGCTCCTTAACACGGCACAAAAAGTCAAAGACAGGGCATCACGGTACAGTGCCCAGTATGCGGCCTGTTCAGGGAATCTATAAATTTAATGATGAACCTGTTTTCTTATCCAAACAGTTTGAACTTGATTAGTTTATAGTTAGCTGAATTTGTCTGATTTTGTGCGATAGATAAGGATTTATTAGTGTTTCCCTGAGTGATTAAGCCGTGATATTCGTGTACTATCAGGCAAATGGTTAGTATTTAGCCATTGTATTCAACATATAGCGGGGACAATTCATGAATAAACTTTTGAAAAAATCTTTAAGTAAACGCTTTGCCCTGTCAGCCAGTGCGCTGACATTGTTTTCTGTTATTGCCGCTCCAGGGGCAGCAATTGCCCAGCAAAAATTTGTCAGTATCGGTACGGGTGGTGTCACAGGTGTGTATTATGCAGCAGGTGGCGCTATTTGCCGGCTGGTCAATAAAGACCGCGCCGATCACGGCTTGCGTTGCTCAGTAGAGTCAACCGGCGGTTCGGTTTTTAATGCCAATACGATTAAAGCGGGTGAACTGGATCTGGGTGTTGTGCAGTCTGACGTTGGCTACAATGCCTATAAAGGTGAAGGTCAGTTCAAGGAGCCTTTCGAAAAACTGCGTTCTGTATTTTCCATTCATCCAGAACCGTTTACCATTCTTGCCCGCAAAGAAGCCAATATCAAGTCATTTGACGACCTTAAGGGTAAACGTTTTAACGTTGGCAACCCAGGCTCGGGTACACGTGCGTCCATGGAGCAATTGCTTAAGGCAAAAGGCCTGGACATGACGTTCTTTTCGCTTGCCTCAGAGTTGCGACCCGATGAGCACGGTTCGGCACTGTGTGACGGAAAAATTGACGGTTTCTTTTATGGCGTAGGTCACCCTTCAGCAAATATCCAGGATCCAACCACAACTTGCGGTGCGCAATTGGTACCCATTACCGGCCCCGAGGTTGATAAACTGGTTGAAGCCAATCCATACTATGCCAAGGTTTCCATTCCGGGTGGTCTTTATCAAAACAACCCAGATCCAACTGAAACCTATGGTGTATTGGCTACCTTCGTAAGTTCTGCCGATGTTCCCGAAGAGTCAGTGTATAACGTTGTCAAGGCCGTGTTTGACAACTTCGAAGACTTCAAAAAACTGCACCCGGCACTGGCGCATCTTAATAAGGAAGACATGGTTAAAAACGGCCTGTCTGCCCCTTTGCATCCTGGCGCTGAAAAATACTACAAAGAAAAAGGCCTGATCAAGTAATAATAATATTGTTTTTTAAGGTCACTGATCTGGAATTTATCTTTCGAGCGTTCCAACAGTGGCCTTTTTGTTGTAAATAAACGAAGGAAAATTATGAGTACTGATATAGACGCAAAAAAAAATGCAGCACTCGAACAGATGGTTGCCGATGTTGACAGAGGTGGACGACATGTTGGCGGTTTTGCAGGTGGTGTATTGGCCATGGGTGCACTTTTATGGTCATTTTTTCAGCTTTGGTACTCATCACCATTACCGTTCACATTCAACTTCGGCATTTTTAACGACACTGAAGCGCGCTCAATTCACTTGGGTATTGCTATCTTCCTTGGCTATCTGGCCTATCCGTTCAATAAAAAGGCATCCAGCTATATGCCCTGGTATGACTGGGCATTTGCCATCATGGGCGGGTTTTGTGGTGCGTATCTGTACTTATTCTATAACCAGCTGGCTACCCGTCCTGGCATACCTACCACGGTTGATGTGGTATCGGCAACGATTGGCCTGATCCTTTTGCTGGAAGTGACCCGTCGCGCCCTGGGTGCACCCATGACTGTTCTTGGCCTGGTTTTTTTACTGTATGTGTTTTTAGGGCCATACCTGCCTGATGTTCTGGCTCACAGGGGGGCATCAATAGAACGTGTGGCATCCCATATGTGGCTAACCACTGAAGGGGTCTTTGGGGTCGCTCTTGGGGTATCGGTTTCTTATATTTTTATTTTCGTATTGCTGGGTTCCTTGCTTGATCGCTGTGGGGCCGGCAACTACATGATGCAAGTATCATTTGCCTTGTTGGGGCATTTGCGTGGCGGCCCGGCAAAAGTGGCCGTGGTTTCATCAGCTGTTAACGGCATTGTGTCAGCTTCATCTGTAGCCAACGTGGTCACCGGTGGTATTTTTACCATCCCGCTCATGAAGAAATCAGGCTACGGCGGTATTCGTGCCGGAGCCATTGAAACCGCCTCTTCAGTTAACGGACAAATTATGCCGCCCGTAATGGGGGCTGCCGCTTTCCTGATGATTGAATATGTAGGCATTCCCTATACTGATGTGATTAAACATGCGCTTTTGCCGGCCAGTATTTCTTACGTTGCCTTGTTTTATATTGTGCATCTTGAAGCCCTGAAGCTGGGTATTGAGCCCATGATGAGTGCGGGCAAGCCTAAAACTATCACGCAAAAACTGGCCGGTTGGGGCTTGGGCATTTCGAGCACGCTTATTGTAATGGGCCTGGTTTACTGGATAGGCGTTGGGGTACAGAAAATTGCCGGTGATGCGGCTATCTGGATTTTAATTGGCCTGTTGCTGGCTTTGTATGTAGGGCTGCTGCGTCTTACGGCCTCACATCCTGATCTACCTACGGACATTGATGTTACGAATCCGGTCAGGCCCGAGGCCTGGCCAACCGTGCGTGCTGGCTTGTATTTCCTTATTCCTATTGGCATTCTGGTTTGGTGCCTAAGTGTAGAGCAGCTTTCTGCAGGTTTGTCTGCCTTCTATGCAAGTATTTCAATGATTATCCAGATGCTGACACAGCATCTGATTATTGCTTTTTTCCGCAAGCAAAAGATAGCTTCAGCTGCCAAAAAAGGGGTTTCTGACACGCTGACCGGCCTTGAAGAAGGTGCGCGCAACATGATTGGCATTGCCATTGCTTGCGGTACCGCAGGGCTGATCGTGGGAGCCATTACTTTAACAGGGCTTGGCCTTCGGATGACAGCGTTTGTTGAGCTGGTCTCAATGGGTAACGTGCTTGTCATGCTGTTCTTTACTGCTGCCGTTTGCCTGATATTGGGTTTAGGCATGCCTACAACGGCAAACTACATCTTAATGGCTACTTTAATGGCGCCGGTTGTAGTTGAGTTGGGTGCTCAAAATGGCATTATCATTCCGCTAATTGCGGTGCACATGTTTGTATTTTATTTTGGTATCATGGCCGATATCACGCCGCCGGTAGGTTTGGCTACATTTGCCGCAGCGGCCATTTCAGGTGAAGACCCCCTTAAAACCGGGGTTCAGGGCGTCACTTACGCCATGCGTACCGTCATTTTGCCATTTATCTTTATCTTTAATCCCTTAATTCTGCTTATTGATATCGGCAGCGTATGGGAGCTCATTCTGGTGGTCTTTGGGGCCACGCTGGCTTCCCTTACTTTTGCAGCGGCCACCATGAGATGGTTCAGGATTAAATGCAACTGGATAGAAGTCATCTTGCTGCTGTTGGTAACCTTCCTGTTATTCAGGCCCGACTGGTTCATGAACAAACTGGCTGATGAGTATGTTTCACGTCCTTCAGCTGACATCTATACCGTGGCGGCCGATTTACCCGAATCCACCCGGTTTGTTGCAGTCCTGCAAGGATTTAACATTGAAGGTGATGAAATTACAAAAACGGTGGCAGTAGGTTTGCCTGCATTAGATGAAAATGATGATTCGCCAGATAAAGAAACTGTTGGCAGAAAACGCCTGAATAATGCGGGCCTAAGCTTTGTTGCTTTGGGTGACCAAGTACAACTGGCCAGTGTCCGGTTTGGCAGCAATGCCCAGAAATCGGGTTGGAATGCAGGCTGGGAAGTGCTGGAAGTCAAAATTCCTAATCCTGATCGTCCTTCAGAGTTATGGTTCTTTGTACCTGCCCTTATTTTGCTTGCCCTGATCTGGATAGTGCAGGGTAGAAGGATGCGGAGGCTGCCTGGTCATGGCACCAGGACACAGGCCAATCCTGTCTAAACATTTTTCTGGTTTTTTAATATCAGATAAAACACCGTATCCTGTTCCTCATAAACAGGTATGGTGTTTTTCCAGTTTTTATTGCGCTTTAATGGTGACAGGAAAACAGGTATCATCCAACAAAGACAAAAAAACACCATTCCCTTTTGGAAGTGGCATTTAATCCAATTAAATTAAGGAAGTATCAATGTCCGGATTCCCCTATATAAACAAGCAGTATTTGTTTGATAAATATCCCGTTGAAGCGGTAACCGCTGATTGCTTTAAACTGCAAGATGAGCTTATTACGCACTTGGAAGATGGGGAAGTCCTGGTGCGTAATCACTATCTATCTGTTGACCCATACATGCGTGGAAGGATGAGCAAGGCCAAAAACTATGCTGCTGGGCAAGAACTGAACACAGTCATGCAAGGGGGGACTGTGGGCGAAGTGGTTGAATCAAAACATGCCAAGTACAAACCGGGTGATACGGTTTTGTGCACCGGAGGCTGGCAACTGTATTTTCGTGCCAACCCCTCAAGCGACAATAACCAGATACGTAAAATTGATGTTTCACAAATTCCCATGAGTGTCTATTTGGGCGCGGCGGGTATGCCGGGCATTACCGCCTGGTACGGCCTGAACAAAATCATCAATCCCCAAGCTGGTGAAACACTGGTTGTTAGTGCCGCCTCGGGTGCGGTCGGCAGTGTGGTGGGGCAACTGGCCAAACAAAAAGGTTGCCGTGTGATAGGTATTGCCGGTGGCCCTGAAAAATGTGAGTATGTGGTTGAAACCCTGGGGTTTGATGATTGCATTGACTATAAAGCCTATCTCGATGCAGAGTCCCTGTCTCACGAACTGAAGCAGCTGGCCCCCAATGGTATTGATGCCTATTATGAAAATGTTGGCGGTTATATTATGGATGCTGTTCTTGAGAACCTTAACCCGTTTTCAAGGGTGGCTATTTGTGGCTTGATTGCCGGTTATGATGGTGGTTCTATTCCCATTAGTAACCCTAGGGCGATTTTGGTTTCCCGTGCCAGTATTACCGGATTCATTATTTCAGATCACCTTGATATTTGGCCGCAGGCACTGGCGGACTTGGCCCAGGCAGTGGCCAATGGCGTGCTGATTTTCAAGGAATCGGTAAGTAATGGCCTTGAAAGTGCGCCCCAGGCATTCATGGGTCTGCTACAAGGCCATAACTTTGGCAAGCAATTAGTCAAACTGGTTTAATGGCGTATTAATTATTAACATTCTGTCTAAGTCGGCAGTGCATTGAGCTTCATGCAATCCTTGTTCTGCAGGTAAAGCTTCAAACCTGTAGAACAAGGTTAATTAAAATTAAGCAAGGATTAAAAATTAATTAAGGTTATTGGTTCTGATAAGACCTACCGCAATTCCTTCTATGCTGAACTCTTGGTTAGGACGGACAATAATAGGGGCGAAATCGGTGTTTTCAGGCAAAAGCTCTATGTGGGATGCTTTCTTGACAAACCGTTTAACGGTAACTTCGTTTTCTATGCGGGCTACAACCACTTGGCCGTTGCGGGCTTCGGGGTATTTTTTAACCGCCAGCAAATCACCATCTAAAATACCGATGTCTTTCATGCTTTGGCCTTTTACCTTAAGCAGGAAATCGGGTTGTTGGTTGAACAGGGAGGGGTCTATGTTAATTTCACGGTCTATGTGTTCTGCCGCCAGAATGGGGCTGCCAGCAGCTACGTGCCCAACTACCGGCAACAGTACTTGTGAGATGGTCTCAAGAAGAGATTCTTTTTGAATGCTGGCAGGAGCAGGGCTGCTTGTTGCCAATCTTATGCCGCGTGAAGCTCCGGCGGTTAAAATAATTGCACCTTTTTTGGCTAATGCCTTAAGATGGTCTTCGGCAGCATTGGGGGATTTGAAACCCAGTGTTTTGGCGATTTCAGCACGCGTGGGCGGGAAACCGGTTTTTAGAATATTTTGCTGGATTAGATCCAGAACCTGTTGTTGTCTTGCGGTTAGTTTAATTGTCATGCTGTATATGCCATAAAATCGGACTGTATATTCATACAGCCCGATTTTGCTTCATTTACAGCCAAAATGCAAGTGCTTGTTTACAAAACCTGTGCAATTGCCTTGGCAACGTAATCGATATTGCCGCTGTTAAGTGCGGCAACGCAGATACGGCCACTTGATACGGCATATACACCGTGTTCATTGCGCAAGCGATCTACCTGATCTGACGTGAGGCCAGAGTAAGAGAACATGCCGCGCTGTGACAGGACAAAATCAAAGTTTTGTGTCACACCGTGCTCTTTCAGTTTGGCAACCAGTTGCTGGCGCATGTTACGAATGCGGTTACGCATTCCAGACAGTTCTTCCTCCCAAAGAGAAAACAATTCAGGAGAATTAAGCACGCTGCTTACAATGGTGCCCCCATGGGTGGGCGGGTTAGAGTAATTGGTGCGAATGACACGCTTGACCTGGCTTAAAACGCGGGTGGATTCATCTGCGCTGCTGGTGATCAGGGTTAATGCACCAACACGCTCGCCATACAGGGAGAATGATTTGGAGAAAGAGGAGCTGATGAACATGGAAATGCCTTCATCTGCAAACAGGCGAACTACTTTTGCGTCTTCTTCGAGACCATCACCAAAGCCTTGGTAAGCAATGTCAAGGAAAGGGATAAGGTCTTTTTCCTGGACAAGCTGGACAATTTGTTTCCACTGGTCAAGGGTGGGGTCTACACCGGTTGGATTGTGGCAGCAAGCATGCAAAACAACAATTGATTTTGCTGGCATGTTTTTGAAAGAGGCCAGCATGCCTTCGAAATCCAGGCCATGGGAAGCGGCATCGTAGTAGGCATAGTTTTCGACTGTAAAACCGGCGCGTTCAAAAAGAGCACGGTGATTTTCCCAGCTTGGGTTGCTGATGAATACTTTTGAATCGGGGGTGATTTGCTTAAGGAAGTCTGCGCCAATTTTAAGGGCACCGGTTCCACCCAATGCCTGGAAGGTAAGGGTTCGTCCTTCTTTGGCCAAGAGTGACTCTTTACCCAGTAGTAGTTCCTGCGCACCCTTGTTGTAATTCTTAAGGCCTTCGATAGGCAGATAGCCGCGTGCTGCAGCCGCTTCAATGCGGGCCACTTCTGCTTTATGCACGGCTTTCAACAAAGGAATGCGTCCTTCGTCGTCATAATATACGCCTACGCCCAAATTGACTTTGGAAGCGCGGGTGTCAGCGTTATATTGTTCGTTCAGGCCAAGAATAGGGTCGCGAGGAGCTAGCTCGACAGATTCAAAAAGTGTGGTCATCTTCTGATATGCGGCGGATTTGCCGAAGTTGTT
>Ga0265293_10004556_pt1 | contig 24317 bp, 28 predicted proteins | sample Munlanlewell138R_FD_192505 | JGI IMG/M metagenome (GOLD analysis project Ga0265293, IMG submission 192505) | Leachate microbial communities from a municipal landfill in Southern Ontario, Canada - Leachate well 138R | ecosystem: Engineered > Solid waste > Landfill > Unclassified | place: Canada...
TTCTCGCCTTTTGCTAGGAGTCCCAAAGAGATGTTGTCTATAACATTTTTCCATGGCAAAAGCCTCGCCTCTTGAAAAGCAAATGCGCTGCTTGAAAATGTGTTTATAACACTTCCCTCTTGAACATCTAGCAAATCAGCACATAGATGCAGGAGTGTTGTTTTTCCGCCGCCGCTTGGACCCACTATGGAGAGAACTTCGCCTTTGCCTAGCGTAAAGTTTATATCTCTTAGAATTTCTGTAAAACCAAAATGATGATTTAGTTTTTTAACTTCTAATCTCTCCATAGCTCAACCTCTCTTTTTATCGGCTCTAAGATTATGTACTCAATAAACATAAGCGAAGCTACCATAGTTACGACTATAGCAAGAGCCGTAGGAGTGTCTAGTTGACTTCTAGCAACCGCAAGTGAAGCTCCGATGCCATCACTTGTCGCTAAAAGTTCCGCCATTATTACTATCTTCCATGCCATGCCAAGACCGCTGACCCATGCGGGAAAAACATAGGAGAAGATGTGTGGAAAATAGACATCAAAAAAGCGCATATACCATGGGAGGTTGAAACTCTCTGCCATCTCTTTTAAGTCGCCATCTAGCGTTCTTGTTCCTTGAAGTGCACCGACAAAAATGATAGGAAAGGAGGCGACAATTACCGTAAATATAACAGTTTCATCGCCCATGCCAAACCATATCATCGCAAGAACAATCCAAGCAATCGGAGGCATCCCGACAAGTATAGTTACAATAGGGCGGCTCATCATGGAGGCTGTTGCAAAAAAACCGGCTAAAAGTCCAAGAGCAGTTCCAAAAAGAAGTGAAATGCTAAAACCAAAAGAAGCCCGATAAAGTGTGGTATTTATCTCTCTTAGCACGCTATCATCATGAAGCATTATGTTTAGCGTTTTAAAGGTCTGTAGCGGAGAGGGAAGAACTAAATTGCCATAAACTTGATTGCCCACATCCCAAAGAGCAACGAAGAGGAGGATAGAAGCTATCGCGCCCCAGCCACTCCAAAGAAATGCAGGAAAATCTTTTAAAATCTTAAGTGCAAATTTCATATATTAAAATTTATAATAAAAATTATCATCTGGGAGCTTGCCGCCGATGCTTTTTGGATCTTCTTCTTTTAAGATATTAAAGAAAAATTCCAACTCTTTTTTTGCTTCAGTAGCCGTTACGCTTTTGAGCCTTACATGTGCGATGGAGTCGCTTATGGCATCCTCATTTAACATATCAATCGTTTTTGCAACAAGTTTGCCCGCTTCTTTAGGGTTTGTTTTATACCACTCTAGCGATTTTGCATACTCTTCTTGAAACCTTTTTATTAAATGCGCATCCTTTATATGCCCCATAACTGCAATACCGGCTTGAGGAATATCTCCAGAGTTGTCAAAAACTTCTCCCCACTCCTTTTGCAAATCAACACTTCGGTATAACTCAGGAGCAACTATGCTAATAGGAAAAGATTTTGTTTTGCGAAGCGCCATAGAGATTGCCGGTTCAGCTAAAAGCGAGTGATCTATTCTTCTCATGATAAGCATCTGCATAGCATCTATCGGGTTTGCAACATAGACGAGTTCAAAATCTTTTTGTGGGTCTAGCCCCTCTTTTTTAAGAAGTTGTTTAAAGACAATATCCGGCATGTCGGCACGAAATGGAATAGCAATTTTTTTGCCTTTAAAATCTTTGAGAGATTTAAGTGAATCATCACGGCTAATCATACCAAGAATCCCCCAAACAGATACATTAAGAAGCTTTATGTCAACGCCTTTGTTGTTTAAAATCGCCGCAGTATTTGTAGGGATAGCCACAAAATCGACATTGCCTCTAATCGTCATGGCACGAAGTTCATCGGGATTTTTCCAAAGCTTAAACTCTATCTTGTCTGCTACATCGCTTAGTGCATTTGTCTCAATCATGTGTAAGATAGGATGCGAAACAGATGCAAAAGGACCAGATACAACCAGCTTTTGTAGTTTCTCAGTACCATAAAGAGCCGTTGCAACAAGCGTTAACGATAAAAAAGTGGATATAAAAAGTTTCATCTTCATCCTTATAGGGTAAATTTATAGTATTGTACAATAATGATATCAATTATCATTGACTTTAATCAATTTTAAAAAACATATCCAATGCGCAGAATAAATCTTTTTTTCTCAAGCGGTTGGTACTCTTTTAAGTCATAATGAGCCAAAAAGGAGATTCCTGCCCCGACGTGAATTTTAGGCTTGCCAAAAGGTAAAAATTCGATTTGCGGTGTTATGTAGCCAGTGCTTCCGCTAAAAGCTTTAAAAGGCAACATAGAGCGAAGTTGCGCGTTCGTATCTTCTCCCATCTCCGTTTTAGTATTGTACTTAAAATTGTATTCAAGTCCAATATTTATCTGTTTTGTTATCGATTTTACGCCTGAGAAATCAAGTGCTATCTCATCCCCAAAATCATACTTATTGTTCGCTTTTGGTCTATAAGTGTACATGGCATGTGCATCGAGCTCTAAAGTCTCATCTACTATTTTTGTCACTCCTAAGCCGAGAATGTACTCAAACTCACCCGTTCCCATTTGCGTTGGCATTGGAGTATTTTCTCCATTTGCAGCTGCAGGAGCTATATCAAAAGAGCCGTTTGTAGCACCTGTTGGAAGTTTCACACCGCCATCAATCCCAAGCTCAAAACCACTCTCATTCATAGTGACAAGTACATGCCTTGCCCCTAAGATAATATCTCCCAAGCCTTTGTTGTTTATTCCAACAGCATTTGTTCCCAGAGTGGCAGTTGCTTCTATGTTTTTATAAGGAATAATTACTCCTACTGTTGTGCTTTTGCTTAGTCCATAGTGTAATCCAACAAGCGTTATATTTGCTGTTGCATCTAAGTTTTCTCTATTTTGAACCTCACTTGAGCCATTAAACATGCTGCTTCTTTTAAAATTTATATGTTTAATCTCCATCTTAAGTTTCCCCTCGGGTAAAACCATTCCGCCGCCCTTTGAGTTTATTGCAGGGATGATATCCGCACTGATTAAGAGAGGCGTTATCAAAAGCGAAGCAAAAAGTCTAGTTTTCATTTTATTCTCCTTATTATTAATGATATTCATTATCAATGTGGTAGTTTAGTGAAAAGTTACTTAATTAAATATAAATATTGATATTCATTCTCAAAGATACTGATTTAACAAGATTAAGATAAAATTTCATCATGAATTTAAATGAATATAAAAAAGCCGTAGAGCTTTTAAATCTCTACTCATACCACTACTATGTTCTTGATGACCCCATTACTACTGATGAGGTTTATGACAGGCTTTATCATGAAGTCTTAGAGTATGAAGAGAATAACAAAGAGGATATTTTAAAAAATTCTCCCTCGCAAAGAGTAGGAGATATAGTCTCTGATGGCTTTATTAAGGCTTCGCATCTTAGCCGCATGTGGAGTTTAGAAGATGTTTTTGACTCTGATGGTTTGCAAAAATGGCTTATAAAGACATATAAGTTAGACTCTAACATCTCTTTTTATTGTGAACCAAAGTATGACGGTGCGAGCTTAAATCTTATTTACGAAAACGGGGAATTGACTCAAGGCATAACTCGTGGAGACGGAAGTGTGGGCGAGTTGATAACGCAAAATGTTAAAACTATTCGTTCAATTCCTCTTGCGGTTGAGTATAAAGAAAAAATTGAGATTCGCGGGGAAGTGGTACTCTATAAGGATGAGTTTGAGAAGATAAATCATGAAAGATTGAAAAAAGGCGAGGCTGTATTTGCAAACCCTAGAAATGCGGCAGCGGGGAGTTTAAGACAGCTAGACTCAAGCATCACCGCTTCAAGAAATCTTGTGTTTTTGCCTTATGGTGTCGGAGAGAATACGCTTGAACATAAGCTTTTAAGCCAGAAGATGGAATATATCTACTCTTTAGGATTTAAAAAACCGCCTCTTAGAGCTACATGTAAGAACTTTGACGAGATAGAAGCAGTGTATCAAGAGATGAATAAAAACCGTGATAGCTATGCAATGATGCTAGATGGCATGGTTATAAAAGTAAACGAGATAGCCGCACAGATAGATATGGGTTATACCGTTAAAAACCCACGTTTTTCAGTTGCATACAAATTTCCAGCAGTTGAGAAGATAACTACCGTTAAGGAGATAATCCTTCAAGTAGGACGAACAGGTGCTGTTACTCCTGTTGCAATAGTAGAGCCGACAAATATTGATGGCGTTATAGTTGAGCGGGCAACTCTGCATAATTTTGATGAGATTCATAGGAAAGATATCCGCTTAAACGACAAGGTAATTATCCTTAGAAGCGGTGATGTTATCCCTAAAATTATAAAAGTTTTAACACATGAGAGAGATGGAAGTGAGGTTGAGTTTGAGAGACCGACAACTTGCCCAGTATGCGGCAGTGAGCTTCTAGACGAAGGTGTGCTTTTAAAGTGTCAAAACCTTACATGTGAAGCAAGAGTTATAAACTCAATAATCTATTTTGCTTCAAAACCGTGTCTAAATATTGATGGCTTAGGCTCTAAAATAGTTGAAGCGCTTTTTGTTTCGGGCTTAGTGAAGAGTGTGCTTGATTTGTTTGACTTAACTCTTGAGAAACTCTTAACTCTTGAAGGTTTTAAAGAGAAAAAAGCACAAAATCTGCTTGATGCTTTGGAGAAAGCAAAAGGGTGTGACTATTGGCGATTTCTTAACTCTCTTGGGATAGAGCATATCGGAGAGGTTGCGTCAAAAACTATAAGTGCGCAATTTGGAAGCGGTTTTATAGATGCCACAAAAGATGAAATAGTCGCATGTGATGGCGTGGGCGAGGAGATGGCGGAGTCTCTTTTAGAGTTTATAAGGGTAAACAGAGGAACTATCCTAAAACTTCAAGATATACTAAAACCGCTTGAGCCGCTACAAAGGCAAGAGGCAAAAGAGAACCCTTTTAAAGGCAAAAGCGTAGTTCTAACTGGAAGCATGAGCGAGTCAAGAGACGTTATAAAAGAGATGCTAGAGGCACATGGAGCAAAAGTGGTAAGTTCAGTTTCTAAAAAAACTGACTTTGTAATTTACGGCGAAGATGCGGGAAGCAAGTATGATAAAGCTATGGATTTGGGCGTAGAGTGCCTAAGCGAAGATGAAATGAGAAAAAAAATTGAGTAGATTAGATAACTATCTGGTAGAAAACGGTCTGTGTGAGAGCAGAAACAAAGCGCAAAGCATTATAAAAGAGGGGCTTGTAAGCGTAAACAACGAGCAGATAATCAAGAGTTCATTTAAGTTAAAGCAAAGTGACAAAGTAGCTGTAAAAGAGTACAAAGAGTATGTCTCCCGCGCCGCTTTTAAACTGAGTAGCTTTTTAGATGAACTAACGCTTGATTTAAAGGACAAAACAGCGCTCGATATAGGCTCCTCAACAGGTGGGTTTACGCAGGTTCTTTTAGAGAGTGGCGTTAGCGAAGTGACTGCCGTTGATGTAGGGCGAGAACAGTTACATGTAAGTCTGAAAAATGATAGCAGAGTTCACTCATACGAAGAGTGCGACATAAGAGAGTTTGAGAGTGACAAAGTATTTGACATAGTCGTGAGCGATGTCGCTTTTATCTCTCTGCTTCACATCTTGGATGCCGTGGATAGACTCTCAAAAGATAAGATAATCCTGCTCTTTAAGCCACAGTTTGAGGTTGGACGAGAAGCAAAAAGAGATAAAAACGGTGTTGTAACCGATGAGAAAGCGGTAGTGCAAGCTATGGTAAAGTTTGAAGATGCATGCAGTTTAAAAGGGTGGAAGCTTATACAAAAATCTGCTTCAAAGCTAACCGGTAAAGAGGGTAATTTGGAGTATTGTTACTTTTTTGAGAAGTAAAACATAACAAATTGCAATACTTTTTGAGTCAATTTATTTAAAAAGTTATAATGCCTAAAATGACTGTTAAAGGGAAAAGCGATGAAACCGTGACAAATTGTCACACTTTTTTTAAATTATGTTAGCATAAGCCTCAATAAAAGGAGTAAATTAAACCCTCGTTGCTTAAGATTACAATTCGTAATTTTTTTTACGAATTTCTGCCGAATTTAACTCCGCCGTTGACAAGAAGAAAACAATAAAACTTTTACTGAATTTATTGATGTTTAAAACTATAACTGGAATGACCCCAAATTTATAGACAGAAACATTATGTGGCTAAATTTTTATGTCATAATGCATTGATTTAATACTTAAAAAATAAACCACGGAGATAATAAATGAACAGTTTTGCAGTAGATGTCATCGGCATTGTAGGTGTTGCCATCGTTGTAGTGACCTATTTTTTACTGCAGAGTGAAAAAATAAACTCAAAAGGCTTTTTATACTCATTTGCTAACGCCTTTGGTTCCTTACTTGTTCTGTATTCACTGTTATATAACTGGAACCTTGCCTCTTTTATCATAGAGTTTTTTTGGATTCTAATAAGCTTATATGGGCTTAAAAAATGGTACAGAAACAAAACACAAAATGCCTCTTCCTCTCCTTTTAATGATAAAATATAGACCTTTTTGATAAAATTTCGTATAAAGAAAAGAAGCTATTACAGCAAAGAGGAAAAAGATTTGAAAAATAGCACATCAATAGCTATAGGCGGGTTTGACGGGATGCACATAGGTCATCAAAAACTCTTTAGCGCACTTGATAAAAGTAGCACTATAGTGGTTATAGAAACAGGTTACGCAAATCTTACTCCAAAAAAAGAGAGAGAAAATTTTTCGCACTTTCCCATACTATATCTGGAGTTGGATAATATACGCCATTTAAGCGGGGAAGAGTTTATATCTTTCTTGAGGAATAAATTTCCAAAGCTTAAGAAAATAGTAGTAGGATATGATTTCCACTTCGGTAAAGATAGAAGATACTCTTTTTGCGACCTGAAAACTCTTTTTCTAAAAGAGGATGAAGATGGAGTTGTTGAGGTGATTGATGAGGTAACGCTTCACGGTGATTCTGTTCACTCGCACAAGATAAGAGCAAAGCTTCAAATCGGTGATATAGAGGGTGCTAACGCTTTTTTAGGGCATAACTATACTATAAAAGGTAAAGTAGTGTCAGGGCAGGGCATTGGCAAAAAGGAGCTTGTTGCAACTATAAATATAGAAGCAAAAGAGTTCTTGATGCCAAAAGAGGGTGTTTATGTAACGCTTACGAGAATTGATGATGAGGAACACTTTCATCCTTCGGTCTCTTTTGTAGGTCACAGAGTAACGACTGACGGCAGTTTTGCGGTTGAGAGTCATATACTTGATGGCGAAGTTTTATGCAAAGAGAGAGCTAGCATTAGTTTTGTTAGTTTTATTAGAGAAAACCAAAAGTTCGATTCTATGGCAGAGCTTAAATATGCAATAAAAAAAGATATTGCTACCGCTTCAAAGGAGCTAAAATTTCTACAATTATAAAAGAGCTAGATAGAGAATATCTACATAGCACACAGGACATAGATTTTAAATTTTACCAAAATGAGAAAGATTTTATTGTCGAGGAGATTCCCACAGAAGAGTTTTTAGGCAGAGGAAACTACCTCATTTTAAAGGTACAAAAAGTTGAACTTACAACATGGGATATGATTGCCATCTTTGCTGAGCATCTTGTGATTCCTGCTCAAAAGATTGGCTATGCAGGGCTTAAAGACAAGCATGCGACAACTACGCAGTACATATCTGTTGAGACAAAACATGAATATACGCTTAAAAAATTTCAGCATAAGCAGATTAAGATTTTAAGCATGACGAGGCACTCCCACTCTATCAGAATGGGAGATTTAAAAAGCAATAGGTTTAGCATAAATCTTTATGAGGTTGATTCTATTGATGCTGGAAAGATAGAAAAAACTGCCAGAAAAATAGCTAAAAATGGACTTCCAAATTACTTTGGTTACCAGAGATTTGGACGTGATGCAAGCAGTATAGAGCAGGCAAGAGAGATGATAAAGGGTGAGCTTTTTATTGAAGATGCGAAGCTTAAGAGCTTTTTAGTTTCTGTTTATCAAAGTTACTATTTTAATGAGTGGCTAAGAGAGAGAGTGATGCTAAGCAAAGAGAGCCAAAGTTCAGAGTTTGTTCTTCTTAGCGGCGACGTTTACATCGCAAAGGATGGCAAATTATCCACTCCAAAGCTGATTCCTTCTAAAGAAGTTGCGGCTAAAAAATTGGTACCCACAGGATTGCTTTGCGGCAGAGATGTTTTTCGCGCAAAGTATGATGCGGCAGAGATAGAGAAGAAGTATGATGATGAGTTTTTACAGCAAAAAGGGCAAAGACGTGAAGCTCTTGTATCTCCAGCTGATATCGACTGCAAATATGTTAAAAAAGAGACCATGCTAAATATATCTTTTACAATGCAAAAAGGTGCTTATGCTACCGTATTTTTAGAGAGCATTGCAGGGAAAAACTACAGTGCAAAAGATGTAAAACAGGGCAAAAGTAAAAAAAATAGATAAAAAAAATTTTGTATTATAAGAGTTTAATTAAATATTTACTATAATCACACAATTTTTACGAGATAGGGAGTACAACTATGGGTGAATTATTCACATTTTTCGGTCTAATTTCTCACGACAAGACCTTTATATACATGACGCACATGCTACTTTCAGCCGGCATTGCTTTGATGCTTGTTAAAATGGCTATGTCAAACTTAAAAGTGGTTCCAACAGGGACTCAAAATGTAATGGAGGCGTATATTTCAGGCGTTCTTAAAATGGGAACGGATGTTATGGGTGAGGAGAATGCTCGTCGTTACCTTCCTCTTGTTGCAACTATTGGTCTGTTTGTAGGTATTGCAAACTTGATAGGTGTTATTCCTGGATTTGAAGCTCCTACTGCATTTTTAGAGTTTGCGTTTACTCTTGCGCTTTCTGTATTTATCTACTACAACTATGAGGGCATTCGCCGTCAAGGTGTTATAAAATACTTTAAACACTTCTTAGGACCTGTTTGGTGGTTATACTGGTTGATGTTCCCTATTGAAATAGTCTCTCACATCTCTCGTTTAGTATCTCTAAGTTTTCGTCTTTTTGGTAACGTTAAGGGCGATGATATGTTCTTGATGGTAATTCTTATGCTTGCTCCATGGGTCCTTCCGTTGATTCCTTTTGCCCTTCTTACATTTATGGCATTCTTGCAAGCATTTATCTTTATGATGCTTACGTATGTTTATCTTGGTGGAGCGATAGCTGTTGATGATCATTAACAGCTAGAAAATATGCAAAAAGAAAAATTTGATAAAATTATAAGCTTTTTGCTTGGAGCATCATGGGCGATAGTCATATTTGGTGCTCTTATTACTTTTAAACTCTTCTCTGCCTTTGGGTATTCTCTTGCTTTTTTTATAACTGTAGCTTTTATTGTTGTCTCATTTTTTCTTATTTTAGCGCTTGACGCATTTTCTATAAATAGAGAAAAACTTTATGAAGCAAAAAAACAGACTGAGCTTTTAAAACAAATCTACGCCAAACATACAAAATAGATAAATTTTGAGTAACCTATGTTCAGATTGTCTGAATTTCTATAGTATGGAGTTCTTAATTGTTTGCTGTTTATGAAACTTAAAAGCATAAAGTAGGTAAAATCACTCATTATTTATATATTTTTTATTTAAGGAAAACTATGTTTGAAGTAGTTATCGGACTGGAAGTTCACGTTCAGTTAAACACCAAAACTAAACTATTTTGCTCGTGTCCTACGAGTTTTAATCACAGACAAAATACAAATACATGTCCAACATGTTTGGCACTCCCGGGGGCTTTGCCTGTTTTAAACAAGGAGGTGCTTAACAAGTCCGTTATGTTTGGCACAGCAGTTGATGCAACAATTAATCAAATATCCTATTTTGACAGAAAAAGCTATTTTTATCCTGATAGTCCATCTGCTTATCAGATTACGCAACTCTATACTCCGATAGTCGAGCATGGAAAACTTCGTATTGATTTTCTCGAAGAGGGTGCACAGCACCAGAAGAGTGGCTCTCACAAGGTAATCCGTATAAATCGTGCTCATATTGAAGCTGATGCCGGAAAAAATATTCATGACGGTCCTATCTCAAAAGTTGACTTAAATCGTGCGGGAACACCTCTTTTAGAGATAGTTAGCGAGCCTGATATGAGAAGTGCCGAAGAGGTAACGCTTTATCTTAAAAAACTTCACTCTATTATTCGCTACCTTGATATCGGTGATGCTAACATGCAAGAGGGTTCATTTCGTGTTGACGTAAACGTCTCTATCCGTCCAAAGGGTGATGAGAAACTCTATACTCGTGTGGAGATAAAAAACATCAACAGTTTTAGATTTATCCAAAGAGCCATAGAGCTTGAAGTAGCACGTCAAAGTGAGGCTTGGGAAGATGGTGTTTATGAGAGGGAGATAGTTCAAGAGACTAGACTTTTTGATCAAGTAAAACAAGAGACTCGTTCAATGCGTGGAAAAGAAGAAGCGGCGGATTATCGTTATTTTCCAGAGCCGGATTTATTAAAGGCAGTAGTAACTGATGAAATGATGCAAGAGTTTAGCAAAATTCCAGAGCTTCCAGATGAGAAGATGGAGCGTTTTGTTAAAGAGTACGGCATGAGCGAGTATAACGCTATTGTTGTGACATCTTCTTTAGAGATGGCACACTTCTTTGAAACAATGATGCAAGAGGGCATAAGCGCTAAAAATGCTCTTACTTGGCTTACTGTTGAGCTTCAAGGCAGATTCAAAGGGGAGATAAATGTATCAAACTCTCCTGTTGATGCTAAAAAACTAGGATATTTGGTAAAAAGAATAGAAGATGGCACTATAAGTGGAAAAGCTGCTAAAGAGGTGCTTGACTATCTTATGCAAAATAGCGTTGATGTTGATGCTGCGATTGATTCTCTAGGGCTTAAGCAAGTGAGTGATACAGGTGCGCTTGAAGCAATATGTGATGCAATCATAAGTGCAAATCAAGAGAAGGTAGCTGAGTATAAGAGCGGAAAAGATAAACTTTTTGGTTTTTTTGTCGGGCAGGTTATGAAAGAGTCCAAAGGAAGTGCAAACCCACAAAGCGTAAATGAGATACTAAAAACAAAGTTGGGGTAATAATCGTAGGGCATGAAAAAGATATATGAGAGTTTGAAAAATAGGGAGTAGATGTGACTAAAGTAGGAGTAATAGGAGCAGGAAAATGGGGAACGGCTCTAGCTTTTGCGCTAAGTGAGAAGTGTGAAGTTTTTATAACCTCAAGAACACCTCGGGATATGAAAAACTTTGTCTCACTCCAAGAGATTTTAAAGCTGGAGTATTTGATAATAGCCATTCCCGCGCAGCAGATCTCATCATGGCTTGAAGATAACTTTGTGTACGACAATCAAAAAATATTGGTTGCAGCTAAAGGTATAGAAGCAAAAACAGGAAAGTTTTTAAACGAGATATATGCCGATTATGTTCCTGCTAGTAATATAGCTTTTTTATCCGGTCCCTCTTTTGCTGCAGAGGTTATGAAATCCCTACCCACGGCACTTGTTCTAAATTCAAAAAATGAAGAGCTAAGTAAAAAATTTGCCTCCTTTTTTCCATCATTTATAAAAACATACATCTCTACTGATGTAGCTGGGGCAGAGGTTGCAGGAGCTTATAAAAATGTCATAGCTATAGCAGCGGGCATTTGTGAAGGGTTAGGACTTGGTAAGAATGCAGCAGCTGCGCTTATCTCAAGAGGTCTTGTTGAGATGCAGAGATTTGGAACAGAGTATGGTGCAAAAGATGAGAGTTTTATAGGGCTTAGCGGAGCAGGGGATCTTTTTCTAACCGCATCATCAACTATGAGCAGAAATTTTCGAGTAGGTTTGGGAATAGCTAATGGTAAATCCAAAGAGCAGATTATAAAGGAACTAGGAGAGGTCGCCGAGGGAGTTGGAACCACGTACGCTCTACATAAAATAGCTAAAGAGAAGAATCTATATCTTCCAATAGCCAGAGAAGTTTATAATATGCTAGAGGGTATAGACCCGCATGTGAGCTTGAGTAACTTTCTTGCAAGCTAAAAACTTCAAAAAGGTTATTAAGACTTCTCTTTTAAAATATACTCAGAGATAAGTTTGATTTCATCCTCTGTTACTTTGTCTTTTTGTGAGGGCATAACTCCAAATTTTTCTTTTGTCTCTTTTGGAAAAAGCATTTTATCTTCATCAGGATTTAGGGCATAGTCAATTAAATACTTTATTCTATCTTCGTTTTTTTCATATCTTAGATTAGCTTTTTTAGCAATTGCCCAATAAGGCGGCGCTTTCATATTTTTTAACTTCTCTTTTGTTATAGCACCCATAAGATGACAGCTTCCGCATTTTTGATTTGCCAACTCTTCCGCACTTTGAGATGCAAAAAGCATATTTGAAGTAGATAAAATCAAACATATTACTAATATTTTTTTCATAAAAACACCTTTATATAAAACTAGATAATCACAACTATAACATATAACTATTGAAACTTTATATACAAAGTTGTAAAAATCATAAATTAAGAGCAAAATGATAAAATACAAAAATTAAATTTAAAAGTGTAGATAAAATATGCAAAAACCCAAAGAAGATTTAAAAAAGATAGGCATTGCAATTTTTATAGCTCTTCTCATCTTTGCCTTCTCTTTTAGCATCTTTAACTTTATACAGGCTTCACTTTTAGGGCTTGTAGCTTTTATGGTTGTTCTTTGGACTAATGAGGGACTGCCTCTTGGTGTCGTCTCCCTACTACCGATAGTTCTGTTTCCCTCTTTTTCAATTCTTGACACAACACAAACGACTCTTAACTATGCAAATCCCATAATATTTCTATTTTTTGGAGGTTTTTTGCTTGCTGTTGCGGTTGAGAAAACAGAGCTTCACAGATGGATAACCAATAAGATGTTTACCGTCTTTCCATCGACTCCAAAAGGGATAATATTTTCACTTGTAATTACCTCGGGACTACTAAGTTCACTTCTCTCAAACACCACAACAACGCTTCTTTTGATGTCAATCGCTCTTTTTATCACCGAAGATACAAGACTTAAGATGAGATTTGCTCTTGCAATAGCTTACGGTGCGAGTGTAGGCGGGATTTTAACTCCAATCGGAACGCCGCCAAATCTTATTTTGCTAGGATTTATGCAAAAGAGTGGCATTGAGGCTATCTCCTTTTTACAATGGATGTTAATGGTTGCTCCGCTAGTTTTTATGATGTTCTTTGTGGTTGCATCTCTACTTAGTATCGGGGTTAAAGATATTACAATAACGCTAGATAGCCAAAAAAAAGAGCTTAGCATTGAGCAGAAAAAAGTCCTTTTTTTAATCGGGGGAGTAATTTTGTTACTTCTTTTAAATGCCTCCTTTAAGCCTTACTGGAGCGGGCTTGGATTAAATGAGAACGGTATTTTACTCTCAGCGGGACTTCTGCTTTTTGCTCCTCCTCTTAGCATACTTGAGTGGATGGATGATAAAGCGAAGATACCATTTAGAATCATGTTCTTGTTTGGGGCAGGTTTTTCAATTGCAACTGCTTTTAGTGCTACCGGCTTGGCGGATGAAGTCGCTTCCTATCTGATTGTTATGACACAGTTCCATCCTATTTTGATAATATTAAGTGTGGCGATGTTGATTACTTTTACAACAGAGATAACGTCAAATACAGCTCTTATATCGGTAATGCTTCCAGTTATTTATGCAGTCTCACAGCAGAGTGGACTTAATGCATCTCTGTTTATGATGGTAGCTGCTGTTTGTGCAAGCTATGCCTTTATGCTTCCCATTGCCACTCCTCCAAATGCTATAGCCATGAGTAGTGGAGCTGTAAGTGTTAAGGATATGGCAAGATATGGAATTATCTTAAATTTTATAGGGATTTCTTTAGTAGTCATTATCGCAGAGTTTTTTTGGAAAGGATTTTTTTAAGAGTCCCTGTTTTTATATATGCTGTAAAAATCTTTTAAAATAAGTCCTGCTGTAAAAAACCATAACATATTTAAGATGTAATTTTCATTTAGACCATTGTTATAAAGATATGGAAACAGCAAAAAAAATGGCCATTTGAAGAAGTAAAAAAACAAAATGCCGCTTCCGTAAAGCTCTCTTAAAATTCTTTTCATAAAGCTATTTTATCCTTTTTACTGATGTTACACAATAAAACGAACACGTCCGTTTTATTGGCAGGGACTAAAGTCCCTACAACCCCCTAAAGCTACGAAAACTTTGTTTTTCGAGAATTATAAAGTAGTTTATACACTTTTTAGGTAGAATTTCACAAAAAAAGCAGAGGTTTTGTATGATTGTACATATAGTGATGTTTAAATTTAAAGATGAAAACAAAAGCTCAAATATAGCAGAAGTTACAAAGAGACTCAATGCTTTGCCCGAACTTGTTCCCTCGCTTAACTCTATGGAAGTTGGCATAAACTTTACAGTATCCCAGAGGGCCTTTGATCTCTCTTTATACGCAACATTTCAAACAAAAGAGGATTTGGATGCTTACGCAATCCATCCTGAACATATAAAAGTAGTAGAGTTTATAAAAGACGTAACATTAGAGTCAAAAATAGTGGATTATATTTTATAGCAAAAAGTAAATCTAGGAGAAGTATAAGCAGAAAATATTTTCTTCATCTTTATGTAAGTAGCTCAAGGAAAAATTATGTTTATCTATAATTTTACTTACAATACTAAGACCAAGTCCAAAGCCGTCTCTTTGTGAGAGCTCCTGCGTAAATGGTTTTAGGTAGTAATCAAGCTCTTTTGAGAGTTTTTTGCCTCTGTTTATAATATATATCTTTTGCTTAGAAACTCTTAGTATAATTGGCAGTTCGGTGGCATATTTTAGCGCATTGTCCACTAAGTTTTTAAGTGCAATGGAGAGATAGTGCAGGTCGGCTTCTATTTTAAAATCATCTTCTATCTCAAGTGTGATGTTTGACTCCTTATCTATATAGAGCTTGCTGAGTGCCTCTGTTATGAGTGTCTCAGCACTAAAAGTTGAGATATTTAGCTCTGTAGAGTTTAGCTTCTCTAGCTCTATTAGCTCATTTGTTAAAATCTCCAAATCCAAAAATATCTTTTTGAGCAACTCTTTTTGCTCTATATCTTCTATTTTTTCGATGACAAACTTCCCCTTTGCTATGGGAGTTCTGAGTTCATGCCCTATGTCTCTTAGTAGCTCCTCTCTGCTTTTTATCAACCCTTCTAAAGATGCTGCCATTGTATTAAAAGTATTTGAGAGTGTTCCCATCTCATCATTAGAGACTATATCTATTCTGCTGTTAAAATTTCCGCTTGAGAAATTTTCAATCTTTTTTGTAATTTTTTTAAGTGGAGAGAGAAGTTTAAGTAGATACAAAAATATAAGAAACAAAACTATGATATCTAAAAATATAAGAGCGTTTAGCTTAAATTTGTCATTTATATTCTCTTCGTTGGGTGTCCTTAGCGTATAGTTTTCATCAAGAAAGTTTATCTCTATGATAAATTCATCTTCAAAAGAGGCTTTTTTTATTGAGATAAAACCAAAAGTATGTTTCTCATAGTAGAGAAGTTCTCTGCTCTTTTCATCTTGAGCCTCAACTCTTTTTAGGTCATATTTGTTGATTAGGCTCTCGACTCTGTCTTTGTTGTCAATATTTTGAAATATCTCGTTTGAAATTTTTAGGTATTTATCTTTTATCAAATCATCTACTCTTTTGGAGTTGATGGCATCAATCCAAAACCCTATAATGCTCATAAGAGTAAAGCTTATTAAAAAGAGTATCGATATTTTTTTAACTATTGACATCTCAGCTCACAAACTTATAGCCAATGCCCCAGACGGATTTGATGTATCTGGGCTCTTTTGAGTCGTCACCTATCTTGCTTCTTATATTGCTTATGTGCGTATCAATTGTTCTGTTTTTTGTGTTCTCATTTAGGGAAGTTGCATTTAAAATCTGCTCTCTTGAGGATATTTTATTTCTGTTTTCTACTAAAAATATAAATATTTCAAACTCTATTTTTGTAAACTCTATAGAGTAGTCACCAAGCAAAACCTCTCTGTTTGCTTTGTCAATAGTAAACTCCCCTATTGTAGTTTTGGACTCTAGAGTCTTTTTTAGTATATGCTCTATTCTTAAAACCAGCTCTCTTGGCTCATAAGGCTTTGCCAAATAATCATCAGCGCCCAAGTCAAAACCGTGTATCTTGTTTCCAATATCTCCTCTTGCCGAGGAGATGATAACAGGAATATCAGATATGCTTTTAATACGTTTTAAAACATCAAAGCCGTCAATATCAGGAAGCATCAAGTCTAAAATAACAATAGCGTAAGAGCTATTTTTCTCAAGCTCCGCTATTGCATCAAGCGGATGTGCAAAGGCATAGCAGATAAAGTTATACTCCTTTAAGTATTCCGTTATCAAACTTTGCATTTGCAGGTCATCTTCTATAAGTAAGACCTTTTTATTCAACTCTCCACTCCCGTAAATAGTATGAAAACCTCGCTCTTTGTGAGGCTGATAATATAGAGTGAATCTCTTCTAATGTGTCAATCTCTAACTCAAGTGCCTTTTCATCTATCTCTTTGACAATATTTTCATACTCTTTTTTGTCGAACTTCTCCTCTTTGATAAGCTCTTGGAGTTTTTTCTCTTTTTTGTCCTTTTTCTTATAAAATTTTTCGTACTTTTTTCTGTAATCTATCAATATCTCTTTCATCTCTTTATGTTGATGCTCACTTAGGTTTAAATAGTCTAGGTTTTTATAAATATGGTTTTTCTTCTGTTCATGTTCATCATCTGCCAAAAGCGAAAATGAGAGAAACAGACTACATATAAGCACGAATATTTTTAATTTTATCATCTTCAATCAATCCTTTTTCTATATCGCTATGACACGCTTTGCAGTTAGCTTTGCTTTTAACATCAGCATGTTCAAAAATTTCTTTTGAGATATTTTTATGCTTATTTTTCCAAAAATTTGTGTGGGTTATTGCTATTATATCTTTATTTTTTATCGAATTCAAAATTTTAACACTTGCCTCCTGAGTTGAGGTCTCAGCACTATTTTTCACTAAAAAATCTAAAATATTTATGTTATCTTCTTCATCTAAGGAAGCATCATCTCCAAAATGGTTCTCTAAGTCGCTCATTAAAGTTATCCATGATTTTTTTGGCAGCGTATGCGGTGGATATAGTGTATGGCATGAGCCACACTCTTTAACAAAAAGCGCATTTTGTTTTTTATAATCCACGCTCTCATAGCTCGAAGCAATTAATGGGTTGGATGGAGTTGTAAGATTATAAATCAAAAAAGCAATAAATATAACCAAAAATAGCACAGCTAGAAGTTTTTGAAAAATATTTAACTTGATGCTCTCATCCTCTTTCGTCACTTTATATCCGCTAAATATAGAGTTTAGCGTCTCATGTTTTGCATGAAGGACTCTATCGCTTAAGATACCCAGTAGATGTGCAGCTATTAGAGCAATCAAAACTCCGGATAAAAACTCATGTATATCTTCAAATAGTTCCATCTCCTTAAAAAAGCTACTATTTAACGAGGAGAGCAACCCTTTGCCTTCTTGAATGCCAAGTGTTAAAATACCTGTGATTATAATTAGAAAAACTACTATAAATATGCCAATCATCACATAAGATGCAATAGGATTATGTCCTATATACTTCTGTTTAGAGTTAAAAATATTTACTATAAACTCTTTTACATCTTTCATGGACATTGGAAAATCTTTAAATTTTGAATATTTTGGACCAAGATAGCCCCAAAAAAATCTAAAGATTAAAAGAGTTAAAATCCCATAACCGATTAGCGCATGATAATTTAGTAACTTATCATCATCCGTTAAAAAGGCAAGTAGAATTAGCACTACAAAGAGCCAGTGAAAGACTCTAGTAGGAAGCGACCATATATAAGACTTCATTGTAGTATCTCCTTAATCTTCCCATCTTCCAAAATTTGGAATTAGAATATCTTTCTCGCTGTATATACCTTTTTGCGCTGTGGTATGACATGCTGTGCAGTTAAATATCCCTTTTACCTCTTCTTGTATTATAAAATCTTCTCTTATATCTTTATGCTTTTCAATCATATATGGAGTTTTTGATATAGAGTCTGCAACTTCTCCCACTCTTAGGCTATTTACAATTCTAGCACTTCTTTTGTAGTTCATAAATTTTTCAGCACTATTTTTATTTAAATACTTAGATATAGAGTCAAAATCCTCTTTTGCTAAAGAGGCATCAGAACCAAAGTGATTCTCAAGATTTGACATCATCTTCTGCCAAGCGTTTGACGGAAGAAGCCCGGGTTGATATGCAAAGTGACATGCGCCACACTCTTTTACATATAGCTTATCCGTTGCCGCAGCAACACCTTTTTTATCGTAACTTGATGCTAAAACTACACTCGCTAGTGCTGCTAATAAAATTAATGACTTCATCTTTGACTCCTTATTTGTTGATGATGTATGTTACTACATCACCTTTTTCTTGGGTTGTTCCCTCACGGTTATAGACATCATTGAAATTTCTTCTTAGCCATTTCTCGATTGTCTTAACTTCGCTAAACCTCTTTGGGTTTGCTTTAGGAGAGAGCGGTTCAATCTCCTTTGCAGTAAAAAAATTCTTACTGGTTTTGCTGAAATCCTCTCCATGACAAGATACGCAGGAGACCTCTTTGCCTTTTTTCCCGATATGCTTTGAGGTAAAAATTTCCTCGCCTCTTTTTAAATCAAATCCACTAAAACTTGGATTTTCAATTTTTGCCTCTTTGGTAAGAGTGTTTAAATACTCATCTACAACCGAAGCAGAGGAGATAGTTAAAAACAAAAACAGAGCAAATATGAGTTTCATTTTTTCTTCCTTTATTTGTATATGCCAGAAGTATAAAAGGATAGTGTCAATTATTTATGTTGAGTTTCTTGATAGTTTCTTGACAATTGATGAGGGAGAAGAGTGGTTTATTATATCTTGGAGTAGATAAAACCTTATGCATGTTAAAAGTATGGCATGCACGAAACGTGTTTTATCTCTCTTTTTTTACTTTAAAAATACTCGATTAAAGCTTCTTTATCTACATATTTCGTTTTAATATTTAGTATCTCTTTATCTTTGAAAAATTTCAGTATTCTTGAGAGAGTCTCTGGGGAAACGCCTAATATCTCTGCTATTTCTATGTTTTTAGTTTCAAAGAAGTCTTCTGAATGATTGTAAATATATTTAGCGACCCTCTCTCTTGAGTCAAGGACTAGGTTTGTAGATATTATATTTTCAAGATTTTTAATCTTTCTTATTAAAGATGTTTGAATATTAAATGCCATATTTGGATTTGAAAAAATAATATCTTTTAATTTTTCAAAATCTATTTTTAACACCTCTACATCACTATATGCTTTAGCAGTTGCCGGATAAGGAATGTTCTCAAAATTTGCAACTTCCCCAATGAGTTCATTATTATGAAAATATTTTAATACTATCTCTTTATGATTTGAAGATGTTTTATAGAGCTTTATAACACCTTTTGTTAAAAGATATAGGTGTTTTGGACTATCACCTTCATAAAAGACAATGCTATTTTTAGAAACCTTATGCTCTGTTGTAAAGGTTTCTATTTTTTTTATTGTCTCCTCATCTATATTCTGAAAAAAAATTGTATTTTTAATATAACTTTTCATTTTTTTAAATTAATACCCTTCAATTTTCAATACTCTTTTTACTGCCTCATCATAGCTTATAAATTCTTTACCATCTTTTGTGGATTCTTTTGATTTATACCCGCTAAAACCGTAACCCATCGGGGTAATGTTCTCAGTTGCGTAAAATGCTTTTCTTGCATCTATCCACTCTCCTGTTATTGCATCAGTAATCAAGATTTCAACGGTGTCTTTATACTCTATGTTTTCTTCTTTAAACCATAATACCATACATCCGATATCATCAAATTTAAATACTCTTTGCGTATTAGGATCTTTAAGTTGTAAGGTGTTTTTTCTATCACTTAAAACCATAACACATCTAGCGCACATATCTCTATCCCAATGAACTTTTGCAGGACCTTTGTCAACTTCTTTTTCGCAACCTAAAAAGATAAGCATAAACAATGAAAATAGAACTACCTTAAACTTCAACATATACTTCCTTATAAAAAAACACCATTTTTTATGTAGTACAAAGCTACATATAATGAGAGCAATATAACATAAACAGAGTTAAAAAAAAGTGATATTTTATAGCTTCTGTTTGACTCTTTTACAAACCCCAGCGCCAAGCCCTGAAAGGTACCCATAAAAAGCAAAAAGTAGATAAGATAACCGACATAGTAGTAATCGCCTTGTAGAAAACAAAATGGGCAGTGATGAGATGGAAGCTCATAAATATAGGTGCCGAAAAATAAAATAAGTGACACAAGCGAAACTGGGATAAAAATAATATTTGCCAGGCTAAAAAGGTATCTGTTTTTAAAAATATAAAATATAAACATTACTAAATAGTTTGTATAAAAAATACTAAGTAAAATAGAGTGATCTAAAGTAAAAAGTGTTGATATTGCAGAAGTTGAAGAACTAGAGTAGATGCTGCCGCAGCAGCTTACCATTTTATCGATTTCTATGCTTTGAAACATTGTAAATTCTAAGACTATTTCGACCATTAAAAAAAGAAAAAATAGAATAAAAAGTCCAAATTTTAACTTTGTGTAAGGCTGGTTTTTACTTAGCATATCTTGATTATGCAACTTTAACCAATAGGCAAAGAGATATAAATTTATGATTTTTAAAATAATCAGATATGTCCCTGTTTGTGTCGCATCTACGACTCCCGCAGCACACATAGCACCTGTAATAACATTTGATATCTTATCAAGCGCAAAGATAAAAAACAAAAACAGAGGCACTTTTATGCTAAATATATATTTTATGATTGTTGAAGCTAAAAAACTCTGTTTTTCTAGTTCATACTGCGTAGCAGAAGTGGAGTTTATATTCCAATTTAAAAATATTTTTACACTTAGTACAAACGCAACAATAGCAAAGAGCGCAAAAAGCGTGTTTAAGATAAGTATGGTTAAAACTTCAGGAGTAAAGAGCATTAGAGAATCGTTCCTTGATATATCTCAATCTCTCTATCGACAAAATCAAGTCCGAAAAAAAGCGGGTCATGTGTTGCTACTACTATCGTTTTTCCTTCTGCTTTTAGCTCTCTTAGCATCTGTATAAAATGTAGAGAGAGTTTTTCATCCAGATTTGCCGTAGGCTCATCTGCTAAAATAATCTTTGGATTATTTATATTTGCTCTAGCAATGGCAACTCTTTGTTGCTCGCCTCCTGAGAGATTTTTAACAATCTGATGCTCCTTATGCTCAATATGAAACATTTTTAAAACTCTTAAAAGTTTCTCCTCAATCTCTTTTTCACGCAAATTTATGGGAACAAGCGGCAAAATAATATTCTCTTTCACGCTAAGAGAAGGTATAAGATTGTACTTTTGAAAAACAAACCCTATAGAGTGTCGTCTATATTCAGATGCAAAGTTGTCTGGGAGTTTTGAAATTCTCTCTCCATCAACTATTACCTCTCCGCTTGTGGGTTTACTAAGTGCGGCAATAAGCGAAAGAATGGTGCTTTTTCCGCTTCCACTTGCACCTCTTAGCACTACAAGTTCACCCTCTTTGATATGTAAGTTAATACCTTTTAGTGCCGTAACTGTGTCTTGCGCATTTACCTCATACTGCTTGAGTATCTCTTTTAATTCTATCACTATCTTATAACCTCATCTGCTTCAAGTGTGGCACTTCTCCATGAAGGAATAATTGTTGCCGCTATATAAATAGGAACACTAAGAAAAAATATAAGTGCTAATGTCTGCATATCAAGCACAAAGGGAAGCGTAAAAGAGGTTTTAAGCTGTGAGTATCCTGTAAAAATATTTTGTAAAAGAGGAGCATTGAGTATATATACAAATGCCAGTGCGAAGATAATTCCAATAACATAAGAGAAAATTGAGACGATAAACCCCTCATAAAACTTCTCCTTTAAAACATCATCAACTCTCCAGCCAATAGCCTTGAGTATTCCTATCTCTCTCTTTTGCTCGCTGCTTAGACCGCTTGTTTTATCATATATAATTATGAAAAAAGTAAATATTGAGACAACAAAAAGCGCTAAAAAAATCCCACTCTTATAATCAAAAATATTTTGATAACTGATTTTAAGGTCATCTTTTGTAATGACTCGGCTGTCTGGATACATAAGTTTTATCTTTGAAGCAATGGTGGCAATCTCATTGTGATTTGCAACTTTTACAACTATATCAGTAGCTTTTTTTGCATCAATATCAAAAATCTCTCTAACAAGCTCTTTGCTCATAACTATTACATCATTTGACTCTAACTCCGTATCTGCCTTAAATACGCCGCCTATCGTTATTTTTTTAAGTGTTCCGTCGGGTTTTATAAAATTGAAATACTCTTTGTAGTAGTTATCATCCATAATTTTTTTAACACCCTCTCCAACTATCATGGATGCGTTATTATCAAAATTTAGTTTTTTTGCAACTTTTTGAAGACTATTTTTATATTGTTCCTCATACTCATTTATGCCAACGATACTAAAGTTTACACCAGCATTTTCAAAGTAGTAATATCCCCAGACTCTAGCAACAACACTCTGCACCCCTGTAATTTGTAAAATTTTATCAGCTACACTCTCGTCTATGTCATAGTGTCGGCCTGCTTTTATCTTTTGAACTGTTATCTCAGGAAGAGATTCAACTGTAGCTTGAAGTTCATACTTTATAGAATTTGTTATAAAAAATAGTGAACTTAGTAAAAAAACAAGCAGAGTTAAGATAGATGCTATAAAAAAAGTTTTATATTTTTGACGAAGTAGAGAATTTATAGCATATTCGACTATATATATGTTAATTTTATTTTTCATTTGTACTCTTTAAATTTATTATATTTGAGTGGGAAAAAATATAGGTTGAGGCGAAGTACTCTCTTAAACTTCCATCATCTTTATAGATTGAAAAAAGATCGCTTAAACTTCTATGCCTTACATAAGTTGCTTCTGTTGAAATTGCTAAATCCGGAAGCCTTAGCAACTCAACAAGCTCTCTTTTAGCTTCATAGCTCTCTTTATTCATACTTTTAGTAGCATAAAGAAAACTTATTTCGGCAATAAAAAGAGTAGCTAGAGTAAAAAAAAAGTAAAATAAAAACTTACTTTTTTTAGTCATCTAATTTTTGAACCTCTTTTAGATTAATCTCTTCAAACTTCAATACTTTAAAACCTTTATGGTCCATACTGAAATTTTTAGCTTCACTTTCATTTTTAAATGGGATAAGTTCATGTCCCATAGGTCCATAAACATCGCTTCCTATTACATAGTAAGCTTTTGTAGCATCTATTGCTTTTTGGGAATAGTAGTCACTTACTAGCATTTTTGAGATACCATCTTTATTATCAAAATAGTAATTCATCATATCTTTTACACCGTCAAATGAGTAATGTTTTTCACCATAAAATATCTGTGCAGCCCATTTTGGATATTTGTACACAAACATACCGCAAATTGGACATTTTTCATCTTCAGCAACGTGTATATACTCTCCGCCTTTAGCATCACCAAATCTTTTTACTTCCCAAAGATATAAAGAGAGTGCTTGAAGTTGTGGCTCTTGAAGTTCCCCACAAAGATTTTTCTCTTTTATCCCAGCTTTTAGTTCGTTTATCTCAAGGTAAGCATTGATATCTAAGTTTTGTTTACATTTTTTCTCAAAGATGTTTTTACCCATAGGGTACATTTTTTTCTCTTTATTGTTTTGAACCATTTGTATATCAGAGCTGAGTGAATCTTGAGCCATTTTTAGAGTAGTTTTAAAATCAACAATCTTTCCTCCATGCTCATCACTAAAAGCTTCAGCCGCTTTTTTATCTGCAAAAGCCAATTTACTAACTTTTGTCATAGTTCCTTGAACATCTGAACCGACTACATAAAATGCACTATTGGCATCTATAAGCTTTTGAGATGTTACATCAACAACTTTTATATCATCAAGATTTATATCGTGCTCTTTCATATCAACAGCCAAACATCTTATAGAGCAGTATTGTCTCTGTTTGTCATCATGAATTTTTGAAGCATGGGAAGTTTTATAAAACATTCCTATTTTCATCCCGCATACAGGACACCACTCTTTTTGTGAACCTTTTTGAACCAACTCCGGCTTAATAGTCGCAGCTTTTGTAAACTCCTCTGCAGCTAAACTTGATAAACTCAAAAATAGAGTCATTGTAAAGATTAAAATATATTTCATAGTAAACTACCTTTTTCTTTTTCCT
>Ga0265293_10004557_pt1 | contig 24314 bp, 22 predicted proteins | sample Munlanlewell138R_FD_192505 | JGI IMG/M metagenome (GOLD analysis project Ga0265293, IMG submission 192505) | Leachate microbial communities from a municipal landfill in Southern Ontario, Canada - Leachate well 138R | ecosystem: Engineered > Solid waste > Landfill > Unclassified | place: Canada...
CTTCATGCCGGCGACGCGATGTGAGAATGCATGCGCATCGGGTTCGGCTGCGCTCTATTCGGCGCTGGACGCAGTCCAGAGCGGGCGGATCAAGGTGGCCCTGGTCGTCGGGGCAGAAAAGATGACCGGCCTCGACACCGCGGGCGTCACGAAGGCGCTATCCGGTGCAAGTTATCAGCCCGAAGAAGCCGAGCTCTCCTTCCCGGCAATATTCGCGCAATTTGCCTTGGCCTATGCTGCGCGGCATGGCGACCCGACCGACGCAATGGCGCGCATTGCGGTAAAGAACCATCGGAATGCGCTTCTCAATCCTCTCGCGCACATGCGTAAGGAAATCGATCTCGACTTCTGCCTGACAGCGTCCGATCGCAATCCGGTGATTGCCCCACCGCTCAAGGTTACGGATTGCTCACTCATTTCCGATGGCGCGGCCGCCGTTATCATTGCTCACCCGGATGTCGCTCGCGGACTTGAACGTGCGATTGGCTTCCGTGCGGCAGAGCAGGTCAACGACTTCCTTCCCCTTTCCCGAAAAGATCTGGCCAGCTTCGAAGGCCCCCACCTGGCATTCAAGCGGGCCTACGACGCTGCGGGAATTTCCGTGAATGACCTGGACTTCGCCGAGGTCCATGATTGCTTCACGATCGCCGAGTTGCTGACGCTTGAAGCCATGGGCCTGTGCAAACCCGGCGAAGCAAGCCAGCTTGTACGGGAAGGTCAAACTGAACGTGGCGGGCGGTTGCCCATCAATTTGTCGGGCGGGCTGAAGGCCAAGGGCCATCCGGTTGGTGCAACCGGCGTATCGATGCACGTCATGGCGGCTCGCCAGCTTTCCGGGGATGCCGGAGAAATGCAGCTTCCCGGCGCCGAGCTTGGCGCTTGTTTCAACATGGGCGGCGGCGCGGTAGCGAACTACGTCTCGATCCTCGAGCCTGTCAAAGTGTAGTCGCAGCCATGGTCATCGGGATAATCATAGTCATCTCGCTGCTGCTTATGATCCTGTTCTTCGGCGTCACGATCGCGGGGGGCCGGGCACATGATCGGCGCAACGCCGAGTTGGCTGAGCGCAAGCGGCAACGCCATAAGTGCGACAGGGACACGACACCTTGAAATGCATGTGGAACATCCCGCTCTGCGCGTTCCCCGTCCGCTTGCGCTCTTGATCTAGCAGCACGCTCACACTTGGTTTGAGCAGGCAATGTCTGCGTCGGGCCCCGATTAGGATGAAATGAAATGGGTGACGCATCTCTTGAGCGCGAAGCGCTGGATTTTCACTCTACCGGTCGGCCCGGGAAGATCGAAATCGTTGCGACCAAACCTATGGCGACACAGCGCGATCTCGCGTTGGCTTATTCGCCAGGGGTAGCAGCCCCCGTACAGGCAATCGCAGCCGATCCAGACGCTGCCTACGATTACACGGCCAAGGGCAATCTGGTGGCGGTGATCACCAACGGAACCGCGATCCTCGGTCTCGGCAATCTTGGGGCTCTGGCATCAAAGCCAGTGATGGAAGGCAAGGCGGTGCTGTTCAAGCGCTTTGCCGACGTCGATTCCATCGACCTCGAGCTTGCAACCGAAGATGTCGAACGCTTCATTTCCGCGGTGGAACTGCTGGAGCCGAGTTTCGGCGGCATCAACCTTGAAGACATCAAGGCACCAGAATGCTTCATCATCGAGCAGACGCTGCGCGAGCGTATGAACATTCCCGTATTCCACGATGACCAGCACGGCACTGCGATCATCGCCGCTGCGGGTATCATCAATGCCGCGCACCTGACCGGACGCGATCTCAAAGACCTGAAAATGGTCGTGAACGGGGCCGGGGCCGCGTCGGTGGCCTGCACTGAACTCGCCAAGTCGCTCGGCGTGCGGCATGTGATCATGTGCGACAGCAAGGGAGTCATCTACCAAGGCCGCACCGAAGGCATGAACCAGTGGAAGTCGGCTCATGCCGCAGACACCGATGCGAGAACCCTCGCGGACGCGATGGACGGAGCGGACCTGTTCCTGGGCCTGTCAGTTGCTGGTGCAGTGACTGCGGAAATGGTCGCCTCGATGGCGCCGCGTCCGATCATCTTCGCTTTGGCAAATCCGACCCCGGAGATCCTGCCAGAGATCGTGAAGTCGATCCGCGCCGACGCGATCATCGCGACGGGACGATCAGACTATCCCAATCAGATCAACAATGTCTTGGGCTTCCCCTATATCTTTCGCGGGGCGCTCGATGTGAGGGCGACCACGGTCAATGACGCGATGAAGGTGGCCTCCGCGAAAGCCATCGCCGAGTTGGCCAGGCAGCGCGTTCCCGAGGAAGTGGCTGCCGCCTATGGCGGCAGTGTGGGCAGCTTCGGTCCCGAATACATCATTCCAACGCCTTTCGATCCTCGCTTGATCGAAACGGTTCCGTCGGCAGTCGCTCAAGCAGCCACGGACTCGGGTGTCGCCCGCCGACCGCTTACCGATGTCGCAACCTACCGCCAGGCACTACGGGAACGATTGAACCCAACCACAGCTGTCCTGGCCTCGGCCCATGAGTTGGCCCGCTCGCGATCGACACGGATGATCTTTGCAGAGGCCGAGGAGGATACGGTCCTGCGTGCAGCCATCGCATTTCACGAGGGAGGATATGGCACGCCGATCCTCGTCGACCAGAACGAGCGGGTGCGCGAAAGCCTCCAAGGTTTGGAGTGCGATCCGGCCAACTTGGAAATCCACAATGCGCGGATTCTCCAAAGTCGGGTAGCACCGTCAGGCGGGCAAGATGTCCCGCTCGATCAGCCATGTGCGCAGGGTCAGCACGCCTGCCACGCCGGCGGCCAGGGCGAAGGATCGGGCATCGAATGCGATCCACGCCCCGGCGCCCAGCAATCCGCCAAACAGGAAGGCGAGCCAGAAGGATGCATGCAAGCCGATCTGGCGGTGGTTGGCGCCGCTGCGCCCTCCGGCCAGCGCCTCACCAAAGCGGGCGATCTGAGCTGAGGGGGACATGGCCTCCTGCAGGTCGGAATTGTCGCGTTCGAAGACGCAATGGGCGCCGCCCATCGCCATTGCGAGGAATACAGCTGGGGCGAAGGCAATATGGGCCTGGACCGCGACATAGGCGGCGACCAGGACAAGGGCAGTCGTCAGGAGAACCAGGGTGCGTCTGAATTGCGTCGCACGGTGCGCTATCAGCGTCATCAACGTGACGCCGGCAACGAAGCTGAGAACCATGGCGCCCGCAAACAGAGCGACTGCATAGCTCTGCGGCAGATTTGCGCCCAGAACCGTGGCGTTGGCGTCGGGCGAAGCCAGGAAGACATGGCCAAAAGCGAGAAACCCGATCGCATTGACCAGTCCTGCCAGCGCCGCCAGCAAGGCCGCCAATTGCACCAGTGCGCGCTGGGCCCTGCCAACTTCCAGTGAACTGGGGCGACGTCTCAACAGGCCGGGATCGCTCATCGTTCGCCCCTCACCCATGCCTTGCCGACAGCCGTTCGATGATGAGAGCAATGCTCTGGCCGTCGAACCTGACCGTCAGACGACTCCATGCGCTGGATGGTGGGCAGGGAAAGTCCGGCAAGCTCGGCCATCTGGTGCTGGTCAAGTCCGAGAAGGGCGCGCGCGGCCCGCATTTGCTGCGACGTGATCATAACCTGCTCTAATGATGTTTTATACATCAATATGCAGTCTTAACAATTTAAGATGAAGTTGTATATATGCCTCATGCCATTCATTGGATCAGTCCCTGGGGAGCAAAGCCTCGCTGGCGGCGTTAACGCCCCCCTCAGGCTGATCCCGCGTGACCCAAGCGACTTTCGGGTCATGGCCCCGTTCCACCATGCCGGTGGATTGCTCTGTGAAGCTGAGCTCAAGCCGTTCGCAGCGGCGGGGCTGATGTCGGACATCGTCCGCGTCATCAACCAGGGCAACAGCCGTGGACCGCACGTCACTCGCGGCGCGAAGCGGGAGGCCCCGGATGAGCGATAAAACAATGCCGCAGCTGCTTCTTCCCAGGCGGCGGCAGGCGGAAGCCCGCGAATCTGCTGCGGAGCCTTCGCGTTCAGCGGAATGTGCCGACAAAGCGCACATGTCCCGCGTCCGGCGCCCCAAACTTTCGCTGCGCTACCGACCGCATGACCTCGCGACCGATCTTTGAAGCGTCCCCGTAAATTGTTCCAACAGACCGAGAGAGGCCATTGATCACATGACCCTGACCCTCACCAAGCCGGAAATCACCGTCAAGCCGGGCGGCCGTCTGCACGAAAACCTCGATACGCCACAATTGGTGGAACTCGCGTTGCGGCGCGGCGAAGGCCGCATGTCGGAACATGGCGCGCTGGTGGTCGAGACAGGCACCCACACCGGGCGCTCGGCGCAGGACAAGTTCATCGTCCGCGATGTCGAAACCAAGGACGACGTCTGGTGGGGACCGTCCAACAAGCCGATGAAGGGAGGGGCCTTCGAGAAGCTGCGCGAAGACTTCTACAAGCACCTGTCGACACTCGACGATGTGTTTGTGCAAGACCTGTTCGGCGGGTCTCAGCCGGAATTCCGCGTCGGCGTGCGGATCATTACCGAACTGGCCTGGCATTCAAGCTTTGTACGCACCATGCTGGTGCGGCCAACCGCAGACGAGCTTAAACAATTCTCTGCCGACTATACGATCATTGATCTGCCGAGTTTCCGCGCCGATCCCGAGCGCCATGGCTGCCGCTCAGAGACGGTGATCGCCATCGATTTCATGAACAAGCTGATCCTGATCGGCGGCACCGGCTATGCGGGCGAGATGAAGAAGGCGGTCTTCACGGTCCTCAACTACGTCCTGCCCCGGCAAGGCGTCATGCCGATGCACTGCTCGGCCAATATCGGACCCGATGGCGACACCGCGATCTTCTTCGGTCTTTCGGGAACCGGCAAGACCACCTTGTCCGCCGATGCCTCGCGCACGCTGATCGGCGACGACGAACATGGCTGGTCGGATACCGCCGTCTTCAACTTCGAAGGCGGCTGCTATGCCAAGATGATCTGTCTGTCGGCCGAGGCCGAACCCGAGATCCATGCAACCACGCAGCGCTTTGGCACGATCCTCGAGAACGTGGTCATGCATCCGGAGACCCGTGCGCTCGATCTCGATGACGCCTCACTCGCCGAGAACAGCCGCGGCGCCTACCCAATCCATTTCATCCCCAACGCTTCGTGCGAGAATATGGGGCCGGTGCCCAAGACCATCATCATGCTGACGGCCGACGCCTTCGGTGTGCTACCGCCGATCGCCCATCTCACACCGGAACAGGCGATGTACCATTTCCTGTCTGGCTACACGGCAAAGGTGGCGGGCACCGAGCTAGGTGTGACTGAGCCGGAGGCCACATTCTCGACTTGCTTTGGCGCCCCCTTCATGCCGCGCCATCCCAGCGTCTACGGTAATCTTCTGCGCCGGCGTATTGCCAGGGGTGGGGTCGATTGCTGGCTGGTCAACACGGGCTGGACCGGCGGCCAGCATGGCACCGGCTCGCGCATGCCGATCAAGGTGACCCGCGCACTGCTCAATGCCGCGCTGTCGGGCAAGCTTAAGCAGGCGGAGTTCCGTATCGACCCCAATTTCGGCTTCGCGGTCCCGATCGCGGTCGAAGGCGTCGATAGCAATATCCTCGATCCGCGCGCGACCTGGGAAAAGCCCGATGCATACGACCAGGCGGCACGCGGCCTTGCCGACCGCTTCCGCCGCAACTTCACGCAGTTTGTCGCGCATGTCGATGAGAGCATCCGGGCTGCCGCGCCTCCCGGGATGTTCGATGCCTGATTTCATGCAGACACCCTTTGACCAATTACGAGAAAAGCCAAAGTCCATGCCAGTCCATGAGCCTGGATCCGTGACCAGCAGCCTCGTCCTGCCCGCCTCGGGTTGGGCCGCGATACTGCGCGGTCTGCGCGGGCATTGTCCGCGCTGCGGCGAGGCCCGGTTGTTCATGCGATTTCTCAAGCCGATCCCACGCTGCCCGCAGTGCGCGCAAGACTGGACGCACCAGCAGGCCGATGATTTTCCGGCCTATGTCTCGATACTCGTGACCGGACATCTGATGGCGCCGCTCATCATCGCGCTGGTCCGCGACGCGGACCTGTCCGTCCCGGCGCTTATGGCCGTTATCCTGCCGCTCGCCATGACGCTGATGATCGGACTGCTCCAGCCCGCCAAGGGCGCCATCATCGCCTTGCAGTGGTGGTTCGGCATGCATGGTTTCCGCAAGGAGCGTCCGGGAACGGTCCCGGACGAAGCCGAATCATGACGACAGTATTCCGCCCGCTCGCAGTGACCGGGATCGGCGAGGCCGTGAGGTTTTGAAAAGCGTGCGAACAGCCTCATTCCAGATCGGCCCAGGAGACCTCAAACCGGGGCGGCCGGCACCCTGTATTTAGCCCATATCTGTTCACGGAGTAACCGGACTTGCCACAGAGCAAAGTCATCGCGCGTTATGAAGACGCGATTTCAACCGGGCAATTGCGCCCCGACGACGCACAGCGCCAGGTCGCGCACCGCTTCGGCAAGGCTGTTGCCGAACTGGAAGCGCAAGCACAGCGGCCTGGTCTCATGGCTCGCATCACCCGGCGCAAACCCGAGCCTGTCCGGGGTGTTTACCTCTGGGGCGGCGTCGGGCGCGGCAAGTCGATGTTGATGGACCTGTTCTTCGACTGTGTCGATATCGCCGACAAGCGGCGGGTTCACTTCCATGAGTTCATGCAGGAAGTGCATGATCGGCTGCGCGTCGAACGCGCGAAGGAGGCGGGCGACCCGATTCTGCCGGTGGCCGATGCGATCGCAGGGGAGGCCCGGCTGATTGCGTTCGACGAGATGATCGTCACCAATTCGGCTGACGCCATGATCCTGTCCCGGCTGTTTACCCGGATCATCGGCCACGGCGTCACGATAGTCGCGACATCGAACCGGCCACCCCAGGATCTCTACAAGAACGGCCTCAATCGCGAACATTTCCTGCCGTTCATCGCGCTTCTGAAGGATCGGCTCGATGTGCTCTCGCTCGACGGCCCGACCGATTATCGCCTCCAGCGCCTGGGCGGCTTCCAGACCTGGCATGTCCCCAACGGTGACGCTGCGACCGAAGCCCTGAGCCGGGCCTTCTTCCGTCTGACCGACTTCCCGGTCGAGGACCGCGAGCACGTTCCCTCCGAAACGGTCGCGATCAAGGGCGGGCGGGAACTGTTCGTGCCCAAATCGCTCAAGGGCGTGGCGGTCTTCTCGTTCAAACGGTTGTGCGGCGAGCCGCGCGGCATACCCGACTACCTGGCCCTCGCGCATCGCTATCACACCGTCATTCTCGTCGGCATCCCGGTGCTGGATGCAAACCGGAAATCGCAAGCAGCGCGATTCAAGACCCTGATCGACACGCTGTACGAGAATGGCGTCAAGCTGCTCGCTTCCGCCGATCGTGATCCCGACACGCTCTACTGCGCCTCTGAGGATGCGTTCGAGTTCGAGCGCACCGTTTCGCGTCTCAATGAAATGGGATCGCACGACTACCTGGCCCGCGGCCATGGCGTCAGCGACGAGAGGAGCGCCGCACGATTGGACGATCAGTCTCGTCCGATCCCAATTCTCGATCAGGCCCATCCTGCAACGGACGGAGCCATGTCATGACACAAAAACCACTGCTCAAACCGACAACCCGCAACAGCGACTTCTATCTGATCCGGCTCAACACGTGCCTGGAAGAAGCCGAGGAAGCCACCCTGCCGCGCGTCCGGGATCGTTGCCTTCGCGCGGCCGCGGCATGGCAGGAAATGTACGAAAAGGCGCAATTGTTCGAACGGCGCCTTGGGCGCTGAGCGGGGCATGAGCAATCCTTTGGTAGATTTGTCGGTTTGCACGGAGTGGTACGCCCCGGATTGTCAGACGAAGCGGCATGCCTGTGACAGATAGCTGTTCCACCTATGCGCTGCATTCAGACGCCACGACGGACGTCGCTGAACTTGACGCCACCGAGATCGACATATTCCTCGAACACATTGACGAGATTGATCGGGAGCAGCGGTGGAGCGCGCGATTCGAGGCGACATCCTCGCAGCTTGATGGCGAGGAAAACGACTTTGTTGCGCCGTTGGTCTTTGAACTTGGGGACATCAGGAGTTTGTTGGCGAACTGGGCTTTTGTTCAAAGCGCCATGAGCATCACCGACCCGGTCCGGCTGATGCTTGAATATACCCAGGCCATGATGGGCTTCCTGCTGTTCAATCCATCACCAGAAACGGTCGAGATCATCGGTCTGGGCGGCGGCTCTCTGGCAAAATACTGTCACAAGTTCTTGCCCGGGACTTCGATCCGCGGGGTGGATGTCGATTGGAATGTCATCGACGTCGCCGATCAGTTTTGCATGCCACCCCGCAGCGACCGCTTTGAGATAATCTGGGCTGACGGTTCTGACTTCGTGGTGACCGATCAGCGATCGACCGATATCCTTCTTGTCGATGGCTTCGACAGCAGCGGACAACCTCCACAGCTCTGTTCGCCGGACTTCTACCGCGCGTGCCGCGCCCGGCTCAACGCTAACGGAATTCTCGTCGTCAATTTGTGTGACCATGCCGGGAAGAATGAGCCCATTCTGCGGCGCCTGCGTGAATGTTTTGGCAGGATCATCACCATATCCGTCGAAGTCGGAATGAATCTCGTCGTCTTCGCGTTCAGGGACGAGCGCGACAGATTCGACCGCGAAAAGCTGCGTGAGGCGGCGATGATTTTGCAGCGAGAGCATCCCCTGCCGATGGCAGGCCTGGTGGAAAAATTGCTCTGGTAATCAGCCATCCGAAAACATCGCCAGAAGCGCTCAATGCTCCTCCGGCATGTCGTAGGCGGGCCAAAACTCATGCACTCGGCCAGTGGATGAATGGATCAAGCTGGCAGCGCGGTGGGTTCGAAGCCCCGGCCTACCCGCGAAAGGCTGCTCGGGCATGCTGTGACCTGCCCTGACGCCCCTCCTCTTCCGCCCTTGCCGTTCATGACGTTTCCCTTCGGCGGTTCCATCTTGCAACGAGCACATATCGCCGATAGATAGTAATAGATTACTAGCTTTCGAAAGCGCAAACAATGAATGGGCGTTCCAGGCATCTCCCCGCTGACGAGCGACGGGCGGCGACCGTGGAGGCGGTGGTCGACCTGGCTGCGGAACAGAACCCGAGCGACATCACAACGACGGCCATCGCCCAGCGAATGGGACTGACCCAGGGGGCGCTTTTCCGTCACTTCCCGAGCAAGGACGCTATCTTGCAGGCGGTCATGTCCTGGGTGACCGAGCGCTTGCTCGCCCGCGTGGACAAGGCAGCGGAAGAAGCCGCATCGCCGGCCGCTGCCCTTGAGGCGGTCTTCATGACGCATATCGATTTCGTGTCTGATCATCCCGGTGTGCCGAGAATGCTGTTCGGGGAGTTGCAACGACCGGGCGAGACTCTCCCGAAGCGCATGGCCCAGACCCTGATCCGCCACTATGGCGAACGGCTGCGTGGCCTGCTCGAAGCCGGGAAGGCACAGGGCGAACTGCATGCGGACCTCGATCCGGATGCCGCAGCCACGCTGTTCATCGGCACGATCCAGGGTCTCGTCATGCAATCCATGCTGGCGGGCGATGTGGCCCGCATCCGTAGCGATGCGCCCGGCGTGTTCGCCATTTATCTGCGCGGTATCGGAGCAGCATCATGAAGAGCATCCGACTGTCCAGCACGGCAAAGCGGGTCATACTTGTTGCTGCTATCGTCGCAATAATCGGTGCTGGATGGCTGTGGATGCAGCGGGGCAGCCGCGACGGTGACGCACTCACCCTATACGGCAATGTCGACATTCGGGAGGTCCAATTAGCCTTCCGCCAGTCCGGCCGCGTCGCGCAGATGCTGTTCGATGAAGGCGATCATGTCGAACCGGGCGCGCGCGTGGCGACTCTCGACGCGCAACCGTTTGAGGAAGCGCTCGCCGCGGCCGATGCGGCCGTAGCGGTCGCGCAGGCAGACCTCGACAAATTGCGCCGCGGCCTGCGTCCGCAAGAGATTACCCAGACGCAGGAGGCCCTCAATCAGGCCTTGGCCGTGGCCAGGGATGCGGCGCGCAATTTCGATCGTCAGAGCCAGTTGCTCGCTTCAGGCGCCGCCAGTCAAAAGACGGTCGATGCCGCGCGCGCCGCGCGCGATCAGGCCGTCGCCAGTGTCAATGCAGCCAGGGCCGCGCATTCGCAAGCCGCGGAAGGCTTCCGCAAGGAAGATATCGCGGCGGGGCAGGCACACCTCACCGCCGCGCAAGCAGCACGCGCCCAAGCGGCCACCGCGCTTGCCGACACAACACTGCTTGCGCCCAGCACCGGCACGATCATCGCACGGGTGCGCGAACCCGGAAGCATGGTTGTCAGCCAGAGCCCGGTTTACAGCCTCAGCCTGGACAGGCCGGTTTATGTGCGCGCTTATGTCGGCGAATCGGATCTGGGCCGCATCGCGCCCGGAATGCGGGTGCGCGTTCGCAGCGACTCGTCCGACAAGACCTATCAGGGCCAGATCGGGTTCATTTCGCCGCGCGCCGAATTCACGCCAAAAACGGTCGAGACCACGGATCTGCGCACGGATCTGGTCTATCGTTTGCGGATTGTCGTCACCAACGCAGATGCGGCGCTTCGCCAGGGCATGCCGGTGACCATCGAGGTCGATGCCGGACAAGCCTCCGACGCGCGCACCAAAGGCCGCTAACATGCTGTCCGGTAGCACAATATCGGACCCGCCACCTGATCGGACCGGTGATGTCGCGGTTGTCATCAATGGTCTGAACAAGCATTTCGGCGGCGCGCCTGCCTTGCAGGACCTCAGCGCGCAGATACGCTACGGCCGCCTGACCGGGCTGGTTGGCCCGGACGGTGCCGGCAAGACCACCCTGATGCGCATCCTGACCGGCCTGCTGGTGCCGAGCAGCGGCCGCGCCACGGTGGCGGGCTTCGATGTGGTGGCCGACAATGACGCCATCCACGTTGCGACCGGCTACATGCCGCAGCGCTTTGGCCTCTACGAAGACCTGTCGGTCCTGGAGAATATGCGCCTTTATGCGCAGTTGCGCGGCATGGACGCCGACGGACACGCCGACCTGTTTGCAGAACTGCTCGACTTCACGCGTCTTGCCCCCTTTACCGGGCGTCTGGCGGGCAAGCTCTCCGGCGGCATGAAGCAGAAGCTGGGGCTCGCCTGCGCGCTGATGGCCCGGCCTGCCGTACTGTTGCTCGATGAACCGGGCGTCGGTGTCGATCCGGTCAGCCGTCAGGATCTGTGGCGCATGGTGCAGGCGCTGACCGACGAGGGGATGGCCGTGGTCTGGTCGACCGCCTATCTCGACGAAGCCGAACGCTGCGACAGCGTGCTGCTGCTCAACGAAGGGCAACTCGCCTATGACGGGCCGCCCGGAGAGTTGACCGCGCGCCTCACAAACCGGAGCTTTCGCCTCGAACAGGTTGGCGATCAGCGGCGGGCCGTGCTTGCCGAGGCGCTCGATCTGGACAGTGTCGGCGACGGGGTGATCCAGGGCGCCGGTGTCCGCGTGGTGTTGCGCGCCAAGGCAGGGACAGAACAGATCAACGCGCTTGCCGACCGGGTCGAGGCGCGGCTCAGAGCGGTGCCCGCCCGCTTCGAAGACGCCTTCATCGATCTCCTGGGCGGCGGCCCGGGCGGCACATCGGCGCTCGCCGAGGGGTTGTCGCCGGTCGAACTTGCTTCAGACGTCGCCGTTTCCTGCCGGGATCTGACGAAGCGCTTTGGTGACTTCACAGCCACAGACACTGTGAGCTTCGAGGTCCGCAAAGGCGAAATCTTCGGCCTGCTCGGGCCGAACGGCGCCGGCAAATCGACCACCTTCAAGATGCTGTGCGGCCTGCTCAAACCCACCAGCGGCGAGGCGCATGTGGTGGGGCTGGACCTGCGCCGGGCGACCGGCGCGGCCAAAGGCCAGCTTGGCTATATGGCGCAAAAGTTCTCGCTCTACGGTTTGCTGTCCGTGCGGCAGAACCTGGAGTTTTCCGCCGGCGTCTATGGTTTGGACGGCGCCGCGCGGCGGGCGCGGATCGACGAGATGATCGACATCTTCGGCCTGCAGCCCTGGCTCTCGGCGGCGCCGGACTCGCTGCCGCTCGGGGTTAAGCAACGCCTGGCGCTGGCCTGCGCGGTGATGCATCGCCCGCCCGTGCTGTTCCTGGATGAGCCGACCTCCGGCGTCGACCCCATCACACGGCGCGAATTCTGGACCCATATCAACGGCCTTGCCCGCAAGGGCGTGACGGTGATGGTCACCACCCATTTCATGGACGAGGCGGAATATTGCGACCGGCTGGCGATGCTCTCCCGCGCCCGGTTGATCGCGCTCGACACGCCGGACGCGCTTAAGCGCCGCGCGGTCAGCGGTCGCCGGCCGGACCCGACCATGGAAGACGCCTTCATTCATCTGGTCGAAGCCGAGGACCGCGCGGAGGGCGTTGCCGCATGACCGGCGCGAGCGGACCGCGAACGGGCCTCCCGGCCATGCGCCGCTTCGACCCAAAGCGGCTTTGGGCGCTGGTACGCAAGGAAAGCCTGCAGGCGATACGTGATCCGTCCACGCTGCTGATCGCCTTCGCCCTTCCGGTCGTGCTGCTGCTCCTGTTTTCCTATGCGGTGTCGCTGGACGTGCGTGCGGTGCGCATCGGCGTCGTGCAGGAATCCGGGTCCGCTTCGGCGCAATCGCTGGCCGCCGCCTTCGCCGGCACCCGCTATCTGGACGTCACCTTCGCTCATGACCGGCGCGAGGTCGCGGAACGGGTCGTCTCGGGCAGCTTGCGCGGCTTTGTGGTGATACCGCAGGATTTCGAGCAGCGCCTGGCCGCGCGCGGCGCGCAGCCTCTGGTGCAGATCATCGCCGATGGCTCGCAGCCCAATACGGCGAACTATGTCGCCAATTATGCACAGGGCGTGGTGCAGAACTGGCGGGGCGGGCTGGATGGCGAAATACCCCGCGCAGCCGTCACGATGGAGCCGCGCTACTGGTTCAACGCCGAACTGGAAAGCCGCCGCGCGCTCGTGCCCGGCGCCATCGCCATTGTCATGACCATCATCGGCACCATGCTGACCGCGCTGGTGGTGGCGCGCGAATGGGAACGCGGCACGATGGAGGCGGTGCTCTCGACGCCCGCATCGGTCGCGGAAATCCTGATCGGCAAGCTCCTGCCCTATTTTGCGCTCGGCATGCTGGCCACGCTTGGCGCGACGACGTTGGCGGTGTTCGTGTTCGGCGTGCCGCTGCGCGGATCGCTGGCCGCGCTCCTGCTGCTTTCGGCCACTTTCATGGTGCCGGCGCTGGGCCAGGGGCTGCTGATCTCCTCCGTCACCCGCAACCAGTTCCTGGCCGCTCAGATCGCGTTGTTTTCGGGCTTTCTGCCGGCCTTCATGCTGTCGGGCTTCCTCTATGAGATCGACGCCATGCCCGCGCCGATCCGGGCCATCACCTGGCTGATCCCGGCGCGCTATTTCGTCGCTTCGCTGAAAACCGTCTTTCTGGCCGGAGACATCTGGGCGATCCTGTTGCCGAACCTGCTGGCGATGGCTGTCATCGGCCTGCTGCTTTTCCTGCTGGCAAAACGCGCCACGCGCAAGAATCTGGAGTGACGAGCCATGGCGCGGCACAATGGCTATCTCTCTATCACCCGATTGCGAGCGCAGTTCATCAAGGAAGTGCTGAGCATCCTGCGCGACCCGCGCAGCCGCATGATCGTGTTCGTGCCGCCGCTGCTGCAACTGCTGGTGTTCGCCTTTGCCGCCACGCTGGAAGTGCGCAATATCGATATCGCCGTACATAATCAGGATGCGGGCCGCTGGTCCCATGAACTGGTGACACGGCTCGATCGGGCCGACTTCATCACCCAGGTGCATCGCGTGACCGACAGCCAGGAGCTGCGGCGCCTTATCGACCAGGGCAAGGTCATCGCGGCGCTCGATATCCAGCCGGACTTTTCGCGCGCAATCGCTGCCGGCGACACTGGCCGCGTCCAGCTGCTGGTCGATGGCCGGCGCAGCAATTCAGGGCAGATCACCGCCAGCTATCTCTCCGCCATCGCCGCCGAAGTCGGCGCGGAGGCAAATGCCGGCACCGGGCCGGCAACGCCGGTGGCGGTGCGCAACTGGTTCAATCCCAATCTGACCTACCGCTGGTTCATCGTGCCCGGCCTCTCCGGCATATTGGCGTTCTTCAGCGCGCTGCTCATAACCTCGCTATCGATCGCCCGTGAGCGCGAACTGGGAACCTTCGATCAATTGCTGGTGTCGCCAACCTCTACGCCGGAAATCATCATATCCAAATCCCTGCCGGCGCTGGTCATCGGCACCATGCTCGGGCTATTGATGATGGCGGCCGCAGCGGGGCCGTTCCAGATACCGTTCAACGGCTCGTTTGGGCTGCTGCTTGTCAGCCTCATTCTGTTCATCCTGTCGGTGGTGGGCATCGGCCTGATGATTTCCGCGATCAGCGCGACCCAGCAGCAGGCCATCCTTGGCGCCTTCGCCATCGGCGTGCCATCCGTTCTGATGTCGGGCTTCGCCACGCCGGTCGAGAACATGCCCATGCTGCTGCAATGGCTGGCTCAGGCGATTCCACTGACCCATTTCCTGATCATCGTCGAAGGCAGCTTTCTGAAAGCGATGACGCCCGGCGATATTCTGGCGAGCCTTTGGCCATTGGCGTTGATCGCGTTGGTATCGCTCACCATGGCCACCATTTTCGTTCGAGGACGGCTGCAATGATATCCACCCCCCATCGACGGTCGCGCGCCGCACTAGTGATAGCCGGCTGCGCCTCGTTGACGGCCTGCGTCGTCGGCCCCGACTATCGCGCGCCGCCTGCCGTTGACACGGGCGGCGGCTGGACGCGGCCAGTTGACCAGGCTTCCGCGCCAGCCGAGCTTGCCCGCTGGTGGTCCACGCTCGGCGATCCTGAACTGGAGAGACTGGTCGACACCGCACTGGCGCAAAATCTCGATATCCGCCAGGCCGCCGCGCGGATCGACGAAGCGCGCGCCCTGCGGGATCGCGCCGCTGGCCGGCAACTGCCCACTGTTGCCGCGGGCGCCAGCGTGAACCGGCGCCGGCAAAGCGAAAACGGGCCGCTGCCGATCGGCACCATTCCCGGCCTCGAGGCGTCGCAGACGATCTATGATGCCGGTTTCGACGCGAGCTGGGAAGTGGACCTGTTCGGCGCCAACCGGCGGGCGCTGGAAGGCGCGAGCACCCGGTTGCAGGCCACGCAAGCCGAAGCGCAGGGCGTGCGCATGAGGATCGCCGCCGAAGTCGCCCGCACATGGTTTGAGGCGACCGGCGCCGGAGAGGAATTGCGCGCGCAGCGAGCGGCAGTCGCGACGTTTCAGCAGACGTTGGAGCTCACACGCAGCCGCGCCGCGCTCGGCGATGTGTCCGGTGCCGATGTGGACGCCGCCCATGAACAGTGGGCCGCGGCCAATGCCCTGTTGCCGGGTATAGAGGCGCGGCAGCGCGGAGCGGTGCTCGGCCTTGGTGTCCTGCTCGGCGCACCGCCGGAACGGGAACTCAAGCTGCTCGATACCGCCGCGCCGGCGCTGGCTTTGCCGGCGCTGCCAGTGGGGGAACGGGCCGACATATTGCGCCGCCGCCCCGATGTTCTGGCTGCTGAACGCCAACTGGCCGCCAGCACCGCCGACATCGGCTTGGCGACGGCGGAACTGTTTCCCAAGCTGTCCATCGGGGCCGGCGGCGGGTTCCAGGCGCTCAGCACAGGCGAATGGTTCGACGGGTCCAGCGCCCGCTTCTCGATCCTGCCACTCATTTCGTGGCGATTGTTCGACGGCGGCCGCGTGCGCGCGGAGATACGCGCCCGTAAGGCCGTTCAACGGCAGGCGGCGCTGGGCTATGAGCAGGCCGTATTGACCGCACTGGGAGATGCCGAGCGCGCATTGGGCGATTATAACGCCGGCCTTGATACAGTGGCGCGTCGGCAAGCGGCGCTGGATGCCTCACGTCGGAGCCTCGGTCATGCCGAGGCACGTTTTGCTGCCGGCGATATCGCGCGGGTGGAGTTGCTGGCGGCCCAGCGCCTCCTGCACGAGGCTGAAACCGCCTATGTCCGCGCGCATGCCACAACTGCTGTGCAACTGGTGGCGGTGTACAAGGCGATCGGCGGTGGCTGGGACTTGTCCAATGCACCGTCCTCGGCTCCGGTTTCGTGACCGGCCATGTCGATTGGCCGCTCACCGCCCTCTGCGTCGTGGGCGGATTTCGATTGATATGATACTGGGAGGGCTATGATGAACAATTCCGGCGGGAACAGCGAAGCGCTGGCCGCGCACGACTGGGCGGGTGAAGCCGGCGCGCGCTGGCTCGGCCAACTCGACCGTTTCGAGAGCATGATCGAGCCGATCGGCGAAGCGCTGCTCGCCCGGGCCGCCTATGCCGCCGGGGAAAGGGTAGTCGATATCGGATGCGGCGGAGGCTGGACGACCAGAAGGATCGCCGCCGCGGTTGGCAACACCGGGCTGGCCCTTGGCCTCGATCTATCGCCCGATCTGGTGGCGGCCGCCAGCGAGCGGGCGCGGCGCACCGGCCTTGCCAATATCCGCTTTGTTCAGGGCGACGCGGCGACGGCCATGCCCGAAGAAGCTCCCTTCGACCGGCTGTTCTCCCGCTTCGGCACGATGTTCTTTCCCAAACCCTATCGCGCCTTCGCCAATCTGCGCCGGATGCTGCGCGCCGGTGGACGGCTCGACATCGCGGTGTGGGCGCCGATCACCGACAATCCGTGGCAACGCAATGTCATGGCCACGATCCGCCGGCATATCGACTTCCCCGCGCCGCAACCGCGCGAGCCTGGTCCCTTTGCGCTGGGCGAACAGGACTATGTAACCGATCTTCTGCAAAGCGCCGGTTTCTCCGACATTGCATTCGACGCCTGGAATGGCGATCAGCGCGTCGGCGGTCCCGGCAGCGATCCCGAGAGCGCCACCCGCTTCGTGCTCGATGGGATGCAGATTGGCGATATCGTCCGGGCAAGCGGGGAAGACACGCGCGCGGCCATTCACCGTAGCCTTGTCGAACTGTTCGAGCGCAATCGCGACGGTGAAGGTGTTCACATGGCGGCGAAAGCCTGGCTGGTGCGCGCCCGCGCGTGATGCGACGTCAACCGCCATCGTCATCATGATGTACCCACAGACTGTGGGAATCGATCTCCAGCCTGAGCAGCGCGCGGGCCGCTTCCGATCGCGCCATGATCTCGGACCGGCGCGCTTCATTGGCCTGGCGGCGGGCATAGAGCAAATCGGCAAGGTCTATCTGACCAAGCTGGTAGCCACGCTCGGTTCTGGCAAGCGCGTCGCCGGCGCTTTGCGCTGACAGGTCGGCGCTTTTCCATGCTTCGAGCCGCAAGGTGGCATTGGACAGATCCGCATCGGCAATGGCCGTCACCGTCCGCTGGACGGACATATGCTCAAGCTGTGCGGCATTGCCTTCGGCAGAGGCCCGGTCCGCCGCCGCGCGTCTGTGGCCGCCCCCCAACGGCATCGACATGACTATTCCCGCGCCCTGTTCCATGCCGCTGCGCTCGCTGAACAGCCGGACGCCGAAGGAAGGATCGGCGATCCGGTCCGCGCGAATGCGCCGCGCGACAACCGCCAGCCGCTGCGCTTCGCGATCCGCGGCGCGGATTTCATGGCTGCGTTCGATCACCAGATCCCGCATCGCGGCCAGCCCCTGCGGTGGAAGCGCCGGCACGGCTGTTTCCGGCGGCTCGGCAGGCAGCGGTATTTCGGGGAAGTTAGCGGCCAGCGCCACGCGCGCCTGTTCGCGCGCCGCAAGCGAGGTCGCGACCTGGGCCTGAGCTTGAGCCAGCGCCGCTGTCGCCTGATCGACATCGAGCGCCGCCGCATCGCGCAGGGCAACGCGCCGCCGCAGCGCGGACAGCTCCTTTTCCAGCCAGCGCACCGTGACAAGGTCGTTTCGATACAGCCCGCCGGCGACCAGCCAGTCGTTCCAATAGCCGGACAGCAGCAAGGCCGCCTGATGCCTTGCATCCTCCATCCGGTTTTCCGCGACCTCTATGCCCAGAGCGCCCGCCTCGCGGTCGAGCGCGGCTTTGCCCGGCAGACGGAACGGGCGGCTGATTGTGGCATCGAATTCGTCATAGCCGCCTTCGCGATCGACGCTCCGGCGAACATAGCTGCCGGCAACCGCAATCTCATGGCTTCCTTTGGCCAGCATGTCGCGGTCGGCACGGGCGGCGTCCACCCGTGCCCGCGCGGCCGCCACGCTCGGATGATTGTCCAGCGCTTCGGCAACCTTTTCGACCGGCGGCAAATCGGCGCGCTGGGCAAGAACCCCGGCGGGCGTGAGCAATGCGAGAAACGCCCCGAGGACAATCGGCGATCTCATACGATTCTCCCCCGGGCTGAAACCGGGACGGTATGCCACCGCACCGGCAGCGACCGTTTCGATTGCGTGACCGCGCCTACCAGCGCGCCCAGGGCGCCCTCATCGACAATCAGTTCCAGCGCGCTGCGCCGCAACAGTCCCGAAACCCGTTCCGCCGTGCTGGCGTCGCCGAAGTCCCAGCCGCGCACGGCCTGCTCGGCGATATGGATCGGCGCGTCGCAGGCGGCGCGGAGTGCGTCGGTCACGCTATCGGCGTCATGCGACGCGCAATGGAAGGTCAGGAGGATGTCAGCCATTGTCGGTTTCTCCCGCGCTTTCACCGAAACGCTCGAACAGGATTGGCAGCAGAATGAGCGTCAGCAGGGTGGAGGTGATCAGACCGCCGATCACGACGATGGCGAGCGGCCTCTGGATCTCCGATCCCGGGCCGCTCGCGAACAGCAGCGGCACAAGGCCGAAGGCCGTGATACTGGCGGTCATCAGCACGGGACGAAGGCGGCGTTCAGCGCCGATCCGTACCGTCTCGGCCATGCTTCGCCCATCGGCCCGGAGCTGGCGGAAATAGGTTACCATGACCAGCCCGTTGAGCACCGCGATGCCAAGCAGGGCGATAAATCCCACCGACGCTGGAACCGACAGATATTCTCCCGAAGCCCAGAGCGAGACGATCCCGCCCACCATGGCGAACGGAATGTTGACAAGGATGAGCACGGATGCACGCAGGGAGCGCAGCGTCCCTAAGAGAACGAAGAAGATCAGCAGCAGCGCGATGGGAATGACGAGCGCCAGCCGGGCCGAAGCGCGCTGCTGGTTTTCGAACTGTCCGCCCCAGACGATGCTGTAGCCGGAAGGCAGTTTGACCTTCGCGCCGACCTCGGCCTTCGCTTCATCGACATAGCCGACCAGATCGCGCCCGGAGACGAACGCCTGCACCAGCGCGAAGCGCGACCCGTTCTCATGGTCAAGCTTGACCGGCCCCTCTGTCCGCTCGATCCGCGCCATGTCGCTGACCCGGGCGACAATTCCGGCGGGCGTGTGCAATTGCAGATCGGTAAAGCGGGCGGGATCGGCGCGCAGCGTCTCATCGCCGCGAATGACGATCGGCACGCGCTTCTGGCCATCGGCGACGACGCCGACATGGACGCCTTCGATCTGCGCGCGCAACGCATCCTGTATCTGGTCGACCGGCATGCCGAAGCGCCCGGCGGCGGCGCGGTCGATGTCGAGCTGGAGATAGTCTACGCTGTCATTGGCGACGGTCAGCACTTCGGATGCGCCATCGACGTTTGACAGAATCTCCTGCACCTGACCCGCGAGATCGCCCAGCGTCGCCAGATCCGGCCCGAAAATCTTGACGGCAAGATCGCCGCGCGCACCGGTCAGCATTTCGGAAACCCGCATCTCGATCGGCTGGGTGAAACTCGGCTCGATGCCGGGCAGGCCTGCCATCGCCTTGCGCATATCCTCGACGATGAGATCCTTGTCGCCGCGCCATTCGGAGCGCGGCTTCAGGCGGACGAAGCTGTCGGTCTCATTGGGGCTCATCGGATCAAGTCCGATTTCGTCCGATCCGACGCGCGCGATCACGTCCTGCACTTCCGGCACGCGCATCAATGCGCGCTGCGCGGCCATGTCGCCCTGAACCGACTGGTCAAGATCGATGGAGGGCAGCTTGGTGAGCTGGACGATGATAGAGCCTTCATCCATCGTCGGCATGAAGGTCTTGCCGACCGCGCCATAGGCGATGCCGGCGATGACCAGCCCTGCCGCCGATAGTCCATAAACCAGCCGCTTGCGCGCGAAGGCGCCATCGAGGAGACCCCGGTAGCGGGGACCAAGCTGGCGCATCAGCCACGGCTCACCATGATGGCCGCTTTTCAGGCCGAAGGATGCAAGCACCGGAACGAGCGTGAGCGCGAGCAGGAGCGAGCCGGCCAGCGCAAAGACGATGGTGAGCGCAACCGGCGCGAACAATTTGCCTTCAAGGCCCTGCAGCGACAGCAGCGGCAGGAACACCAGTGCGATGATGGCGATACCGGCCGAGACCGGCACGATGACTTCACTTGCCGCCTGATAGACGAGGTTGAGGCGCGGGGTTCCCTCCTCGTGTGCCCGGCCGAGCCGTTCGACGATATTTTCCACCACCACGATCGACCCGTCGACCAGCAGGCCGATGGCGATGGCAAGACCGCCAAGGCTCATGAGATTGGCCGAAAGGCCCATGCCCTGCATGAAGAGGAAGGTGATGAGCGCCGCCAGCGGCAGAGTGGCGGCGACAATCGCCGCCGCACGCCAGTCGCCAAGGAACAGGATGAGCAGCACGACGACAAGGACGGCCGCTTCGAGCAAGGCTTTCTCGACCGTGCCGACGGCGCGCGCGATCAGGTCGGAGCGGTCGTAAAAAACATCGACATGGGTGCCTGTGGGCAATGTGCTTTCGATTTCCGCAAGGCGGGTGCGGACACCATCCACCACCTGCCGCGCATCGGCGCCGCGCAGGGCGATCACCAGCCCCTGAACCGCTTCGGCCTGACCGTTTTTGCTGACCGCGCCATAGCGCGTCAGGCTGCCGGTTCCGACCGTCGCCAGATCGCCCAGCCGAACGATGCGGTCGTTGCGGCTTTGAACCACCAGTTGCTGTAGATCCTCGACCGACCGGATTGCGCCGACCGCGCGCACGATCAGCGATTCCTCGCCGCTTTTCAGCCGTCCCGCGCCATCGTTACGGTTGCCGCTTTCAATCGCCGTCTGGATGTCCGCGATCGAGAGGCCTGCCGCCGCAAGCGCAACGGGATCGGGGCGGACTTCGAAGGTTCGCACAAAGCCGCCCAGCGCGTTCACATCGGCGACGCCCGGCACGGTGCGAAGCGCGGGGCGGATGGTCCAGTCGAGCAGTTCACGCTTTTGCTGAAGCGAGAGCGGTCCCTCGATTGTGAACATGTAAATGTCCGAAAGCGGTGTGGAAATCGGGGCAAGGCCGCCGCTGACCGACGCGGGCAGATCGGGCAACACGCTCGACAGGCGTTCGGCAACCTGCTGACGCGCCCAATAGATGTCGGTGCCGTCGACAAAATCTATGGTGATGTCGGCAATGGCATATTTGGCGGTGGATCGCAGGATGGCCTGATCGGGAATACCGAGCATTTCCATCTCGATCGGCGTGATGACGCGGCTCTCCACCTCCTCGGGGGTCATGCCCGGCGCCTTCAGGATGACTTTCACCTGCGTCTGGGCGATGTTCGGATAGGCATCGACCGGCAGCGTCACGAAGGCCCAGGCGCCAAGCCCTGCAACCGCGAGGGCGAGCGCGAGAACGAGCAGACGCCAGGACAGCGAGGCGGCGACTAGCGAACGCAACATGGCCCGGACCTATCGCGACAAGGCGAGCGCCTTGAGTGCGCTCGTGCCGGAAATGACCACCTGCTCGCCCGGCCTGACGCCTGAAAGCAGCACGGTTTGTCCCTCGACGGAACCGCCCCCAGATCCACCCAGCGTTACGTCGCGGATCGCATATCCGCCGCCAGTGGCGACGAAGACGATAGTCTTGTCCCCGATCATGGCGATCGCACCAGAAGGCACGCTGACGGCACCGGCCGGGGCTGGGCCGGACAGCGACATGCTGGTCGCGCGGCCGGCGATGATGCCCGGCCCGGCAGGAATCTCGGCCTTGAGAACGACCGAGCGGGTGGCAGGGTCTATCGTCGACCCCACGGCCGTGACCCGGCCGGCGATGTCGGGCTCGATCAATACGGTCATGCCCGGGCGGGCCGTGCCGACGAGCCGTTCGGGCAACTGGCCGACAACCTCATAGCGGTTGGCGGCGTCGATCACGTAAGGCGCGGTGGTTCCGTCCACCGGATTGCCCGTCTGGACGCTGGCGGTCGTGACGCGCCCCGCGATCGGCGCGGTCAGCGTATAAGTGCCGCTCGCGCCCACGCCATTGACCATTTTGAGGATGCGCGCCTTTTCGGCGACATCCGCGCCCGCTTCGGCCGCCAGCGCATTGGCTTCATCGGCGCGCGCGCCAGCGATGATGCCTTCGCGGGCAAGCTGCGAGAGCCGGGCCGCGTTCGACCGCGCCACGCCCGCCCGCGCATTGGCGCGGGTGAGGTCGGCCCCCATGGTCAACACATCGCGGCTGGAAATGATCGCAAGCGGCTGGCCCTGCCGGACCGTATCACCTTCGACCACCAGCGTCCGCATGACCACGCCGGGAAACGTTGCGGCCACCGCCACGCGCGCGTTGGCGGGCGGCTGGATCACCGCCGGAATGACGGCGATGGGCGCTTCAATCGCGGCGATGGCGGGCACAAGGCGGATACCGAGCTGCGCGGCCTGTTTGCGATCAACCGGCAATATGCCCGGCGCCGCTTTCCCGGCTTCAGCGGGTTGGAGGCTGGGCTCAGGGGCCGTGCCGGATCCGGCAAACCACCAGACACCAAGCACCAGCACAATGACGGCAACGCCGGCAAGGAGATAGTTCCGCTTCGACATGGGCTTCGCCTAGTGCGCGAAACTGACGAGACCCTGACGAGGCCAAAATGCGATCAGGCGCCGGGGAAGTGCAATGACAATTCCCGCGCGACAGGATCGGTGGTCAGCTCTCCACCGTGCGCCGCCATGATCCGGTCAACGATCGCCAGACCAAGCCCGGCGCCGTTGGTGCTGGCATGGTCCGCCCGGCTATGCCGCCGCACAAGTTCGCGAAGCCGATCGGTCGACAGGCCCTCTCCGCCGTCACCCACCGCGATCACCGGATCTGGGCCAACCCTTATGGTCACCGTGCTCCCGGTTGGCGTCACCCGGACAGCATTCTCGATGAGGTTCCGCAAGGCGGCGGCGATCGCTTCGCGCCGGCCCCGCGCCACGGGATGCCCGCTACCTGCATCGAGCGTGATGGCTTTCCCTTCCGCGATGATGCCTGGCGCCAGAAGGCTGACGACATCGCGGGCGATCTCGACAAGGGACACGGATTCCAGCGGGAATTGCGCGGCGGATGCGGCGTCAATTTGGGCCAGCAGCATGAGCTGGTCGATCAGGCGACGCATCGCGGCGACGTCATGCTTCAGGCGCGCGGAGTCGTCATGGTCGAGCCGGTCAAATTCGAGCGACAGCACCGCGAGCGGCGTGCGCAGTTCATGCGCGACATCGGCGGCAAAATCTTCCTGGCGCATGGCGGCCTCGTCAAGACGGCCGAGCAGATCGTTGACGGCGTCCGTGAACGGCAAGGCTTCGGCCGGCATATGAGAGGTATCTATCCGAAAGCCGCGTTCATGCCCGCGCGCCGCCTCGATCGCGGTTGCGGCTTCCTCAAGCGAGCCGAAAGCCTGCCGGATCACCCGCCGCACGACGAACGCGACGGGCACCATCAGCACGATCACGGGCAGCGCGACATGCTTCAGCATCTCGCGCGCGGCATGTATCAGCGCGTCCTGCGCCGTCAGATCGTCGAATGTCAGGCTGTAGAAAAAGACCACCGCCGCGAGCAGCAGCAGGGCGCCGACAAGGCCGACGAGCGCAAGCCCCCGGGCAAGCTTACGCGACACGGAGCGCCGATAGGTCATGCCGCGACGTCCTTCAGCATATAGCCGACGCCGCGAATGGTGTGGAGCGCGCCAGTGGCGCCGGCCTCGTCCAGCTTCCGGCGCAAGCGGGATACCGCCGCTTCCACGGCATTGGGCGTCACCGGCTCATTGAAATTGTAGAGCGCGTCCTCGATCATCTCACGACGGACGACGGTCCCCGCGCGCCGCAGCAGCAGTTCCAGCAGGTCCGCTTCCCTGCGCGACAGATCGATAGCGCATTCCCCGCAGCGCGCCGTTCGCGCCGCCGTGTCAAACTGGAGGTTGCCTGCTTCCAAAACAGGCTGCCCGCGCGGGCCGGGGCGGCGG
>Ga0265293_10004558_pt1 | contig 24312 bp, 23 predicted proteins | sample Munlanlewell138R_FD_192505 | JGI IMG/M metagenome (GOLD analysis project Ga0265293, IMG submission 192505) | Leachate microbial communities from a municipal landfill in Southern Ontario, Canada - Leachate well 138R | ecosystem: Engineered > Solid waste > Landfill > Unclassified | place: Canada...
CTGTCACAAACGGGATAATTGGATGTAATAACTTGAGAATGGCTTTTAAAACAGTTATCAAAACCGCCTGTGTTTGTTCTTTAGCTGCATTGTCAGCATTTTCATTATTTAAATTTAACTTTGCCAATTCTACATACCAGCTTGCAAAATCTTCCCAAATAAAATTATAGAGAGCTTTAGCTGCTTCATTAAACTCATATTTTTCATAGTAGTTATCGCTTGTTTTAATAATTTCACTTAATCTTGTTAAAATCCAGCGATCAAACAATAGTTTTGGTTCTTTGACTTTCAGATTGTCGTCATTAACATTCAACTTAATAAAACGAGCAATATTCCACAGTTTATTAATAAAATTCCAGCTTGATTCAACTTTCTCTTGTTCATAGCGCATATCAGCACCAGGAGCTGAATTGGTTGCAAGAAAATAGCGTAGTGAATCAGTACCGTATTGATCAATGATATCCATTGGATCAACGCCATTATCATTTGATTTACTCATCTTACGTCCATCTTGAGCTCTGATTAAACCGTGAATCAAAACATCCTTAAAAGGATCTTGATCGGTAAATTCAAGTGCCTGGAAGATCATTCTTGAAACCCAAAAGAAAATAATATCGTAAGCTGTAATCAAAACGTCAGTAGGATAGTAACGCTTAAAATCTTCCTTATCCTTTGGCCATCCAAGTGTGCTAAACGGCCAAAGTGCAGATGAAAACCAGGTATCCAAGACATCTTCATCCTGTGTCCAACCTTCACCAGGTGACTCAACTTGAACTAAATATTCATCCTCCCTATACCAGCATGGAATCCGATGACCCCACCATAATTGACGGCTTATGCACCAGTCCTGGGTGTTTTCCATCCAGTTAATAAAGGTTTTCTTAAAGCGTTTAGGATAGAAATTCACTTTTGTCTTAACTGCTTTTTCAGCCAATGAGTTCATTTTAACAAACCATTGAAGTGATAGTCTTGGCTCAACGACAACGCCTGTTCGTTCAGAATAACCGATACTATGAACATAGTCTTCAATCTTTTCAACTAGATTTGCTTGACTAAGTGTATCCACTAACTGCCTGCGGCATTCGAAGCGATCCAACCCTTCATATTGAAATGCCATTTCATTCATCGATCCATCCTCATTCATACATAAAGGCATCTCTAAACCATGACGCACTCCAATCTCAAAGTCGTTCGCATCATGAGCGGGGGTTACTTTAACGACCCCTGAACCGAAATTCTGATCAACATACGAATCAGTAATAATCGGTATCGCAACTTTAGTTCCTGGAATATAAGCTTTCTTTCCCACATGCTTCTGATATTTTTTATCATCCGGATGAACCATTAATGCTTGGTCAGCAAACATTGTTTCTGGTCTTGTAGTTGCAACAACCAAATAACCATCTTCATCAACCAGGGGATAACGGAAATAATATAGTTTCGCCTGCTTTTCTTCATAGTCAACTTCAATATTTGAAATTGCTGTTTTCGCTTCAACATCCCAGTTGATAATACGTTTTCCGCGATAGATTAAACCTTTCTCGTATAAAGCAATAAAAACATGATTGACTGCTTCATTTAGCTCTTGATCAAGGGTAAATCTTTCTTTCGTATAATCAACTGCTAAACCAAGTGCTGCCCATTGTCTTTTAATATTGGCTGCATATTCATCTTTCCAAGACCAAACACGCTCTAAAAACTTTTCTCTACCTAAATCATACCTAGTTAGGCCCTCATTTCTTAAGCGCTGTTCAACTCTTGTTTGTGTTGCGATACCTGCGTGATCCATTCCTGGCAAATATAATGTATCAAAACCCATCATTTTCTTTCTTCTAATGATGATATCCTGAAGAGTGTTGTCCCAGGCGTGACCTAAATGTAGGTTGCCCGTAACATTAGGTGGTGGAATCACGATTGTAAAAGGCGGTAAATTCTTTTTACCACTTGTAAATAAATTGTGGTCTAACCAATACTGGTATCGATTATTCTCAACTTCCTTAAAATTATATTTCGAACTTAATTTTTCCATGTTTACCTCCGATATAGTCGCGTCTTTTTATTTCATAATAATAACTGATTCGCTTGATTTTATAGGCATCATCACGCATTTCAGCGTGGATTTTTTCAAATCCTGCCTTTTCGATAACTCGCCTTGATTGCTTATTCGAAGAATAATGTACACAGCTTACGACATCTAGCTTAATTGTCCTAAATGCATATTTTAAAATTGCCTCAACTGCTTCAAGCACATAGCCTTGTCCCCAATATGGTTCATCAAGGACAAAACCTAGTTCTTTTTTGAACTCTAATGCCTGATGAAAATCTTTTGTATGAAGACCGATTGTTCCCACTAAGACATCATTTGGCTTAATTGTAATCGCCCAGACCTCATTTTCATTGATCATCATGTTGATAATAGCTTTTGTTTCATCAATGTTCTGATGGGGCCGCCAGCCAGCCATTGGACCGATGTTCGTCTTTTGTGCGTACTGAAACATCGCTTCTGCATCTGTTTTTTCTAATTGTCTTAAAATTAATCTTCTTGTTACTAGAGTATCCATATTTCCTCCCAAAAATAAAAGTCCTTAGAAAAAATCTAAGGACGAATAATCGCGGTACCACCTTAGTTCTGGATTTATCCAGCACTCAAAATCCTTAACGCAGATTAGACGTGCAACACTACTCTTAACGAAATTTCGCATTGCATGCTCCAAGGTGACTTTCTTATGTCTTCTAGCAGATTTTGCACCAACCAATCTGTCTCTGTTTCTTAGAAAACACAGTACTTTCCTTTTCAACGCAGTTTAATTTTATCATTTACTTGCTACTTTGTAAAGTGATTACTCCTTAACAAGATACAATACACCAATTGTTCCGCTTCCACAGTGACTTGATATTACACAACCGGCATACGTTTCCAATAAATGTTTAACTTTTACTTTGCTGTTGATTTTTTCTTTCATATACTTTGCATGTCGATTGGCTTCAGAATGAGTAATCATGACATACTCTAAATCCAGTTTGTCCTTCTCAGCAAAAAAATCATCTAGCATGATGTCAAGTGCTCTTGACATTTTGCCGATCGGCTTTTTATAGACACTCATTTCGCCATTTCTAACTTGAATAATTGGCTTAATTCTTAGTAATGTCCCAAATAATTTTGCTGTACCACTTGCACGTCCGCCTTTATGCAAATAATCAAGTGTTTGGATCGCAAATTGACTTTTGACACGTGGAACTACTTTTTCAATTTCAGCTTTGATTTCCTTAGCAGATAGACCTTTATCACGCAAGTCCTTCGCCTTTAATAATAGTAAGCCTGTTCCTGATGATAGATTTTTAGAGTCAACAATAAAAAATCGATTCTCTGGAAGTTCGCTCTGAGCTAAAAGCGCACTTTGGAATGTTGCAGAAAATTTTGAACCAATTCCCATATATAAAACATCATAACCTGCTTTTATTTTTGGCTCAAGAAACGCAAAAAAAGAACCTGGAGAGACAGCCGAAGTCTTTGGTAAAATACCTGTTTTTTCGACACGCTCATATAACTCTTTTGTTGTTATATCGATTCCATCGCGAAAACTTTCTTCTCCAAAAAGAACAAATAGTGGAATTGATTCAATTTGATACGAATCCAATAATTCCTTACCTAAATCTGCAGTTGAATCAGTTAAAATAACGACTTTGTTCATTTACTTTCCCCCATTACTAGTGTTAGTATTTTTTGTCTAACTAAATCAATATTTTCCTTTGTGACATTTGAAACAAACGTCATATCCACCTGATCATCAAATAAACCGCGAATTATTTTTTCCTGTCTATATTGATGGGTTTTTGGTACTTTGTCCTTTTTTGTTCCGACAACCACAATGCTTTTATTAAGTGATTTTAAAAACACATATGTCTCTAAATCACTTGTGGTTGGACCAACCTTAAAATCAATTAGTAAGACTACTGCCTTTAAGTGGGTTGCGTTAAGCAGATATGCTTCAATCATATGAACAAAATCATCTCTAGTATCCTTTGAGCGCTTAGCATAGCCATAACCAGGTGCATCAACCAAATAAAACGCTCGATTTATTAAATAATAATTTAGGACGATTGTTTTACCTGGTTTAACTGATATTCTAGCTAGGTTTTTCCGATTAGTCAATGAATTGATAAAAGAACTTTTACCGACATTACTTCTGCCTAGCAGCAAAATCTGTGGTAATAGTTCTGGTTGATCAATTAAATTTGTCAAACCCTTAATATATTCAGCTTCTTTAATCATCTGTTCTCCCATAGTAAAAAAAGTAGTCGTCGACTACTTTTATTATAACTTACTTAAAGGCGTTTTGGAAGACATCCATGATATTTTCAACTGGAATAATCTTCAGTGCCTTTCTTACTTCCTCAGGAATATCATCGATATCGCGAATATTTTCTTTTGGAATCAAAATTGTTTTCAATCCACTTCGGTGGGCGGCAATCGCTTTTTCTTTTAAACCACCGATTGGGAGGACGTACCCTCTTAAGGTAATTTCTCCTGTCATGCCAACATCTTTTCTAACATACTTTTTCGTAAGTGCTGATACGATTGCTGTTGCGATCGTGATCCCTGCCGATGGTCCGTCTTTTGGAATTGCTCCTTCTGGGACATGAATATGGAAGTCGTTATTATTAAATAACTCCGGATCAATATCGATCTTATCCGCTTTTCCTTTAATCAAGCTTAGTGCAGTTTGCGCACTTTCCTTCATTACATCGCCTAATTTACCGGTTAAGACAAGTTTTCCTGTTCCTTTATAAAAGGTTACTTCTACTGGTAAAGTGTCGCCACCAAAAGCAGTATAGGCTAGGCCTGTAGCTACACCGATCTGTTCCTTCTCGTCAGCCAAGTTATGGACAAACCTTTGTTTGCCAATGTATTTTTCAATATTGTCGACAGTAATATTGACGCTAGCTACCTTCGTTAGCAATATTTCCTTAATACTTTTTCTAACTAGAGAACCAATATAACGGTTTAATTCTCTAACACCGGCTTCACGCGTATAGTGACGAATAATGTAGTAAATTGCATCATCGGTGATTGAGAATGAAACATCCTTTAATCCGTGTGCTTTTAGTTGTTTTTTTATTAAATGTCGGCGCGCAATTTGAAATTTTTCTTGTTCTGTATAAGAACTCAATTCTACTATTTCCATTCTGTCTCTTAATGGTGCGGGGACATTTTCTAAATAGTTTGCTGTCGTAATAAACAAGACATGTGATAGGTTGTAAGGCTCTTCTAGGTAATGATCACTAAAGTTTGCATTTTGCTCTGGATCCAATACTTCTAACATTGCTGAAGCAGGATCACCTTTATAGTCAGATGACATTTTATCAATCTCATCAAGTAAGAAAACAGGATTAATTGTTTGCGCATCCTTCATTCCTTTAATTATTCTACCCGGCATCGCTCCCACATATGTTCTTCTGTGTCCTCTAATCTCTGATTCATCACGAACACCACCAAGTGATTGTTTGACAAATTTTCGGTTTAAGGCTTCCGCAATTGATACAGCCAAAGATGTTTTGCCTACTCCTGGAGGACCTGCAAAACATAAAATTGTCTGTGGATTGCGCTTGGTCATAATCTTAACGGCCAAATACTCAATGATTCTTTCTTTTACTTTCTCTAAAGCGTAATGATTTTCATCAAGTTTTTGCTTAACCCGATTTAAATCATAGTTATCACGACTTGCCTTTTTCCATGGTAAATCAACTAATAAATCTAAATATGTCTTAATAATCGTCGATTCAGCCATTGCTGAAGGAGTTGATTGGTAACGATTCAATTCTTGAAGCGCTTTTTCTTCAATTTTCTTTGGCATACCTGCCTTTAAGATTGCAGTGCGGAGTGCATCAATTTCTTCTTCTTTTTTCGCCTTATCGCCCAATTCATTTTGAATTGCACGCATTTTTTCCCGCAAATAATACTCTTTTTGGTTTTCATCAATCGAACGTTTGATTTCTTCATTGATTTTATGCTCCAAATCAACGATCATTTTCTGTTTTGCAATATCTTCAAGCAAAAAATGGAGACGATTGCTTAAATCGATCTCTGCTAGATAACGATATTTGCTTTGCTCATCACCGCGCATGTAATAAACGACAGTATCAACCAATTTTTCGGTAGTAATACCTTGTGAAATCTTTTCTAAGACGTTGTTGTTTGCCTGTAACAATGTCTGTTGATTTTCTGTTATTTCTTTAATGATCATCTTAACTTTTGCTTCTTCTTCTTGAAGATTGGTTGAAACTGTTTCTAATTCCTCATAATCCGCAACAAAATAGGGTTCAATTAAAAAGTATTCTTTAACTCGAACACGTGCAATAATATTAAATTTAACTTTATAGCTGTCGTTTGGTAATTTAATCTTCATCCCAACTTTTGCAAGTACAGCATAAGGTTCGATATCATGAATAGATGGTTCTTCAATCATCGGATTTTTTTGAATCAAAACTAAAATATACTGACCAAAGTTCTTTTCTGATTCTTCGATCGCTCTTAATGACATCTTCCGTCCAACCTCAATTCTAAAATCGTTGTTTGGAATGGGAATTGTTCCACGTACTGCTATTCCAGGTAAGCTTTTTGCTAATTCCATGTCTTTCACATCCTTTGCTTAAACTTCATGTTTATTATAGCACTTTTTTCAATATTTGCAATCAATATGGATGAGTGCCAAAAATTATGGGTAAAAAAGGGAACAAGCGTCCCCTCTTATGCTTTCTTTGCGTGATCGATTACAAATTTAAATGCTTTATTGATAAGCAAATCATTCGTTAACACCGAGGCTGGTAAATATTTTCTGATTTCTTCAGCTGGCATTTGATATTGTTTCGCCAATACTTCAAACTGTTCATTAAGTTCTTTTTCGTCAACTGCTAGCTTTTCCGCTTTTGCAATCGCCTCCATCGTTAACATAAAGCGAACTCGCTTAGTCGCATCTATCTTTGCTCTTTCTTCAAACTGCTCAGGATTCATTCCGTTTAGGCTTAAGAACATTTCGTACTCAATTCCATATTGTTTGGCTTGTTGTGCTACTTGTTCTTTGAATTGATTCGTTTCCTGTTCAATCATTTCTGCTGGAACATCCATTTTTGCCGTTTCAATCACTGTTTCAATGATTGTGTTTGAAAACTGTGCTTCCGCATCTTGTTCTTTTAGTTCCTTTAATTCTTTACGAACTGCTTTTTTTAGTTCCTCAACCGTAGTGACACCATCCTTATTTAAGGAGGCAACCCATTCATCGGTTAACTCAGCTTTTTCTTTTGTTTTAATTTCATGCAATTTGACTTTAAAGACAACCGCTTTTCCAGCTAAGTCTTTTGCTTGATAGTCTTTGGGGAATGTGACATCAAGATCTTTTTCTTCACCTGCTGCAAGACCAATCATCTGCTCTTCAAAACCAGGAATAAACTGGTTTGAACCGATTTCTAATTCATAATTTTCAGCTTTTCCACCTTCAAATGGAGTTCCATCTAAAAGGCCTTCAAAATCAAAAATTGCTGTATCTCCTAACTCCAATTTTCCTGCTTTAGGTACTAAATTGCTGTTTCTATCCAAATCAGCTTGAATTTTTTCAGTTACTTCTTTGGCGGTTACTGTTGTTTTAGGATATTCGGCTTCAATTTCCTTATACTGACCTAACTCAACATCGGGTTTGACTGCAACTTCAAAACTCATTGAAAACTCTTTTTCTCTTGTAACTTTTTGCAAATCAACATCGACATTTGGTTGACCGACAATTTGAAATTCATTGAGCTGATGTGCCTCATTGAATTTATGATATAAGACATGATTTAATGCATCTTCATAAAGTGATTCAACACCAAACTTACTCTCATAAACATTTTGTGGTACATGTCCTTTGCGGAATCCTTTTAACTCAACATCTTTTTTAATGCTTTCATAAGCATGCTCTAACGCATGTTCAAACTCATGCGGTGTAACTGTGAATGAATATTTAGCACGGTTACTAGCGATTTTTTTAACTTTCATTTTAACTTCCTACTTTCTTCTGAAATATTGAAATACACCTTTTTAATTATAACATATTTTTAAATAGATAAAAGTTATTTGTTTAAACATTGCGGATTTTAGTTTTTTACGCTAAAATATAAGAAAGAAAAGAGGTTTTATGATGTATACCTTGAAAACTGTGACGACAAAAAAAGAATCGAGACACTTTACGAAATTTCCAAATGATTTATACAATGATGTCAAACCTTATACGACAACCCTTTCACTTGACGAAGAATTCAACTTTAATCCCCAGAAAAATCCGGTGTTAGAATACTGTGATACAATTCGTTTTCTTGTTTATGACAATAAAAAGGTTGTCGGACGAATTGCTGGTATTATCAACCGTAAATGGAATGAAGAATTCAATGGTAAAACCGCTCGTTTTTCTAGAATTGATATGATCGATGACATCAAAGTCACCAAGATGTTGATTGATTCCATCACTAAATGGGCCAAAGAAAAAGGCATGGACACACTAATTGGACCAATTGGATTTACTGATTTAGACCGTCAAGGCATGTTGGTTGATGGCTTTGAAGAAATGAATATGTTTATCACAATCTATAACCATCCATATTATAAAGAGCATTTAGAAAAACTTGGTTTTATAAAAGATGCTGACTGGATTGAAAAAAGAATCACTGTGCCAGGTGAAGTACCTGATAAGGTTAAACGTGGTGCTGAAATTGCTAGACGTCGCTTCGGTTTTAAATTACAGAAGATTAAAAAAAGAAAAGAAATTTCAAAATACGTTTATGAAGCGTTTGATATGTATAATATCGCTTTTAAAAACTTATATGGTTTTCTTGCATTACCAAAAGATGTAATTGATTATTATGTTTCAATGTTTATTACCATGGTCCGCTTAGATTATTTATGGTTTGTCTTAGATAAGGACGACAAAGTAGCAAGCTTTGCTTTAGTAATGCCCTCATTGTCCCGTTCAATGAAATTAAGCAAGGGCAAACTATTTCCCTTTGGTTGGTATCGCATTTTAAAGGACTTCCGCACTAATGAAGTTGTTGACCTTTGGTTTATTGCTGTTGATCCAAAATATCAAGGACAGGGCTTAGTCGCTTTGTTTTGGGAAGATGCGATTAAACTCTTTAATAAAAAAGGTGTTAAATTTGCTGAGACAGGTCCTGAACTTGAGAATAATGCCCACATGGTAAACATGTGGAAGGATTATGATCACAGAACCCATAAACGCAGACGTTGTTATACAAAGAAAATATAAAAGGAGCTAAGGCTCCTTTTTTGTAGATATTTTAATTATTACGTAGTAACGACCGACCTATCCAATTTATTGTGATATGTCATATTACTTTTAGTCCCTTTTACTAAAATAAAATCCGTTTAATTCTTTCTGCCATTCCTCTGACTTGATCAACTGGAATTGAACAGATTGCTAAGCGTAATCCGCCTGGAACCTCGATTGTAAACAAGCGATTTTTTGCTAGTAAGTCAAAGCCTTTTCCCGTTTCTTCATAAGGAATAGTAACAAAGAATCCCCCTTTATATGGATATAACGGTAAACCAATTTCTTCAGCTTCAGCTAAGAAAACATCAAGTCTTGAACGTAACATTTTTCTAGCAGTGTTTAATTCGCGAATGAACTTCTTCGTTTCTTTTTCATCAGAAAAAACACGGTTTGCCATATAAATACCCGTTGATGGTGGACAACTCCAAGTCGAACGAGCTGAGAAAACTGCTGCATTTTTGAAGTCTTTAATATGCTCCTTAGACTGTGATATAGCAATTTGAGCACCCATTCTTAAGCCGTACAGTGAAAAGCTCTTAGAACCACTAAAAGCCATTAAAACTAAAAGGTTTGAATCAATTTCATTTAGCGCTGCAAATGCTTTTCTGGAATCCTTAAATGTTTTACCTTCATAGTCGATATACGCTAAATCATACAAAACAATTACTTGAACGCCGTCGTTAGCCAATTTGTTTAAATAGTGATAAACCTTCTTCCATTCTGCTAAACTCATTGAGTAGCCCGTTGGATTATGCGCAGGGTCATTAAATAAAGCGACAATCTTTTTCTTTTTCTTTAAAACTTCTTTTGTTGCCTGGACAAATGCCTGGAAATTAAACTTATCATCCTTAAACATTGAATAAGTAAGATGTCCAACACCAGCATGCCTTAACATTGTTATGTAATTAGTCCAATAAATGTTTGGCATAATCAACACATCATCTTCTTCAAGATAATTGTAGAAGGTATTGTATAGTGCTCCTGTTCCACCTGGTGTAGCAACTAAATCATAAGCGAATTTTTCTTGAATCAGTGGCAAATGATTTTGAAAAACCCAGTTCATGATGTTCTTCTTAAATGGCTCTCCCCCACTTGTAGGTGCATACGAATAATGTGTTTCAACTGGAATTTTCTTAATATTTTGGCTAACCGTACGATACTCATAAAAAGTTTGGTAGTCATCGTAAAGCGCACCAACAGTTGAGTTAATTACATCACTGAATTGTGATTTTGCCTCTTTGGCCATGTTGGCGATTTGAAATGTATCGCCCGTCAATACTTTTGTTTGATTCTTTTTTGCTAGTAAACTCATTTTTTTTGCATCTCCCTTTTATTTAATTCTTATAACCCATCCTTCAGGTCCTTTAAGATCGCCAAACTGAATCCCTGTTAGTAGATCATAAAGTTTTTGTGTAATTGGTCCCATTGCTGGTAAATTTGAAATTACATGTTTATGACCGTTATGCGTAATCGAACGAACAGGTGTAATAACTGCTGCAGTACCACATGCACCAGCTTCAACTAAATGATCTAACTGATCGATATAAATATCAGCTCTTGAAACTTCAATTTTTAAATACTCTTTTGCTAAATACATTAATGAATCATTTGTAATGCTCTTTAGGATCGATGGTGATTCTGGTGTAATATATTCATTGTTTTTAGTAATACCAAAAAAATTTGCTGCGCCAAGTTCTTCAATCTTTGTTCTTGTTTTCGCATCCAAATATAAACAGTCACCGTATCCCTGTGTTCTGGCTAGCATTTGTGGATATAGGCTCGCTGCATAGTTTCCACCAACTTTAGCACTTCCGGTACCAAACGGAGCGGCTCTATCATACTCAGAAATGAGTAGATCAACACTTTTTGCCTCAGCTCCAAAATAATTACCGACTGGCATTACGACCACACCAAAAATATATTCGGCTGCTGGACGAAGACCGATATTATGACCAACACCAATTAAGTATGGACGGACATATAATGTAGCCCCACTACCGTATTCAGGAACATATTTTTCATTATCCAAAACGACTGCCTTAACCGCATCAACGAAAAAATCGAGATCAACCCTTGGCATCCCTAGACGATCTGCTGAGTGTTGAAATCTTTTGGCGTTTTCATACGGTCTAAAAAGATTAACATGACCGTCTTTGGTTCGATAAGCCTTTAAACCTTCAAAAGCTTCTTGACCGTAATGAAGAGCCGGCGATGTAATACTTATCTTAATCTCATCTGCTTTTTGCAAAGCACCTTTTTCCCATTTACCGTCACGGTAAATGGCTATAAAGTTTGTATCAGTTTTACTGTAGGTAAAGCCTAGTTTTTTCTGAATCATATATCGTTTATTCCTCCCAATTTTAAACCTGTATTAGACGGAAGCGATCTCGCTATCCACTTGTTTTCGAAATAGTTTTTTAATAAACTTCTTGGTCTCAGCACGATCATAGATAAAACAATAAATAAAGGCGATAATCGAACCATAAATCAAAATTGGTATAATCATCCAAACAACTGGCAATAAATACTCAAATCCACTTGGATGTGCTAGCCGCATAAAACTAGGAACAAAGATTAAAACAATCATTGCCATCCCTTTTACGTCCGGTTTTATCCCAAATATAATCGATGGATTACGTTTACTTGGATCAAATAGCTCAACTTTCGGAACCCAGCCAACTGCGGTTAAGATCAACTCGTTTATAAAAATAACAACCATCAGACCGATTAAATAAATCGGTGGCCAAAATGCTCTTTTAATACTTATCTGGTGTATTTTATAAAACATCATCACAAATGGAACCAAAATAATGATTAAGTGTGTATAGTAAAAGCGAACCAGCTCAAGTGAGCCAATACCAAACAGCTCCCGATGAACTGGTCCTTCAACCCCCATCCATTCTGCCAATGGTCTGCCATCAAAAAACGGACTAACGGCATCAATCGGAATCAAAAATGTCAGTAAACCTGAAGTAATTCCCAGCATAACCATAAAGTCTTTTAGTGTTTTGTTCTTGCTTAAGTAAATCCATGGAAAAACGAGTGTGCTGACGGCACAGACGTTTTCAAATGATACTTTTCGTAAAATTCCACTGTCAATTAATGTATATGGAAAAATAAATATTTTCAAAAAATGGATGATAAAGGCTGATAACAAAAGTCCAAACAAAAACCAATAACGGAATTTTTCACTCTTTTTATTTAAAAACCAAATTGTTAATATGATTGAAGCGATACCTAAGAATATAAACAAAAAGTACAGAACATTAAAGTATTCTACTCGCATTGTTTTACACCATCTTTCTTTCGTTAGTATAACATAATATGTTATAAAGTAAGTATCCTTAAACTTAAAATCCGGCCTTTTTCAGTACTTCTTGTGAAATTATGTCTTTTTATGGATGATATTAGTAAAATGAGGTATTAAAATGAAACTATCGAATGATTCAATAACTGTTAATCAAAACACTTACTATTTATTTGCAAGCAACACTGGACTTTATGCTGTTTCCGGCCAAAATGAAGATATCAGTCACAGTGAAATCCAGCAAAATGAATTGGTCCATGATCCAAGGCATATGCAAGGATATACTGATCAATTGAAAAGTTACTTATTGGGAAAAACAAAATCCTTTAACTTCCCGCTTCATATCACTGGCACGCAATTTCAGCAAACAGTTTAGCGCGCTCTTTTATTAGTCCCTTATGGTGCAACAGCCACTTATTCTGATATTGCTGATGCAATTGGTCGACTCCAAAGTGCCCGTGCGGTAGCCAATGCGATCGAAACAAATTAACGATTGTTGTTGTCACCGAATCATTCGCAATAATCGATCGCTTGGTGGCTAGAGTTTCGGTCTTGACATGAAAAAAAGCCTTCTAAAACTAGAAGGAATCAAAGATTAAAGCAAAAAATCTTCCCATTCTTGGTTTTCATTTAACTCATAGATATGTTCTGTTTTTTTGTCTTCTAGAAACAAATTGATTGTACGATCAAAATCGGGTGTAAGTTCATATTTGGCTAATTCTTCCTTTTTAATCCAAAAGACTTCGCCCTCACTAGAGCTCTTCAACTCACCTGCAAATGCATCTGTCTTATAAAGGATAACAACATATCTAATGCCATCTTGGGTCCATTGCTTTGTTCCACAAATCTTTAAGTTCCAAATGGTTAGGTTTGTTTCTTCCTTTATTTCACGGATAGTTGATTTTATAAATGATTCACCCGGTTCAATATGTCCTCCAGGAAAGGTTAAGCCACTCCAAGCTTTGCCTTTTTTATTCAAAACCAATATTTCTCCATTTTGATTAAAAATCATGCACATGTTCATTAATACAACCGTTTCACGATGTCTCATTTAAATTCCTCTTATTTACATTGCAGTTTCGTTTACGTTTATTTTATCATAGATAAGATGAATTTACCATTTATTTTTAACTTTTTCCGCAAAGCCAAACAGATCTTGTACAACTAGTTTTTTTCCGTCAGCTAATCCAACAAAACCATTGAAATAGCCAAAAACCTGATCTTGGGTTGAGCCAATAATCAAAACATCTGTTTTTGCATGACGGTTTAGCACAGGTGTAAAAGTCAATTCCACTCTTTTTGCTTGGTCATGAATTTTCCAAGGCTTCATAAAGTCATCTTTTTTTCCTTTTTTTGGTATCTCAAAGACAATATCATCTAACTTATGGGCAATGCCGTTATAAAAAAGCATGTTTTCGGTCACGTTACGCAAATCGCCAAAACCATAGCCTAGATTAAAGCCAAAAGGAATATTATCAACCATTCCTGAAGCTGATGACCAATACCAAGTGTTCTTATAAGTCCAAACACCTCTACCCCAGTCTAATAAGCCATAGCTATTGCTATCAAAAAGATAAGTCTTAGAACCTAATCTTGCAAATCCGTTTGGACTAAGTCCATTAATCTTCTCATTTAGATAAAAATGTTTCCTTTTTGCAAAAGGGGTGGCAATCACCATTTTGTCTTTGTAAGTTTCTTCTAATTCTATTTCAATTACCAAATCTTCATTTCTTTCGAAGTTTTTGAATAAACAAGCAATCTTTCTAAATTTGTTTTTTGTAGAAAATGTCATTTCAACCTTTTTATTTTTAAAACTTACAACACCTTCGTCACTGTTTTCTGGTAAATTTAGTTTTCCCATTGGTAACCATATCATTAACGATCGGGTAATTTGGGTTTTTTCATCAAAATTAAGCAGCGATGCGCTAATCAACCCCATATAATGATTATCAGCAATCGTTAAGGCAATGCCATAGTGTTCATTGCCAACATAGTAATAATCCCATTCTTTAATTCTTGTTTTACGAGCTTTAATTGCTTGCTTACTATATTCAAAATATGATTTAGTAGCGTAGCCAGGATTATCAATATCCCCTGCAGCATTCAACAATCTTGTCTTTTGCATAATTTTGTTTTGCATTATTACACCATCCTTTAAACCGTCACTAATATTATATACCAAGAGACTGAATTTTTCCTTGTATATTCTTCTTGTAAATGTTAAAATAAATTGTCATCAGAGTATAGGAGGGATTTTATAATGACAATATTTGATTATGAAGATATTCAACTCATACCAAATAAGTGTATTGTTAAAAGTCGTTCTGAATGTGATACAAGCATAACCTTAGGTAAATTTAAGTTTAAAATGCCTGTTGTTCCCGCAAACATGAAAACGATTATTGATGAAAACTTGGCTGAATGGCTAGCAGAAAACGATTATTTTTACGTCATGCACCGCTATGATGAAGCATCAAGATTTCCTTTTGTCAAAAGAATGAAAAGTAAAAATTTGATTACATCAATTAGTGTAGGAGTCAAAGAGTACGAAAAAGATTTCGTTTTAAAACTTAAAGCAGAAAATTTAGCGCCTGATTTTATTACAATTGATGTTGCTCATGGTCACTCTGAAACAGTAATTGATATGATTGGTTTCATTAAGAAACATTTGCCTGATACTTTTATTATCGCCGGCAATGTTGCAACACCAGAGGCTGTACGTGAATTGGAAAACGCTGGTGCGGATGCAACCAAAGTTGGAATTGGGCCAGGTAAGGTTTGCATAACTAAATTAAAAACCGGTTTTGGAACTGGCGGATGGCAGTTATCAGCCTTGCATCGTTGTTCAAAGTCAGCTCGTAAACCTTTAATCGCTGATGGTGGTATTCGCAATAATGGCGATATCGCAAAATCAATTCGTTTTGGTGCCACACTCTGTATGGTCGGGTCCTTGTTTGCTGGTCATGAAGAATCACCTGGAAAAACAATTATGATCAACGGTGAACCAATGAAAGAATATTATGGAAGTGCATCTGAGTACCAAAAAAGTGAGCGTGTCAACGTTGAAGGAAAAAAGATTTTGATTCCTCATAAAGGAAAAATCGCAGATACATTAAAAGAAATGCGTGAAGATCTTCAATCAGCTATCTCATATGCTGGTGGCAAAGATATTGAGTCCATTAAAAAAGTTGACTATGTAATCGTTAAAAACTCAATTTTTAACGGTGACTGGAAATAAGAGTCTAATAAAACGCAAAACCCTCACTGATGTGAGGGTTGTTTTTTTAACGAATTTCTAAAGTTATTTAGCTTTTTTGTTATAGCGTTTATTAAATTTGTCAACTTGTCCTGCTTGTTGAACAAAGGTTTGTGTCCCTGTGTAAAATGGGTGTGAGTCTGCACTTACATCGACTTTAATTACAGGATACTCTTTGCCATCAGCTTCGTAAATCGCTTTTTCCTTAGCATAAATGGTAGATTCTGTTAAATATTGCGCTTTTGTTTGTGAATCTTCAAAAATCACAAGTTGGGTTTTTGGATGTATCCCTTTTTTCATTTTGATCTTCCTTTCATTTCGCACATATTTGATTATACACGTTTTGATTTTGTTTTGCAAACATTTTAGTGCATTTTAAAGACTTTTTAATAAATAAAACCGTTAGATGTCAATATAGTCATCTTCATTATTAGAATCCCGTTTTGGTCCCGATTTAATAAACGTAACTCGAGGTGGATACAAAATATGATAAATCGGAACTAATAAGAAAATAATCCAGCCAGGATGCCATAAACCCCAAACTATTCCGATTACTAAATAAGCAAACAAAACTAGGGTTGGAAAAGTAAGACGCAAGGATTTTAATCCTAAGAGAAAAGGCATAATCGGAATTAATAGAAAGACGATCCAGGCAATGCTCCATTTGTCCCAAAAAAATCCGATTCCTAAAAATAAAAACAACGATATCAGTGGTGTTGCTACTACAATTCTTTTTCTTAAACTTCTACTCATGATTCTACTCCTTTTTTTCGAGTGGTTGGTTGGATGATTTCTTGAATAAGAACGGTTAAAAAGTCAATTTCCTTTTGAATTAGCGCGATTGGATCATCAACTGGCTTAAACATTCTTAAATCAAAGGTATCAATTCTAGTATCAATTGCAACCATAATTCGATTTTGATCAAAACCGATTCTGACTTTTGGATGCAATTCATTGAACTCCATTATTTTTTCCATCATTCTTGGTGTCAGTAGCTTAAAGGCGAAATGTTTGTCTTCACAAAACAGATCAAATGTTTTATTGAATGTAATCATTTCCAAATCGATTTTTTCCATCCTTCTTAGATGTCCAAATCTACTGGTTTTGTTTGGCATAATATATAATGGCCTAAAACTTTTATTCGTTACTTTAATTTCGAATAAACGACCTTGGAAAACAGTCACTACCGATGTTGTTTTTCCATCACTTCTAACATCTTGCAGATGAACATCAGCAGAACGAAATGGATAGTCTAAAATAACACCGCTTAAATAGTCTTCACTTGCGATTCGATCTTCCTTCTTTAGGATACCAGAGTTAATGATGAAGTCCGAATCAAATCCTTCTTTTGGTTTGTATACAGCCTCTGGTATTAATTCTTTGATGTGCTTGGCTAAATAGGTCTCTTTGTATTCAACGCTAATTTTCTTTAATTTATTACTGCTAAAACCAGCAAGTAGCATTCCAATCAGAAATGTCACCCCTGAAACACCGCGAGTAGGTATAAATAAGATAAAACTGACAATCAGCAAGACAACACCAACAACAGTATACGATTCTAAAGTTTTTTTTCTTTGAATAATCGTTTTAAAGTTCATTACCACACCTTCTTTTATGCCGCTTTCATTATTTTAGCAATAAAGTGTGCAACAGCATCTTCATCATGGTTGCTAACGACATGGTCTACTTCTATTTTTACATTTGGATGAGCGTTACCAGGGGCAGCAGAGACATCGGCTATTCTCAACATTTCAAGGTCATTATAATAATCGCCAATTGCATATAGCTTACCATATGACAATTGCATTTTATGGATTGCTATTTTAATTGCCTGTCCCTTATTTACTTCCTTATTGACAATTTCAATTAAGTTTTTGCTTGAAGGAATAACATTAATTCCCTTGGCAGATGGCAAGGAAGTGATGATTTCCTTTATTTCATCAGCACTGTTTTCATTGACAAAGGCAATTGCTTTAATGAATGAAAGTTTCTTAATCTTTTCATACTCCGTCGTTTCACAATCAAAATAGATTATGGGCGCTTGGGAAGTGTCCTTCGGTAAAATAGCATAATAACGAGTCGGATCCGCTAAAATTAATATCATATCATTTCGGCTTTTTAAGACTGATAATAATTCTTTGATACTCTTTTTTGCCAATTTATCTTGGTAAATGATTTTATTTTTGTCCAAATCATAAACAACTGCACCATTAGCTAATACCAAAGGAGCATTTAAAGGAATCAAGTCCTTTACAATTTTTTTGACCTGCAAAAGTGTTCTGCCGGTTGCAATTGAAAAATAGTTGCCTTGTTCAACCCATTTTTTAATTGCACTTTGATTTACTTTTGAAATTGTAAGTGACTGTTCATCGCCGATTATCAATGTTCCATCTAAATCACTGTATAATATGTGTTTTTCCATCTTGTCTTGTTCCTTACTTATATTTATAATACCATTTATGCATATTTTCCCGCAACAAATCCAGTCGAAAACGCAACAGTTATATTGTATCCACCGGTATAAGCATTAATGTCAATCACTTCCCCACAAAAAGATACGGTTGTATTCATTTTTGATTTCATTGTTTTCGGATTAATTAATTTTAAATCAATTCCACCATTTGTCACAAAGGCGTGCTTAAAACCTCTTGTCTCAACAATAGGAACTCTAAATGACGTTAACCTGTCCAATAGTTCTTGCTCATTTTTTGCATCTTTTTGAATAAAGTGGATTAATCTTTTCGGAATGTTCTGTGCAACCAAGTCTTGTAGCAAAGTTAACTTTTCATCTCTAATAAATTTATTTAAAAAGTTAATTTCAATTTCAACTTTTTTGTTTTTTTCAATGCTGCTAATTACTTCATAACTCAATCTTAAGGCACCTGGTCCAGATAAACCAAAATGCGTAAAAATCAGATCATGAGTTAATCTTTTAACAACTTTATTATTTGAAAAAACAGTTAGATCAACGTCGAAAAATGTTAAACCCTGCAGTATTTTAGTTTGAATGAAACTAGCGTTTGAAACTAGCGGAACTTCAGCCGGTTTTAAGTCTGTAATCACATGACCCATTTTTAAAGCAAACCGATGTCCATCTCCACTTGAGCCTGTTTGAGGCAAAATGATGCCTCCGGTAGCGATTATCAAACTTGAATAATGATAGTCCAATCTTTCTGTTTTGACAATCTGTTTTTCATAATCAATATCCGTTACATTCGTTTGTAGTTTAATCAATACACCAGACTTTATTAAAACATTTCTTAATGTCATAACGACGTCTTGTGCGTTGTTGCTTGCTGGAAATACGCGCTTATGATCCTCGATTTTTAATTTCAAGCCATGCTTACTGAAAAAAGTTTGAATATCTTCCGGACCAAACTCATTTAAACAGCTATATAAAAATTTAGAATTTTTAGGAACATGATCTAAAACAGTCTCTATCTTAACATCTGCTGTAACATTGCATCTTCCTCCACCAGTTAACTTTAGCTTTCTTCCGAGTTCGTTATTTTTTTCTAACAGAACAACCTCAGAATCGCGCTGATGAAATTTGGCAGAGATTGCTGCCATCATCCCTGATGGACCTGCTCCAATGACAATTATTCGCTTCATTAACCAACCTCAATCAACTTAGAAAAAAACAGGGTATTTTAGCGTGATTTCTTAATTGCCTCAATAACCTTGGATGTATCTGTATAGCGATGTGCAATTGAGCTTGCAGCTGCTGCTGCAATCGCACCGACAATGTCGTCTAAAAAAGTATGGCATGCTTTTGAATTTTCTGTCTTAGAATCCAAAATAGCCATAATTCCTGGTTTAACTTTATCGACATAACCAAAGTTGGTTAATCCAATTGAGCCATAGACATTGACAATTGACAAAGCCAACACTTCATCAATTCCATAAAGACCATAGTCCGTGTTTAACATCATTGACAAAGGTTCACTGATTAAACCTTTTTCAGCCAATACATCTAGTTCAATTCCGGTTAGAATCGTGTTTTGAACCTCTCTTTTTTCCAAGACGCTTTCAAGATGTAGCAAACATGTTTCAAACGTTAAATCCGGCAAAAACTTTCGTTGGAGTTCTAATGTTATCTGGGCGATATCCTCAAGTTCAACACCACGATCTTTCAATCTTTGAACGACTAAATCATACATTAGTCTTTCGTCTTGTAATTTACTTTCATACATAGCTGCATCTCCTTCTTTTAAGTACATACATTATAACATCATTTTAAAAAAGCATTGTAATCAATACTGGTGACCTTCAGTAGGAACAATGCAGATGAATTTCAAGTGCTTGCTGCTCGTATTACGAAACTGATGTAAGGTGTCACCTGGAACAAATGCGTAGCTTCCTGCCTTAACAGAAAATACTTCACCACCTATTTCCAGTTCGCCTTCACCTTCTAAAAAGTAGTTAATATGTGGCCAAGGATGCTGGTGCTTTGGTGTATAGCCCTTTTCCTCAACTTCAACAACACGCATAACATGATCTTTCCATCCATTTTCTTTTGAAACTAAAACACGCATTCCTGCATCTTTTGCAAGTGGTGTAGTAAAAATTACTTTTTCTAAGTCTTTTATATGTCCAACCATTTTGACTCTCCTTTGAATTTGTTGTGCTGCTTTTTATAATAAACATGATAGTTTACTTTTTCTGCAAAAATAGTCGTTCCTATTAGCGCGACTAAAATAAATATCGGTAATATCTGTAGGCCAAACATTTGTTGAATTTGACCAAATAACGGTTGCATGATGATACTGGCCATATAGGCAATTGATAACTGGAGTCCAATAATTGCTTGTAAATTGTTTGTCCCAAACCGGTGTTTAGATTCATGCAACATCGTTGGGAAGATTGGAGCACATCCTAAACCAATGATTAAGATACTTAAGATCGCAATTGCTTGAATGCTATTGACAAACATTAGGAGAATACCAATAAAAATCAATCCTTGTCCGACCCTAATTAGATTTCGTCCTTTAATTTTAATTGAGAGAAAGCCTGCTAAAATTCGTCCAGTCGTTATTCCAATGTAAAACAATGATACCGTTCTTGCGGCTAAGACTTCATCAAATCCTTGATGCCCAACTAAATAAGAACTTGCCCATAAACCAGTCGTATGTTCAACTGCAATATATAAAAAGAAACTGATCACTGCAATCGTTAAAAATGGTGTTTTAAATAATGGTATTTTGGGCTTTGAGTCGAACTGTTCTATCTTCTCTTTCACTTTGTTCAAATCATTATTTTTCCATAATGATAAAGTCGATGCAATGATAATCAAAACAAGAACCTGTATAGCTGCAATCAATCGATATCCAGTTCGCCAGCCTCCAGGATTAGCTAGGAACAACGACATAATAATCGGGCCAATCGTCGCTCCCATTCCCCAAAAAGACTGTAACCAGTTTACGTGTTTAGCCTGGAAATTCTTAGAAACATAACTTGTCAAGGAGACATCAATTGATCCAATCCCAAAGCCAAGCGGAATTGAAAACAGCATTATAACCAAATAGTTTGGTGAAAAACTATATCCGATTAGCGATACACTTATCAAAAACAACCCAAACATAACCATCTTGTTGTTTGAAAAGCGATTGATTAATCGATTCCCTGATAATGTTGCTGCAACAATACTGATTTGCACAACCATAAAAATGGTTCCAACCTGTTTAATCGTAGCACCTAAATCCAGATGAGCAACCGGCCAAATTGCACCTAGAATAGATGATGGCAGCCCCATACTAATAAAGGCTAGATAAATAACAATCAATAAGACTACCATATTCTCCTCCTGTATGTCCTGTTGAGTAAAAGCTAAAATGTCAAGTGAAATTTATGTTTTATGGCAAATCATTTCCGGCAGCAAAATACAGATCATACCACTCTTGATTTGTTAAACGAATGTCAGCGCCTTTTGCGCTATCTTTGATTCGATCGATGTTCATCGTGCCAATAATGACTTGAATATTGGCAGGATGTCTTGTAATCCATGCTACTGCGATTGCGTTTTTGCTTACTTTATATTTTTTTGCTAGCTCAGCTAATTTTTCGTTTAATTCAAGATGATCTTTGCTGTCAATAAATGTTCCTCCGAAGAAGCCGTACTGAAACGGTGACCATGACTGAAGTGTTATATTATGCAAACGGCAGTACTCAATAATACCACCATCATGGTCAAGGGAACGCTCATCTTTCATGTTGACATGTAATCCAGCATCAATCATACCTGTGTGCATAATGCTAAACTGAACTTGGTTAAACATAATCTTTTGGTTAATGTTTGCTTGAATTAGATTTATCTGTCCAGGATTGACATTTGACAGTCCAAAATGTCTTACTTTTCCTTCTTTTTGTAAAATATCAAAAGCATCTTTAATCTCTTCTAATTCCATTAATGGATCGGGTCTGTGAAGCAAAAAAGCATCCAAATACTTAATGTTCATCCGTTTTAAGATCCCTTCAACAGATTCTAGGATTTGCTTTTTTGAAAACTCGAAACGTTGGCCAAAAACTACTTCACCAGTACTTTTTTTCGGATCAATAACAATCCCACCCTTAGATTGAATATAAATATCCTCTCGCGTAAGATTTGCATTTTTCAAAGCGATTGGCAGAGCTTCTGCGAAGATTTCTTCTGATTTTTCATTACCATAGATATCAGCAGAATCAATAAAATTAATCCCAGCTTTAAAACTTGCTGTCAAGACCTCTACTGCCTCATCAACTGCCAGTTTTGAGATTCGCATAATCCCTAAAACAACTTGTGATGCTTCCCATGTTGAGTTACCCATTTTAATATATCGCATCTAAAATCCTCCTTTTGGTTCATTCTCTATATTATACCATATAACGATGCTTTGAATTGATTGATGATAACTGGACAAAGTCTAAAAAGATTACTTATTACTCTTAGTAAAGCAAAAAATGTTAGCCGCATTTTTAATGTCTACTAACATTTTTTTTAATCCACCGTCATTAAATAGATAAGTGATCTGATGATTATCTGTAACTAAAAAGTTTCTTAATTTTTTGTTTCAATTGCAGAATTATCATCAAACAGTATATCTGTCTTATACCCTTTGATTACTTGCATAACAGCAAATACTAATATTGTAACACCAACAGCTTGAAGGAAATAAAACCTAAACTCAATTTGACTTAAAAGATCAAATTCAATATAAGTCTTTAAGCTTTGAAAACCCACCATAATCGATCTAAATAAATGAGCACCAACAAAAGCATAAGCAAGTGTTCTGTTTGAAAAAAACAATAACCCCAATGCTAACAGGACAATAAACAATGTCGCACTAAAAAAGACGCTTACATAAAAGTAGCCAAAGGCAATCAGTAACCATAGTTCATTTTTGAATCTGAATGGTTTGTATACTGGATGTTCACCAAAAACAAGATAGGTAATTATTACTGAAATCAACCAAGCAAAGCCTAATAATAAAGCAAATGCTGTCGGAAAATCATCAAAATTGAATGTCAAAAACAGATTGACAAAACGACTTACTCCGTCAGTGTAGCCGAATGAAAACAAAAGCAGGGTTGCAGCTAATAAATAATTTTTCTTAATCGTTAGCCAAATTGCAATTGCCGAGATTGTGGAAATCATGATAATTATACCAATTGCTGAAAATGGTGAATTGAAATTGGGCCAGTTTAAAAACAATGGTAGGACAGCAACAATTATCATTATCACTAAACCGGGCACTCCTTCGACTAATTCTTTAAAAGTCTTAAAATAATCTTTCATGTTTTCTCCTAACTTTTCTTTATAATTTTTTTCAGTCCACGCAATACTTTCAAATTTGCAAAATCAACAATTCCTTCGCCCATTTGAGCAGTGAAATTCTCACCGCCAAACGATACCAGCGAACGAATTGGTGAATCAAGGATTGTTTTCTTCATTACTTCATACTGCCAAGAATCTTTTGCATCCTTCAATATTTTTTTCGCTTCTCTTAGAACAAACAGTGATACAATCTTACCTGTAAAAGTTGTTCTTAAATCTGATAGAGTTGATGTCATCGTAAACGGTCTTTTTCGTTTAACGCTTTGCTGTGGAAGTTTGGAAGCAAATAAAACATGAAAATCTGATGTATCAAATACTACCTTTTGATAACTTAGATTAGAAGGCTTTGGTTCTCTTCCTGCCAAATCAATTTTAGCTGTTAGACAGTCTTCATTTACATTTTTAGAAACACTAACTTGATACGTTCCTGATTCAAGATAAAACGCTTTACTCTTTGGATCATACAATTTGAATTCTTCTAAACTTAAGTTGATGACAACTATCTTTTTCTCACCTTTTTCTAAGGTGACTTTGTCAAATCCACATAGTGTTTTTTTGGCTCTATAAACACCTTTACCAAGATATGACTGATAGATTTGAATCACTTCAGATCCTTTATGATTAC
>Ga0265293_10004560_pt1 | contig 24311 bp, 28 predicted proteins | sample Munlanlewell138R_FD_192505 | JGI IMG/M metagenome (GOLD analysis project Ga0265293, IMG submission 192505) | Leachate microbial communities from a municipal landfill in Southern Ontario, Canada - Leachate well 138R | ecosystem: Engineered > Solid waste > Landfill > Unclassified | place: Canada...
ATTATGGTAATAAAAATAGTAAATAATAAAAATATAAATCCGAAAATTAAATCAGCTAAAATTTTATTTTTTTTATACTCAAATTCCATTTATACACTTTTTTCGGTAGAATTACCGCTAACGGTTCGGGGCTTTGCGAAGTGGCGGAAAATCGAAGCCGAAAGTTTCGATTTAGACGGAACGTAGCAAAAGCCAATTTTTATTTGCTAAATTAAAGAAAAAAGCCAATAAAATTGGCTTTTGCGGATTAAAATGCAGAAACTTTCAATTTATCCGTTACCCCGCCATTTTGCAAAACCCTTGTTAGCTGTAGTTGTTATTTTCATCAGCTCTGTTTTCGTTAAATAAAAGATATAATTTTTTATTTTTTAGAAAAACTTTGTTTTTATAAGAAATCATTTCAGAATTTCCAATATTACTATAATCTATATTTCTTCTATCAAGTTCCTTTCTAATTGCTTGTAAATATCCTTGCCTTCCAACTCCGAACGCTTTTATACCAACGGATTTATTGAATTCTGATATAAATTCAATATCATTTAATTTTGAGAGTTTTATAGAGAAATCTTCAAAATATTCTTCGGCTGTTTTCATTTTATTTTTCATTAAAGATTATTTCTATTCATAAGTAATTAATTTCATCTAAAAACTCTTGAAAAGAAATGAAAGGATTTTCTTTTCTTAGCTTTAGAAGTTTTTTTAGATGATTGTAATTTTTTTCTGGATACGAATAACCTAATAAAATTTCATTTTGGAAAGCAACTAAAGCTATAAATTCTGCACCTAAACTTTTGTTATGATTATTTTCATTTGTAGAATGATAATTTTCAATAGCAACATCAATTGCTAAAACTTCAATCTTTTTATTGACAAAATCTAGTTTATCCTTGATATTTGAATTATCAAATATTGAATTTAATTTTTTTAGATATTCATTTTTGACTTCTTCACCATATAAATATAAATTTTGTTTTATTTCGGAACTTAATTTTGACTTTATATCTGAAAAAGCTTCTTGAATATTAGCTTTAATGAATTTGTCTTTTTCAATTATTTTACTCTCATTATTTTTATAGATTAGTATTTTGTGAGAAGCTAAATATGAATCAAATGATTTAAGAGTTTCAAGCTCATAATCATTGAGATAATCTAAAAAAAGTCTAAATACTTTTTTTGCTTTATTCTTTTTATATTTTTTGGAAAATACATATGCGAGGTATCCGAATGCTATAATTGAAAATACGTATATCGTTTCTGAGTCCATTCTTATGAAAATTAGATATAGCTGTTCAAGTACAATTACAGCTAAATGATGTTAGATATAATGTTACCAATTATTCTTTGCAAATTCAAGTAATTTCAAATTTTTGTCTTTTATTGAACCCACACTATGTCCTTTTGTACCTCCAGCTTTTTTTGCAAGTATAAGTAATTCGTCTAAATCTTTAGCAAGACTTTCCCACTTTTTTATTACACTACTTTTTTGAGTGAAAAAATTCTTTGTTTCATTGTTTTCTTTCATAATCGTTCATCTTTTATTTCCCATTGGTGTATAGATTGGATTTATGGATGATTCAGTTTTATCAAAATATTTTTTTTCCTTTTTAATTTTCTTTGACGTGTTTTGAACAGGAATGATTTCTTTCTTCTTTTCTTGAGGAAATAAAGAAATGAATTCTTTTACTTGAACATTTCTTTCTCTCTCTGATATACCGTTATGCTCACGTCTTAAATGCTTCTCCAATGTTTTAATTGTTTTGATTTTTATACCACAATATTTGCATTTAAAATTATTAAGTTTTTTCTTATCCATAGCGTTTTTCGCAACAATTACAGCTAACGGTTCTCGGCTTGGCGAAGGAGCGGATTAGAAAGACTAAACTTTCAATTTAGCACAAATGTTAGCAAAACCATTTTTTCTATTTGCTAATTTACATTTTAAAAGCAAATAAAAAATGGTTTTGTGGATTAAAGATACGAAACTTGAATTTTGCACTTAACCCGCTCTTTTGCCAAGCCGATGTTGTGTGTAGTTTATTTTATAACTAAATTCCGAAACCTTTAGATTCCAGAGTTTTATGGTTTGAGTTGCAATAAGAAAATCATCTTTTTCTCGAATTGATAGTTGGTCTGTAAATGAACGAACAAATTTCGCCCAATAATTATTTTTAGAATCGTTAAGTAAAAAGTAAAATCCTGCATCTCCAAATTTTTCACCCGAAGAATCTAAAATTAATTCTCCATTTTTTCCAATACTTGGTTTCATAATCACAGTTGCATTTCCTTTTGGTAATGGAAAAATGGCTTTTATACAAGTTAGATTTGAAGGCAATTGGCAAGTTCCATAAATACCCGAATAAATAACTTGTCCGGTATTTTCAACTTTTCTTAACCAAATAGTATATTTTAGTTCATTTGTATTTTTGTTAAATAATTGAATGATTTCACTATTCAATTTTTCTTGATAATTATTTTGCAAAGGAATGTTAAGTTGATTAATTCTCTTGCTGAAAAGTCGATTAACAACGAATCCAAAAGGTTTGGAAAATGGATTCCATTTTACGTCAAATACAAGTTCATAGTTTGAAGTTTTCTCGTAAAAGTCTATTACTTTTTTTGACAGATTATTTATTTCTTTATTACTTAAATTCAGTTGAGTAATGGATGTTAAAAGTCCTTTAGATTCTGAATTTCTTTGAATGGATAAATTTTCTTTTTCTGCTAATTGATTGATAAATTCTTCTCCAATTCCATTAAGTTCTCCGAATGGACCAATTAACCAATTATCTTCATTTGGTTTAAATTTTCGACCAGTAAAAATTACCCATTGCTGTGTAAACCAATCTTGGAATCTCTGCATTGTATAAGCTAAATTCATAGTTTGGTTTTTTCGTTATTAAGGTAGTTTTTCTTTCCGTTCCAAATTCCGTGTTCTGATATAGGAAGAAATCGAAGCGTTGTAAATTCAAAGTGAAAATCTTTTCTGTTCCTTTCTTTCATTGCATTTGAATGTCGTGTGGGATTTTCCATTTTTGAATGACCGTGAACCATTTCGGACATTTCCTTTTGTGATTTCCAAATGGAAAAAGTTGAAATTAGATTTGGATAACGTATGGAAGCAAAAGATAGAGTAGTACCAGAATGATCACGTACTAATTTTTCAACAGGTCTTCCCCAACGTAAAAATCTTGGAATTTCTGTGTATTTCATTCTTGCTATAGTTACAGCGACTACAGTTTGATTTTCGTCATCAATTTCTATTTGAGTTGTCGGAATTCTAAAATGTGAAATAGCTCCCCATTGTCTAATAAATTTTAGTTTTAAATACCAGCTTTTTGAAAGTTGTTTACCAAAAGAATTAGTTTGTAAAAATTCTGATAATGTATTTTCATTTTCCCATTGAGCAAAAACAACAACTGTTGTTGAAAATAATCGAGTTGGAGTAAAAATGGATGAACCTAATTCCATTGCAGACATTGTTTCTGCGTGAATTAGTCCTTTAATTTTTGTAATTGGAAAAAGAACATTTTTTAAAGCCGAAAAAAATGATAATTTGATTAAGTGATAAGTAAATATATTTTGATTTTCGACTTCATTCATTTTATGACGAGCGTTCTTGATAAATTACACACAACGTTTTCGGGCTTGGCGAAGGTGGCGATTTTCACCACAAATGTTGATGCGGAGAACCAAACTTTGATTTATCACAAATGTGTCTGCGGAGCACTGAACCGCCACTTTTGCCAAACCCGTGTTATGCGTAGTTTTTCTTTTCATCACATCGGTTTTTTCCAGTAAGAACTTGCTCTAACGTATCGAGGGTCTTCCGTTTTTATACCATAAGAAGTCGCTTGGTCGTCATAGACAACATTGCCAAGTAAAATGTCTTTATATCGTCCTATTCTGTCAAACTCGAACAGGTCTTCGATAATGTTACGGTAAACAGCATTAAATCCTTTTCTTGGCAAAATATGTTTCATAAATTCCAATTCCTTAATACGGACATCTAATTCTTTTGGTAAAGAAATGTCCTTTACGAGTGGTATTGAACTGAACAGAAATTTTAGTTGACTAAAACCTACACCTTGGTTGTCCCCTAAACCATATTTACTTTCAATGCTTTTGAAGTTTTTATTTATGTCTGTAGTTAGAAGGTTAATCTCTCTAATAAATTTACTTCTATCATCATTATCTAAAAGCAGATTTAGCTCTCTTAATTTTGTCCTTGCTTCAAAGAAACATTTATTGTCTCTTTCATTTAATGCTGCTTCAATTATTTTTTTTGAGTTATTTGTTTTTTTAGCAAAATACGCTGAGAACAAAGGAATATCCAATGCAACACCGAAATTTTGAGAATTTGCTAAAATGTTTTTTATAGTTTCCTCTGATTGTGTATTTATAGAATTTCGGAAGTTTCCAAATACGCCCAAGTTATAATCAGGATATGTTCTTTGAATAATATTTTGTAAAAAAGATTGTCTAATTGGTTGAATGAAAAGGTCTGCGTAAAGGTAGTCAGCAGCTAAAACATAAAAAGCTGTCCTTTGTGAAATCCAATTTAGACTTGCCACCAATGCTTGAAATTGAGGTGAAAGTCCGTCACCAACATCGGAATTACTTACTTTCCCATTGTCAGAGTGTATGTATATTTCATTTCCCTTACTGTCATAGAGTTTTGGTGTCTTATTGATAAGTCCTGCTGTTACTTCATATTGTTCATTATTTTCCTTAAATATAAATGAATGCAGTTTAGTGAATTGCTCTTGGTCTAATATTGAATTTCCAAGCAACATTTTTTGCGTCAAGAAGAATTTACTGGCGGACATATCCCAAGTAAACTGGAATGTCATTTGAAGCCTTTCAAAATAAGCCTCGAAATCTGTATCAGAAATCTTACCGCCTCTAATTTCAAGTGAAATGTTTTTAGTTACATCATTTGCTGTTTTTACAAATGTATCATACTCAAAAATCTCCTTCGATATGAAACGAATATTGGGAAAATAATCAATCCTGTTTTTTCTGTATTTTTCTTTGTAATCGTCAATACAAATTATATTGTCATAGAATAAAATAGCTTGAATGTAGTTCTCAAAAGAAATTATGTCATTATCTATTATTGACTTATTCTTAACAGGAATTTCACCCAAAAGTCTTTGAATACCAGTTAAAGTCGAGTTGTCAATTAGGGCGTATCTCATTAGTCGAAATGTAATTTGTTTTTGCCAAAGTCTTTAGCTGTCAGCAAGCCACGCCTTAATTTACTTAGAATAAATTCAGAGGAAGTCGTAAATGAATTACGTTCTGTAACTCCAATTGAAACAGTAATCTTAAGTTCACTTTGAATAGTTTGCATTAGCAGAAAAAGGTTTTTTTTATTCATCTCAAAGTTGCCGAAACAAGAAAAGAGAAATTCGTCACTGTCAACCCTGGTTAAGTTGTTAAGTGCCGGTATTTGTTTAATAGTGTCTGAAAGTTGGTTAAGTATAGTGTCCCCCTTTTCATAGCTGTTAAGTAAGTTAAAGGTCGTAAAGTCATCAATGTCGAGTAAGCAGAAAATGGTTTCCTTTTCAGTCCCATTAAAAAAGTCAATGAGTTTTCTATTGTCAGCGGTCGTTTTCATTTGTCTGGCGGTTGTCTTAAAATTACGCATAACGTTCGAGGGCTTTGCGTTCGGGCGGGATTTTAACCACTAAAGTAAAATAGAAGTATGAAAGATGAATTAATTACAAATGCTGATGCAGGGCAAGTCGCCCCGCCTGACGCAAAACACTTGTTAGCACCAATGCCTTTATCGGTGGTGTTCAATGAGGATTGTATGGCAGGGTTAAAACGCTTTCCTGATGGCTATTTTGATTTAGCAATTTGCGATATTCCTTATGGTATAAACGTAGGGAAAATGGCATACTTGAAAGAAACGAAAACCACAGTAAAGCAAAAGAACGGAACAAGGCTTAACGGGAATAAGAACAAGGAAGTTTATACGCAAAAGGATTGGGATAAAGAACCGCCAACTCAGGAATACTTTGATGAACTGAAACGAGTTAGTAAGGAGCAAATAATTTTTGGGATTGAATATGTAAACTGGCAAGGTGTAGGAACTGGCAGAATTAAGTGGAATAAAGGCGTTGCTGAAGGAATGAGTTTTAAGAAGTATGAAATTGCTTATTGCTCAATGATAGATGAAGAAATTGAATTGCCTTTATTGTGGGCTGGAATGTGCCAAGCTAAAAGCCTAAGCGAACCAATGACCCAGCAAGGCAATAAGCAACTGAATGAAAAGCGAATACACCCTTGCCACAAGCCAACTTTATTATACCAAAAATTGATTGCGGATTACGGATTTGAAGGCTGTAAAATACTTGATACCCACGTTGGCGGTGGAAGTAGTAGGATTGCAGCAAAAAAAGCAAATTGTGAATATGTAGGGTTTGAAATTGACCCTGAGTATTGGCACAAACAAGAAAAGCGTTTTAACATCTATGTCAGTCAGCTCACTTTATGGTAGGGTGTCCACTGGCATTGGTGCTAACGTTTTCGGGCTTTGCGTTCGGGCGGGTTTCGGAGCACAAAGTTTCAATTTATTACTAAAGTTTAATAGAAGCACAAAGCTCCGAGTTTGCACGTCAGCCCGCCTGACGCAAAACCCGTGTTAGCACCAGTTTTTATTCTTTAATAGCACTCATTACAAGTTTACATAGTTCAGCGTACTCTTTTCCGTCATAAACATCAGGACTATTTCTAGTTACAAAGTGATACTTTTCGTTTATCAACACTTCTAAAATCCATTCTTCTCCGTCAAGTATCATATTTGGGTCGTGAGTTTCAATATTCCAAAAATTTACACTATCAATTTTCGCTATTACTTTCTCCCAAGTTTCTGATTTTATTGTTTTCTGGTCGTGTTTAATTCTTCGTCCAGCGTCATAACCACCAAGCCCTTTGGTTTTACTGTATATCAAAGTAATTTGTCCATTGATATTTTCTATTCTGTACGAGAAGGGATTTGACCAAGTTCCTAAATGTGTAAACCTAATTATCTTTTTGTCTTCATTCCGCAATTTGTAAAGTATTGGTTCTTTCATACTCTTTAAATGCTTGGAATACCATTGGTTTACAAAGTCACTTAAAGTGTCGTTCGGTTCAGGAAAATTACACGGAAACTCCTTTTTCTCTATACAGTCATTTTGTCGTTTTGTAAATTCTGCACTTAATAACGGAAAATAATATTCATCTGTTGAGTTCGGTTTATATCGTAAATCAGCATTGAATACTGCACAACTTGTCAATGTCAATATTAGTCCTATGTTGATTATTAGTTGTCGTTTCATAAAATTGGTGCTAACGTTTTCGGGCTTTGCGTTCGGGCGGGTTTCGGAGCACAAAACTGTCAACCTGCACTGTACTTGAATAGAAGCACAAAGCTCCAAGTTTGCACGTCACCCCGCCTGACGCAAAACCCGTGTTAGCAGCAGCAATTCTTTCAGCATCCAACACTTGTATGTCCTCCAATTGGTTTTACTACTTCTCCATTGTCAGCAGGTCTTGACAAATAAATTGTCGGACTTGTTGCATTGTAATGTCTTGAAGTGTCAATTATTAAATCTAAAATTCCGTCTCCGTCAATGTCGCCTGCAAAAATTAAGTTTATCATTTGGTCGTCAAAATTAGGTTGAGCGACAAGAAGACTTGTTTTTTGTTGTCCTTTGATTGTAGCTGTCAAATAAAGTTTGTAATTCCAAACATCAAACCATTCTGGGTCGTTTTGCACTTTCTTTTTTCCTCCTGTCGCAAATATTTTATAGTCAATACCTAAATAGTTAATTCGCAAAGTGTCGCCAGGATATACTTGTTCTTTTGATAAAATTGCTTGTTGAACATTATGAGGTGTCAAAAATTTTGAAGCCTCAATTAAAATAATTGATGTGTCCTTGTTTATTGTTTGAACTTCCCAACCAGTTTTTTCATTTTCATTCTCATCGACAATTTGGTCATAAACTCTTTTTGTTTTCAGTTTAGTTTCTTGAAGGTAAAAACCTGTATTGCTTTTAAAAAGTCCGAACCATTTTTCTTTGTCTGCACTTTCCCAAACTTCGTCATCGTGAAAAGTTCCAACTGTCAATACTTTAATCGTAAAAAGGCTGTCAATAGGGAAGTAAGAGTAGTCGTAAGAAACAGTGTCGATTTCATAAACCTTTGAACCTTCAATATCACTCGCTAAAGTGTCAACCGTTGTAGTTTCATTTACAAGATTGTTCTGTCTGCTTGAATTGTTGCAAGCTGTCAGTCCGAAAACTGCAAATGTCAATGCTAATATTTTCTGTTTCAATGTCGTCATATTGTTGCTGCTAACGTTTTGGCGCTTGGCGCAGTGGCGGATTTCGGAGCACAAAACTGTTAATACACCACAAAAGTTGATGCGAGGTAGAATGTTCAATTAACCACTTCTCCCGCCATTGAGCCAAATGCCTGTTAGTGGCTGGCATTCTATTCTGATGTCCGTTGGTTTGCATAATTGTCAATTCGTTTATTACGTGCATTTATGAAGTCCGTTACTTTTTTCTTATAAACTAAATATTCGTCAACGTCTGTAAATGTCGGCTTTGTTCTGAAATTGTCAAATGGTAAATAAAACCGAATATTTTCATTCTCGTCTACAAGGTCATTTAATAAAAAGAAGTCAATGTAACCTTTAAAGCTGTCAAACAAGTCGAAGAAGTTTTTATATCTTAAAAAAGTCTCGAAAAGTGGGCTTTGTTGTCCTTCGTAAAAAAGTCTAATACATTCCAAAGTCAGGTCAAACCTATCATCAATAAAGCTGTTTACTCCACGAGCTTGATTGATTGTAAACTTGTTATCTATTTTATTTTTCGGAAAAAGTGTATAAGCACCAATTGTCGAACCAATGTCAAAGAGTTCATTTACTTCGTTTGGAATTTGTTTTATCAACCATTGTTTTCTCGTCTGGTTTCTGTACGAGTGAGTTATAGCATCACTTCCCAAATTGAACTCTCCAAGTTTTGACTTGTGATATAAATACGTTCCACTTTTTTTGTTGTCCAATTCAAATGTTTGTCCGTTTGGTAATGGTTTACTCCACAAAATTTTATGATATGAGCGAAGTGTCGGACTTGTGCTGTCCGGGTCGCCTCCATTTGCGTCTGTATAAACATTAAAAGTTATATCTAATTTCATTTTTTTCTGTCGTTTTACTCTTCACGTAGCGGTCGTCTTATGCTTGCCACTAACGTTTCGGGTATTGCCGAAGGCGGGGAAATCGAAGCAGAAAGTTTCGATTATGCACCGAGGCGAGCCAAAACGAATTTTTGTAAGTTAAATTTAAAAATAAAAAACGAATAAAATTCGTTTTTGGCGAAATAGTAGGGCAGAAGTTGAATTTAGCACTTTCGCCCCGCTTTTGGCAATACCTTGTTATGCACAGTGCTTTTTGTTATTCGATAGTTTCCCAATCCTTATACTCAAACCATTGCTCTTTATTTACTTTTACTTTTTTTATTATTCTTTTAGCTGGATTGCTCCATCGTTTTGTTTTTGGGTCATAAATTCTGTGTCCCTCATTATCAAAATAAATAATTCCTTTTTTGTCGCAAGTTTCAATGACTTTCACTTTAATTAAAAAATCTTTTTCATTGCGTTCGGTTACAATTCCTTTCGCTATACAAATATCATCATCATATTTATCTTCCTGTTCTTGGCTTACGAAACCTTTGTTGTAATTGAACTCAAGTGTGTCTCCAATTTCGTATTCAGAAAAATCTTCTTCTTTTCTTTTTAATTCTGTTTTTTTAGAATTTTCCCAATAGTCCTGATAATATTTTATTTGTTCGTTAAGTTTTATTTCTTTGTTGTTCAAATATCTGTGATAACTATCTAAAATGATTCCTGACATATCATCTGGATGATAAACTCCTAAATCATTGAAATACTTTGAAAGTCGAGAACCTCCCCAAAGTCTCCAATTATTTCTCATCCAAGTTCCGAAACTGTGATGAAGTCTCCCCGAAAATTCATTTTCAGTCAATTTTTTCATTTCTATTTTTGTACTGTCTGCCCAAAACGAGTTGATTTGGGTAAAACAATCATCTAAATTTTTAGGAATATACACACCCTTTATGGTGTCTGTTATAAACTTAATTTTATCAAGTTCATCTAATTTTTTTTGATATTCTATATACTTGTTTAGAATTTGATTTTCATTGATTTTTCTATTCAGTAAATATTGTCTAAATGCAAATAATAGAATTTCAGAGTGAGAATTATAAATCCCTTTCTTTTCTAAATATTTTGTAATTTTCGGGTTTCCATTTTCGTCACTTGTCCAATTAAATATTGTCTTATAGTTTTTGTAAGGTTCAGTTTTAGCAAAAGGATAAACGGTATAAATGAGACTATCCTCGTGAATAATTTTGATTTTATTTTTTACAATATCAGGGCAATCTTTATCTAAAAACTTAACCGCTTGTTTTAAATTTTTCGGTAGTTTGTTTTGTCCGAAAGAATAAATCGTCAAAGTGAAAAAAGTCAAAATAAGCAGTACTGTTCTCATAGCATTGTGCATAACGTTTCGGGTATTGCCGAAGGCGGGGAAATCGAAGCAGAAAGTTTCGATTATGCACCGAGGCGAGCCAAAACGGATTTTTATGAGTTAAATTTAAAAATAAAAAACGAATAAAAATTCGTTTTTGGCGGTATATCAGGGGAGAACCTTATATTTAGTCTTTCAGCCCCGCTTTTGGCAATACCTTGTTAGCTGTGGTATTTGTTTATAGTTTTAATTGTCTTCCTTTAATTTTTCCGTCAGTTGTAAAATTGTCATATTCTTGTCCATTAATAATTATCCAACCAAGCTTTTTCAGTTTCTCTTCTGTTAGTCGTTCATTATTGTATTCTGTTAAATGCAGATTTCCGTATTTACATAAATGGAATTGTATTTGTTCGTCTTTGTCAAAGACAAAAACAAATTCTGCAATACTTGGGTCGCAACGAGTTGTCCAAAAGAGAATTTCAATAAAGTCTTCTAAACCGTCAATGTTAATTTCAAATGCTTCATTAAAAGTGTTGTCGCCAACAATTTTTTCAAGTTTATTATATGCTTTCTTTAATGGCTTAAAGTTGTTGTCTCTGTTACCGAAGAAGTCAAGTTTCAGGTGAGAAATTATAATGAATTCGGTCACATTTACTGTCTTAAGCAACTCGGTCAGCTTTTCGGTTAACTTATTTGTAAAAGTGTCAATGTCTGAATGGTCTAAACCAATAATTTTATGGAAAGTCGAATAGTCTGTTTCTTCATTCTTAATACAGTCAAACTTTTCCCAATATAAATGCTCTTCATTATCGTCCTTATAATACTGCAGCATTTCTTCATCGTAAAATGCTTTCTGCATTTTAGCTAGTTCAGAGCTGATAATTCTCTTTGTCTTAACGATTTCGTTTCTGGTTGTGAGTTTCGTCATAATATCACAGCTAACGTTTTCGGGCTTTGCGTTCGGGCGGGTTTCGGAGCACAAAACTATCAACCAGCACTGAACTTAAATAGAAGCACAAAGCTCCAAGTTTGCACGTCACCCCGCCTGACGCAAAACCCGTGTTATAGGCTGTGTTTCTTTCTTCTCCGTCCATTATTTTGTCTTTGTTGTCGGTCTGTGAAACACTGGAAAATTAACCGAATTAGCAATAAAGCAAAGTTCGTTAGCCTTTATATGAAGTTCATTGGCTTTGTCTATCATTGTCTGTTCGGTAACTGTTACTATTGGATTTAAAGTTACTTCTGTAAAGTGTCCGCCACCGTTTTCCGCTTCTTTCATTATTCCTGTTGCATTGTCAATATAGTCGGTTACAACTACACCAGCTTGCGAACATAAATGCAAATACCAAAGCATATGACAAGCAGAAAGTGAAGACACCAATAAGTCTTCTGGATTATGCTTAGTCTTGTCGCCACGAAAAGCAGGGTCTGAAGTACCAAAAATGTTATTCTTGTTGTCAATACTAATTATGTGTTCTCTGTCATAGTCTTGGTAATTACTTGTCCCTGAACCTTTATTACCTGTCCATTTGATTGTCGCTTTATAGTTATGAGTTTTATCTGTCGCCATATCTTTTAGTGATACCTTATTTGGTCTTGTTAGGTGATCGTCAGTCGTGATATTTTTTTCCAAAAGTCAACGAAGGACTGTCCACCCACATGAATTTTGAAAAAAGTCACCACGTTACAAATTAATGTTGTCCGTGCGTAAATGTCGCTTAGTGGACAGTCCACCGTGGACTTTACAAGCTGTCGTGTTGAGTGGTCGTCTAACATAGCCTATAACGTTCCGCGGCTATGCGCCGGGCGGGGCTTTTACCCGGAATTGTTCTTTTGGAAACGCTCATTTCCCGTATCCGTAATTTGTCAACCGAAGAACGATTTCCCGCCTGGCGTATAGCCGCTGTTGGTGGCTGGCCTTCCCGGTTGTTTTATTAACCTGCTATTGTTTTTTCGTTCTGCGTTTAAGTTGACCGTAGGGGACGAGCAAAAATTTTCGGGTTAAAAAACTCCGTTTGCAAAATTGCGTTTAAGTCCGTTGGTTTTATTGTTTTATAAAAGTTCCTGAATTGTCTAAAAATCCTGTTGTAATGTACATATTGTCTAAAACGACTTTGTCTTTTTTAACTTCTAAAATTGGATGTTGAGTTTGAGATTCAGATTCAGTTCCGGGAATACTAAGAAACAGAATATTGTTTTCTATTTTATACGAGTATTCCTCGTGTTCATAATAAAATCCTTTTCTTATTACTTTTGATGAATTGACAAATTTCAATGTGTCTTTTTTGTCAGGGCTAACCCACAATCCAATTCTATAGTCAGTATTATAAAAATCAGGATTTTCGTTTTCTTCTTTTTCACAAGAAACTAAAAAAGTGGCACAGCTTAAAATGACCAATATTGATTTTATATTTTTCATAGAGTATTTCTCAAAATTATGATTTGTTTTTCCGCATTTTCCATTCTGTTTTTAAGTCGACCGTTGCAGAAAAGCAAAATTTTTCGGTTTAAAAAATCAGTTCGCAAAACTGCGTTTAAGTCCGCTGTTGGTTTTTTTAAGTTCAATTATTTTCTCATTTTTAAATTTGCCGAGTTGCGTTTAAGTCGACCGTGATTTTTCAATTTAGGTTTTATTTTTTTTAAGTCAGAATTTTTCTTTCTACCAAAATCGTTTTTAGGCTTGCCACCAACGTTTCGGGGCTTGGCGTTCGGGCGGGGATTTCGGCACTAAAATTCCGACCGAGCGACAAAGCCCAAATTTACGAAAAACTATCGAACGGGAACGTAAACCCCGCCTGACGCCAAACCCTTGTTATGTGTTCGCCCTTATTTTTTGTTTGGTTTATGTTATTTATTTTTTCATCTCGTATTCAAATCTTGCAACTTTAAGATGCCATAATTTGAGCGTTTGTTTTGCTTTTAGTTTTTCATTTTCATCACTTACTATAAGTTTGTCCGTAAAGGATTTGATGTATTTGCTCCAACAATTCCCTTTGGAATCGTTCAGTAAAAAATAAAAACCGGCATCCCCAAATTTATTTCCCGATGAATCTAAAATCAGTTCGTTTTTTTCTCCGACAGAAGGTTTCAAAATAACCGTTGCATTTCCTTTTGGCAACGGAAAAATGGCTTTTACGCAAGTAATTCCTGAGGGTAGCAAACAAGTTGTATAAATTCCCGAATAAATAACTTTTCCTGTTGATTGAAATTTTCGCAACCAAATCGTGTATTTTACTTCGTTGGTGTTTTTTGCAACTAATTCAATGATTTCGCTGGTCAGATTTTCAGAGGATTGAATGTTGTTTGTCGGAATATTGAGTTGATTAATTCGCTGACTGAACAATCTATTCACGACATAACCAAATATCTTAAATATCGGATTCCATTTTACATTTAATTGCAGTTTATATTCAGACGTTTTTTCGTAAAAATCAATAACATTTTTCGGTAGTTTTTTAATTTCATTTTCTGATAAATTCAAACTCAAAATGGAATCTAACAATCCTTTGGAATTGGATTTTCTTATTATGGTTAAATCTTCCTTTTCGGCTAATTGATGAATGAATTTTTCTCCAATTCCGTTTACTTCTCCAAAAGTACCAAACAACCACGTGTTTTCAGACGGATTGATTTTTCTTCCACAAATAATAACCCATTGTTGCGTAAACCAATCCTGAAATTTTTGCATTGTATCTGCTAAATTCATATTGGTTCAGTTTGAGTTGGGATATATTTTTTTTGGTCATTCCATTCTCCATATTCTGCAAGTGGTCTGAAACGCAATGTGGTAAACTCAAAATGGAAATCTTTTCTATCACGTTCTTTCATCGCATTGATATGTCGTTTGGGTTGCGGAGTTTTGCTGTGTCCACGAACCATATCGGTCATTGCTTTTTGTGTTTTCCAAATCGAAAAAGTTGAGATGATATTTGGGTATCGAATAGAAGCCAAAGACAAAGTTGTTCCGTTATCGTCCCGAACTTGTTTTTCAACAGGTCTTCCCCAACGAAGAAATCTCGGAATTTGCGTGTATTTCATTCGAGCGATTGTAACGGCAACTACTGGATTATTTTCATTTTCCAATTCCGTTTCGTGATTGGGGATTTGAAACCCCGAAATTTTCCCCCATTGTCGTAAATATTCCAATCGAATATGCCAACCTTTTGCTATTTGTTTTCCTTTTGGGTTGAATTGTAAAAATTCATCGAGATACTTTTCATTTTCCCATTGAGCGAAAACCACAATTTCTCTGTTAAAAAATCGGGATTTGGAATAGATTGACGAACCTAATACCATTGCGGACATCGTTTCTGCATAAATCAATCCATTTACTTGTTTTGATTTAATTGGTAAAAACATTATTCTAAGTGCAGAAATAAAAGATAGTTTTACAAGATGATAAGAAAATACATTCATTTTTTCTTTTGTTCTGTTTATGCACGGTCATTCGTAGGGTGACACATAACGTTTTGGCGCTTGGCGCAGTGGCGGATTTCGGAGCACAAAACTGTCAATACACCACAAAAGTTGATGCAAGGTAGAATGTTCAAATAACCACGTCACCCGCCATTGAGCCAAACGCCTGTTGGCTGCTGCCCTTCTTGTCTTCATATTTTTTCTATGTTTAATTCTTCGTCCTTCGGGAGTAGTTTCATTACTTCTTCAAATAGCATTTTCGGGGTATCGTAGTTCATTTTCCTTGTCTTTTTATGAATGAACATATTAAAAGTTGATACCCTATTGAAAATGTCTTTTGGGTTTCTGACATAGTCGTAAAATTCGTTTAAGCAATTGTTAATCTTCAAAGACTTATTTCTGAATAAATCTTGAAACTTTATGAAACTGTCTAAGTCAATTAAGACAAGGTCTTTTATGTAATCTGTTCTAGATATTTTTCTGTCTACAAGCTGTTTGCGAAATTCCTTGTTTAGAATGTGATTAATTCCTGCAATGTTGAAAGAAAAGTCAACATATACTATTACAGGATATATTCTTACGGAGTTAAAGTCGTAGTTGTCAAATTTCTTAAACTCATCATTCCTTATTTTCTCAATAGTATTTACTAGCTGTGTTACTCCTTTTGCATCACCTTTTTCATTGACCACCAATTTTTTAAAAATTTCTTCTTCTATTTTAGTATAGTCATATGAATGTTTTGTTTGTGCATTTATATAAACGTTTTTGAACTCGAAAATGTAAACTTTCGCTTTGTCTCTTATATAGTAATCAGGCTCTCCGTCACCTAGAATACCTTTCATAGTTTGCCCATTAAATCTTACATAATTTGATTTTTCAAAAACGTAATCCATAACGCTGTAAAACAAACCACTCTCTGAAAACTCGTCACCAAATATGGACATAAAGGCGACTGGAGATTTAATGATTTTGCCATTATATGTTGCTGAGTATTTAACTAGAATTTTTGCGAAGTCAAATTGAATACCTTGATAAATCTTGTCAACTAGAAAATTCAAATTGAGGAAAACAAAATCGTTTTTTGAAAGGCGGTAAACGGGCTTGTTTCGTAGTGATAAAAAGTCGTCAGAAATTTTGAAGTCATTTGGTTCAATACACAATGTTTCTAGAAATCCAATAATATCTGGGAACTCATCAGGAACATTTATAACTGAAGGAGTTTTTAGCCTTTCAAATTTTCTAACATATATTGATAGCAAGTTTACTAAGTAAATGTGCCAAGATTTTAAATTATACTCTTTAAGAAAAATATCTAGGTAGTTAGAGAACTGTGGGTTTTGCTCACAAAACTTGAAGAAATAAACTGCTTTTAAAAACTGTAATCTAAAGTCTTTGAACTCTAGGACTTCTTGATATGGTAATTGAACAGGTAATAAAAGCTCTATAAGGTCTTTTTCGGTATTAACTTTTTTACCGCTTAAAACACTAAGTTGTCTGTCTGTCCATATTTGAGTAAAATAAAGGTATGCTTTAAAAAGATTGAGTTCTTGTTGTGGGGTTAAATCCTTTACGGGTTCAAGTTCATTTCTGTTTTCTATTAAATGCTCAATAAGCAACAATGCAGATACATTATTTAGAAAATTATAATCTGCGTTTGGTTGACTTGAAACTCTTGAAATAAAAGCATAGAGTTCTTTATGGACTTCATTTGGCAGTCTGCCTGTCCACATTTTTAAAAATTCTATCTGTTTTGTTGGGTCTCTTTCAATTGTGTGCAATTGTGCTAAAAAGTAGCCTAATATTTCAAGTGAATTTCTTGTCGGAATGTCGGCAATCAAATTGGTTACATTGACTTGGTCAAAGTCTGGAAATATGTCCTTATATGCTATTGATACACTTGTTTGTAATCCCATTATTGTCGTCTTTTAGGGTTGCAGCCAACGGAAAACGCATTGGCGAAGTGGCGGATAAATTGGACGACAAGTTCAATTTAGAAGTAACGTAGCCGATGTGTTTTCACAGAAGCTAAATTAGTTAAAAAAAGCTGAATGTGAAACACATTCGGCGGCTAAATATGCAGAAACGTTCAACTTAGCCGTAAACCCGCCATTTTGCCAATGCGATGTTAGCAGCTGTTATTATTCTATTTCTACGTTCAAATAATCAAATTCAAGTTTTAAGTTCTGTTTTATAAAGTCAATATATTTCTTGTCATTTTCGGTTGTCGGATATTGTCCAACTACAATATGGTTTTTGGGTCTTTTGTCAGTGTCGTTTAAGGAATAAAGTAATATTTGTCCTAACGCTTCCTTAATACATTCAGAAGCATAAGACGATGATTTGACTTCATAAAAGTTTATAAAATTTGGTTGAATTAGTTTTATATCAACATAATTTTCTTCAAGTACAACATTGTCTTTTCCGTATTTTTTTGAAAGTATTTCTACTAACGCTTCTTGAATTTTATTGTGTTTTTGTTCAGCAATATATGAACGTGTCACGGTTCTAATTTGTGGAGCTGTGTTTCTTCCACTTGTTGCTTGTCTTGTTGTGCGTCTTTGTCTTTTTCGTCCTTTCGTTCCAACAATTTCTTTTTTATCTTCATTATTACCAAATTGGTCAAAAAGTTGCCACATAAAAGCATACACATCTAAATGAGCAGGCTTATTTAACATCATTACATTTTGAATTTCAGAAATTCTTGTATGTCGGTCTGTATTTAAACCAAAATGGTTTGCAATTTTGAATAGAACATCTCGCTTGTAAATAGGTATTAGTCTTTCATTTGAGTATAAAAATGCAACTTTCCACTTAAACAAATCGGGTAAAAGTATATTGTCGATTTCTGAAAATTTTCCAATTTCCGAAAGTTTTATGATTTTAATTATATCACTTTTAGTATTCTCAAAAGCTATTTTTCTACTTTCTCCATAACCTTGTAACCAAGAATATTGATTGTCATTTTTGTAGTTTTTTGGCTTTTTTATTGGGTCTTTACGCTCATAAATTCCAAACTTTATAGATGTCATACCTTTTATACTACCCAACATTCTTGTTTTTGTCTCAACCCATTGACAAAATGTGTCCTTGTTTCCAAGTCCAACATATTCTTGTAGTGTTAAATTTTGAACATTTTCAATTGTCCATCTATTTAAAAATTCGTCAAGAAGTTCTTTTAATTCGTCTATTGTCATTGTTTGTGAATGTCGGTTTTATAATAGCTGCTAACGTTTTGGGTATTGGCGTAGTGGCGGAATTTTAGCACAAAAGTTCAATCGAAGCACAAAACTTGAACCTTGCACAAATGTTCAATCGAAGCACTTCACCCGCCATTACGCCAATACCTTGTTAGCGGTTCGGCTTTTTGTTCTCCCAAGTTGTTTTTTCTAATTCAAACCAGTCTGTTAAGTCTCCTTGATAATCGAAAATTTCTTTAAAGTCAAAACCCAATTTAGTCAAAACATTTTTTGAATTTACGTTTTTAGGGTCTGTTATTGCAAAAACTTTGTCAATGTTTAAGTTCTTAAATCCATAGTCTAATATTGCGATTGAAGATTCAGTCGCAAAACCTTTTCCCCAATGTTTTTTCTTAAATCTGTATCCAAGTTCGTAAAAATCATTGTGATTGTTTAATGGCTGGTTAAAGTATTTTAGTCCCGACCAACCAACACATTCATTTGTCAATTTGTCAACAACAGCCCAACGAGCAATTCCATTTTCCTTGTATTGCTTTTTAAGCATTTCAATGGCTTTTGTTATTTCGTCAATTGATTTCACAGGATTGTTTTCGATAAACAAATGAACTTCTGGGTCAGAATCCATTTCAAAAAGGTCATTTTCGTCTGTATATTCTAATTCTCTTAAAATTAGTCGTTCTGTTTCTATAAATGTTTTCATTTTGTCAAGACTTTCTTTTGTTCGGTGTCGTTCTATAAGCTGACCGCTAACGTTTCGAGGCTTGGCGCAAGTGCGGGCTTGAATTGAGCGAAAGTTCAATTCAGACCGAAACTAAGCCAAAGCCAATTTCTATTTGCTAATTTAAAAATAAAAGCCAATAAAATTGGCTTTTGGCGACTGAATAAGCACAAAAGTTCAACTTTACACTTAATCCCGCATTTCGCCAAGGCTTTGTTGTACGACGTTTTTTATTTTATTGTGAAAGTATCAAATATATTATTCACATCGTTTATATTTTCATCGAAGTAATCCTTTTCACAGGTACAAGTAAGTACATAAACTTTTAAATCTTTCAAAATAAAACGCTGTAAATACAATACTGAAAATTCTCCATAATCTTTTTCAAAAATCATCTCCTGATAATTCAATTTATAACCAGATTTATATTTCGAGGATACTAATTTTTCGTTTTTAGTAAGTTGCTTTTCAGATTTTTCAATAAAAGTTTTGAAGTCTTGATTTTCAGTATAATTTTGAATGTTTAAATTAATATTACAGAATTTATTTAATGAGTCATTACCAATTAAGTAAAACTCTACATTATCAATTTCACTTTTTTCTACGCTCCAATTATTATTGTAATGAATTTTATATGAAGAATTATCAATAACATTATCAAATTTATTATCACAACTGTGAAGGATAAAAATCAAAATAAAAAGTTGAAATATTCTTTTCATAACGGTTTTTTAAAATGTCGTACAACGTTTTGGCGCTTGGCGCAGTGGCGGATTTCGGAGCACAAAACTGTCAATACACCACAAAAGTTGATGCGAGGTAGAATTTTCAATTAACCACTTCACCCGCCATTGAGCCAAACGCCTGTTACCGCCTAGTGCTTTTTAATTTATTTCTATTGAACTTAAGTTAATATTTCTAACTTTTACTTTCTTGACTGACTTACATTCCATTAATTCAGGTTCGAAAAAAACTATATTATTTCCTTGTTTATGAAGCGAACTTCTGAAGCGAATACCCTTTGCTCCCGTAAACACTTTGATGTATTCACAAATAAATTGAGTCGGCACATATTCTAATTCGCTATCATATCTTCTCATAGGTTTAGAGAGGTCTTTGCTAATTCTGTCTCGCAAAAGTTTACCTTGTATTGCTTCTTTGACATATTCAGGTTGAAATAGGGGAGAGTCTTTAGTGAAATCAACAATGTCAACCGATTCGTTGTCTTCTCTTAATTGGAAGACACCAATACTAATTTCATCTAAATATGATGCTCTAACTTCATACAAAACGGTGTTTTCATCTTCACTTAAATAAAGAAATGGAATTCCTGCAGGGTTGGCTCTACCGCCACTAGCGAGTTCTTTCGGTGGACAACCCATTTCATCAATTGGATATACAGGCATTCCACTTTTATTATGAATTCTAGCTCTAAATAATGTCGCTGAATTTTTTAGGTTGAAAAGAGTATTTATGTCACGTAAAAATGCGTCCCAATTAAATTCACCTTTACCTAGTCTGTGTACATCAATAACAAATCTATTTTTCCATTTCAATTCATCTTTTAGAGTCTCCCAATGTCCGAAATTCGCTAAAATATCATCTGAATATTCTACTTGGTCGTCTGATGAAGTGATTTCTGTATGTATTTGAGATATTACATAGTTTAAAATCTTATTTGCTACTTCATTCGAGCTGAAAAAACTCCAATCAGATTGAATTTTAGAGCTAAGTGTTAATCCACTTTCAACAAGTTTAAAGTTTCCTATTAATTCCTGAAAGAAATCATATAATTCCGTTATGTCTAATAAATTTTGGGAAGCTGTATTACATACTTCACAATCACCGATTTCATTTGAAGTTAGGATAAAACCTTTTAATTCTTTATCAGAAAAACAAGACGAGCATACTTTCATACTTACTATCTATTTTTTAAAAATTGGCTTATCACCAATAAATGGTTTTTAATAGATATTTTTTTTACGGTTCCTAATCCGGGATAATGCTCATTGTCGTAATAGGATACAAGTTCTGTTATCGCAGAGTTATTTAAATCTCTTTGCCTGCAATATGCTACAGCCTTGGCAGCAGCTTCTGCAAATTTACCTTGAACGTTTGATATGGAATCATTGGTTTCCGATGTAAAGTGCCTAATCCAAATTTGATTTTCACCATTTAAATATGTTAAGTGAATAACAACCGCTCTTGGTGTGCTACCTCCATCAATGTATTCACTTGGTAGAACTGTGTAGTCAGAGAAGCCGTTGAAGCCGTCTTCAATGTAATAAATGTGTTCTTCTGAAAATCTGTGCTCTTGAATTTCTAAATAATCACTATTTCGGGTTTGCTTTTCAAATAAGTCGTCAAGACGAATATAGTTTTTGTTGAGGCCTTTAATAAATCTGTGAAGAGTTCTATTCCTGTTTGGGTCATTTACATTTATAGAGGATACTTCTGCTTTAGCTACTAATTGTTTGAACTCTGAATCATCAGGATTTACATCATTTTGGCAGATTATCATACAATTGCTAAGACCAAAACTTTCGATACTCTGATTAATAAATTCTGAATTATTCCTGTAATGAAAGGCTGGGATGAATTTGGAGTTTTCTAACTCATTTAAGTATTCTAAATAAAAACTACTATCACCTGCAAGCTCCCCGATTGTTGGATTAACAATTAGGTAAGCGGTCTGATTTTTATCTTGAAAGACTTTATGAGCTAAGGTTAAGTTATTATGAGTTTCTTTAACAGGCTCTAAAACTGGAATAATCACTCCTTGTGTTGCTTCTTCGGTAGCTAATTCCCTCAAAGCTATCAGTTCAAATTGTCTTGCTCTTAAAAATGGATAATACATAATATTATATTTGAATGTTTGTTTTTAGCGATTCTATCATTTCTCTCTTTGAATTGCTGTTCATTTTTAGAGCTAAAAACAACTGATTGAATTCTTTGTAATATCTAGACGACAGAGCATCGCTTGAACTTCTTTTCTTCATTTCATCAATGAACAGTTTATTGAGTTTTTCCTTTGGTATCTCGAATATTAACTCACTGCAAATTTTAAATTGATTGAAACTAGTCATTTGCGGTAGGTTACCATAATGCCGTTTAACAATTGATTTATATTCATTCGTATGCAAAATTGACATTATTACTGATGCTTCAATATTAAGATTTAATATGGCATTGCGAAAAATTGAAAATACGTTTTCAGATGATGGGTCATAAGTAATTAGTCCAACCGAGGCATCTTGTTTTTCATATATATGAATCTTTGATTTAGGAATAATCAAGAAAATTTGATTAAATGCCTTTTTGTAGTTTTCAAGCTGTAATGTCAACCTTGAATCACTGTCTAGTTCAGTTTTTATCTCAAATATTTTAGAGCAACCATTGAACATCACTAAATCTGCAATGGAGTTGCCAACTCTAAATTCACTAAATATTTGAGAGCTTGTCTCTCCTAGTTCTTTTATCAACCAATTATTTAAGAATTCATTTTTAAAAACATATTCATTCTGATAATTGTCTGCCAAGATTGAATATACATATTTTAGATAGTCTAAATATGTTTGGTTTTGGCTTTTAAGCCATTTATCATCATATCTTTCAATTTTGTAGTTAATAGAGGAAAAGTCCATTTTTAGCCAAGAAAGAACTTGACCCCTAGAAAACAAAGAGGAATAGTCCCTTAATTGGTTAATTTGATATCTCATTACTTTTTCTATTGATTTCTACGGTACAAATTTACCATTTTTTTGCTTTCTTCTGTCACTTATTGTCGGTTATTCGTCTTCTTAGCATTGGCGGTAACGTTTTGGCGCTTGGCGCAGTGGCGGATTTCGGAGCACAAAACTGTCAATACACCACAAAAGTTGATGCGAGGTAGGATGTTCAATTAACCACGACACCCGCCATTGAGCCAAACGCCTGTTATGTGTGGTTGTTCTTCTATGTATTCTTAAAGTCATCTTCGGTATATGTGCTTGTTCCGTTGTCAATATTGCTTTTCGCTTTCTTGAAATCTTCGTCTGTTGTCGTCAACTTTGGATTTGTCAGTTTGCTTTGTAAGTATGTCAATTCATCTACCTTTTCGCTTAACTCAATCATTCCAATTACATTGTCTTCTACTTTAGCTTCAATTATTTTGGCTTTCTTGTAAAGGTCAAGATAACCATTTGCAGTCTTTACATACTCGTCACATAAGTTCTTATTCTTGAGTTTAAGAAGGTAAACGCTAATTCCGATTTCAGCTATTGATAAAAGTCCAATAACTAAAACAGAGAGTTCTTGGAATTTCTGTGAAAAATAAACCGCAACACTTGAAAGAGTAATTACGCTTATTAAAATTGAAGTTATTTCAAGATTATTTTGTTTGCTCTCAAGGTTCGTTTCTTCTGTCTTTACTCTTTCAGAAGCCGCAAAGAATAAATTCTTTGAATATGCAAAATCAACTCTTAACTCTTGTAAGCGTTTGTAAAGATTGCTTTTTTTGATTTCGTTTTCCATAGTTGTTAATATGAAGGGAAGTCGTTACCGAATAAAGTATTTCTGCAATAGTCACCAAACGCATCTTCACTCATCATTCTGATTTTTTGTAAGTCACTCCAACCTAACCAACCATATATTTCAAGTAGTCTTGTTACACCGTCACGGTAATTTGTTATGTAACCTAGTTGTCTAATTGCAAGAAGTTCCATTTCAAAAGAACGAGGTTTTGTCAGTTTGTTTTGCTGTTTACAACGCTTCATCATTTTAATTAAAGGAATAAGCATTGGATTGTTTTTGTTTGCTTGGGTAAGTTGTTCTCCTAAAATGTCAGGATTATCAACCCTTTGCCAATAGTTCAAATTTGTTGAATTGGGTATTTCATAATAGTTCGCACCCCAAGTATTTCCTTCAATTGCTGGTGTCAATTCAAATTTACAGTGAGAGAAATCGAGAATTACACAAGGTTTGTCTTGTTTGATGGTTGTATTAGGATAGGTTGTTGTTAAATCCTGTTTTAGTCTGTTCAATACTGATTGTGGTGTCGGATTACCATATGCTCCTGGTTGATAATTTAAAACCACAAAAACATCCACATCATTCATAGGCCGAATAATCGTCTTTCTTTTGTATGAACCTGTCAGGATAGTATTTTTTACATAGGTCAGTTTCTGAAGAATATTTTGTCTAAGGTGAGTATGAGAAGTAATCACCTTTTCTCTTTCGTTTTCTGTCGGCTCAATTGCCTGTCGAAACTTGTCGAACTTTGTCTGTAAACTCATATTATTTTATTGTTCGTTGTCTTATACAATCACACATAACGGGCCGCGTATTGGCGATAGTGGCGGATTAGAAAGCCAAAACTCTCAAATTTGCACTAACCTAAGCAACAGCCTTTTTATTATTTTCTAAATTTATGAAAAAAGAAAATATAAAAGGTTGTTGC
>Ga0265293_10004561_pt1 | contig 24304 bp, 24 predicted proteins | sample Munlanlewell138R_FD_192505 | JGI IMG/M metagenome (GOLD analysis project Ga0265293, IMG submission 192505) | Leachate microbial communities from a municipal landfill in Southern Ontario, Canada - Leachate well 138R | ecosystem: Engineered > Solid waste > Landfill > Unclassified | place: Canada...
ATTGAATATGAGACAAAGTTTAAAAAGATTCCTGAAAAATTATATACAAAAAAAGCAAAAGAAATCGGAAAAGAAAGACTAAAATTTATGGAAGAATATTTTAATAGGTTAAAGTTAGAGATAGACGGCATTAAGTAAAGTTAAGACATCATTTATATTGTATTCAATTATTCTTGTATCATACAAGGGGTGAAATTCATGCTATTTTACGATACTAAGGATTTAAATGACAAAGAAATTTATCTGCATCTAGATAAAACTGCTCCTGAAAATACAGCTTCAAGAAAGACATGTGAATATAGTGGTGCAGAACTTATAGAAATTGCAGATGTTCCATCATGGCATGAGATGTATAAAACAGGGAGGAAAAGAACCTGCCAATACATGGTGAAAATATAGGGTATGAAAGTAATATCTTTAGATGGATATATTTGAAGAATGGTAAAGTGAAATGGGAGATGTATTATTATCCTAAATAAAGAAGGAAGTGAAATTGTGGACAAACATAAGATATATACAATGAGTTTTGCCAGGGTTTATCCCCTTTATATTTCAAAAGCTGAGAAAAAAGGTCATACTAAATCAGAAGTTGATGAGATTATATGTTGGTTAACAGGATATAACCAAGCAGACTTAGAAGTACAACTGGAAAAACAGACTGACCTTCAGACCTTCTTTGCTGAAGCTCCCCAACTAAATCCTTCAAGGACTTTGATTAAAGGAGTGGTTTGTGGCATTCGAGTGGAAGATATTGAAGAATCAACTATGCAGGAAATTCGGTATTTAGACAAGCTAATAGATGAGCTATCAAAGGGAAAATCTATGGAGAAGATTTTGCGAAAATAATAAAGGAATGGCGGACAACTCTGTCCACCATTCCTTTATTATTTAAAGTACTTCTTTCAATTTTTCGATAAATGTTCTATTTTCTTCCATGGTTCCTATAGAAACCCTTATAAAATCTCCAGCCATGGGCCTTATGATGACTCCCCTTTTTTGCATTTCAACAAATACTTCCTGTCCATTTTTTCCCACATTTACTAGGATATGGTTTGTCTCAGAAGGAGCGTAGAAAAAATTCATCTTATTAAATTCATCATAGAGATAATTTTTCCCCTCTAAATTAACATTATAAGATTTTTTTAGAAAATCCTCATCTTCTAATGCCGCTATTGCTGCTACTTGTGCCAAGGTATTAACATTGAAAGGACCCCTAACCTTATTTATTGTTTCTATGATTTCTTTGCTTCCTACAGTATAAGCCACCCTAACACCCGCTAATCCATAAGCCTTAGACAAGGTTCTCATAACTAAAAGATTAGAATATTTCTTTAGTAGCTCTATACTATTATGGGGATAGTCTTCTCTAGTTACATATTCTCTATAGGCTTCATCGGAGATAACTAAAATATTTGAGGGCACTTTATCTAGAAAATCTATAAATTCACTTTCTGTAATCATGGTACCTGTAGGATTGTTAGGATTACAAATCCATATAACTTTTGTTTTATTAGTAACTTTACTTAAAATACCATTTAAATCAAAGGTAAATTCTTTTAAAGGCACTATAACGGGAGTTCCACCCATCATTTCTGTAGTTTGTATATACCTTGGAAAAGTAATATCAGCCATTATTACTTCATCACCATTGTTTAGATAAGTCTTTGCTATCATATCAATCATTTCATCGGACCCACTACTTGGAAGAACTTGGTCAATATGTACTTTTAGTTTATTTGCCAACACTTCCTTTAATTTAGTAGCATTTCCATCGGGATAGATTGCTAGTTCATCTAAGGCATTAATAATTGCTTCTTTAACTTTTGGAGAGCAACCTAATGGATTTTCATTAGAAGCAAGTTTAATAACATTGTCTAGACCATAGTCTTTTTTCACATCTTCTATTGGTTTTCCTGGTTTATAAGGTTCCAGATTTGTGATTGCTTTCCTAAAACTAATTGACAATATAAACAACCCCTTTCATTATTTCACTATCTTAAGTATATCAGAGAAAACTAGATTTGGGCAATAAAAAAGGCTATGATATTAATATATCTTATGATATAATCTAAAATGTGACTATTTTTGTAGGAGTATTTATTATTAAAAATTGACTAAAAATTTTGTGAAATGTGTAAAATAGGTATGAGAGATTTTAAATAAAATCTTTTAAATAAATATGCTGGTTAAGGGGGAAATGTATAATGAAAACATATTCAGCTGATAAAATCAGAAATGTAGCTTTACTAGGTCATAGTAGTAGCGGTAAAACAACTTTAACTGAAGCAGTACTATTTGCAACGGGTGTAACTAAAAGACAGGGAAGAGTAGAAGATGGAAATACTGTGTCAGACTTCGACAAAGAAGAAATAGCACGAAAAGTTTCCATAGGCACAACTGTTATCCCTGTAGAGTGGAAGGACACAAAATTTAATTTGCTGGATACACCAGGATATTTCGACTTTATTGGAGAAATGTATGGTGCAAAAAGAGCATCAGAAGGTTCAATTCTTTTGGTAGATGCTTCCTCTGGTATTGAAGTAGGTACAGAGAAGTCATGGAAAAACTTAGAAAAATATGTTACTCCAAGAATAATATTCCTAAACAAAATGGATAAAGAAGAAGTTAATTTTGAAAACTTAGTATCCAACTTAAAGGAAGAGTTTGGAGACAAGATAGTACCCTTTGCTTTACCAATAGGAGAAGCAAGTGATTTTAAAGGTTTTGTATCTGTAATGGATGAAAAAGCATATGAATACAATGGTATTCAAAGAAAAGAAATAGAACTTAATGATGATCAAAAATCTGAGGTAGAATCTGTTAAAGAAAATTTAATGGAAAAAATAGCAGAAACAGATGAAGCATTAATGGAGAAATACTTTGAAGGCGAAGAATTTACTAAGGAAGAAATATCCAAGGGGTTAAGAATTGCTGTTACCAATGGAGATTTAGTTCCTTTAATAGTAGGCTCAGCAGAAAAGGCCATAGGTGTAGATTTCTTACTGGAAGTTATAGAAAGATATATACCGTCTCCAAAGGACATTGGTGCAGTTAAGGGCTTAAAAGATGATAAAGAGATAGAAAGAAAAGTTGATTCAAGTGAGCCGTTTTCAGCTGTAGTATTTAAGACAATAATTGACCCATTTGTTGGTAAACTAACATTATTTAAAGTAGTGTCTGGTAAGATTACCAAGGACATGGAGCTATACAATTCGACTAAGGATAAGGCAGAAAAATTAGGTGGTCTATTTGTACTTAGAGGGAAAAACCAAATTGAAGTTAGTGAAATACAAGCAGGGGATATAGGTGCTACTTCTAAACTAAACTTCACTAGAACTGGTGATACCTTATGTGCAAAAAACAATCCAACACTTTATGAAGAAATTAAATATCCACAACCAACTCTTTTCTTAGCTGTAGAACCAAAAGCTAAGGGAGACGAGGAAAAGATAGGAACTTCTTTACAAAGGTTAACTGATGAGGACCCGACCTTTATTGTACAAAGAAATGCTGAAACAAAGCAATTGCTAATCGGCGGTCAAGGAAACATGCAGTTAACAGTTATAGTTGATAAGTTGAAAAATGCCTTTGGAGTAGAAGTAAATTTAACTAATCCAAAGATTGCCTATAGAGAAACTATTAAAGGTACGGCTTCAGTACAAGGAAAACACAAAAAACAATCAGGCGGAGCAGGTCAATATGGTGATGTTCATATAAGATTCGAACCATGTGAAGAGAAATTTGTGTTTGCAGAAGAAGTATTTGGTGGTGCAGTACCAAGAAACTATTTCCCAGCAGTAGAAAAAGGATTAATTGACTCCTTAGAGCATGGAGTATTGGCAGGATATCCAGTAGTAAATTTGAAGGCTACACTATTTGATGGTTCATATCATGCTGTAGACTCTAATGAAATGGCATTTAAGATTGCTGCGTCCTTAGCATTTAAGAAAGGGATGGAAGAAGCAAAGCCAATATTACTTGAACCCATAATGAAGTATGAAATATCAATACCTGAAGACTATATGGGTGATGTGATGGGAGATATGAACAAGCGTAGAGGTAGAATATTAGGAATGGAGCAGCAAGATGATGGAACTCAGAAGGTTACTGCTGAAGCACCTCACTCAGAAATGTTTGAATATGCCATTGATTTAAGGGCCATGACTCAAGCAAGGGGAAGTTTCACGATGGAATTTATCAGATACGAAGAAGTTCCAGCTAATATTGCAGAAAAAATTATAGCTGAATCAAAGGCTGAAAGAGAATAACAAGAAGAGCTATGGATGAAATTTTCATCCATAGCTCTTTTTAATTTAACAATAAAAAAACTTCAAAAATATATAAAAAAATGTTATAATTATTAAAGACAAAGAAAGTCAAAGTCAAGGAGGATTTGTATGCCAGGCTTAAGTAATATGATAGAAAGATTTATAAAGTCCATGATAGAAGTGGCAGAGGATGGCACTATTGAAATACAGAGAAATGAATTGGCTGAGAAGTTTAATTGTGCTCCTTCTCAAATAAACTATGTATTAACTACCAGGTTTACTCCCTATAAAGGATATTATATTGAGAGTAGAAGAGGTGGTGGTGGGTATATTAAGATTATTAAGGTGGAAATAGATGAATACGAAGACATCAATAATATTATAATAGATACTATTGGTGAATCAATTACTAAAAATAAAGCATACCATATTATTGATGGACTAATTGAAGAAGATATTATTACTAGGAGAGAAGGAGATATAATTAAAGCTTCATTAGGAGATAGGGCATTAAATAGTGAGAATGTAGATGTTCGCAATAAATTAAGGGCAGATATTTTAAAAAATATACTATTGATCCTAGTAAAGTAGGGGGTGTTTGTATTGTTATGTCAAGTATGTGAAAAAAATCAAGCTACTATTCATTTTACGAAAATAATAAATGGAAATGTTGAGGAAAGGCATCTTTGTGATTCTTGTGCTAAGGAAAATAATGATTTGGATTTTGACTTACCCTTCTCATTTCAAAAGTTATTTACAGGCCTTATAGGATCTATCCCGGAAGGGCAAGATGTGATAAAGAATATAACTTGTAAATGTGGTTTAACTTATAAAAAATTTATGGAGATAGGAAAATTTGGATGTGCACAATGTTATGAAACTTTTAAGGAAGATGTGGACTCATTATTACAGGGAATACATGGGCACAATGAACATAGAGGAAAGGTACCAAGTAGAAATAGAAGCAAAATTCTTCAAAAAAGAGCCATGGAAACTTTAAGAGTTGAATTAGAAGAAGCAGTGGGGAAAGAGGATTTTGAAAGAGCGGCAGTATTAAGGGATGAGATAAAAAAGATAAAAGAAAAGCTTGATATGATTGAGGGGTGAAGGCTATGACAAAATGGTTAGAAGGTATAGGAAAAGATGAGGATGTAGTAGTTAGTACTAGAGTTAGGCTAGCAAGAAACATGGAAAACTATAGGTTTCCAGACTTTATGACCATAGATGAATCTGAGGGCGTTGTACACAGAGTATTAAATGCCATGAAAATAAATGATAAGGATAATTTATATAGATTTTATCAAATCAAAGACTTGTCCCAGTTGGAAAGAAATGTATTTGTTGAAGAACATTTGATAAGTCCCAGTTTGGCAAAGTCCTCAAAAAATGGTAGTTTTCTCTTAAGGGATGATGAAAAAGCTACAATAATGATTAATGAAGAGGATCACATTAGGATACAGGTGCTACTACCTGGGTTAAATCTTGAAGATGGTTTAAAATCTTCAGAGAATATAGATAATGCCTTGGAGCAAAATATAGAATATGCCTTTCACGAGCAGTTTGGATATTTAACATCTTGTCCAACGAATGTGGGTACTGGTCTAAGAGCTTCAGTAATGGTTCATCTTCCTTGTATAGCTATGACTGGACACTTAAATACAGTCATAGAAGGTTTAAGAAAAATAGGATTAACATCTAGGGGGATTTATGGAGAAGGCTCCAAAGCCTTAGGCCATCTTTTTCAAATATCTAATCAAACTACTTTAGGTGAAAGAGAAGAGGACATAATTAAGAAATTAAATAAAGTTATATTTCAAATAGTAGGGAGAGAAAGAAGTACTAGGGCCTATATGCTAGATAAAAAAAGGATTCAACTGGAGGATAAGATTTTTAGATCCTTAGGGACTTTAAACTATAGTAGACTTATTTCTTCTGCAGAAGCAATGACTCTTTTGTCCAATGTTAAACTAGGAACTGATATGGGTATAATAAAAAATATGAATTCCAAAGACATTGTAAAACTAATGATAGAGATACAGCCTGCTAGTATACAAACCAATATTAAAAAGGATATGTCAAAGGAAGAAAGAGATATATATAGAGCACAGCTAATAAGAAATAATTTAGTAAGCTTGGAGGGATAAGAAATGGCAATGTTTGGAAGATTTACAGAAAAAGCACAAAAGGCAATACTCTTGTCTCAAGAAGAGGCTAAGGGTTTAAAACATAACTATGTAGGTACAGAGCATCTCCTCTTAGGATTGATTGCTGAGGCAGAAGGTGTAGGAGCAAAGGCTTTATCTCAATTGGGAGTTACGCTGGAGGATGCTAGGAGAGAGGTAATTGCAGCTATAGGTGAGGGTGAATATGGAGCAGACATTTTGGGATTTACCCCTAGAACTAAAAGGATATTTGAGCTAGGATTTATTGAAGCTAGAAACTTAGGACACAATTATGTAGGCACTGAACATTTGCTTCTAGGATTATTAGCTGAAGGGGAAGGGGTTGCCATTGTTGTATTAAAAAAGTTGGGAGTAGATATAGATAAGCTAGGAGAATTGGTACTTGGCATGATAACTGACTCTACACCAAAACAAGGTCAAAATGTGGAAAACACTAATCAAAACACTCCTAATTTGGCTAAATACAGTATAGATTTAAATAAATTAGCACAGGTTGGTGAAATAGACCCTGTCATTGGCAGAACAAAGGAAATAGAAAGGGTAATACAAGTTTTAAGTAGGAGAACTAAGAACAATCCAGTCCTAATAGGAGAGCCAGGAGTAGGGAAAACTGCCATAGCTGAAGGGTTAGCTCAAAAAATAATCGAAGGTCAAGTTCCAGAGATTATTAAAGACAAAAGAGTGGTTACTTTAGATTTACCAGGTATGATAGCTGGAGCTAAATACCGAGGTGAGTTCGAAGATAGATTAAAATCTGTAATGAAGGAATTGAAGGAAGCAGGAGATGTGATACTTTTCATAGATGAACTTCATACAATAGTGGGAGCTGGAGCTGCTGAAGGTGCTATAGATGCTTCAAATATACTAAAGCCAGTATTGGCTAGGGGAGAGTTGCAAGTAGTTGGTGCAACAACAATAGATGAATATAGAAAGCATATTGAGAAAGACTCTGCTTTAGAAAGACGATTACAGCCTATTATGGTGGAAGAACCTAGTGTAGAGGATACTATTAAGATTTTAGAGGGCTTAAGAGATAGATATGAAGCTCACCATAGGGTTAAAATAACAGATGAAGCTATAACAGCAGCAGCAGAGCTATCAAGTCGATATATAACTGATAGGTTTTTACCAGATAAGGCTATTGATTTAATAGATGAGGCAGCTTCAATGATAAGGATTAACTCTTATGTTGCTCCTGCAGAGCTAAAGAGCTTAGAGGAAAAATTAGAAGAATTATCTCAAGAAAAAGAAGAAGCAATAAATACTCAGAATTTTGAAAAGGCAGCAAAAATAAGGGATATGGAAAGGCAACTAAAGGAAGAACTGGAAAGCAATAAAATGAAATGGGAGCAGGAAAAACAAATATCCAGTATGGTGGTTAACTATGAGGAGATCGCAAAGGTGGTTTCAAATTGGACTGGAGTACCTGTGACTAAAATGACTGAAGAAGAAAGTAAAAGGCTTCTTAACTTAGAAAAGATACTGCATGAAAAGGTAATAGGTCAAGAGCAAGCAGTAGAGGCAGTTTCCAGTGCAGTAAGAAGATCAAGGGTTGGACTTAAGGACCCTAAGAAACCTGTGGGCAGTTTTATATTTGTAGGACCTACAGGAGTGGGGAAAACCTACTTAGCAAAAGCATTGGCAGAAGCTTTGTTTGGGGATGAAGAAGCTATGATTAGAATAGATATGTCTGAATATATGGAAAAGCATTCTGTTTCTAGGCTAGTAGGCTCACCTCCCGGGTATGTTGGTTATGAAGAAGGAGGTCAGTTGACAGAAGCAGTCAGAAGAAAACCTTATGCCGTTGTTCTTTTCGATGAAATAGAAAAAGCTCACCCGGATGTGTTTAATATGTTGTTACAAATATTAGATGATGGAAGGTTGACAGATTCAAAGGGGAGAACTGTAGATTTTAAAAATACAGTAATCATAATGACATCAAATGTTGGTGCTACTTCTATTAGGAAGCAAAATGTTTTAGGCTTTTCTTTAGGAAAAGAGGACAATAGGGCAGAATATGAAAAAATGAAAGAAACCATAACTGAAGAACTAAGAAAGACTTTTAGACCTGAGTTTTTAAACAGATTAGATGAAGTCATAGTTTTCCATAGTTTAGAAGAAGAACATGTAAAGGAAATTGTAGATATTATGATAAGGGACCTTGAAAAGCGTCTTCTTAAAATCAACATAAAGATAAGGGTTTCTGAAAATACAAAATCATATATTGCCTCTCAAGGATTTGATCCAATATATGGTGCAAGGCCTCTTGAAAGGACCATAAGAAAAATGATAGAAGATCAATTGGCTGAAGAAATATTAAAGGGAAACATTTCTAAGAAAGATGATATTATCATTGACTATGAAAATGATAAATTGGTTTTTAAACCTGCTTAAGAAAAAACTTTTTTGTCATTACCCATTTAATGGAGGATAAAATGAAGAAAAAAACCATATATATATGTGAAAGTTGTGGATATGAAAGCATTGGATATTATGGAAAATGCCCTGAGTGTGGTTCATGGCATAGTTTGAAGGAAACCATAATAGAAGAAAAAAAAGGACATAACAAGGTGGGAAGACTGGAAGAAAGAAGGCCTATTAAGAGACTTCAGGAAGTTGAAGCTACTAATAGCCATAGAATAATAACCAGTATAAATGAATTTAATAGGGTGATGGGAGGGGGAATAGTTAAGGATTCCATAACTATTCTCTCTGCAAAACCAGGAGCTGGAAAATCAACTTTACTCCTGCAAGTGGCAAATGATTTAGCTAATATGGGGCATAAGGTATTATATGCATCTGGGGAAGAAAGCGAGTCTCAAATAAAAAATAGGGCAGATAGGATAATAGACAAAATTAATTCGAAGGTATGGGTAATATCCCATAATAGTATGGATTATGTACTAGAAAGTATTGAGGAAATAGACCCTGACCTGATAATCATTGATAGTATTCAAACATTTACGCTAGAATCATTTCCCAGCTCAAGGGCAGGATCTCCAACTCAAACTATGGAATGTGCCAATGAGTTAGTCAAGATAGCAAAAAACCACAATAGACCTAGGGCGGTAATCCTAGTAGGTCAAATGACTAAAGAAGATGAAATTGCTGGGGTAAGGGCTTTGGAGCACTTAGTAGATGCAGTACTAATCATAGAAGGAGAAAGTGGAGAAGAATTAAGAACTCTACTGACTACAAAAAATAGATATGGTTCAACTGGAGAAATGGGTTTTTTCTATATAACTGATAAAGGCATGATTTCCATAGACAATCCTTCCGAATATTTTATGACAGCTAGAGAAGCAGACAAGATTATGCCTGGCAGTTCTATAACTGTGGTTAGAGAGGGGACGAGGCCGATTATTTTAGAGATTGAATCTTTAGTTTCAGATAGCTTTACCCCATTTCCATCTAGGATAGGAGAGTGCTTAAAAAGGGAACAACTAAATACTCTAGTATCTATAATAGAGCAAAGAGGTGGTATAGGGTTTTATGATAAAAATGTGGTCATAAAAACTACTGGAGGCATAAAGCTAAAGGAACAAGCCTCAAACCTTGCAGTGCTAATGAGTATAGTTTCATCTGTCAAGCATATAGGTATACCCAATGATACTGTTTTTATAGCGGATGTGGGTCTTACTGGAGAACTAAAAAGAGTTCCATCTCTTGAAACCAGGATTAGGGAGTTGGATAGGATGGGATTTGATAGGGTATATGTAGCCCCCAATAGTGGAAAAGGAATAAAAACAAACAAGCTAAAAATAATAGAGTTAGAAACATTAAAAGATGTGATTAAAGATGTATTTAAGTAGAAAAACAGGCTAGAATACTCTAACCTGTTTTTTGATTTTAACTTACATTTAACAGTTTTAAATTAGAAATTGCCGAATATCTAACTATTTTAAACTAAAAACTCCTAAAGTCTTTATTCTATTATATTCTTCCTGCAAAATCTGGCTAAGGTCTAAATCTAAGGTATTGCATAGAGCAGCTAAATAAAAAATATAGGAGCCTATTTCTTCACTAATAACTTCCTTGCAACTATCACATATATTTCCTTCAACATGAGATTTTACTGTACTGAGCATTTCTTCAAAGGAATCTTTGCTATAATCCTGTTTAGTAGCATGAATGGAAATACAGCCACAAGATGTTACAGATTTGGCTACTGCCCTATTAATTCGACCATTGTATTCATCTAACTTAGTTGTAATATCTAGTATACTCTTGTGCCTAATAAGGACATGAGACACTTCTTCTTGAAAACCTTTACACATTGTTTCCGTATCTATGTTTATAATATTGTCGCCCATATTCTCCACTCCCGTAATAGATTATTTGTCATATATCAATTATACTTTCAGGGACAAGTTGTTGTCAAATATTTCTATGAATAATTTTAAAAGAATATAAAAATTCAAATACTAAGAATAACTTTATGAAATATCAATAAAAGGGATTGACAACTGAAATATGTCTATGATAAAATATAAACTTTACAAACAGGTGATTTTAGTGTATAATAGGGTAGAATAGGTAATTAGGAGGTTTTCAAATGTTTAACGTTGGAGATAAAGTTGTCTATCCTATGCACGGTGCTGGAATTATTGAAGGCATAGAAGAAAAAGAAATTTTAGGTAAAAAAAGAAAATACTTTATAATGAGAATGCCTATTGGTGATATGAAGGTTATGGTTCCAGTAGACAATGTTGAAGATGTAGGTGTAAGAGAAATAATCAATAGTGAAGATATGGATAGGGTAATCTCAATACTTAAAGGCAGTAAAACATCCATGCCTCAAAACTGGAATAGAAGATATAGGATTAATATGGATAAGATAAAATCTGGGGATGTATTTGAAATTGCAGCTGTGGTTCGTAATCTTCTGATGATGGATATGGAAAAGGGTCTGTCTACAGGAGAGAGGAAGATGTTGAGCTCTGCAAAACAAATGTTATTGTCAGAAATGGTTTTAGTGGCAGATTCAGATATTGAAAAAATTGAGCAGTTGGTAATAGAGGCTGTTAAATGCCAAGAAGACAGTGAAGAATAAAATTAATCTAAAATATAAAAATAATGGGTTTATATTTTTAGAAAATTGGTAATAAATATAGTATTGGGAGGTGGGTTGATGGTTGACAAAATATTAAAAATGCTTGTTGGACTATTTGGAATGTTGGTTGGATATAGTATATTATCTATATTTATTAATTTAGGCATTATTCATATGTCCAGGGATGGATGGCTTAATCTGGCTATGCACCTTGGAGTTTCTATTTTATTTGGAATTATATTTTTTTCTTTATCATCAAAGATTACTAGTAGAGGTAGAAAGATAGTTAAATTGATTGAAAATGAACTAGAAAAGTTTTCTGCCTATGATATTACAATATCTTCCGTAGGGCTTATTATTGGCTTATTAATTGCATTTTTATTGGCTCAGCCACTAGGAAAATTAGGAACAGTAGGGTTGATTATATCAATAATACTTTATAGTATTTTTGGATATTTGGGGCTTACTATTCCCCATAGAAAAAAAGAAGATATAACTACATCCTTAGGGAATATAAAAAGAAATCCTAAAGAAAGGTCAAAATCACAAAACAAGTCTTGTCCTAAAATATTAGATACTTCGGTTATAATTGACGGAAGAATAGCAGATATTTGTAAGACAGGATTTATTGAAGGACCCCTCATTATTCCAGAATTTGTGTTGGAAGAGTTGCAACACATTGCAGATTCTTCAGACTCTTTGAAGAGGAATAGAGGTAGGAGAGGTTTAGATATTTTGAACAAGATACAAAAAGAGTTGGAAATTGAAGTAATAATAAATGACAAGAAATTTGAAGATGTTCAGGAAGTTGATTCAAAACTTTTAAAGCTTACTCAAGCTCTTAAAGGAAAGATAATAACCAATGACTATAACCTAAATAAGGTAGCAGAGGTTCAAGGGATAGATGTATTAAATATAAATGAATTGGCCAATGCAGTAAAGCCAGTGGTGCTTCCTGGAGAAGAAATGATTGTTCAAGTTGTGAGGGATGGGAAAGAATTAGGCCAAGGTCTAGCATACTTAGATGATGGAACTATGATTGTTGTTGAAAGTGGAAGAAAGTTTATTGGAGAAACTATAGATGTAGTAGTGACATCAGTACTTCAAACTTCTGCAGGTAGAATGATATTTGCTAAACCAAAATCCATGGTAGATAGAGCAGTTTAAGACCCTATTGGGTCTTTTTATTTTGATTATTGAGAAGAATATTTATTGTTTTAATATACTGTGTTATAATACCTTAAGAGGTGAAGAAAATGTACAAAAACTATTTTGTATCTGTCATTGTAGCAGCGGCAGGAATGAGCAATAGAATGGGCAGTAAAATAAACAAACAATTTATTGCATTGGATGGAAAACCTATTCTTGCTCATACAATCGAAAAATTTGAAAAATGCAGATATGTTGATGAAATAATCATAGTTTCTAAGGAAGAAGAAATTGAATATTGTAGAAAAGAAATTGTAAAGAAATATAAATTTAATAAAGTTACAAATGTCGTAAGGGGAGGAAATGAGAGACAGGACTCTGTATACAACGGGATATTAGCCTTAGATGAAAGGGCAGATATTGTTTTGACCCACGACGGGGCTCGTCCTTTTGTAAAGATTGAAAACATTGAAGATGGGATTAAGGGTGTAGTTGAATACGGTGCTTGTGTCATAGGAGTTCCAGTGACAGATACAATCAAGGTAGTAGGTGAAGACAAAAACATAGATTCTACACCAAAAAGAAATCTTCTATGGGCTGCCCAAACCCCCCAGTGTTTTTTTAAAGAAGTTTTAATCAAAGGATATGAGATGGCTATAGAAGATGGTTTTCTTGGTACCGATGATAGCTCTATGGTGGAGAGAATAGGGTATAATGTGAAAATGATTATGGGGTCATATGAAAATATTAAAATAACAACTCCGGAGGATATTATATTAGCAGAGTCTTTGATTAAAGATAAGGATACTATTTTTAATAGGAGAGAGTTTCTATTTCAAAGCAGATAAACTAAATATGTAAGATAGGTGATTATATGAGGATTGGATTTGGCTATGATGTACATCAACTAGTGGAAAAAAGAAAACTTATTATAGGTGGTATAGAAATACCTTTTGAAAAAGGATTGCTTGGTCACTCCGATGCAGATGTACTTGTACATGCAATAATGGATAGTATATTAGGGGCTTTAGCATTGGGAGATATAGGCAAGCATTTTCCAGATACAGATAATAAGTATAAAGACATTTCAAGTATTTTTCTCTTGTCAGAAGTATATAAATTGATGGAAGAGGGAAGTTATAGTATTGGCAATATAGATGCTACAGTTGTGGCTCAAATGCCAAAATTAGCACCCTATATAGAAGATATGAGAAAGAAAGTGGCAGAGATACTTCATACTTCAATAGATAATGTGAATATTAAGGCTACTACTACGGAGTGGTTAGGATTTGTAGGAAGAGAAGAAGGTATAGCTTCTTATAGTGTTTGTTTACTACAAAGAAAAAATATTTGACAAGGTAAAATAGTATTAGTATAATGTGGATATATTAATTGTGACTAAGAAGGGAAATAGTAAATATTTATAGGTCCTAGAGAGGAAGTCAAATGGTGGAAGACTTCTGTCCTTCCTAATATTGAACCTATCCTAGAGTTTCTAAGTGATGAAGCTTAGACGGTGGTGCGTTATAACTATGGAGTGAACCTTTTTTAGGTTTATTAGAGTGGTACCGCGGAATTCAACCTTTCGTCTCTTATTTTGAGATGGAAGGTTTTTTTATGACCTAACCCAGTTTGCAAGGCAAACTGTTGGTAGGTCAAACCCAACTAGAGTTTAATTCATTAAATATAAAGAAGGAGAGTGTTTCTATGAAAATGTCAAAACTTTATATACCTACCTTAAGGGAGATGCCTGCAGAGGCGGAAATAGCCAGTCACAAGCTACTTCTAAGGTCAGGTATGATGAGGAAATTAGTTAGCGGAGTTTACTCTTATCTTCCAATGGGATATAGAGTCATTAGGAAAGTAGAGCAAATAGTTAGAGAGGAAATGGATGATGCTGGAGCACAAGAATTGTTAATGTCTGCAATCCAACCTAAGGAAATATGGGAAGCTACTGGAAGGTGGAGCAATTTTGGGCCAGAAATGTTTAGATTAAAGGATAGAAATGATAGAGAGTTCTGTCTTGGACCTACCCATGAAGAGTATTTTACTAATCTAATAAAAGATGAGATTAAGTCCTATAAGCAACTACCATTAAATCTCTATCAAATTCAAACAAAGTACAGAGATGAAAAAAGACCAAGGTTTGGTTTAATGAGATGTAGAGAGTTTATTATGAAGGATGCTTATAGCTTTGATGTAGATGAAGAAAACATGAAAAAGGCTTATCAAGTAATGTGGGAAGCCTACGATAAAGTATTTACCAGATTGAAATTAAAGTATAGAGTAGTACAAGGTGATACTGGAGCCATGGGTGGAAAAATTTCCCATGAATTTATGGCTATGTCGGATGTAGGCGAAAGTCTTATAGCCTATTGTGATCACTGTGATTATGCTGCTACTGATGAAAAGGCAGAAGTAGTATATAATGTATTAGATAAAAATAAAGAAGAATTAAAACTAGAAAAAATATATACCCCAGAAGTGACAACTATTGATGCTTTAGTTGATTTCTTTAATATTGATCATAGTAATTTTGCAAAGGCCATAGTATTTAATGCAGCAGGAAAGCCTGTGATTGCGTTGATACCTGGGGATAGAGAGTTAAATGAAACTAAGCTTTGCAATTATTTGGGAATTGGGGAGCATGATTTGGAACTGGCTAATGAAGAGATAATTTTGGACATTACAGGAGCTAGTAAAGGATTTACTGGACCTATTGGATTTAAGAAGGAAGTAAGATTATTGGTAGATGCTAGACTTACTAAGATGAAAAACTTAGTAGTTGGGGCTAATGAAACAGATCATCACTTAAAAAATGCAAATTATGGTAGGGATTTTACAGGTGAAGTAGTAGATGATTTGCTTCTTGTTAGAGAAGGAGATGTTTGCCCTAAATGTGGTTCTTCATTAATCATGGATAGAGGAATAGAGGTAGGCAATATATTCCAATTAGGGACTAAATACTCAGATGATTTAGGAGCAACCTTCCTTGATGAAAATGGAAAGGAGAAGTCTTTTGTTATGGGATGCTATGGTATAGGCGTTTCAAGGTCCGTAGCAGCTGTAGTGGAACAATACCATGACGAAGATGGAATTATTTGGCCCTTATCTGTAGCTCCTTATCATGTGATTATAACCATTGTAAACATTAAGGATGAAGCCCAAATGACATTGGGTGAAAAACTGTATCAAAGCTTGCAATCAAAAGGTATAGAAGTTGTTTTAGATGATAGAAATGAAAGAGCAGGTGTGAAGTTTAAAGATAGAGATTTGATTGGTATCCCAATTAGAATTACTGTTGGGAAAAGAGCAGGAGAATCTATAGTTGAATATTCCATAAGAGACAAGGAAGATAAAATAGAGGTGGAGGTTAGTGAATTAGCCAATATGATTGAAGAGGAGTTTCGTAAAGAGGGATTAAAATAAAAAAAATGGTCAAAGGACCATTTTTTTTGTTCTAAAAGAAGGAATTTTAAAATTTATGGCGAATATAATATATGGTAAATAAATTGTAAAAAAGACATATAGATTTAATTGTATTAATGTATAAAATATATTTAATCCTATTTCATAAATACCACAAATCTTACTGGTTTAAAAGCTATAACAAGGGGAGGCGAACAAATAGTTATACTGTCTAAAGAGTTCCAAACAGTGGAAGTCCGTGAAAATTTGGAATAATATACTATGTATTTATAGATATATTATTTAATTGATGGAGGGTGGATAGACTTATGGATTTAGAGTTTGAGCTAGTTGAATTGTGTCAGGAATTTGTGGATATATTGTGTGTATTAAAAGAAAAATCTTTAATATCGGAAGAAGAATTTATAATAAATGCAAAAGAGAAGCTAAAATTTATAAAAGAAAGTAGAGTAAAAATTCAACTACAAGTATAATTTTTAAAAGAGTAAATACTATATTTAAATCTTTAAAAATAAAGATTTAAATATAGTATTTTTTCTTTATTTTTTAGGATAGTTTACACTTAGTTGTAGGTGATATATAATATAAGGTAATTAATTCAGGAGGTGTAGGTTTTGAAAGAAATTAGATTAAGATTTGCCCCAAGTCCAACAGGATATTTACATATAGGAGGGCTAAGGACAGCTTTGTACAACTATCTATTTGCAAAACACAACAACGGGAAGTTTGTTTTGAGAATAGAAGATACTGATCAAACAAGATTTGTAGAAGGAGCTATAGAAAACTTAATAGAATCCTTACATTGGTCTGGTGTAAAGTATGATGAAGGGGTATTTGTTGAAGATGGTAAGATTGTACAAAAAGGGGAATATGGGCCTTATATTCAATCAGAAAGACTAGAGATATATAAAAAATATGTGGATGAGCTCATAGAAAAAGGTCATGCATATTATTGTTTCTGCTCTAAGGAAAGGCTTGAACAAGTGCGTGAAGAGCAAAAGGTTAATGGCCTAGTTCCAAAATATGACGGCTTTTGTAGGAATATATCAATAGAAGAGGCAAAGGAAAGAATCGCTAAAGGTGAAGAGTATGTAGTTAGATTAAAGCTTCCTCAAGATTATGATGTGAAATTCCAGGATTTAGTTCGAGGAGATATTGTTATAAATACTGATGATATAGACGATCAAGTACTTTTAAAATCAGATGGATATCCGACTTATCATATGGCTGTAGTAGTAGATGACCATTTAATGGAGATAACCCACATTGTTAGAGGTGAGGAATGGCTGCCATCTACACCAAAGCATATATATTTATATGAAGTATTTGGATGGAAAAAACCAATCTATGTCCACTTGCCAACAGTACTAAACAAGGATAGAAAAAAGCTAAGCAAGCGTCAGGGTGATGTTTCTGTAGAAGACTTTAGAGATAAGGGGTATTTACCAGAAGGACTAGTAAATTATTTGGCCTTAGTGGGTTGGAGCCCAGAGGATAATCAAGAAATCCTTTCTATGGAAGAACTAATAGATAAGTTTTCCTTTGAAAGAGTTTCAAAAACTGGTGGAATATTTGATAAAGATAAATTAAATTGGGTAAATGGTCACTATATTCGTTCTTCTTCCATAGAAAGAATTACAGATATGGCTGTACCTTATTTAATTGAAGCTGGATTTATTGATGATGAGTTTGCAAAAAATAGATATGATTGGATTAAACTTTTAGTCCATACGGTTCAGGAAAGCTTAGATACTGTAGCTGAGGTTGTAGAAAAAGTAGAGTTTATTTTTAAAGAGCATGTGGAGATTGTAGAAGAAGATGCCTTAGAAATAATAAAGGGTGAGCAAGTAAGAGTTGTACTTACTGCAATTAAAGAAGAATTAAGCAATGTAGAAGAAGTAGATGAAGAATATGCTAAGGGATTTATGAAGCTAATTCAAAAGGCTACAGAAGTTAAAGGTAAGAATTTATTTATGCCAGCTAGAGTTGCTTTAACAGGTATGGCCCATGGTCCAGAATTCGTAAATATATTAGTTTTACTAGGAAAACAAAACATATTAAAGAGAATTGATTATGTAATGGAGAATTATATATAGTGAAAAGTGAATAGTTTTAAAAACTAGCATCTTTAATCCTTTAACTATTAACTATTCACTATTCACTCTTAGTTATTCACTGTAATAAAAGGAGGGATAAGATGAAACTATATAATACCCTAACTAGAAAGAAAGAAGAGTTTGTTCCTGTGGTAGAAGGGCGAGTTAGTATGTATACTTGTGGACCAACGGTTTATAACTATATACATGTTGGAAATGCCAGACCAATGGTAGTATTTGATACTTTAAGGAGATTTTTTCTATATAAGGGATATGATGTTAAATATATTGTAAATTTTACAGATATTGATGATAAAATCATTAATAGAGCTAATGAAGAAAATACTACGGCCAAAATCATAGCAGATAGATATATTGAGGCTTTTTTAGAGGATGCCAAGGGACTCAACTTATATGAAGAAAAGACAGTACACCCTAAGGCAACAGAGTTTATAAAACCTATGATTGAGTTTATTCAGGCTTTAATTGAAAAAGGTGCAGCCTACAATACAGATGGAAATGTTTATTTTAACATAGAAAGTGCAAAAAATTATGGGAAATTATCTAAAAAGAACATTGAAGACCTCATTAGTGGCGCTAGGGTAGAGGTTAGCGAAGAAAAAAACAATCCAATGGATTTTGCCCTATGGAAGAAGGCGAAAGAGGGAGAACCATTTTGGGAAAGCCCTTGGGGACCTGGACGCCCAGGATGGCATATTGAATGTTCGGTTATGGCCAGGACTTTGTTGGGAGATACCATAGATATTCATGCAGGTGGTGAAGACCTTCAATTTCCACATCATGAAAATGAAATTGCTCAATCTGAGACCTTGACAGAAAAACCTTTTGCCAACTATTGGATGCACAATGGAATGTTAAATGTGGAAAATCAAAAAATGTCAAAGTCCCTTGGGAATTTCTTTACTGTAAAGGAGATTGGTGAGGAATTTGACTTAGAAGTTTTAAGGTTCTTCCTTTTATCTGCTCACTATAGATCTCCTATAAATTTTACTAGAGAAATAATGGAACAAATGGAAAGTGGTTTAGAAAGATTATACAATGGAAAGAAAAACTTAGAATACCTTCTTAGTAAAACATTAGATAGGGAATTGAATGAAGAAGAAAACACCCTATTAAATGAAATAGAAAAATACAAAAAAGAATTCGTTGAGAGTATGGAGGATGATTTAAATACAGCAGATGCTATGGCCTCCTTGTTTGAATTAGTGAAGCTTGCCAATTCAAATTTAAATGAGAAATCTTCAAAGAAGTTGGTAGAAAAAGCTTATCATACTTTATTAGAATTATCTAAGGTTTTGGGAATACTATTTAAAGAAGAAGAGATTTTAGAAGATGAGATACTAGAACTTATTCAAAAAAGAACTGAGGCAAGAAAAAATAAGGATTACAACCTATCTGATGAAATAAGGGATTTGCTAAAGGAAAAAGGAATAATCTTGGAAGATACCCAAGAAGGAGTGAAATGGAAGCGAATATAGCCTATGGAAAATAAAAATTTATTTAGAGAAATGAATAAGGAATTAACTGCAGAGGATATAGCTATGCTATCACCTCTGCAACTTGCATATATTGGGGATGCAGTATATGAGTTATTGGTTCGAACCCATTTTCTTAGCAAGAGATTGTCCGTAAAGGAGCTACACAAAGGAACTACCAAATATGTAAAGGCAAAAGCACAAGCTAATATAGTTCATATATTGGAAGATATATTGACAGAAGAAGAGCAGATAATTGTCAAAAAAGGTAGAAATGCCAAAACCAATAGGATACTTAAAAACACAGAAATGATAGATTACAAGTATGCTACAGGATTGGAAACGCTAATAGGTTATTTATATTTAACAGAAAAGGATGATAGGCTAAGGGAGTTATTTGAAAGGGTATTAAATATGGATATTAACTAATGAAAAGGGGGATTTAAATGGTAAAGGTACAACTTTTAAGATATACTCCTGATGGTGAGAAGCTTGTTGCGGCGGCAGCTAGACTTTGTTATTCACCTGTAGGGGTTAGTCAGATAGAAGAAAATCTAACTGAGGAAAAGGCAGAATCCTTTTTATCACTTTTAATGGACTTGAATCATGAAAGTCCTATTGAGCATGTTAGTTTCACCTTTGGAGTTGAGGGGATATCCCGTACTTTGACCCATCAATTGGTTAGACATAGGATTGCAAGTTTTTCTCAGCAATCACAAAGATATGTAAAACTTGACCAATTTGAATATATAATACCGCCAGCTATTGAGAACAATGAAAAAGCTAAAGAACTATTTCAAAGAGCCATGGAAGAAGACCAAAAGTATTATGATGAAATAACTAATATACTATTTGATAAACATTATGAGGAGTATATAAAAGAGGGGCTTAGCCATAAGGCAGCTAAAGCTAAAGCTGAAAAGGAATCTATAGAAGATGCAAGATATGTTTTTCCCAATGCCTGTGAGACAAAAATAGTATTTACAATGAACGCTAGGTCCCTTTTGAATTTTTTCAGACTTAGAACTTGTAATAGAGCCCAATGGGAGATAAGAGAACTTGCAACTTTAATGTTAAAGGAAGTTAAAAAAGTGTATCCCATATTATTTAAAAATGCAGGGCCAGCATGTGTAGTAGGACCTTGTCCCGAGGGAAATATGACCTGTGGGAAGATTGTGGAAGTACGAGAAAAGTTTAAAGAAATAGGTGATTAAATGGGTGAATATGTTGTTGGAAGAAATCCAGTATTAGAAGTACTAAAAACAGATAAAGAAGTAGAAAAACTATATGTATTAAATGGGGAACTTCAAGGCTCCATAAACAAAATAATTGGAATAGCGAAGGAAAGAAACATTGTAATTCAGCAGGTAGACAAGAATAAACTAGATTCACTATCAGATGGGAATGTGCACCAAGGTGTGGTGGCACTTGTTACATCTTATAACTATGCAGACTTAGAAGATATACTAGATAAAGCAAAGTCGAGAAATGAATCTCCTTTTATTGTGATATTAGATGGAATAGAAGACCCCCATAATTTAGGTGCTATAATTAGAACTGCTGAATGTGCAGGAGTACATGGTGTAGTTATTCCAAAGAGAAGGTCAGCCACAGTCAATCAAACAGTCTATAAAAGTTCTGCTGGTGCTGTAGAACATATGTTGATAGCAAAGGTAAGTAATATTACGAATATAATCAATGAGTTGAAGGATAAGGGATTGTGGATTTATGGTGCAGATATGGAGGGGTCTGATTATCATTTTAATACATCTTTAAAAGGACCTATTGGATTGGTAATAGGAAATGAGGGGAAAGGCCTATCTAGACTGGTAAAGGAAAAATGTGATGTATTAGTTAAGATTCCTATGTTAGGTAAAATATCTTCTCTTAATGCTTCCAATGCAGCAGCAATTTTGATATATGAGGTAGTTAGGCAAAACCATGGCTAAGAAAAAGGTTAAAGAGTATCTTTTCGTTGATGGATACAATATTATCAACACTTGGGATAGATTTGAAAACCTTAAAAAATCACATTTAGAGGAAGCCAGAAATAAGCTTATAGAAATTATGGTAGAGTACAAACACTATTCTGGGATTGAGATAATAATAGTTTTTGATGCCCATCTAGTAAAGGGAAGTAGCGGAACAATAGAAGAACACAAAGGGCTAAAAGTTGTATATACAAAGGAAAATGAAACTGCTGACCAATATATAGAAAGAATCCTAGATGAGATAGGTAGAATCAAAAAGGTTAGGGTGGCAACATCAGATTGGATGGAGCAACAAATCATACTTGGCAGAGGTGGCACTAGGATTTCAGCTAGGGAACTTGAAATGGAAATATTTAATGAAAACAAGCTTATTAAACGGAGAAGGGATACAGCAAATAAAAAGAATGATTTATTAATTGGAAGATTAGATGAGGATATAATAAAAAAGCTTAATAGCTTAGTAAGTAAAGATGAATAGTATTGACTAACTTAAGTCTATTAAATATAATTATATTAATTAATTTCTACATCAACACTGGGGGGATGTTCAGTGCAGCTGAGTTTACAAAAACAAGTTGACCTAAATACATATAGGAATATGAAAGATGAAGAAATTGTTCAGGCAGCTAAAAAAGATAATGATTTTGCATTAGAATACTTAATCTACAAATACAAGAACTTTGTTAAGGGCAAAGCCAGGTCCTATTATTTAATAGGGGCAGATAAAGAAGATATTATCCAAGAAGGAATGATTGGTTTATATAAAGCTATTCGTGACTACGACAAAGACAAGCTTACTTCCTTTAGGGCATTTGCAGAGATTTGTATTACAAGGCAGATAATCACAGCTATTAAGACTGCTACTAGACAAAAACATATTCCTCTAAACTCCTATGTCTCACTTAATAAACCTATCTACGATGCAGAATCCGATAGGACTTTATTAGATGTTATTTCAGGAGTTAAGGTATCGGATCCAGAAGAGCTAATGATTGACAGGGAAGATTTGAACTTGATAGAGGATAAGATAGAAAAGATTCTATCTGGTTTAGAGAAAGAGGTCTTCATGTCCTATGTAGATGGTATGAGTTATCAAGAAATTGCAGTGGAATTGGACAGGCATGTAAAGAGCATAGACAATGCTTTGCAGAGAGTCAAGAAAAAACTAGAAAAGGTTATAGAATGTAAAGAATAAACTTAAGCTTGACAATTTAGAATTGAAATAGTAAAATATCTAGCAGTGAGTAAATGCCCACGTAGCTCAGGAGGTAGAGCACTTGCATGGTAAGCAAGAGGTCACCGGTTCGAGTCCGGTCGTGGGCTCCATAACATTTAAAAAACAAGAGACACCAGGGTGAGTTTCCTTATAAAAGATTGTAAAGAAAGCTCAAGACTGTAAGTTGTTATATAATTATTATGAACATTAAGGAGGAATAAAAACAATGGCAAAAGCAAAATTTGAAAGAACCAAACCCCACGTAAACATAGGGACCATAGGACACGTAGACCATGGTAAAACAACATTAACAGCAGCGATAACAATGGTATTAAGCAAAAGATACGGTTCAGGTGAGTTTATAGACTATGCACATATAGATAAAGCACCTGAAGAAAGAGAAAGAGGTATAACAATCTCCACATCACACGTAGAGTACGAAACACCAAACCGTCACTATGCTCATGTAGACTGCCCAGGTCACGCTGACTATGTAAAGAACATGATAACAGGAGCAGCGCAAATGGACGGAGCAATCCTAGTAGTATCAGCAGCAGATGGTCCAATGCCACAAACAAGAGAGCATATCCTACTATCAAGACAAGTAGGCGTACCAAAGATAGTAGTATTCCTAAACAAAGAAGACATGGTAGATGATGAAGAACTAATCGAATTAGTAGAAATGGAAGTAAGAGAATTACTATCCGAATACGAGTTTGACGGAGACAACACACCAATAGTAGTAGGTTCAGCACTAAGAGCAATAGAAGAACCAGACGGACCATGGGGAGACAAAATAGTAAAACTAATGGAAGAAGTAGACGCCTACATTCCACAACCAGAAAGAGACACAGATAAACCATTCCTAATGCCAGTAGAAGATGTATTCTCCATAACAGGAAGAGGAACAGTAGCAACAGGAAGAGTAGAAAGAGGAATAGTAAAAACAGGAGATAATGTTGAGATCGTAGGTCTAACAGAAGAAGCAAGAACAGTAGTAGTAACAGGAGTAGAAATGTTTAGAAAACTACTAGACGAAGCTCAAGCAGGAGACAACATAGGAGCATTACTAAGAGGCGTGCAAAGAACAGAAATCGAAAGAGGCCAAGTATTAGCAAAGCCAAAGAGCATAAAACCACATACAAAATTTGAGTCAGAAGTATATGTACTATCAAAAGAAGAAGGTGGAAGACATACACCATTCTTTAATGGATATAGACCACAATTCTATTTTAGAACAACAGATGTAACAGGAGATATCAAATTAGAAGAAGGCGTAGAAATGGTAATGCCAGGAGACAATGCAAAGTTTATCATAGAACTAATCACTCCAATAGCAATGGAAGAAGGACTAAGATTTGCTATTCGTGAAGGTGGTAGAACAGTAGGAGCTGGAGTTGTAACTAAGGTTATTGGTTAATCA
>Ga0265293_10004562_pt1 | contig 24302 bp, 44 predicted proteins | sample Munlanlewell138R_FD_192505 | JGI IMG/M metagenome (GOLD analysis project Ga0265293, IMG submission 192505) | Leachate microbial communities from a municipal landfill in Southern Ontario, Canada - Leachate well 138R | ecosystem: Engineered > Solid waste > Landfill > Unclassified | place: Canada...
CTCGGTTGTTTTCTGTATTTTCTTGTCTATCGATAAATATGTTGCCTGTATCTGCTTTTCAAGATTTACAAGACGGTCATATTTAATCATTTCATTGTAATAATCTGCCGTGTTTACTGCTGATAAATATTTCAAATATTGTTGTTTAATTTGAGCGTTTATATCTTTGTTAATCTGCTTATACAAATTTTCAATTTCCTTAACTGACGCACTTATTTCCTGTTCTGTGAATTCATACGCCTGAAGATAAAATTTAGCAAGGTTCATTATTCGTCTTTGTCTTCCTCGTCCTCATCATTATTATTTAGTCCAAAATTAATGTTTTTATAAGCCAGATCCATTTCCCCCTCTTTGCGCTTCTTCTCAGTTTCCCAGTCTATCCCGGAAATTTCACATTTGGTCTGATCTGATATCCAGGTTACATTTTGCAGTGCGGTGAGTTTATCCTCAATATCGTTCGGTAATGTGCGGTTAAAAACAACCTTAACACCATCATCTACCTTAACACCATAGGCAGACATCGGTTTGTTTAATAGTCTGATACGTTTATACACCGATTCCTTGTAAATCTTTTCGACCTTTTGTGAGAACATATCCATATCAAACAATCGAGTTTTTAATGCTTTGGCACTTACTTCTCCTGTAAGTCCTGTATCAGGAGAATACCAGTCTATTACATGGCTGTGTTTATGGATTTCATTTATAAGTAATTTTGAAACGTACTCCCTGAACTCCGGCGACAATTCTTTTGTTATATACTCAGCCCGGTCTTCAGTTTTCATATTCTCAAGAACTTTCCATTCGTTCATGTTTTTCAAATCTTGTTCCTGAACAATTTTACCAAGCACAAGCAATGCATCAACAATCCTGTCTATTTCGTTTGAATTGCCGCAAAGGATAAAATCAAGCGCGTCTATATACGGGATTATCTTATCAAATACACTCTTATTACTGATTAGCTTTGTTCGGTAGCAACAAACAGGGCATTCTTCAAAAAATAACCGTTTGGCAGGTTGTCTTTCTTCTATGTGCTTATTTTTCATTTTGTAATATTGCCATTCGTCTGCGTATATCACATCAAAAAAATAATCATAGTTTTTATCATAATTTGCAGCATCATAAAATCTTATTGCGCAAAAGATACTCGGTTCAATTTTAATGTCCCATATTATTATCCAGTTCTTAGGGTCAAATGTTGCGAATTTTGTCTGGGCTCTTGTCTTCCCGTCCCCTATCGTATACACAAGTTCAATTGCTTTATTGTAGGTTATCGCATTAGTCCCGGTGATCATATCTTTTACATCGGCTTTGTTATCCTTTAAAACTTTATTAAGCTCTTTAATATAATCATTTTCTTTTTCCATCGTATAATGAACATTCTGAAACATATATCCGGAAAGCGTATCAACAAGAGTTCCGTAATAACCGGAAGGAATTAAATTATTTGGAAATTTATGTCTTTTCTTCCTGTCTGCTGTTCTTTTAGATATTTCTGTATTGTCTGCATCGTAGTAATCATCATAACGCAAAAATCTTTTATATTCTTTGCTCGCCAAATAAGCGTCATAATATTCTAAAATATCAGCCGTTGATAATTTTTCTTGTTTAGACCAAATCAGATATTCCATCTTCCCACCTCTTTATACTTGCAATATTTGAATGAGCTATATGACTGTATCTTGCGTACCTGTCGGAATCCATAGAGTCGTCACGCTCTTTGACAGGTTCTTCTTTACTAAGCTTATCAGCCCATCTATACCAGCCAACCTCTTGTATAAAATTTTCATTCGTTTCTCTAACAACTTTGAATGCGTTCTCCTTTTTGTATTGTTCAGCACAGAACGTAATCCCTTCAAAAACCGCATTGTCCGCATCTTCAGCAACAATCCCGGCTTGCCTGTATTCATTCTTTAAATCAGGTCTGTCAGGCGGGCAATAAATTGGAAATTTGCCGTATTTACCATACAATCTTAAAGCTTCAGCCTTCCACCATTCAATACCTTTCTGACTCTCCGCAATCTCTAAAATGCGATAGCAGGTACCCATCATATCAAAAGCGTAAAGCCCGATTACGCCTTTATGAGTCCATCCCCAGTCCTGGCCGGCAAAGAAATTCTTTAGTAATAAATTGCCCTGGTCATCTATCGGTAAATCGTCCCAACTAATAACGTGTTTCTCATAATTAAAGTCGACATAAATAATGCCTTCTGCAGCAACCCAAAGTCCTTCAATATCTCTATCATACCACATTCCCGCAGGCGTTGACTGCTTAACAGCCTCAATGTATTCCGAAACGAGCTTGTCATTATCGTCCAGAGTAAAGTGAAACGATTTTATCGCTATTCTTCCATCTGAAAGCCTGGATCCGGATTTATCGATAAAATTAATTTTAACAAAATGTGTCGGCAGATCCGGGTTAGTGTCCCAAAATATCCTCGCATCTTTTCCAGAACATCTCTTAAATGCTTGGTCAATGCTGTTCTTATGATGATCTGTGACCTCATTACCCAGCCAGCCATGAGCAGTAAAGCCCTTCATTCTTTTGTAAGAATCTGACTTATCCGCTCCAAAACAACAAACCGTATTGCCGAATAGTTTAAATTCGTTCTTCTGGTTTAATGCAGTCGGGATTTCAAAGAGCCTTTCAATCTCATCAAGAACATTGCGTTTTATTGACGCAATCGACGTTCCTGTAATTATGAACTTCTTGCCTTGATTTCTAAATTTATGAACATGAAGCAAAAAAAGTATCACATTTAAGATAGTCTTTCCGCTTCTTATCGCACCTTCTAAAATTAAATGCCTTGGCTTAAACTTTAAATCATACTCAAGTATTTCAGCCTGCTTTATAGTTAAAGAAGCAAGCAGACCGTCTGATATATATTCATTTTGTGTAAATGTTTCATTCAATTGATATTCTGTTCTTCGGTGAATTTAATTCTGATAGTAAGCCAGCCGTTGAACTTTTCAGCAATTTTATCTTTGATAAGTTTTATTATTCTTTCCATTGCTTATAATTATTCAGTTTTTCTTAAATTCATTTATCTTTGTTATGTCGGAGGCATTCGGAAGCTTGATTTTAGTCTGTTCATCTTTATATTGGCAGACTTTCATTTGTGCAGCGGCCATTATGTTCAAACATGTAATTTTAGCCTGTTCCGATCCGCCGAACGGACCCTGTACAACCACATCTTCTTTATTATCACCTGAATCAATTACATCAATTATTATCCTGATTTTCACCTTGTTTTCTCTTTTTGCTTTATTATTTTTCTTTAATAGATTATTTGCGCTTTGATGCTTGAATGGATTCATTATTATCCCTCATTTAAATTCTTTAAAAATGCAGAGAATAAATCTTCTCCATCTTTGCCGGTTAATTCGTGTTTTTGTCCTTCGGTCGCTTCCCTGATTTCGCGCATGAGAGCAACTGAAGAGCTATCGCTGCGGGCCAGGACTTTTTTGATTACCATAGCGATCATATCTGAACCAGCGATCTTTTTACTTTCATCCCCTTCTTTAATCTCAAACTTTTTAGCCAAAAAATCAGCATATATTTGAGACATCAATTTCTTTTTGCGCCGGGATTGCCCTGATTTTATTCCGCCCTTACGTCCTTTCTCTCTCGCTTCTTCCGTGCTTTGTATTTGTTTTAAATTATCTTCATTTGCCATTGAATATTTTTATTTTAAAATGGAGTACAAACAAATTCATCCATGAGTACTTCATTTCCATATAATTTTATTGATTCTGCAGCTTCCCTTAAATCTTTTTTGACATAAAATGGCTTTTTATTTAGCCTTAACAGATCAACTGATCTTTGAAGAAAATCAACCCAGTTTATTTGTTTATCAAGACCTAAGTAATTGTTAAGCTTCCCAACTTTAAAAATATCCGTATATTCAATAGCCATTTCCATCATTTTTAATGATTGATCAGGAATTATGACGGGTTCGAAGGACGCCCAGGTTGCAACATTACTTAATTTTAATTGTTTTAAAGTTTCTATTCTTTCCACAGGTAATGCCGCTTCGGGTTCCCATTCTGTAGAATCTTTATCGTTACTAAAGGTTAATGTCATGCCAACTTTAATATGATCACCAAACTTTTTAATTATATCAATATCATTCAAAACAGTCTTGCTTTTCGTTAAAATAGAAATCGGAATTTTATATTTAAGGGCTAATTTCAAAGCCTCTCTTGTTATTCTTAGCTCTTGCTCTTTCTTATTATAAGGATCAGACATAAAACAAAATAATACTGTTTTATCTGTATTGTAATATTTTTTGCAGTCCTTTTCAAAGTCTGCTAAAATATTACGTCTTGGTTCCGGATTTAAATAATTACTTCTTTCAACTCTTCTAATACTAGGTGCATAACAATATTTACATCCATGATTGCACCCGTTGTAAAGATTTACCGCAAGCGGGGAATATTCTCTGGCCTTTCCCGAAGGCTGATAAATTATACTCATGATTTTTTCCTATTCAGGATTTATTTTAAAATAACCATAATATTTATTATTATGGCATATATAGTAAACTTTGTCTATTCTCTTTTTAGATAAATATTGGCAAAATTTTTGAAATCCATTTTTATTAAATAATGAAGGTACTTTATTTATCATAATATTTGTATACCCAAGAACATTAAGCATCTTTTTATTTAATCTACCAAACATGGTTTGAATAAATGTAAAAAAAATAACCTTATTTTTAAGATTTTTGCTCAATATTATCTCTAATTGATTAAAAGGAACACCATAAGCATCAAGATCAATTATATCAAATTGCTGTAAATCCAGAGAAGGGAGTACCTTTATATTATCGCCTTTTATTGTAGCCGATTCTTTTTTATCAATCGAAACAACCTGAACCTTATAACCATCTTTTTCTATTTTTTTCCATATATTACCAGTCCCTGAAAAACAATCCAAAACTATATAATTACAGTTTTTATCAAGCAACGATTTTCTTAACGCGACTTTATCTAAAAAATATGAATTATTAGTTTGCCGATTGCTCAATTTCGATTCCTTTAATCTCTTGTAATTGATTTAATATTTTTTGCATTTCTATTAAATTTGAATTTGTATAAGATATTAAAACATGATATTTTTCATAAGGTTTTAATTCTTTTTCTTTTACATCAAGTTGTAAAAAATTTTCTTGTTCTAGTATATCGTCAAATGTAAACTCATCCATTATATTATTTAAATCAAGATTATCAATAAAAGACAAAAACCCTTCTTTGGAAATATCAGCATATTTGCTATTATAGATCAACACCGCCTTTTTAGCTTCAGCCTTGTCTTTACATTTAATAAAATTTGCAGGAAGCTTAAGAGGGATGTGCTCTCCTTCATCTTGAAGGAGTTTCATTATCGGGATTCTCATGTGCCCGTCAAGACACCAAATATTTTCTTTGTCCTGCCAGACATAAAAGGGTGACTCAAAACCATTTTTCTTTAATGATGTTTTTAATTTGTTGAGTTGAGATTTTGACATTTTTTTAAGATCGGCAGGCTGGAATAGCTTTAATTTCTCCCACTCAACTAATTCCGTCTTGATGATTTTATCTTCCATACTTAATAATAATATTATGTCTCCTTAAAAGTCAAGATTATTTTGACGCTTTTTAATTAAACCAATCAGGCCGTATGCGTTTAATCATCTGTAGGCCTTATTCAAAATCTTCAAATATATCAGTCATCATAGGAAGACCACTTCTTTTAATGGATTCATTTAATCCATATACTTGTATATTTTTAACTTCTGTCATTTATACCTCACTCTTTAATTTTTCGTTTTTAATCAATGTATTGTAGAATATCCAAACTTTTGTTCAGATAATAGTTGTTAGGTACAATTGGCAATTTCTTCCAACGCCTTTTTAGCAATTTCCTGATAAAATTCAGGTCTTTCAGATATTCTAATTGCATACATTCCATCAAGCATTTCATCTTCCTTTAGCTGTTTTTCCATGTGTCCGATAGGGTCAACAATCGCCTCGAGAGCAGAAATTGCCAACTGATACCGAACAGCTCCTAAACAAGATGGCTGGCTTTCTTTTTCTAAAGAAGTTTTTTCTGTGTTCATATTCTCTGTCATTTTTACCTCGTTTTTTATATATTTTTTTATCGTATCACGAACTTTTGTTCAGATAATTATTGTTGTACGAAAGACGGCTCAACTTAATTTTCAAACCCTAAAAAATGTCGCCATCCCTCTGTTCCAAAATAATCTTCTGTATCAAGATCATCCAATTTTTCAATCAACTGTTTCAACAATTCCTTTGCCTGTTCTTCTGTCATTTTTTCAATCTTAATTTTCATATTAACCTCCTTTAAATTTATTGTGTGAGTCGCCGTCCATCGTACAACAAAGCGTGAAACGAAAAACGACTTAATTTTAATTTATAATACCTTTACCATCCAGCGTTCTTCGTTTACGCTTGAATAGTTGTACGCTGTAAGTTTGGGCATTCGATAAATGATTGCTTCATGTAACCACCACACAAATCTGTTCCTATCTGTGTAAATGTGCAGTTTTGTTTTGATTCCCAATCACACGACATATTCGTTTTTTTGTGTTACTTTTTTGTTGACACATTTGCCTTCACAATTAAAATAGCAATCATTTATTCCAGATTTAAATTCTATTCCGTACATAACAACTCCTTAATGTTTAATATAACGTTCTGCTAAACGGCTAATAGTTTTGCCTGTATTTCTCTAAACAAATAATTTGCAGTACCAATACATTTTGCATCGGTTGCAACTATCCCACGTTCTATAAGTGGCAAAATTTCGGACTTTAGCTTTTGTAGGCTGTTCAGCGCATCTTCACCAACTTGTATCCTATTTGCAGCCCATTGTGGTTCATGCTTAACCATGTAGTGTATGCTTCGATCATTACCATCAATATCCTTGTAAATTCTTGCTGTGTTCATTTTCATCCTCCAAAATATTTCATCTAACGTTCTGCGAATATATGCAGGACTAATCATCAAGACCATCAGCAAATTCGATAACTCCTAAGTCTTGTATATATTCGCTGTTAGGCGAAGGAGTAGGAAGTGGTAGTTTAACCCAGCCTGTCTGAATGCAGAACTCCCAAACATTACCATCATCGCATAAGGCGTACAGCATCATGCCTCCATCATTTCCTGCCGATGTTATTTGTATAATTTTACCCATTTGATCCTCCTGCTCTTTCGCCTAACGTGGTATTCCCGGCAATTATCGAGTAAGATATTTTGCAGGGCAGCGCATTTCTGCCCTGCAAAATGCTAATCAAATATTCTTCAAAATCAAAACCTACCCGATGACATACTCCAAATTATTATAATTATTTATTTTTCAAAATTTTACGCTTCGCTCTCAGGCTCCACGTAACCTGTAAAACTATTAACAAGGTTTCGCTCTTAGGCTCCACCATTGTTTGCTTTATCATCTGTATGCCTATTCAAAATAGTTTTCCTTGATTGATTTCCGTCTCATATCTTTCAACACTCGCCTTCCAATAATCATAATCTTTTTCGATTGCTAAAAAATCAAATCCTTCGAGATGACAGGCTATGGCAAGACTCCCACTGCCAGAATGAGTATCTATTATTTTATCGCCGGGTTTGGCGTAGTTTTGCAATAGCCAGCGGTAAAGGGCAATCGGTTTTTCGTGTGGATGTATGCCTGATCGTGGCTCGCTGACAGCGCATCCATTCCAGGAAAATTTAAATTTATTTGCTGGCCACCTCGTTATTGATGTCCAAGCTAATTCTCCTGCACTTCTGAGATGTTTTGCTGGATCAATACATTTATCCCACCAGATTATATTGGAAGTAGGTTTTAAATAATTCCAATAATAGTTTGCTCCCCAAATTATTTGATTTTGGCTTATTCTTAAAAGTTCGTCAAAATATTTTTTATTCATCAATTGATTATAATAGGTAGTTTTGTGGTTGTAAAATTTACTTGAAGTATCTTTATTCCAATTTTTTCCTATCCCATACGGCGGATCGACAATCGCCAACTCAAATTCATTATCCCCTATATGCTTCATCAATTCCATACAGTCGCCGTGTAGGATTCTATTCATGGGCCTGCCTGTTTTAAGCCATTCAGTTGTTGTCATCTGTATGCCTTATATTTTAATATCATTATTTATAATCTTCCCATAGAACAGTTTTAAAAATTGCTTTATGGTTTACCCAGCGACAAAAATTTTTTTGTTCTTGTGTAGGTTCGGAATTATTAAAATCTCTAAAAGCTTGAGCAAATGGATCTACACCGAGATCCTTTAAAAAAATAGCTCTTTCCATCGCGTCATCAAAATCTTTAACCAGCATATAAACAAATATTTCCGGTTTCCGATATTTCCGGATTAATTGAACTGCCTTTTCTATATCCTTCATTTGTTCTAGGCTATCACAGGCCATTCTCATGAATCGGATCCATTTTACTTTTGTTAGAAGTCGTGCCATACTGTCATCAATTAACCTTGCATCAAGACCCTGGTTAAAATCGATCTTTATTCCTAATTTAATTATTTTTTCAATCTGCCGGATCCCGTGTTCACAGGCTAACACATTATTGTCCATGAGAATTGCAGATTTTTTATCAGAAATAAAATCTTCAATATCGTTTTCGTCTCTGATCCAACCTTCTTTTTTTGGAACAATACACCATGAACATTTTCTTATGCATCCTCTCGTTAAAAATCCATAAGCATGTTTGCAGTTGTATAAAGAGTAATCCGGGCAAACATTGTTTATCTTATCAGGCAAACTGGAATTCACAATTTTATATCCAGTTCCCCCGTACATATATCCATCACAATTATAAGCATATTCAGGGTCTATAGTCCATGAGAATATTTTACTTTTATATATCAAATCATAATGATTAAACATTGTGGCGAATTCTACATCATGCCCTTTAGCTTTATGATATGCTGATATTTTCATAAGTGCTAAGTTTGGGAAATTATGGGAATCAACATCAATTAAACCTATTTTCATTTTCTTAGTATCCCTCTACCCACATATTCAGCCATTTTGTTTTTTATTGATTCCTTCCCTTTTTTAAAACCTATCTGAAAACCGATAACAACACCGAGTATAAAAATTATGAATAAACCGATATTAAAACAAATAGCATTCATTTCTTGTACCTCTCCGGATGCAGTTCTATCCAGACTCGTTCAGCTTGTTTTAAAATTGATATGTTTATAGATAAATTAACTCGTTCTATAGCATTAGATGATTTTAACAGTTCATCTTCCAACTTCCCGATTATTTGTGTGTCTATTATCATGTATTTTTCCTAACGATAAAATAAACTGTTCTTTTCCTGAAGCTCCCCATTCTTTCTTCCCGATTCCTATATGCAAATCGGTACATTCAACAAAAACTTGAGGTCGGTTTTTTGCATAACCATTTGAAAAACAAATAATTACGGCATCGGCAGCTATTGAAAATCTCCTTGCCCAATATGCCGTTATATCTCTATATTCTTCTTTTTTTTCTCCGGAAACAATCATATCAAACCACTTTTTTTTAAGATTAAGATGTAATATTGGTTTCATCTTATCACCGCTCGCCCTCATCTAACTGTTTTTTCCCGTCCATATATTTTCTAACATAAGCGTCAAATTTCGCTCCTGCAGATAAACTATATTGATTTGTTTCTTGCATCAGGTTTGTAGCTGTCTGGAATTTCAGCATAACAGAAGAAAACATCTCCTGAAATGCCGTGTCTCGTTCTTCGAGAAATTCGTAGCGTTTTTTGTTCTTGCCGATGACATCCTGATACTCAGAAATTTTATTATCACGCTCGCTGAGCAAAGTATTGTATCTGATTTTCTCTTGATTTAACATAGTGGCGAGTTCGTCTTTGTAGAAATTATTCAGCCGGTCGATTTCCGCGCGCTTATCATCTTTCAATTTTTTATTTTCAAGTTCGTAGTTTTTGAGATCAGCGGTAAGGCGTTCAATTTCACGGTTCAGGAATTTGATTCTTGATCTTAATTGTATGATGGGATGCTCTTTTATTTTGGATATTATTTTCATTTTATCACCTCATCAACAGAATTTTCTAAAATTTTTTAAACTGTAAAGACTTACTTGCTGGCGGCATTCTAAACCCCGCCTTTTCTCCGGCCTCCCTGAATTCTATTTCATTGTATGTCGGAATTGTTTTATTCAAATGACAACGATTTGATACATTGATTATGTTAAATGATTCATCAAGCAACGATCCATACTGCCTGCGGTTTTGCTGTGTCTGCGGATAAAGATGATGCCTGTCTGTTATTTCATCAGTACACTTTGCGCGAATTTCAGGAGGGCATAACCAGTTTTGACATTTTTTATTGCTTTTCTTTTTCATGGTATAGTCTCCAGATATACTTTTAGGCTTCCAAGCTGACCCTTCTTGACGGGCGTTTTAATTATATGTGCTTCTACGATATTCTTATCATTATCAATCACACCGGCGGCCTGCAAAGCGTCTGCTATTGGTTTTAATATATTATCATAGTCCTGGTATATTTCAGCTTCAATTCTGATTTTATACGGAGATTTAATATAGCCACGCTTAGCTTTCAAAAGTATTATATTTTTAAAATCTTTATATTCTTGGGTAAGGTATAATTCGCCGGTATGTTTATTCACACCATATTTGTTATTGATAGTGGCAAATTTAAGATTAGCTATGTTAATTATTTCTTTCATTTATTCGCCTTGCTAAATTACCTTAATCCCTTTAATTTCTCTCGTGTTATCATCAAAGCCCATATCTATTTGTTCTTCAGAAATAGGCTCAATAAAAATAACTTCTCCATCGTTACTTATTTTTTGTTGTACCAAGCCCGACATATCAACAAAAGGAGCCGGCACCGGCGCCACTTTTATTTCTGTTTCAATGATATCCTCAAAATTTTTTGAGTATACCATTTCAATTGTAAGTATAACTTTCCGTTTTGCATGTTTTGATGTTCTTTCATCCAAAAAATTATGAAACACTTGTTCTAATGCTTCATCTATTCGCTGCAACGGTTTACCATGTAAAATATTTTTAATTGAAACATTTTTTAATTCTGACATATCTTTTGTCCTTGATTTTATTTACATATAAAAAATTCTATTTTCGTTAATATCTTCAACGGTACAGCCTAATTTTTCAGCAACACTTTCTTTCAAATTTTCATTGTCAATCTCAGAAAACTCTATTTCGTCCATATTTTCAAACGCAATTGACTTAGGGCGAAAATAAATTTTATCTTCCGTTTGTTCTATAACTACAATAGCGCCGGCTTTGAGTAACATCCAATCTATTGCCTGTCTTTCAGTACTAAAGTGTCCGTTCCTGACAAGCATTCGCGCAAGGGCCCATACTTTCCTGTGATGGCCAACATTTCTTGGCTGCTTAATCTCTGTCAGTGAAACCCGGTTATTCTGCAGTTTTGCAAAGTCCTCAGCGTCATTCACGGAGTAAGGAAAAATCGCTTTTCGTCCAACATCTTCCGGCTTAACTTCGCGTTTGATCGTTGTTATTTTTATTCCGGATTTAGCCATTATATCTCCTCAAACATTGTAAATTCAGGGATAAATTGCATATCAACATAAAAATTAGCTTTCCCATCTCGATTCTTATCTACGATAAACCGATATAAATTATCAATACTGCGTAAATATTCATCCTCTAATTTTTCTTTTTGTTTATCTGTATATTTATGTAATAACCATACCATATCGGCAGCTTGTTCAATTGTACTTGATTCTTTTAAATCTGACGCCTGGGGATATCTTTCTTCTGAAGTTGAAAAACTTCGGTTAAATTGAGATAAGCATACAATAGGTATTTCTAATTCTTCGGCTAAAGTTTTAAGATCATTTACTATTTTTCCTATAACTTGAGCTAATGAAGCACTTGGTATATAGCACTGTATTAATTGTAAATAATCTACTACGATTAAAGATAATTTTTGTCTGTGATAAAATCGTCTTGCTTCAGTTATGATATCATTGATATTATTTTTTTTAGTTGCTAAGGCGATTGGTAATTCATCAACAATAGCCATTCCTTTTTTAATTCTATCAATTTCTTCTGTATCTAATTTTTTCATTTTAATTCGTAAGTTATCTACCCGTGCCTCTTGAGAAACAAATCTACGTCTCATTTGTTGTTTTGTCATTTCCAATGAAAACCATAATACATAATCATCATATTTTTTAGCAACATTCATTGCTATATTTCCAATTATTGCTGACTTTCCATGTGACGTAAGGGCAGCAAGGATTATTAATTCACCTGCTCCAATCCCCCATAAAGATTTATCAAGTTCTTTAAATCCTGTTTTCTTAACTGTTCTGTCACTTCCTAAATCATAAATATCCCCTGTCTTCATCTCTTGTAATGTAGTAACAGAAGTTATCTGACTTGATGATATTTCTTTCAACTTTTCGATTGAATTATTGATAAGATCAATAATATTCTCTTTTTTATTTACACCGTCCTGTATTTGTAATCCTAAATGTATAAGTTTTCGTTCCTGGCTAAGTTTTAGTAATTCTTGTACATAGCTGGTAATTTTAGTTGATGATGTTATATTGGTTAAACTCATTAACCATGGCAAGTCTTGATCCATCATTTTTTGATTTATCAGTCTTAAATCTGGTGCTAAATCTTGTATGTAAAATTCATGTAATAAAGTATAAACTTCCCGACATTTGTAATGATAAAAGTCATCCTCTGAAGTTTCTTCCATGAGTTTTTGAAGTGCTTTTTTATTTAATAAAGCACAACCAAGACAACCCTCTTCTATTTCGATATTATTATTCATATTTTCATTTTTTTTGAATTTATCATTGTGTCTTTATATTCTGTTTTAAGTTCTTGTTTTAAAATACGATTCCAGTTACTATTAACAAAATCAGGTAACATCACCCAAAATGAATTATTGTTTTGTTTTATTAAATCTTCAAGTATTTGAAGTTTATCATATATTTCATTTTCAGTATGGTTTTTAAGTAATAACTGAACTTGTTTTATATATTTTTTATTACTCCAATCAAATTTATTATTTGTTAATTCGTAGTATTTAGTATCAAAATAATTAATAAGTTTATGATGAGAGCTATTTGATTTTGTAATTTTGGATTTTTCTTTTTTAACCTTACCTATACTATCCTTACCTAACCTAACCTGGGTATCCAATTCGTCTACCAATTGGTTGTCACATGGTATACCAGAACTTATTTTTTTTATTTCATTTTTATATATTTCAAGATATTTGGATGGTGTATATCTGTCAGAACGGATATAATTATTTTCATTCCAATCAAGAATTACTAAAACTTTTTCATCAAATATTTTAACAAATTCTTTAGAGTGAAGTATTTTTAGATCATCTGGCTTACTTTCTGTCATTCTCATTATTGTAAAATGTTCACAGTATCCGTCATCATCTGCATTCATGCCTAAATGGAAATATAGATTTTGTGCTGATTGAGGCATCATTAAAAATCTACTCGAATTTGTTATTGATTTACTAAACATTCTGCGTTGTGCCATCCGTACAATTTCTCCTATAAAATAAAAAAGCTGTTTCCAGCAACCGGGGGGATTCCAAAGATATGACCGAAAGAGTTCTCGATGGAAACGGCTGCTGGAAACAGCTTTGATATTTTATTTTTCGGCCATGATCTTTCCCCAAAGATTGTCATATACTATAACCTCATTATTTATTGTCAACATTTTTTAGTTTTTCAATATGTCTGTTTATAGCAAAGAGTAATTCATGTAGAAACATTAATATAACAAGAATAATCAATACCATTAAGTGCTTAACCTCCTTTATTAAATTTACCCTCAAAAAGAATTTATATTAAAAGCACAAACTGTGCTTGTCAGCTCTCCTTTGGCACTATCGTTATTTTTTCGTATATCTCTTTTGATATTTCTTCTTCATATTTATCAGTCATTTCATCTATAATTTTATTTTTATCAAAAAGTTGTGCTGGAACACTAAGATAATATTTAATACTATTCGATATATCATTCAAATAAAGAAATTCTATATTATCTATTTTTCTTAAATCATTAAGCAATTTATTATAACTACCTTCTGCTTTATTTTCTGCCCTTTTTCTTATTATAGCTTGAAACTTACCTCTTTTATCTTGATCAGACATTATTCTTACCTCCTTCAATTATTTGATTTAACTATTTTCTCTGTATCAACAAACGTCCCTCCGCATTTGCATTTACCTGGCTCTTTCTGTGCGAAGTCGCTTGAGACAATTAACTCCCTATTACATTTGTTGCAGACATATTTTGTTGATTTATAGCTCACACTAATTTTTTACCCCGGAACTGAGCGTCTATTACTTCCGTTATTTCACAGCCCGGGAATTCTTTCAGGGCTGATAACTTAATATAAGACTTTAATTCTGATTCTTTAATGTCAATGATTGCTATCGGAGCCCGACCTTTCGCGACTACCTTTACCACTTCAAGGGGATTGGTTATTGTTATAACAAGTTTTTTCTTTTGTGATATCGTCCCGGCATCCGTTCTGGTAGTCTTTTCAACTTCTGTCTGTACAGTCGCAGGCGGAATATATACATCTTCTGCTTTCTCTCTTAATGCTTCCGCTTTATCCATATTTCCCTTTTCTTCCCATTTAGCGGCGCGCTCCTCAAGCCTCTTCCTTTCGGCTTCTTCTTCTTTTCTGCGTTTCTCATCAAGCCTGGCCTGTTCTTCTCTGCGTTTACGATCCTGTTCGGTAAGGAATTGAGATATTTTCTTTTGTACATGATTCCGCATTTCCTTCAAAGGTCCAAGCATTTCGCTTTCTTTTGCAGTAATGGCCTTGTGAGCCTGGAACGCTTTTTCCTTCGGTTCTTTCCAGTATTCTTTTACCTGCTTAATCATTCCGTCAATTGCTAAAGTCACATTGCCTGCTTCGGTAAAAGATTTCTGATCTGTAACAACAACCGATTTTACCTGATTATCGATTGTCATTATTTCCTGTTTCAATTCTTGTTCTTGCATTTAAAATTCTCCTTTAAGATATTTTTCAACCGCCTGGTCGATGTAATATTTTTTAACCAACGATATAAATATTTCTTCAGCACGTGGATTATAGACATTCCTGCTCTTAAACTTTTCGCCGTCATACCAAAGTACCAGCCAAATCTTGGTTTTATTTATGATCTTATTCTCTTTGGCTAATATTTGTTGCGCGGCAATTTGCAGAGCGTGATAATATTTGTTAATAAACGTTCGCTTAAATTCGATTACAGCCTTTTCAAAGATAGCATCAGGGGTACCAGCAAATTTAAGCTTTTCTGAAAAAAGAGGTTGCTCATATAATAACAATTCGCCTAAAATGTTTTGATTTTCTCTAAGCCATTCCTTAAGAGCGTCCAGCATTGGATCATTAAAAGTCTCGCCGGTATCAAAATACATTTTAATCAACGAATGATTCTCTGATCCATCATCTCTCCTTATTTCCAGCTCATCTTCAGGCATAAAGAAATTCTGCTCAGGCAAAAGGCCGGTTATACTTGGAACGATTATCCCATCAGCCGTATATTCGTGTTTTTCAGGATCGAATTTATTCATCGATTTCCTGCCCGCTTTTTGTTCAGATTGTCTGCGATATAATTTTGCCGTTTCTTGATCCTGTCGCTGTCCCATTCCTGTTCTTCGCAAATTGCAAAAGCCGCTTTCCTACCGTATCCGAGAGCTTTAAAACCATCCTTAATGTTCTGAGGTAAGGCATCCAGTCTTGCGTCTTTTTCTGCCTGAAATTTCTGATTTTCCTTTGGGTCTCCCAAAATATTGCCATCATCGTCTGAGTCCCCAGTCACAATTCCTAAAGCATCTTTAAGTGCGTATCTCATCGAAAATGTACGAGCAGATGCAAACTTCTGAGGCTCATTCATATATGCTTCTGTATCGATTGGAACACTAAATTCAGATTCTTCAAAATGTCCGAGAATATGAAATATTCGTACTTTTGCTGTTAATCCTTTTCCCTCTGCAATGATTGGAGTTTTGACATCAAAAGATAACCCATGTTTTCCAAGATAAGGTTTTATTATTTCAATTATGTCGTCAAGTGGAGCATATTTATAGCGGACTGTTTTTCCATCTTTGTTATATACTTTTTTCTTTTTAGGTATTACTGGACATTCAGATTGAAATTTTGACATAGCTTCTCTGAATGCTTTTTCCGCTTCTTTGTTTTGCAGTTTGTCCTGTAAATCGATAAGCCGCTCCAGCATATCGATAGACGCACCATTTTTTATCGCTGTGGCTATAAGATTTTCAGGATTTACTAATGCCCTTGATTCCGAATGTTCTTTTGGCCGTACAGTTACGGCCTCAATTCTTGGCTTACGCGGTTTTTTTGGTTTCAGTTCTATTTCTTGCTTGACATTTTCTTCCGACATACTACATTCTCCCTAACTTATTTATTTCCCTCCGGGGATGAAAGGCTGCCAGGTTACGCTGACAGCCTTTTTTCCATTTCTTCTCTTTGTAATTTTTTTGCTTTGAATTCTTTTTTGTAAGATTTTGCTTTCTGTTTTCTGGCCTTTTTCAACTCCTTAAATCTTTTCCGAATGGTTATCATTTTATCTAAATTATTTTTAACCTGTTTATCTTTTTCGTTTAAGACTTTTCGGAGTTTTTCTTTAAGAGCGGATATCTCATCATCGATATCTTGCACCGTTGTGCCCCCTTTTAAAATATCAATTTTCAAATTTTTAATTTCTCCTTCCAATTCTTCAATAATTCCATTTATGGTGTGCATATTAACTCCTGGAAAATATTATTTTTGCAAATCAACTAAATAAAATGCAGCGTCTAAAATTTTCTCGTGTATTGGTTGTAATTCTCTCCTCCTCTCATCAAAAAAGATTTTATCACACAATAAACCATCCGCCTGGGTCAACTTCAGACGAATATCTTCAAGCTGCGAATGCTTGATTTTATATACCCGATCCTTTTTCATCGAAATAATCCTGCTGAAATATTTCCGCTCTGCATCCCTTCGTTTGGGAGTTCTTTAATAACGTCTTTTTCCAATATGAAGGTCTGCTGGTTTTTGCCCTTGCGAAAACCAAAGATGCGGCGACCAGGGATTTTATAGAAACCGGAAATAACTTTATTTTCCTTTTTCATACGAGCTCCTTGAGTTTTTTTATAATAAAACTGGGGAAGAACTTGTTAATCAGAAAGTTATCGTCATTTGTTAGTAAAAGTTCAAGTTTTCTGCGGATGCACTTTGCGGGATTGCAATCGTCCATGAGGTAGTTACAGTAAGGGTTGACCTTAATATTGTGATGTCCTCGGAGTACAGGCTCAAGATCAAAGCCTTCTATATGATCTACAACAGTAAAAGAAAGCTCATTGCATTCTTTGCAGTACTCCGGAGCGGCCTTTCGGGCCATATCACAATATTCATCAAGCCTAACCTCTCTTTCACTAACTTCAAATTCATGCATACCATCCCCCTATGTCTCTTTCTGTTTTTTGTTTTTTTCTTCGTAAACATCCATCATTGCTATAAGAAGATCACCTGCTTTTGTCCCTCTTGGCAATGCATACAGGTGCTTTAGCCACCGACGTTTGTCTTTTGGATCAGGACAATAAATCGAAATAATGTTTTCATTCATTATTTTTACCTTGAAAATTTAAAATTTTAATTTCTCCATTGCTGTCATGTTATATATATATAAAAAGCATAAAAATATGTCAAGTGGTTTAAAAATTTTTTACGCTTTATTTGGTTCATCTATTTTTTTTAGTCTTTTCAAATAAACTTCATATTCGGGCCGATTCACGATATTATTTATACGCTCTTCTAAGGTCCCATCTGCTATCATTTTCCTGTTCGCCAGTGTCCCCAGTTCCTGGCGCATCCGGTCGCCCCAGTCAAGTTGCACCTTTTTGTTATAAAGAAAAAGCCGGTTGGGATCCGGCTTATTTGAGTTTCTCGCATTCGATTTTTATTTGTAAAGCAGTTTCCATGATTGCAAGATCTCGTTCTGGGTGTATGATTTTGAGTTTTACATCTATTAACTCGGTAATCTGCTCCTCTATCCGGGCAAGAGCAAATTCAAGTCTTTTAAAATTTTCTTCGTTGAATTTCATTTACAAAGAAATACTTCGCTTTATCGATCAATTCCTGATCTTCGTAATTATTCAAAAGGCTCTTGGCTTTTCGGAACAATACAAAAATTTGAAACTCGGTGAGACCTTCCAGCTTCGCCCGGAAGTCTGCCGGAAAATCTTCAAATTTCTCAAGTTTGTAATACTCTTCGAGTTCGTGCATACACATCATTCGAGTCGGGAATTGCGTAAAATCTAATATCCAGCCGTTAGTTACCGCAAGAATATCAATGATTTCTTCCTCAGTAAATATTTTGAGATCCCTGAGCGTTGCGTTGAACTGAGTCAGCAACTCTTTGACTGCCATGTTCGTCGAGTAATTATCAGAGTCAACACCGTGATCCTTGAAAAAAAGTTCTTTGAGTTGAGCATAATTTTTTTCATCCAGATAATAGTTAATCTTTTTTTTTGTCATAAATTCTCCTTCCCCGTGTAGCCGATAGGACAGCTTGATTTTAGAAAGAATCAACACGGACATGATTGATTTTTTATTGCTTCGGCAAGAAATTTCTCTGCCGATGCGATCGATTTAAAATCGATATAATCAGATGTCCGACTGTAGGGTACTCCGCTTTCCCGCAGAACGAAAATTTTATTTTCCTCTGCTGAGAGCCGAAAAAAAATTCGATCTTCCCCAACCTGAAATACTTGGCTTTCTCCTATAGGATCAAACCTAATTTTTAATTTTTTCATTTTAATCTCCTTTTTCATGTTTCTACTATTAGTATAATACTATTTCTATAATCTGTCAAGCTTTTTTTCTAAAAAATATATAGGAATAATAAAAAATTCAATATGTTAGTATTATCTAATATTTAACAAAATCAATAAAATGTTATGTTTATATACGCATAAAAAAACAGACCGCCGGGAGGGAGCGGTCTGTTTGAGGGATAGGAGGTAGTTTTGTATTTTAAGGATAAAACCTATTTTCTTAATATAGACACTGCTTTTTCAATCGTTCTGCCGCCGACATATCCACCAAGCCCGATTTTAAACAAATCCCAGATATCGGCAGACAGTGGTATTGTCAAAATGCCAAATTGATTTAAATATATAAGGATGAGAAACGATAACATTGTTACCGGCCGCCAGGATCGTTGTAACCAGTTCCCTGATGCTTCGGAGTTGATAACCGAGCTTTGATGTTGAGCCATTGTATTTTCCAGTTGTCCGAATTTCTCCAAAAATTCAGCCGCTTTTTCCGGATCAATGTTACCTGTTACAAGTGTTTTTATATCTTTTGCCAGGCCCCCGACGCTTTCAAAAGTATCTTTAATTCCGGATCCAAATATTTTTTTAATAAATCCTAACATGTTACACCAATTCAAAATGCGGCAGGTCAATGAAATTCTGATCTTTTACCTGGGTGTCCGAATCCCAGTCACCGCCCCATCTGATCTCTATTCCCATCTGAACCGCTGTGGCTTTTACAAATCCGCCGAAAAAATACATTCGCTCAGTGTCTTTCCAGTCTATCGGATACGGCACTACATCAGCGGCCATTGACGGCCTGCCGTTGTGCTTGCTTTCAGGATATTTGAGTTTGCTGTAACCTTTTCGGTATGCTTCGTTCTGTTCAAATTCACCGCGTTCCCCGCATGTCACCGTACAGTCAAAATGTTTTACGACTTCGTTAAAAAGTCTTTGCAAATCCGGATGACAGGTTGCAAGTTTTTCCTGTGATGCTTTAGAAAATTTTGGCATAATATACCTCTAAAAAAATTTCATAAATATTGTTGTCAGAACAGAAAATATGACACTAATCACAATTGCTCCGCCTATGATTTTTGCCTGCCAGAATCGCAAGTTGTCAACATTGGATTTCATTATTTTCATATCTCCGATAAGACCGTTTGTTTTGTTTATCCCGCAAAGCGTTGTGCTAATCTCAGTAACTTCGATCCTGACTGATTCAATCACTTTTCGCACTTCTTTTAATTCGTCCAGATACTGGTCGTTCATATCGACACCTTTTTTAATGTGACATAATACACGATTAAATTACAAGTAATTTTTAATTCTTTTTCAATATTTATAAGGATGTTCTTTCACATCTCATAACTTTTAATCTTCCGCAAAGTCAGATTGATTTTCATTTCATCAATATCTTTGACGATCCCCAGTATTTCCCAGACCCCATAATCCGTATCCTGGCTGACTCTTGTCAGGGGATCGCAAATAATAAAATCCATGATCTCAAGACTTCTGGTATTTTCGTTTAGCTTAATGGACCTTGATACTACATCCGGTACAGAGGTTCTATATTTTAAAACATCATCACTGTATGCCTCTGCGTCCGCTTCAGTAGTCAGGTTCGTTTCGAATGTTTCCGTATTAAAATTCTTATACTTGTCAAACGCTGTTTGCCTGTAGTCTGTATTCTCATATTGATAGTATTCGTCCTCGTCCTGGTCTTTGTGATACTTAACAATACAGGAAGTCAAAAACTCTTCAGATGCGTCCTCTAACTTAGGATCGCCGATCCACTCATCTTTATAGATTGTCATTGCAGGCTCCCGATCCTCGTCAAATATCCGGATCGTGTACTTTCCGTCGTCGTATGGAAAAAAAAGCCCGTAAATGTCATTCGCGACGTCTTTAATCACGTCTTTGAGTTTCTTATCGTCATCGACATATACACTCGTATTCCGGGCCAACGCCGCAGCCGTGTTGACCTCGTCCGTACCCCAGAAAGACGCAAGGAAGGGCTTATTGTCGTAGTTCAATACCAGGTCTTTTATGATCTCAACGCCGTTCTTAATATCGACCGTAAAATCCGCTGTCACGCTTCCGAAATTTCCATCAACAACCGCAGCGGCCAGGGTAAATGTACCAGCCGCTAAATCCGAACTATAAACGCTCTTTGCTACACCGTCAACATATACAGCATCGAGAGAATCAACAGCGTTAAACTCAGTATCGCAGATAAGAAACGTGTAATAACTAGCAGACTCCGTTTCATTCAGGCAGATACAAGGCGCGTTAAATATCTCTCCATAAGCAACCGGCTTAGGCACATCTACGTTCTTACCTTCCAGATATGGCCAGTCCGTTTGATTTAAGAGATTCTTTGCAATAGAAGCAGTCATACCTGCCCGTACGTCCTGAACATTTACTTTAACGCTTTCCCAGTCTCTCGGAGCTTTCCCGATAAGCCCTGTAAAAATCGGCGTCAGGTCTTCGTATGAGTCCCCGTTCTCGCCCATTAGTATTCGATTTGTCTGGTTAAAGAGTTCCCTCTCTCCCCAGTCGTCCAGTTCTCCGTCATTGTTTATTAACTCAATTGACCCCGATTGAAATTTAAGTATTCCGTAATAAAACTGATCCTTTTCTTTCTTGATCGAAAATATTTTTTTTATCCGTTGTCCGTAATAAATATTGTTATAGTAAGCAAAATCCAGATTTCCGAGACTAAATCCGACCGCTATTCCGGCATAGATCGTACTACCCAAAAGCGGCTCCCAGTCTTCCCGGCGGACATACAAGACAATTCCATCAAAATAGAAACTATTATCTGTCAGGCGCAAATCTGCCAGGGAATCTACAGAAGAAAAATAAATATTATCATATCTGAAGGACTGGACGTTACGTCTGATTTTATTCTGTGTTTCATCGCTGAATTCGTTGTCTTCCTGGGTAATATTCCACCTATATATACCAGGTTCGTAATTAAGCATTGATAAAAGGCTTAATGGCTTGGTATATTCCCAAAGAAAGATAAAATTTGAAATAGAGTTTGACATTTTACATACTTTTTATTACCGAAACGATCTCAGAATGTGATGAAATTATATAATTTGTCATAACCGAGATTTAAGGTATTTTTTTTATTGATAATGCAACTACATTCGCATAAGCATCTAGTGCTCCGGTAGGCGGATTAGTAGCTCTTACATATATTGTTGTTCCAGCTGTAAAATATTTAATTATCGTCTCTGCTCCATTAGATGCGTTGTCTGTAGACGAAGAAGTCTTTTTCGCTTGATTCATATTAATGTGTACTGTATCACCAATCATGTTTGATCCATCATATAAATAAAAATAAAAAGCCAATGATTCAGCTTCTGAAGTATGCCCCGCCTCTACAGAAACAGCAATTTCATAATATCCATCCTCCGGGAGGGTATAATAAGTACTACTTAAAGCATTTCTATTATCAAGCTGTACGTTTGCATTAAGATTCAAATAAGCAGATGAATTTTCAGCAACTTGTGTACTACTTCCTATAGTCCAAAGTTTAGGCCAGTTATTTGTAACTTCTGTTATACGATTTTCAAATTTTCTTTTATATAAATAATCCGTTGATGACTTAGTCATTGCTACAGGAACATATCTATAATTAGCCTGATCCCCCGTCCCGTACCAGCCCTGTTTCGTATCTGACCATGTCGGCGGAGTAGCGGTAAAATATACCAGTTTTTCTGTACCGTCTATACACACGTATACAGTACCATCGGCGACTGTTGAATCTGTAACCGGATCGGTTGTGCTAATAAACTCATCAGTTGACGCCATGAGCAGTGCCCCGCCGACTTCTATGATCGACCCGGCGGCAATTTCCGGGATAGTGTCAGTGTCCATTTCTGTTAATATGAGCTTATCATGCCCTATGAACAGCTTATTGTTCGATAGCATAAGATTGTCAAGATCATCGTTCCCAACATTGCTGTATGAATTTATTTGAGTTAGTGCCATTTTTTAATTTATCTCCTTTAAAAACATTGTTCAAACGCTATTGCAACGCCCCAGTACATACCCTCGTAATCCTCCTTCTGCCACTCCAGGCGCTCATTTGTGATATTCACATATACAGGCGGCTGTATATCAAGGTCGTTTTCCCAGGGTAGAAGAACGAACGGTTTTATATTATGCACATCATCGAAGAACGTGTTTATATCGACCTTTTCGCTTTCCTCGACTCCGTTAAAAGTGAATTCGGCAGCGTCAAAGCTTATACGCTTATCCCCGTAGATCTGACCTGAAGGCGACTTCTGACCACTTGACGTGGTTATTCTCGGCATCTTGACTACACGGGAAAAACCGGGCATTTGAAGATACGTGCCAAGAAATATCCCGGCAATCTCAATATAGCCATCAGAATTTGTTATTGCAGAGCTTATTTGGATCTCACTATCTTCTCCAACAGCAACAAATAAACTATTGCCAAAAGCTACTCCTTGAAAAGCTCCTGTATATCCATTATCAGGAGTTTGATGTTTCCACGTAGTTCCATTAAGACTTGTCTGTATTTCTCCATTAAATCCTACCACAACATATTTATCGTTGCCATAGGTAATGTCGGTAAAAACATCTGTATAATCATTATCTGGATTTTGTTTTATCCATATAATACCATCAAGACTGGTTTGAATTTCACCGCCATAGCCAACAGCAACAAATAAACTATTGCCAAAAGCTACTCCTTGAAAAGCTCCTGTATATCCATTATCTGAAGCTTGATGCTCCCATGTTTTACCGTCAAAGCTTGTCTGTATTTCACCACCATAACCAACTATAACAAATAAATCATTCCCAAAAGTAATGCCGTAAAAATTGTCAATAAATCCATTATCTGGGCTTTGATGTTCCCACGTTTTAGCGTCAGAGCTTGTTTGTATTTCACCATCATAACCGACCACAACATACTGTTTATTACCATAAGTTACATCTCTATAGTAACCAGTGTACCCATTATCTGAAGCTTGATGCTCCCATGTTTTACCGTCAAAGCTTGTCTGTATTTCACCACCATAACCAACTATAACAAATAAATCATTCCCAAAGATTACTCCTCTAAAACTGCCTGTATATCCATTATCAGGAGTTTGATGCTCCCATGTTTTACCGTCAGTGCTTGTCTTTATTTCGCCATAATTACCAATTGCAACATATAATCCATTACCATAAGCAATATCTAAAAGATAAGCTAAGCTGCCTCCAGGTGTCCATTTTGTCCAGGCTATACCAGCAGTGTCACAAAAATATAACCTGTAATGTTGATATACTCTTTCTTCAAAAGTAGTATAAAAAATCTTATTTGCATTCACTTTAAAGGTTTTAATTAAATGTTGAGTAATCTCGATTTTTTCCAAAGATGTTGCACTTGTTTGTATTT
>Ga0265293_10004564_pt1 | contig 24293 bp, 16 predicted proteins | sample Munlanlewell138R_FD_192505 | JGI IMG/M metagenome (GOLD analysis project Ga0265293, IMG submission 192505) | Leachate microbial communities from a municipal landfill in Southern Ontario, Canada - Leachate well 138R | ecosystem: Engineered > Solid waste > Landfill > Unclassified | place: Canada...
TTCCGTCAATGGCTTTCACCACCTGAATAAGTTTGATTTCAGCCGCAGTAGCATTGAGGTAGAAGCCGCCATGAGGACCTTTTGTGGAGTTTACCAGGTTTTGTTTACTCAGTATTTGCATAATTTTGGCCGTGAAAGCTACAGGCGAATCAATTTCGGCGGCAATTTCCTTAAGTCCTATTTTCTCAGGTGCTTCGGCTTTGCTGGCCAAATATATCAATGATCGGATGGCGTATTTACAAGCTTTTGAAAACATAACAAATTCTTATTGAATAAGCAATGACTCCCGTGCGATAGTTTTGGGGAACAAAATATTATTTTCGAGATGAATGTGCTGGTGCAGGTCTTTTTCAAAAGCTTCCAACTTTGAAATAGCTACCATATAAGTGTTGCAAGCGTCTGCTGGAATACTATAATTTGAGGTGAGGCGTGCAATAGTTTTAAAGCGAGCGCCTTCATTTTCGTGTTCCCCAATCAACTCGCTTAATTTTTTTGTTAGAATTTCTTTTTGTTCGCTGCTGGTAAGCTTTTTGTCTGATTTAGCCAATTCACGCACCATTGGAAACAGCACTTTTTCTTCTTCTTCCAGATGGGAGAGTAGCGCCGCGGCGGCACCTTCGAACAAACTTTTAACTTCGGGCAATTCGGGGTGGTTATGTCCGTGTACTTCAGCAATTTTTGTGAGATAGGCGGTTAGTACCGGAATTTCCGTCTTCACAAATTTATGGTGTGTACGTTCAATAAAATCAGCCAAAAAGTCTAAATCCCAATCATTGTAAGCGAAAGCAGCCGGCTGTTGATTGCTGAACAAGCTATTTAATTCCGCAACAAGTATTGCGGGTTGTACCGGATAATGATTTTCAATCTCATGTAGTTTTATTTTTCCGCCGCAGCAGAAGTCTATCTGATGCTTGCGAAACACATCTGAGGCTCTGAAATCCTGAGCTACAATATCCGCTACTGTTAAGTTTTCTATGTTTTGCATTTGTGCTATTTTAAAATTCGCAGCAAATATAATTAGTATAAGGATATAAAGACCGTTATATCCTTTATTAATATGAAAATACCTATATTTAGGGATGGGTGAATAAATTTTGGATTTTTAAAACGCAAAGAAAAGCTCTTGAATACCAGGGATTAGAAGAAATTTCAGTTTAAAAATAAAATTTTAATCATCAGGAAAAAAAGTATTATTTCAAGCTCAAAAATTCTAATTTGACCTTTAAAAAACAAGGTGTTCGTAGGGGTTTTAAATATTTATGGTAAAACAATAAGTGGAGTTTGGCCTTCAAATACGAGTTCGTTAATCAGAAATTTTCTAAAAAACTGGTCTGTCAAATGGCGCGATCCTTTTTGAACAATCAATATTTCATCAATTCTATTATTGATAACTTTTTTGATGTCGAAAAAAGAGCTACTTCCTTCATAGATTTCATAAGTGGTGCTATACCTGTCTTCAAAGAGTTTTGAAAGCTCTTTTAACTGTTTTTCTATAGGTTTAATTTTTTCTTTGGGCTTTGCCAGATGGAAAAAGCATAGACTTGTTTTTTTATTGTCGTAGAAGCTAAGGAAGTTATTAAGCTCCAGGATGTTCAAAGGATGCTTTTCGGTGATTGCCACAAATATTTTTTCGTGTGAAAAGCTGGAAATTTCCTTAGGCATAGCAACAACGATATTATTAGTCCTGTCAATAACCTGTGTGGCTACACTCCCCATAAAGATTTTTTTCAACAGGCCGGTTCCCTTTAGTCCAATCAGGATCAGGTTGTTAAAGGGTTCTGCTAAATATTTTTCCAAAGTTGTTTGCAGATATATTTCAGAAACATCATAATTCACTTTCAGATCGGGTGGCAGTATTTGGCCGGCTAATTCTTTCAGTTTCCTCAAGGCATCCGCGTTGATTTGCCGTGCGATACTAACTCTGCTTTCGTTGTCGATAAGCACAGGAGCCAAAACTACCGTTTCATGCACCAGTAATAGTTCGGCATCTACCTGTTTGCTCCAGTCGTATGCGTATTTAATCAGGTTTTCTGAATGCTCCGAAAAGTCGATAAGAATAATAAAACGCTTTTTCATTTTCCTAAGGATTAAGTGGTTAACTGTTTGTTCAGGCTTTCGTGGGCTTCATCGAGTCCTTCCTGGTTGTCTGAAAGGATTACTAAAGTATCGTTTTCTTTGATAACCGTGGCACCATTTGGTGTTAAAAAGTTATTATCGCGTTTGATCATCGCGATAATAGCGCTTTTGGGGAAGCCCAAATCCACGATTTTTTTGTTTACAGCGGTGCAATTAGACGTGATATCTATTTCCCGCATCGCGTTTTTCGGGATGTCGCTCAGGAATTTTTCAATTTCCGAAACGGGCTTTGCATTTTGGGGAAGGGCTACATTCAACCATTTAGCTACAATAGGTAGTGATGTTCCCTGGATTAAAACAGAAGTTACCGAGATGAAAAACACGATATTAAATATCATATCGGCCTTTTCTATGCCCGCCAAAAGCGGATAAGTGGCAAACACAATTGGAACAGCTCCACGCAAACCTACCCAGCTAATATAGAAACGCCTTCTTAATCGCATTTTAAAGAACATCAAACTAAGAAAAACGCTTAGCGGACGGGCAATAAGGATAAGAAAAACAGAGATTATCAATCCAATTCCAAAAACAGGAAAAATGGCTGATGGAAAAACGAGAAGCCCCAGAGTGAGAAACAAGACAATTTGCATCAACCAGGCCAGGCCATCAAACATTTTCAAGATAGTTTTCTTGTGCATCAGGTTTTTGTTTCCCAGATAAACTCCGCAGATATAGATGGCAAGAAAACCATTTCCGCCAATAAAATCTGTTGCTGAAAAGGTGATAAACATCAAAGCAATGACCAAAACCGGGTAAAGACCTTCGTAATCAAGTTTGATTTTGTTAATAATTAGTTTGCCAAGCCGGCCAAAGCCAAATCCCGCCAAACCGCCTATAGTCATTTGCAGCAGGAACATCGGGATAATTGAAACAAAGCTTTTATCCTGGTTAATTACCAAGGTTAAAAAAGCAATGGTTAACACATAAGCCATCGGGTCGTTACTCCCGCTTTCCAGCTCCAAGGTGGGCCTGAGATTACTTTTGAGCGAGAGGCTTTTGGAGCGCAATATGGAAAACACTGCCGCCGCATCGGTTGACGATACAATAGAACCTAGCAACATGCTTTCGTAAAAACTGAAGTCGGTAACGAAATAAACAAAGCTTCCCAGGGTAATGGCCGTCAGTAAAACGCCCAGCGTAGATAGTATTATGCCTTCTCCGAGAATAGGTTTCACTGATTTCCAATCGGTGCTAAGCCCGCCGTTAAACAAGATAAAGTTGAGTGATACTATTCCGATAAATTGAGCAATTCGAGGATCATCGAAATGGATGCCGCCAATGCCTTCCGAACCGGCTAGCATGCCAATGGCCAAAAAAAGCAATAAAGTAGGAACACCAAATCGATAAGATGTTTTGCCCGCGATTACACTTATCAGTAATAATATGGAACCAACTAAGAGAATGTTTTCAATCGTTAAACTCATGTCTTTATAAAATTTCGCACTCGGCTTTGCAAATGTACGGTTTACAACTAAGCATTTAACTGCTGGCATTTTGCTTTTTGAGTGCTTAAATTGTTGAGAAACTTTCGGGCTAATTAGTTTTCCTGCTCTAACAGCTTCAAGATGATTAGGTTTCGCCTTGCCGTGAAAACAGCTGTAGAAACAAAAAAAACAGACAATGCAAAAAAAAACAGCCTTTTCAGACTGTTTTTTTAACTTCATTAGCGGGTAAAACCAGCAAATAATTCGTTGTTAGCCTTTTAGCACGCCCAGTTCCTTACCCACTTTGGTGAAAGCAGCGATACATTTATCGAGTTGCTCCCTTGTGTGTGCTGCCGAAATTTGAACGCGGATACGGGCCTGGTCTTTAGGTACCACGGGATAGTAGAAACCGATCACGTAAATCCCCTCTTCCAATAGTTTTGCAGCCATATCCTGCGACAATTTGGCGTCGTAAAGCATAACAGCCACAATAGCACTTTTTGTTGGTTTGATGTCGAAACCGACTTCTTTCATCTTACCAATGTAATAAGCGGTGTTCTCGTGCAAGCGATCCTGCAGGTCGTTGGTTTCGTCCATCATATCAAACATCTTGCTTCCGGCAGCAGCCACCATAGGAGGGATGGAGTTCGAGAAAAGATACGGACGTGAACGCTGACGCAACATCTCGATGATTTCTTTTTTGCCGGTTGTAAAACCACCAATTGCTCCGCCAAATGCTTTGCCAAGGGTTCCGGTGATGATTTCAACTTTCCCGCGAAGGTCGAACAATTCGGTAACGCCGCGACCGGTTTCACCAACAACACCGGCTGAGTGACATTCGTCAACCATGATTATGGCATCGTATTTTTGAGATAGTTCGTAAATCTTGTCCATCTTGGCCACGTTGCCATCCATGGAGAATACGCCATCGGTAACAATAATCCTGAAACGCTGTGCCTGGGCTTTTTTTAGTTGTTCTTCCAGATCAGCCATATCGCTGTTTTGGTAACGATAACGATGGGCTTTGCTCAAACGCACCCCATCGATAATGGAAGCATGATTGAGCGAGTCGGAAATAATGGCATCCTCTGCACCAAATAGCGGTTCGAAAACGCCGCCGTTGGCATCGAAGCAGGCGGCATACAGAATGGTGTCTTCAGTGCCGAAAAACTTGGCAATTTTAGCTTCCAGCTCCTTGTGTAAATCCTGGGTGCCACAAATAAAGCGCACTGACGAAAGTCCATAACCGTGTGTATCGAGGGCCTCCTTAGCGGCAGCAATCAATCTGGGGTTGTTGGAAAGGCCAAGGTAGTTGTTGGCACAGAAGTTCAATACTTCGTCACCACTTTGTACCTTGATTTCAGCACCCTGAGGAGTGGTAATTACCCGTTCTTCTTTGTAAAGACCGGCTTCTCTGATGTCGGAAAGTTCTTGTTGAAGGTGATCTTGAATACGATCGTACATAATTATAATTTTTTAAAGGTTAATGTCTGCTGTTATTCAAATAACAATTGTACAAAGATATTACTTTTGATTTTGAAGGACGGTTTTTTAAGTAAATATTTGCACGTGCAGGCAAGAAGTATGGCTTCAAAACACGAAGTCTATGCGCTAATCCACGACGGGAATACTCTGATTTTTGAAAACCCGGGCTACTCGGACAGGCCGTTGTCCAAACGGCTTGTGCCGCCTGCCAAAAATATTCTCTGTTTTTACCACATTTAGATTTCATTTCACTATTCTCCAAAATATTGTACTTTTGTCGCAATAGTTGTTAATCCTTTCACAAATAGAAAAAACCTTAAAAAACGCCTATGAAAAATATTTTAGTTATTGGTTCGGTAGGTCAAATTGGCTCGGAACTCACGCTTGAATTACGCAAAAGATATGGCAGCGGTAATGTAGTTGCCGGCTTTCGTTCAACCAAACCCACTGGCGAACTGCTCGAATCGGGCCCATCGGAAGTAGTTGATGCCACCAACGTCCAGCAGATTGTTGATGTGGTAAAAAAGTATAAAATTGATACCATTTATAACCTGGCCGCTATTCTTTCAGTTGTAGCTGAAACCAAACCTCAGGTGGCCTGGAATATTGGCATAGGCGGCTTGATGAACTGCCTGGAAGTAGCCCGCGAGTATGGTTGTGCTGTTTCCACACCCAGCTCCATCGGCGCATTTGGTGGTGGCACTCCCCTGGACAATACGCCCCAGGATACCATTATGCGCCCACAAACCATGTATGGTGTGTCAAAAGTAACCGGTGAGTTGCTCAGCGATTACTATTTCAAACGTTTTGGTGTTGACACCCGTTCGGTGCGCTATCCCGGTATTATTTCAAACGCAACCCTTCCCGGAGGTGGAACTACTGATTATGCGGTAGAAATTTACTATGATGCCATCAAAACCGGTAAGTTCACTTGTCCACTTGGTGCCGGCACTTTCCTTGATATGATGTATATGCCTGATGCTGTTGAGGCAGCCATCGACCTGATGGAAGCCGACCCAACTAAACTGAAACACCGCAACTCATTCAACATCACTGCTATGAGTTTCGATCCGGAGATTATTGCCGCTGAAATCAAGAAACATATTCCCAATTTTGAAATGGTTTATGAGGTTGATCCAGGGAAGCAAGCCATTGCCAATTCATGGCCCAACAATATGGACGACAGCGCTGCCCGCGAAGAATGGGGCTGGAATCCGAAATGGGATCTTTCTGCCATGACCAAAGATATGCTAAAGGTAATTGGCGAAAAACACGCCAAAGGACTACTCTAGGATTGCAGATTGCAGTCGTGAAAAATAGCGGAACACTACCATTCGAAGTGAATGGCGGTGTCGCTTCTTAGCTAAATATACAAACGATAACTTTTGCAGATCGCAGAGGTTATCGTTTTTTTATGGTGATTTTATAGTCTGTAAAAAGTCAAGTCAAGCGTTTTCTGTTGTTCAATTTACAACTTTTTACAAAAAATAAAGCATTTCAGCTTGCGGCCAAGCCTTTCTACGGCATAAGCATAAAATTTTGTTACTTTGTATCCTAAAAATCAAGCCTTATTATGAGCACGGAAATTAACAGCAAATTATACATTACCAATAGTTTAGGTCGCAAAAAAGAATTGTTTGAACCCTTAAATCCGCCGCATATTGGCATGTATGTATGCGGCCCCACGGTTTATGGCGATGCCCATCTGGGCCATGCCCGACCGGCAATTACTTTTGATTTGCTGTTTCGCTACCTGAAACACCTGGGCTATAAAGTGCGCTACGTGCGCAATATCACCGATGTGGGTCACTTGGAAAATGATGCCGATGAAGGCGAGGATAAGATTGCCAAAAAAGCCCGGTTAGAAGCGGTGGAACCTATGGAAATTGTGAACTATTACACCCACCGTTATCACCAACAAATGGATCAGCTTAATGTGCAACGACCTTCTATTGAACCACATGCTTCGGCACATATTATCGAACAGATTGAGATGGTGAAAAAAATCCTCGACAAAGGCTATGCTTACGAAGTGGACGGATCAGTATATTTTGATGTGAGCCAATACAGCAAAAATTACCAATACGGAATTTTGTCGGGTCGCAAACTGGATGAATTGATGAGCAATACCCGTGAATTGGCTGGCCAAAGCGAGAAACGTAATAGTGCCGATTTTGCTATCTGGAAAAATGCCGAACCCGCTCATATTATGCGGTGGCCTTCGCCCTGGGGCGACGGTTTCCCGGGCTGGCACATGGAATGCTCGGCTATGGGCTGCAAATATTTGGGCAAAGAGTTTGATATACACGGCGGTGGCATGGATTTGCTGTTTCCGCACCACGAAGCAGAAATTGCACAGTCCACCATTGCCAATGGAAAATCGCCGGTGCGCTATTGGATGCACAATAATATGATTACCATCAATGGCCAAAAGATGGGAAAATCATTGGGCAACGCGCTATCATTAGATGATTTTTTCAGTGGCAACCACAGCGCACTCGAGCAGGCTTACAGCCCGATGACCATCCGGTTTTTTATCCTTCAGGCGCATTACCGGAGTACGCTTGATTTTTCTAACGAAGCCCTTCAGGCCGCTGAAAAAGGCATGAAACGCCTGATGGCAGCGACTTCTGATGTCAAACAGCTTAAAGCGGAAAAAGCTGCTCCCAACCTAAATATTGAAGCCATTCGTCAGGATTGCTATGCAGCGATGAACGACGATTTGAACAGCCCCATCGCCATTGCCAAACTATTTGATGCAGTACGTATCGTTAATACCGTGAAAGACGGGTACACGCAAATCAACCCCTTGGATTTAAAGCTATTACAGGAACTTTTTGAAGTATTTGTATTCGATATCCTGGGTTTGCAGGCCGAAAATGCCAACCAGGACGATCAGTTGTTAGACGGGCTGATGGAAACCATAATACAATTGCGGCAGGAAGCCCGCCAGCGTAAGGATTATGCCACTAGCGATTTGATTCGGGATAAGCTGACAGCACTCCAAATTGTGTTGAAAGACGGCAAAGAAGGTACGAGTTGGGATAAGAAATAAGGGGTGATTTATTTGCTGTTAAGCACAATTGGTCAGAGATTATTTTAACGGGCTTTCAAGGTGTTGTTTTTCTTTTCAAGACCTATCGATAAACGGTTTCGCCTTTCAAATTAGGTCATTGATTAGGTGTTTTGTTGTTAAATTGTTGTTAAATGATTAGTATTGAACTAACAAAAAGAGACTATTTCTGTTTAATAATAGATTAATCAACTAATTTAACAATTATGAAGACAAAATCTTATTTTATTATTTCCTTATTGGCCATCGCTTTGGCCTTTTCTCCGGCTATTTCTCAGGCACAAAGTCTGGCATCAGCTTCCAGCAAATCAGGGGTTATGACCAAGGATGACCAAGCAAATCTAACTTCGGAGGCAGCCTTGGAAGACTTGATGGCCGGCAACAAACGTTTTGTAGCCAACCGGCCCGATAAACTGGATATGCCAGCACAGGTAAAAGCCACTACCACAGGCCAGTATCCAAAAGCTGTTATCCTTTCGTGTATCGACTCACGCGTGCCGGTAGAAATGGTTTTTGACCAGGGAATTGGTGATGTTTTCGTGGCCCGCGTAGCCGGAAACACCGAAGACGAAAGCATCTTAGGAAGCATGGAGTATGCTACTGCTGTTGCAGGTTCCAAGCTGGTGATGGTGCTGGGCCACGAAGCCTGTGGTGCTGTTGTGTCGGGAATAAACGGCTTTGAAGCAGGCGATAATGTAGCTCACATGCTTGCTGCCATTGAGCCCGCCATTGAAAAAGTAGGAGGCGATCGCAACTCATCTAACAAAAAATACGTGGAAGAAGTGGTTAAAACCAATGTGGAAATGACCATTGATGATATCCGCGAACGCTCACCCATCATGGCAGGCCTGGAAAAAGAAGGAAAAATCAAAATTGTGGGTGCCTATTACGACCTGCATACCGGAGAAGTGGTTCTGCTGGATTAAAACGCACTTTTGTGAAGATATTGAACTCTCTGAATTAATTTTCAGGGAGTTTTTTTGTGCATTCTAAAACGTAAAGTTGATAGAAGGTTGAAGGGGTTTCTATATCCGATAAGCAATAAAAACTGAACCGGTTTTTAAAAAAAGCAGCTTGTATTATACTATTTCCTTGTTGGTTGGGTTAATATTAAAGCATAAAAAGAATCTAAACAAAAGATATCGCCTATGAACCTAAGTTTGATCGAAAAAAGCCAACAAATCATACGGCAAATCGAGGGCTTTGATACCAAGTTAAATAGCAATCTCAAATCTGGCGAAACCATTACAGTAGATTCACTGGTATGGTACACAGAGGCATTAGAAAACTACAATAATGCCCGACCCGATTTGCAGTATGAAAACTTCGCGGTTAGTAAAACCACTTACACCGCTACGCTCGACAACGGCAGCCTCAGCATGCAAGATGCATCAGCTTTGTTTAGCACCATGCAGGCTGATCTTGAAACCGAACTCGCTAACCTAAGCCCCACGGACGACAAGCTAAAGCTTACCGATGTAGCCTTAGACAGTATAGAGGGCAACACCGCTTATTTAAGTGCTAATAGGGTGTTTGGGTTGAAAATTTCGGTTTTATATGATGCCTTTGAGGAAGATGATGACTGGATTTGGGGGACAGTACGCCAAGAAGATGGAACACCACCAAAAGGCAAATGTGATGGAACAATGGTAGGTGTTTCTGATGGATCAGACGAACTGATGCGTCGGCTTAATAACCCAAATTTTGAATATGATCAGCAGTATATTTTTGTTAATTTGGTAACTGTATGGCAAATTAACGGCATTGATTGGCAAGATAATCTGGGAAATCCATTATTATTTGTAACAAATTCATGGGAATCAGATTTTTCTTGGGATTATTGTTTAACCAATGAATCGTTAACCCACTATTTAACGCAAACTCATAATATTCTATACAGTTATGCAGGAAATGGAGGAGTAAGGCCTTATGGAAAATTCCTAAGCAATGTTGTTATTTATGATGATGCCATTTTCTGGCCTCAGGAAACAACATTATTGCATAATCATGATGCTACTTATGGGAATCTTGTTATTAAACCACCCATTGAGGATTGACTTAGATAAATAGTTTCATAAGAGGGTGGTTTCATTGTGAAGCCACCCTTCTAAAAACATTAAAATGAAAACTTTCATAAAAGTTATTACTCTGCTAGTTTTATTTATAGCTGTTCGGGTTGATGCTCAGCAAGCCACCTGGGAGTTTCTTATGCCTACTCCTCAAGATGATTATGCGCGTGATATAATAGAAGAAAGTGACGGATCAATTTATGTTGCTGGTCGTTCCCGCAAACTTGATCAACCTTATAAATCGCAGGCATTACTTATTAAATTGAACCATCATGGAGTTTTTTTAGACTCAATTCAATTCAATTTTGAAGGACACAACACATTAATATCTCAGCTGTTAAAAAGTATTGATGATCAAATTATTTTATTATCACTCTTTCACGAGGCATCAGCTCATGGAAATAATGGAGGCTTATTGCTCAACTATGTTGACAATGAATTAAATATTAGCCAATCTACTACTTTTGTAGCAGATAGTAATTACCGTATTTTAAGTGCTAATGGAAATGTTTCAAATGAAGGACACCTTTTTTTGAGCATATCAGGACATTTATCTGGCGCATTATTTCATTCATACCTTATTGAAACCAATAATGATTTTGATATATTAAAATCTCGTTTTTTAAACACAGCTCCTTCATCCTATTTTCAACTACGAAAGCTTGACAACAATAACTATTGGGCTATTAATGAGTTAACTAATAAATATGAAATATTTGATTCACAGTTTAATCGAATTCAAGAACAAATTATCCCTGAATATCTTACTTCAAGTTTTGGTGTTAAATGGGAAAGTGATAGTAGTTTTTTTCTTTTGGGAGACAAATCTAATGATTATCATAGTTTAGGTTTTATCAACCAGCATTATCCAATTGATACTGCTAATTATTACTATAATAAATGGCAAACAAGTGACACGCTTAATGCGCCTGCAAATTTGAATGGTATTGATTTTAAAAATAAAGACTCTTTATTTATTGGAGGCACGCATAATATGCCTTATGTACTTGACCCATACCATTACCCATCTCCAAGCTGGTTTGTTATACTGCAAACTGACAGCCTGCTCAATATCCGCTGGGAAAGATTATATGGCGGTGATGCTAACTATGTAATGAGCAGGATTATCGCCACCCGCGATGGCGGCTGTTTAGTGGCGGGAACTCGCTTTGATTATCAAAATAATGAAACCCAAACCGATATCATCGTCCTCAAACTCAATAGCGAAGGCCTGCTGGTAAGCCAAAACGAACTGCAGGAAAGCCTGCTACGCGAAGCCATCGTGTATCCTAATCCGGGCAGTGAAGCTATACAAATACGACTGGCGGTGCAACATCCCAAAGCTTTGCTGGAGCTGTTCGATAGCCAGGGGAAATTGGTGCTAAGCCAGCAGCTCTACGAAAAGGAAAGCCGCATCAACACAGAACAACTGCCGCCTGGCACCTATATTTATCGGCTTAGCGCAGCAACGGGGCTAAACGAAAACGGGAAGTGGGTGAAGCGGTAAATTGAGCGTTTCAATAGTTTGTTGAGTAAAACTATTCACAATTTTTTACCAGCAAAAAAGTAATTTTTTGTTTGTTAGATGTTGTTTTTTATCGTAGTTTTGATGTGATTAATAAATAAACACGAGTATAAATGTTTAATGAATTGATAAACAGCATATTACCCCCCCCATAGACAAAGCTTACAGGCTAACTGCTGCATGTTTTGCGCAATTTGGTCTGTGGGTCTTGTTGCTGAACAGTTTGCTGACATCTTCTAAAGTTTATTATCGTTTCTTTGAAAAGCCTATTTTTTATCCCTGTTTGAGCAGGATAACAATTACAAAATCAATTTTCTGGTTAGGCAAGAATAAGTTCGTACGAAAAAGGCCACTTTGCATTTAAGCACAGATACTTATTCGTGAAGTGGCCTTGCTGAACAAATACTAAATTCTTAAAAAGGAGGAACAAAGTTCAGCTTATTCCCAGCTTAGCTTGATAGAAAAACGAATATTTTGAGATAAATTAGCTGGATATCAGCTTAGTGAAAAAAAATGAAAATTCTACGAATTATGAAAAAATTACATCTCCTTATATTACTTCCATTGCTGGTTGGCTTATTGTTTAGTTGCCAGAAGGAACAGGAGCCAATAGCCAATTCAATAGATCAAGCCCAGCTCGAAAAAAGCCAACAAATTATACGGCAAATCGAGGGCTTTAATACTAAATTGAATAGCAATCTTAAATCGGGCGAAACCATTACAGTAGATTCACTGGTATGGTACACAGAGGCATTAGAAAATTACAACAATGCCCGACCCGATTTGCAGTATGAAAACTTCGCGGTTAGTAAAACCACTTACACCGCTACACTCGACAACGGCAGCCTCAGCATGCAAGATGCATCAGCTTTGTTTAGCACCATGCAGGCTGATCTTAATACTGAACTCGCTAACCTAAGCCCTACAGACGACAAGCTAAAGCTTACCGATGTAGCTCTGGACAGCATAGACGGTAATACCGCTTATTTGAGTGCTAACAGGGTGTTTGGGTTGAGATTAATAGCAGGTACTTACTGGCCTTTTGAAGAAGGTGAAGATTGGTTATGGGGTACTCTAGGGCAAGAGTTTGGAAATCCTCCTTTAGGAAAATGTGATGGCACAATGGTAGGCGTATCTGACGCATCAGATGAATTAGCCTGGAAACTAAATCACCCTGATGTAATACCTGTTCAACCGTATATATTTACTAACATAATTACACTTGAGACAGAAGGGTTCTCTTATGAAGGTCGCCTTTATTTTGGCTGGGATTATCCCGAGAATAATTGTCTAACATCAGACACGTTAAACTACTATCTTGAGCAATCTCATTTAATTATCAATGATATTAATGAAGGTTTGAGACCTCCTGAATTACATTTCTCACATGTCAGCATTTATGATGCTTTAATCCCTGGTGGAGAGGAGAGTTCATGGCATTTTCACTACTATTATGTAAGCTATGGCGATAAGGTTATTTCTGGAAATCAACCAGATTAACGAAACCAAAAAAAGAGACTGACTATCAAAATCAAGCATTTAAAGTAATTACTTTATTGTTTATCTTTATTAAACGCCTTATTAATTTGATAGTCGGTTTCTCACTATTTTATTTACATTGCAATAAAGACAAATTCACACAACGCTATAACAGATGAAAAAATCAATTTATTTTAGTGTCTCACTACTTTCAATATTAGTTTTTAGATTTAGCTTATATTCTCAACAAACTACCTGGGAATTCAAAATTAAAACCCCTGAATATGAATACTTTAATGACGTGATTCAAACACAGGATAACAAAATTATCTTAACCTACACTACAATTCTCTCAGCTGCTGGTGAAGATGATATTGCGTCGGTTATTCAGCTTAGTAGCGAAGGAAATGTGTTATTAGAAAATCATTTTAGTCACTTAAACAGAGACCTATATATCAATAATATTTTTGACTCTATAGATTTTCTATATCTAATTGGCTCTTACTCAAATAAAGATCAACAAAAGACCCAAGCGGGTATTGCATTTTATAAAATGGACAAGAACTTAAACCTGCTTGATTCATCATTTTTTGATTTCCCCCCTTCAAATAGGTTGTTTGCGTTGCATGCAAACGTAGCAAAAGATGAATATCTTATAGGCGGCTCCTATTACATTAATCCTAATTCATGGGGCAGTCCTTTTTTCTATACTTTTAGCCATGAATTCGACAGTGTCAATGCAATTATATTTCCTGAAGTGTCTCAAAACGGCTATTTTAACAAGTTTAAAAAACTTTCTACCAACGATTATTGGCTGGCTGAAATAGCACAAAGGAAATATTACCAGCTTGATTCAAATTTATTGTTGATTGAAAAACATCCTAACTTAACATATTTACCTGGTAGTATTGGCATAAAATGGGATAGTGATACCACTTTTTATTCTGTCGGTGAAATAATAAAACCACAATCTAATATTAATTTAGGTTACACCAGACAGTTTCATCCATTTGACACTACCGGAAGCCTATCCAAACATTGGAATATCTCTGACACTGTTGATTTTCCTGCATTCAGGGAAAGTATTGACTTTAATAACAAGGATTCTATATTTATAGGAGCTACTAGAAACCTATCGGTACAAAACCCTTATTTTGCTCAACAAGCTTCCTGGTTTATAATTCTTCAAACCGACAGCCTGCTCAATGTTAGATGGGAACGATTTTATGGAGGTGACGCCTATTACGTGATGGGAAAAATCATTTCTACGCATGATGGCGGTTGCCTTATCGGGGGATGGAAATATGATTATCAGAATTCTACAACAAACCAAACAGATGTAATACTACTCAAACTCAATAGCGAAGGCCTATTGGTTGGCCAAAACGAGCTGCAGAAAAGCCTGCTGCGCGAAGCTATTGTATATCCCAATCCGGGCAGTGAAGCCATACAAATACGACTCGCGGTGCAGCACCCCGAAGCTTTGCTGGAGCTGTTCGACAGCCAGGGGAAATTGGTGCTAAGCCAACAGCTACACGAGAAGGAAAGCCGCATCAATACAGCGCAGCTGCCGTTTGGTACGTATATTTATCGGCTGAGTGCGGCAACGGGGCTAAACGAAAGCGGGAAGTGGGTGAAGCGGTAAATTGAGCGTTTCAATAGTTTGTTGAGTAAAACTATTCACAATTTTTTACCAGCAAAAAAGTAATTTTTTGTTTGTTAGATGTTGTTTTTTATCGTAGTTTTGATGTGATTAATAAATAAACACGAGTATAAATGTTTAATGAATTGATAAACAGCATATTACCCCCCCCATAGACAAAGCTTACAGGCTAACTGCTGCATGTTTTGCGCAATTTGGTCTGTGGGTCTTGTTGCTGAACAGTTTGCTGACATCTTCTAAAGTTTATTATCGTTTCTTTGAAAAGCCTATTTTTTATCCCTGTTTGAGCAGGATAACAATTACAAAATCAATTTTCTGGTTAGGCAAGAATAAGTTCGTACGAAAATGGCCACTTTGCATTTAAGTACAGATGCTTAGTTGTGAAGTGGCCTTGCTGAACAAATCTTAAACTCTTGAAAAGAGGAACAAAGTTCAGCTTATTCCCGGCTTGACTTATTAGAAAAACGAATATATTAAGCTAAAGTAGCTGGATATCAACTTAGTGAAAAAAATTAAAATTCATCGAATTATGAAAAAATTACATTTCGTTATATTACTTCCATTGCTGGTTGGCTTATTGTTTAGTTGCCAAAAAGAACAAGAGCCGATAAGCAGCAAGATAGATCAAGCCCAGCTCGAAAAAAGCCAACAAATCATACGGCAAATCGAGGGCTTTGATACTAAATTGAATAGCAATCTTAAATCAGGCGAAACCATTACAGTAGATTCACTGGTATGGTACACAGAGGCATTAGAAAACTACAATAATGCCCGACCCGATTTGCAGTATGAAAACTTCGCGGTTAGTAAAACCACTTACACCGCTACGCTCGACAACGGCAGCCTCAGCATGCAAGATGCATCAGCTTTGTTTAGCACCATGCAGGCTGATCTTAATACTGAACTCGCTAATCTAAGCCCTACAGACGACAAGCTAAAGCTCACCGATATAGCCTTAGACAGCATAGAAGGCAACACCGCTTATTTAAGTGCTAACAGGGTGTTTGGACTGAAAATTTCGGTTTTATACGATGCCTTTGATGAAGATGATGACTGGATTTGGGGGACAGTAGGACAAGGGGATGGAACGCCTCCAGCCGGTAAATGCGATGGAACAATGTTTGGTGTTTCGGATGGGTCAGATGAATTACAGCGCAGGCTGAATAACCCAAATTTTGCTTTTGATCAACGGTATATTTTTGTTGGTTTAGTACCTGTCTATGAAATAAATGGGGTAGCCTGGCCAGGTTTGTTTATAATAAACGATGATCAACCCGATTTCAGCTGGGATTATTGCCTTACTAATGAAGCCTTAACAGAACAGTTAGCCCACGCTCATACTATACTCTATAGTTACGAGAATCAGGGAGGTGTGAGGCCTTCTGGCAAGCATTTAAGTAGCGTAATTATTATTGATGACCTATTGACTTGGAATTATACATCTCATCTCCTCCATAATTATCATGCAACTTATGGCACATTGGTGCCAGCACCGCCTATTGATGATTAAGTATTGATATTAATACGGGTGGTTTCAGAAAGAAACCACCCGTTTAAAAACTTGAATATGGAAAAAATTAAATACCTTGTTTTAGCGGTTTTTTTGCAAACTGCTACAATAGTATGCGCCCAACAAACTACCTGGGAGTTTATACATCGAACACCCAACGATGATGAGGAATCCATTGCTCTGGTTGAAGGCTCAGATGGTTCAATATACTTTGGAGGCCGAACCATAGCACTTGGGCGGGAATATTCTTACAAATCATTCGTTTTCAAACTGGATAAATACGGAAATTTTGTAGATTCTATTCTGTTTAATTTGCCCGGGAAATGGACTTCGTTATCACAAATTATTCCAAAAAACAATGAGGAATATTGGCTTTTATCAACCGTTCGCGACCATAACACTCCCTATTTAAATGGAGGATTGTTGTTGCGCAATATGAATAGCGACCTGGAATTATTTAATCAAAATGTGTTTTGGGCAGATACAAATTACAGAATAGCTGGAGGTGCTGGCTATAAAGCATCAAATGGTAATTTATTTATCAACTTGGCAGTTAGTATGCCGGTTGTAATATATCATTCTTACTTAATCGAAACAGACTCCAACTTTAATATTCTTAAACAAAAGTTACTTACAGATTATCCTAAAGCATATTCACACCTGAAAAAACTTGATAATAATACCTATTGGGGTCTAAATTTATTTAGAAATAAATACGAAATTTTTGATAATGATTTCAATATGATACAAGAGCAAGCTGTACCTGAGCTAATGACAGCTAGTTTTAGTTTAAAATGGGATAGCGACTCTTCATTTTATTTGTTAGGAGATTATATCCCAAATAATAAACACAATTTAGGATTTATTCGTCAGTCTCACTATTTTGACACAACCGGTTACCTGTTCAACTATTGGGGTCGAGCTGATACACTCGATTATCCAGCAGTATCTAATGGCATAGACTTTCGCAACAAGGATTCTATATTTATCGGTGGCACCCACAATATGCCTTATGCCCTTGATCCCGGGCAACAACCTGTACCCACCTGGTTTGTTATTTTACAAACCGATAGCCTGCTCAACATCCGCTGGGAAAGGTTTTATGGCGGCAATGCAAACCACTTGATGACAAACCTAATAGCCACCCGCGATGGCGGCTGCCTGATAACCGGCACACGCTACGACTACCTGAATGACCCCGTACCCCAAACCGATATCATCGTCCTCAAACTCAATAGTGAAGGCCTGCTGGTAGGACAAAACGAGCTGGAAGAAAGCCTGCTACACGAAGCCATTGTATATCCTAATCCGGGTTGTACCATCATGCAAGTAAGGCTCGCTGTGCAACATCCAAAAGCTTTGCTGGAGCTGTTCGATAGCCAAGGGAAGTTGGTGCTAAGCCAACAGCTACACGAGAAGGAAAGCCGCATTAATACAGCGCATCTGCCAACCGGTACCTATATTTATCGGCTGAGTGCAGCAACAGGGCTAAACGAAAGCGGGAAGTGGATCAAACAATAAAAAAACAGGAAACAGCCTAACCGTTTCCTGTTTTTACTTTCAAACTTTTGCAGTTATTATTTCCGCATCTCAATTAAAATATCAAGCATTTTAATAGCGGCTTCGGTTATCACCGTGCCAGGGCCAAAGATAGCTATAGCACCGGCATCATACAGATACTGATAATCCTGGTGCGGAATCACGCCACCCACGATCACCATAATATCTTCGCGACCCAGTTTTGCCAGTTCTTCAATCACTTGTGGCACCAATGTTTTATGGCCTGCTGCCAGACTCGATACGCCCAGTATATGCACGTCGTTTTCGGCAGCCTGACGGGCAGCTTCTGCCGGCGTTTGGAACAAGGGACCGATATCCACATCAAAACCAATATCAGCATAGCCAGTAGCAACCACTTTAGCACCGCGGTCGTGGCCGTCCTGGCCCATTTTGGCAATCATAATACGCGGACGGCGTCCTTCGATGCTGGCAAATTCGTCGGCCATAGCGGTGGCTTTGGCGTATTTCTCGTCTCCGCGTGTTTCAGCGGAATAAACACCTGAAATAGAACGAATAACGGCCTTGTAGCGGCCAAACACTTTTTCGCAAGCCATAGATATTTCTCCTAACGAAGCCCTTTTTGCGGCGGCATCAACGGCCAGTTCCAGCAAATTGCCTTCGCCTGTTTCACATGATTTAGTAATAGCATCAAGAGCTTGCTGCACCTCAGCTTCATTACGCTTGCTGCGCAGCAACTCGAGCCGTTTTATTTGCGACAGCCGCACAGCGGTATTGTCAATGTCCAGGGTTTCTATGGGGTCTTCCTTTTCCAGGCGGTATTTGTTGACACCCACGATCACGTCTTTATGCGAGTCGATACGCGCCTGTTTGCGGGCTGCCGCTTCTTCGATACGCATCTTGGGTAAGCCGGTTTCAATGGCTTTGGCCATACCACCCATGGCTTCTACTTCTTCAATAAGTGTCCAGGCCCTGTCGGCAATTTCCTGGGTTAGCTTCTCAATATAATAGGAGCCGGCCCAGGGGTCAACCACACGGGTTACCTGGGTTTCTTCCATCAAATATATTTGGGTGTTACGGGCAATGCGTGCCGAGAAATCAGTCGGCAGCGCGATGGCTTCGTCCAGGGCGTTGGTGTGCAGCGATTGGGTGTGCCCCAACACGGCACCCATAGCCTCGATACAAGTACGTGCCACGTTATTAAACGGATCCTGCTCGGTTAAGCTCCAGCCCGAAGTTTGGGTATGCGTACGCAAAGCCATCGACTTGGCATTTTTGGGATTGAACTGCTTCACGATTTTAGCCCAGAGCATACGTCCGGCACGCAACTTGGCAATCTCCATAAAGTGATTCATACCCAATGCCCAGAAAAACGACAGCCTTGGTGCAAAGGCATCAATATCTAAGCCTGCTTTTAAGCCGGTGCGGATATAATCCAGGCCATCGGCAAGGGTGTAGGCCAGCTCCAGATCGGAGGTGGCTCCGGCTTCCTGCATGTGGTAGCCCGAGATGGAGATGGAGTTGAACCTGGGCATTTTTTGAGAAGTAAACTCAAAGATATCTGCGATGATACGCATCGAAGGCTCGGGCGGGTAAATATAAGTGTTGCGTACCATAAATTCTTTCAGGATATCGTTCTGAATGGTGCCGGCAAGCTCTTCCAGCTTAGCACCCTGCTCCAAAGCCGTAACGATATAAAAGGCCATTATCGGCAATACCGCGCCGTTCATCGTCATGGAAACGGACATCTTGTTGAGCGGAATCTGGTCGAACAAAATCTTCATGTCCAGGATAGAATCAATAGCAACCCCGGCTTTGCCCACATCACCTGTTACGCGCTCATGGTCAGAGTCGTAGCCACGGTGCGTTGCTAAGTCAAAAGCCACGGAAAGGCCTTTTTGTCCGGCAGCCAGATTGCGGCGATAGAAGGCGTTTGATTCCTCAGCGGTAGAAAAACCTGCATACTGGCGTATTGTCCAGGGACGCATCACGTACATGCTGGCATACGGGCCGCGCAAAAACGGCGGCTGGCCGGCTGCAAAGTGCAGGTGCTCCATGTTTTCGAGTTCAGCCTGCGTATAAACAGGCTTCACCATGATGTGTTCGGGCGTTTCCCAATCTGCTTTCACGCCTTGTTTTTCCTCCCATTCAGCAGGGTTGAGTTGGGCGGCAGGATTGGTATTGATATTTATATTTTTGAAATTCGGTTTCATTGTGGCTCCTTTCTTTTAATGATTAACGATGCCAAGTGCTTTCTGGAAGCCTTGTAAAGTGGCCAGCAGATTGCTTTTCACATGAATAAAATGTTGGATTCCGGCAGCTTTTAATGCTTCCATTTGTGCGGCAGGATAACCAGCCAGCACAACAATTTGGTCTGCACTCAAGGCCTCGAAAGCTTTTTGAGCATTGCCTTCATATTCTTCATCAGAACTACAAAGTACCACGATTTCTGCTTTAGATGCTTTGGCAGCTTCTATGCCTTCTTCTATGCTGTCGAAACCCAGATTGTCCTGGATAGCGTAGCCGGCACTGGCGAAAAAGCTGCTGGCAAATCCCGCGCGGGCTTTGCGCATGGCCAGATTGCCATAAGTGAGCATCCAAACCAGTGGACGTTTGTTGTCGCGGCTGTAAACGTCAGTTTCGTAGCGCATTTTCTCAAATGCCTGCGCACCGCGGTAGGTAGCGATGGTATCAACAATTGCTGATTCGCTACGGCGGTTATCTGCTTCAAACACATCGGCGGGCAGGTTTTGTTTGATCTGCTCGCCAGCATTGGGATATTGGTTTGTTCCCAGGATAATTTCGCGCCTGCTGGCAATCTGCATATCGCGTTTTTGTGCTGCTTCTTTGATTTGCTCCTGAATAAATCCTTGTTTCACAGCTTCGAGATAGCCTCCTTTTTCCTGAATTTCAAGGAATAAATCCCAGGCAGCTTTGATAAGCGAATCGGTTAGTGACTCAATATAATAAGAACCGGCAGCCGGATCAGCTACTTTATCAAAATAAGATTCTTCTTTGAGAATCAGCTGCTGATTGCGGGCGATGCGCTCGGCAAAGGCAGTAGGTGTTTCGTAAGGCACATCAAAAGGCAATACGGTTAGCGAATCGGTGCCACCCAATATGGCCGACATGCTGCTGGTAGTTGTGCGCAGCATATTCACATACGGATCGTAAAGGCTGAGGTTGTAGGTGGCATTGGTGAGGTGCATATTCATCTTGCCGTTGTTGGCATCGTTGAGGCCGTAAGCGTTGGTAATATTGGCCCACAGCAGGCGATAAGCCCGCAGTTTGGCGATTTCCATAAAGTAATTGGAACCTACGGCGAGGTTAAATTTCAACCGTGGGCTAATATCGCCAACAAACAAACCAAGATCGGTAAGGCGGCTCAGGTATTCTGCGCCCAGCGCCAGCGAAAAGGCCATCTCCTGCACGATGTTTGCACCGGCATTGGTAAAAACATGGCCGTTAACGCCAATTACACGAAGATGTGGCAGGTTTTTGGCGGCCTTGATAAGTGCTGCTGCTGTTTCAAAGTCGGCTTTTTCGTTTTTGTGCCAGATTCCGCGTCGCAGCAGGCGGGCCAGTGGGTCGTAATTTATCGAGCCTTGAACTTTATCCAGCGGACGGTTATATTTTGTTACCAGTTTTTCGAGCATCTGCACTAGCTCAACATGCATGGGCGTGCTAAAAAAGTTAAGCTCAGCAATGTCTGCCCTGATATTTTTCAGCAGCAGCTCTATTTCTTCCAGGGTGTATGTTTTATGGCATCCCAGCTCAAAGCCCAAAGCATCAACGCCTTTCATCAAAAGATCGAGGGCTTTTTCGTTGGCGGCTTTTACGTTATCCACCTTTAAATCCTGACGCACCAGCCAGTTGTTTCCTTTTTGTTTGTTACCCCTCACAAAGGGAAACATATCGGGCAGCGACCGCAGCCAGGCAATCGGTTCCAGGTCTTCGGCACGGTAGTATGGTTTTACGTCGATGCCTTCGTTGGTTTTCCAGATCAATTTTTTAGCATAGTCGGCTCCTTTGAGGTCCTTCTGCAATTGTGCTTCCCATGCTTCTGTCGAAACCGGCTGAAAATCAGCGAACAGCTTTTTTTCCTGCTTCTCCATATTATTTAGGTTTTAATTTTTTGCGTTTAAAGAGCTGCCCTGTCCCGCCTTGTGTGGGCTTTGTATCGGGTTTACAGCTATTTAATGCGATATTTCCTGCAAAATTACGACAATAATTGAGAAGAAACAGGCTATAAAATAAATTCCTGTGAAAAAATTAACAGATAAGCTATTTTTCTAAACAAAACTTCCGAACATGCTTTCCGTTAAATTGTTCTATTTTTGCCATAAGCTGCTTGAAAAATGCAGGGAAGGCCGTTTGAAAATGAAAAGTACATCAATTTGAGCATGTCGAATTTAGAACAGATTAAGAGACCGATCAGCAAAGAACTTGATCATTTTGAGCAGTTTTTTAAAGAGAGTATGCGCTCACGAATTGGGCTGCTCGACAAGATTACGCGCTATATCGTGAAAACCAAAGGCAAGCAGATGCGGCCCATGTTCGTGCTGCTTTCGGCTATGGTTAACGGCGGCATCAATGATTCCACTTACCGAGCTGCCACGCTGATTGAACTGCTTCACACCGCGACTTTGGTACACGACGATGTGGTGGACGACTCCAACGAGCGGCGTGGGTTTTTCTCGATTAACGCGCTATGGAAAAATAAAATTTCAGTATTGGTTGGCGATTTCTTGCTTTCGCGCGGTATGCTGCTGGCATTAGATAATGGTGATTTTGAGCTGTTGCGTATCGTTTCTAATGCCGTGAAAGCCATGAGTGAAGGGGAGCTTTTACAAATTGAAAAAGCACGCCGCATGGATATAAAAGAACCAGTCTATTTTGAGATTATCACCAAAAAGACGGCTTCGCTGATAGCTTCTTGTTGCGCTGTAGGAGCGGCTTCGGCAGGTGCCGACAAACAGACTATCGAGCGGATGCAGCAATTTGGCATCAATGTAGGCATTGCTTTTCAAATAAAAGACGATATTTTCGATTATCAGCTGAACAGCAAAACCGGAAAACCGAGCGGCATCGACATCAAAGAACGTAAGATGACATTGCCGCTGATTTACCTGCTCAACCAATCTGGAATAATAGAAAAACGCCAAATTATCCACCTGGTGAAACGCCATGGCAACAATCCTGAAAAGGTGGCCGGACTGATAGAAAAAGTAGAACAGGCTGGCGGAATTGCCTATGCCGAGCAGCAGATGCAAAAGTATATCGGCCTGGCGCTGGAGCAGTTGGAAGGCCTGCCGCCAAGTGATGCGCTGGAAGCTTTGAAAAAGTTAGTAGATTATACGATTTCTCGAAAGAAATAGGATTTAAAAATTAATTTTTCAATACGCTGTAGGCGTATCCTTTGCATAATCCCCGGATTTATCCGGGGGATATAAGAAGCAACGATGACTCCAAAACTCTGTAAGAGTTACCCTTCTGATTATTTATCAACACTTTTCTTTCGATGACTTGACGGGAAACCCTTAACAGGGTTTATGTGTATTTGGTTACCAGTAATCACCCGGATAAATCCGGGCGTTATGTACAGGGAAGCCTTACAGGCTTTTTCGTTGGTGTTTTTTCAGACTTCAAGGCTTTTGAAAACCCTTGATGTATAAAACATAAAAAAACCTGAGAGCTTCAGAATGCACTCGGGTTTTTCAATATTCAATACGCTGTAGGCGTATCCTTTGCATAATCCCCGGATTTATCCGGGGGATATAAGAAGCAACGATGACTCCAAAACTCTGTAAGAGTTACCCTTCTGATTATTTATCAACACTTTTCTTTCGATGACTTGACGGGAAACCCTTAACAGGGTTTATGTGTATTTGGTTACCAGTAATCACCCGGATAAATCCGGGCGTTATGTACAGGGAAGCCTTACAGGCTTTTTCGTTGGTGTTTTTTCAGACTTCAAGGCTTTTGAAAACCCTTGATGTATAAAACATAAAAAAACCTGAGAGCTTCAGAATGCACTCGGGTTTTTCAATATTCAATACGCTGTAGGCGTATCCTTTGCATAATCCCCGGATTTATCCGGGGGATATAAGAAGCAACGATGACTCCAAAACTCTGTAAGAGTTACCCTTCTGATTATTTATCAACACTTTTCTTTCGATGACTTGACGGGAAACCCTTAACAGGGTTTATGTGTATTTGGTTACCAGTAATCACCCGGATAAATCCGGGCGTTATGTACAGGGAAGCCTTACAGGCTTTTTCGTTGGTGTTTTTTCAGACTTCAAGGCTTTTGAAAACCCTTGATGTATAAAACATAAAAAAACCTGAGAGCTTCAGAATGCACTCGGGTTTTTCAATATTCAATACGCTGTAGGCGTATCCTTTGCATAA
>Ga0265293_10004566_pt1 | contig 24277 bp, 24 predicted proteins | sample Munlanlewell138R_FD_192505 | JGI IMG/M metagenome (GOLD analysis project Ga0265293, IMG submission 192505) | Leachate microbial communities from a municipal landfill in Southern Ontario, Canada - Leachate well 138R | ecosystem: Engineered > Solid waste > Landfill > Unclassified | place: Canada...
TCGAAACGATCATCGATGAGGTTGTTGACGCCTCTCTCTTGGTTGATCGTAGGCTTGCCATCGATCCGCCTGTTGGGAAAGAGGATGTATGCCCCGATCGTCAAGCCAGCATGGAACAGCTCTTCCGATTCCTGAGGGATTTGTCGAATCAGCCACTGCTTTCGTCTTTGGTTCTTGTAGGAATGCGTGATCGCATCACTTCCCAAATAAAACTCTCCACAATCAGATGAATGGTATAGATAGGCGCCGCTTACATCGTCACACAATGCAAATATTCTTCCGATGGGGAGCATCTTGTTCCACAACAGTCTATGATATCTTCGCAGTGTAGGGCTGGTGCTGTCGGGATCCCCTCCCCTTGCATCAGTACTGAAATCAAAATCCACATCAATAATCATGTTCAGCAACCTCCACTACAGGCTATAGCACCAACACTCTCTTTCTTATCCTACAAGAGAATTACTGAAATCGTAAGCATTTGTCCACCAAAAGCAACAGGATGTGTCAACATCCACTTCCATGTTTGTCATGCTTCCACTTCCATGTTTGTCATGCTTCCACTTCCATGTTTGTCATGCTTCCACTTCCATGTTTGTATCAATCTTAGAGAGAAAGACTGGGACTTCGATTGAATGAAAGAGGTCTTGACCGTTCTGGTTCTACGGTAGAACCATACCGATGGAAGATGAGGATCCTTGAGTCAAAGGTCCCCGACTATCTCAAATTCATAGCTCTCCAGATCAGCATGGAGTTCGATCACCGCTGCTTCACTTTTCCAAGTGAGGATCAAATGTTGCGGGTCGGTGAGGGTTTGGGAGAAGTCGCCGTTGAACGCGGGATGCGTCGACCTGAGCTCCATCAAGGCGATGAGACGCTGCACCACGGGGCGCTGCACCTCCTCTGCGATCTCCTCTCTGCTGTAGTAGTGGCGGTTGATGTTCCTCCCCCCTTCGTCTCCTCGAGCAGTTGAATGTCGTTTCGACCGGCGAGTAGGCCCACATAATAGACCTGGGGCGTACCCGGGGAGAAGAACTGCAGGGCCCGGGCGAGAAGGTAGGCGTCGTCGTTCTCGCCCAAGGCGGAGTAGTAGGTACAGTTGATCTGATAGATGTCCAGGTTGTTGTACGTGGCGGTATTGTAGATCCGCTTCACATTCGCCCCGTGTGTGAAGAGATGCTCCCGGGTCGCTTCGATCTCCTCATCGGGGAGTAGGCCGCGCACATCCACCACCCCGATGCCATCATGGGTATCGAGGGTGGTGAACTGGTTTCTCGGACAGATCTCGTACCAGTTGGAGAGGTAGGAGGCATCATGGAAGTACAAGGCATGCAGCACCAGCATCGGGAGGGCGAAGTCGTAAACGGGATACCTATTTTCGGAAAGCTTCTTCTGGATGGAGTAGTGCTCGTGGATCTCGGGAAGGAGACCCACGTTGTAGGTCTGCAATACATCGGCGCAGCGCTTGAGAATCTCCCACACCTTCGGTTCGACGAAGAAGCAATCGGTGTCCTTCACCTTCGTGGCATAGGCGAACGCATCGAGGCGGATCATCGCCGCCCCCTGCGCTGAGAGAAACCTCAGGTTCTCCTCCAGGAAGGCAAGCCCCTCCTCCGTTTCCAGATTGAGGTCCACCTGGTCGTCCCCGAAGGTGAACCAGATGTTGCGCTTCGTCCCATCGGCAAAGGTGATCGCACGCATCGGAGCCATCGGCTTGCGCTTGTAGATCTTGCCGATCTGCTCCTCGGTGGGGGTGCTTCCCCAGAACGTGTCGAAGTCGATGAACAGATTTTTATACGGCGAGGCATCGCCCCTCTCTGCGAAGTCCTTGAAATACTCGCTGCGCACCGAGATATGGTTGATCATATAGTCGAACATGAGCTCGTACTCTTGTCCAAGCGCCCTCATGTCGGACCAAGTACCGAAGGTCGGGTCGATCTCTTGGTAGGTCATGGGAGCGAAGCCGCGATCACCTGAGGAGGGGAAGAACGGCAGGATGTGGATACCGGTGATGGCCTTGGAGAAATACTGGGCGACGACCTTCGAAAGATCGCTGAGGTTGCGGCCAAGAGAATCAGGATAGGTTATCAGCATCACACCGTTTTTCATGGTTTTTCCTTCTTGAACGCGAGATATAAAACTATAGGCTATGGGTAAATACCGTGTCAATCAGCACTTGAATCCGGGATACAATGACTATCCCAAGGATGAGGATTCCCCTTCGTTCAATACCAGCAGAGAGGGTAGGATGAGAAGCGCCCTCGGGTGACAGGGATGGGCAAACGGCCCAATTATTCTTGTAAATTCTTGTGTAGTGAATGTATAATTACCCAACATGCACACAAAAGGGTCTTAGTAATGGCACGAACCAAACCACAAATCAGGGCGCACGTAGGCATCATCATCCTTGTCCTGGTCATCTCTTGTCTCCTCGGGTGCAGCGCCCAAAAGAAGCGTGTCTCCCACAGAGAGAACAATGGCGGCATCATCGTGGGGTTTTCGCAGATCGGTGCTGAAAGCGCATGGAGGACCTGCAACACCCGCTCGGTGCAGGAAGCTGCCGCCAGGGCGGGTGTGCAGTTGGTGTATGACAACGCCGAGCAAAAGCAGGAGAATCAGATCAAGGCGTTGCGCTCCTTCATCGCCTATCAAGTCGATGTCATCGTATTCGTACCGATCGTCACCGATGGGTGGGACAATGTCCTGCAGGAAGCCCGGGATGCCGGGATTCCCGTTCTCGTCACCGACCGCAAGATCCATGTCGAGGACCAAGGGCTGTATGCAGGCTTCATCGGTACCGACAGCCCGAAGGAAGGCCGGAATGCCGGCTTGTTCGTATTGGATAAATTCAAAGAGAGCGGCAAAGAGCAGATCAACATCGTGGAGTTGTTCGGGACGGAGGGCTCATCGGTGGCCATCGGGAGAGCCGAGGGGTTCAGGGAAGTCCTGGATGAGCATCCGCGGTTTCGCATCATCTACAGCAAGTCGGGTGACTTCCTCCGCTCGAGGGGGTACGAATTGGCCGTTGAATTCCTTGACCTGTATGATGACATCGACGTCATCTACTCCCACAATGACGGGATGACGCTGGGGGTCATCGAGGCGATGGAGGAGCGGGGACTTCGTCCCGGCACAGACATCGTCATCATCACCATCGATGCGCAGCAGGCGGCCATCGATGCCCTGATCCAGGGCAAGGTGAATTGTGTCATCGAGTGCAATCCCAAGACCGGTCCTGAGATCATCGAGCTGGCTGAGCGGCTGGCAGCCGGTGAGAGCATCCCACGCCTCCAATATGTCCATGAGGAAGTGTTCTATGAGACCGATGACCTCTCACTCATAGAACCGCGTGGGTATTAGCATGCAGCATCAGATCTCCGTCATAGAAAGGATCTTCTCAGTCTTTAAGAGCCGGAGCATAAAAGAGCGGATAAAGATCTCCTATGTGATCATCATCCTCTTGATGATCATCCCTGCGGTCATCATGATCTCTTCGTTTGTTGTCCAGATGGTCCGCTACGACCTCATCATCACCAACGTCAGCAAGGCGGACCGTCTCAACCAGACGGTGAAGGTGGAGATCTCCGACGAGATCTGGGATATCGTCGCGGGAAACAAGAAATTCGATGAAGGCAGGCAGTACGACATCATCGATGGCATCAATGCGAGCCTGGAAGACATCATGAAAACGACCGATGAGCGGGAGAACCGGCAGCTGCTTGAGGTCGCCGGCCGCGCCGTCGATACCCTCAAGCGCTACGTCGACCGGCTGGGGGACCAGATGGCCCACCACTCTCCGGTCAGTGACAATGAGAAGAGCCTTGATGAGATTCGGGGGGTGGTGGCCCTGATCTCAGACATCCTGCAGGATTTCACCGTACGCGTGATCGAGTCAGCGGCCATCACGAATGAACATCATAAACGCATGACGTTCATCCTCACCGTCATCCAGATCCTCACCGTATTCTTTGTCACCATCTTCGCGATGCTGACGCAGCGCTCAGTGACCGCAAGCATCAATAATCCGATCAAGAAACTCGAGAATCTGTCGACACGGATTGCCGAGGGAGATTTCACCGCACGGGTGAAGCTTCCTCAGATCCGCGAGCTTGACGGCCTGACCGACAACCTGAACATCATGGCGGTCAAGATCCAAGCCCTGATCGAAGAGAACATCAGGGAGCAGCACAACCTGCAGAAATCGGAGATGAAGGCGCTCCAGGCCCAGATCACCCCACACTTCCTCTACAACACCTTCGATACGATCGTCTGGCTCTCCGAGGAGAAGAAGACTGACCAGGTCATCGACATCACCCGCGCCTTCTCGAGCTTCTTCAGGATATCCCTCAACAAGGGCAAGGACTTCTTGACGATCAGAGAGGAGTTCGAACACGTCAGAAGCTATCTGACCATCCAGAAGATCAGGTACCGGGACATCCTGGATTATGAAATCGAATACCAGAGCGAGATGGCGGAGTGCCAGATCTTGAAGCTGCTCCTCCAGCCGCTCGTTGAAAACGCCCTCTACCATGGCATCAAGCATAAACGGGGCCGTGGACGCATCACGGTGAAGGGCTGGCGAGAAGACAAGCGCCTCTGTTTTTCCGTGCAGGACAATGGGATCGGGATGAACGAAGAGAAGCTTGCATACATCATGCAGCAGATCAGCGGTTCGGCCGATCTCGAGGATTTGGACAATATCTATGGCTTGTACAATGTTAACAAGAGACTTGAGCTGTACTATGATAGAGAGACAAAGCTGGAGATAACAAGTCGGTACAGACAGGGTACCACCGTCTCCTTCAGCATCCCGGAGGCCGGCTCCAATGTATAAGGTGTTCATTGCAGAAGATGAGATCGTGGTACGGGAAGGACTGCGAAACAGCATACAGTCGGGGCCGGGGCCGTTTGTCCTTGTCGGTGAAGCGTCGGATGGCGAGATGGCCCTCTCCATCATGAAGGATGTGAAACCGGACATCTTGATCACCGACATCAGGATGCCGTTCGTCGATGGGCTGAGCCTCTCGCGGATCATCAAGAAGATCCTTCCCTGGATAAAGATCATCATCCTCTCCGGTCATGACGAATTCCAGTATGCCCAGGAGGCCATCTCGATCGGGGTCGATGAGTACCTGCTCAAACCCGTTTCCGCCGCCGATATGCTGGAGACGCTCAACAAGCTGGTGGATACGATCGAGGCGGAGAAGCGGCATCTTCTCAGCATAGAGAACCTCAAACAACAGGCCCAGTCCAATACGGACCTGATCAGGGAACGCTGGTTATGCGACCTGGTGACCGGGATCGTCAATACGGAAGATGCCCTTGAAGCGGGCGCGAACATGGGCCTGGACCTCATCGCCCACGGCTACCTGGTCGTCCTCATCAAGCTCTCCACCACCTCTGAGAACTATGCGCAGTTGATCACCGCCAAGCTCCATATCAACAGCCTCATCGACAATCGGGAGGAGGTGTTGTGCTTCTCCCAGAGTCGGGATTCCATCATCTTGTTGTTGATGCAGCTGGGCGCCGAGTCGCTTGAGGAGACGGTGTACACGCTCGGTCAGGCGATCAAATATGAGGTTGAACGCAACACACAGTGCATGGTGACGATCGGGATCGGCTCGGTGGTCGAGCGAATTGGCAGCTTGTCCCAATCGTATGCCGAAGCGGAGAAAGCGGTGCAATTCTCCGCCAAGACCGGCCAGAATCTCATCATCGGGACCCATGACCTCAACGCCCTCTCCGAGATTAATTTCTTGAAACTGGATGGAAGCCCGATATCGGAGCGCCTCAAGTATGTGAAGAAATCAGGCATCGATGAGATCATCGCCCAGTATATAGAGATGATCGGCGACCACTCGCTCCAGACCACGCTCATCGGGTATTACCTCTTGTGTGACCTCATGGTGGCCATCTCCAAGATCATCGATGAACTGGGGGGTGTCGTCCAGGAGGTCATCCCCTGGGGACTGCACAAGACGCAGCTTTCAGAGATGGCGAGCTCCAGAGAGACCTTCAGCGAAGGGGTGCGTTTGATCCTCGACACCTTCATAGAGTTCCGGAACTCACGATCGGCGGGAAAGTACTATGTGATGATCCAGAAGGCGAAGCAGTATATACAGCTTCACTTCACCGACCAAGACATCTCCCTGCACTCCGTTGCCTCGGCCGTCGATGTGAGCCCGAACCATTTCAGCACCATCTTCTCCCAGGAGACCGGCGAGACCTTCATCGATTATCTTACCCGGGTCCGCATCAACAAATCGAAGGAGTTGCTGCTGACCACACCGCTGAGGAGCGCGGACATCGCCTATGATGTAGGATTCGGCGATCCCCATTACTTCAGCTACATCTTCAAGAAACATACCGGCATCTCGCCGCGCGAATTCAGAAGCGGGGACAAATGCCTGCATTGACTCTCCCGGTTCACCGCCCCCGCTGCGATTTGCCCGACAGGGAGAGCCAGGGTGGGAGGGCCATCTTGAATCCCCGCTTGTCACGAAGCGACATGATGATGCTCTGCAGCACGATGAAGAAGTAGAGAAGAAGTCCGCTCACCATCGCCTGGAAGTTCGATTGTACGCCCGCCGCACGGATCAGCTCGTTGATCACCAGAAGCGTCAGCGTCCCGATCGGCGCGCCGAGCAGGTTCCCCACCCCGCCGTTGAGCAGGGTTCCCCCGATGATGGCCGAGGCGATCGCCTTCATCTCGGCTCCGGCCGCGTTGCCGACATTGCCGGCCCCTGTGGTCATGATGTAGACGAAACCCGCTATGCCGGCCGTCAGTCCACTGATAACATAGGTGGTGAACATCGTCCGCTTCACGTTGATGCCGAGCATATTGGCGCTGTTGGCATTGCCGCCGACGGCGTAGACATTGCGCCCGAAGCGCGACCACTTCATCAGGGAGGCGAGGATGACGAGGAGGATCGCGACGATGATGGTGCCCGGCTTGATCTCACACGGGATGAAGACACCCAATCGGTTTCTCGTGCCGAGCCAGTTGATCACGATGTCGAAGTCCCGCAGCTTCACGAAGGCGGGCACGGTCACGTTGATGGGATCCTTGTGCAGCGTCGTCAACAGACCCTGCGCCATGAACAACCCCGACAAGGTGATGATGAACGGCTGGATCTCCAGATAGGCGATGAGGTAGCCCTGCAAGACCCCGAAGATGATGCCGATGCCCAGTGAGATGAGGATGGCACCCCAAATGCTCCCCATGCCGGATTCCAAGAAGAAGGCGCAGGCCATCGTCACCAAGCCGCACACCGCGCCTATGGAGATGTCGATGCCTCCCCCGATCATGACGATGCACAAGCCCAGCGTCATGATGATGAGCGGGGCATTGAGGTTGAACAAGTCGAAGAAGGTCTGGAACTGCAAGAAGCTGCCCGGGTACAGGATGATCGCGAAGAGGTACATCAGCACAAAGATGATGGCAGCGATGAGGAACAGAAGATTCGAGTTCGACAGCCGTGTCTTTCCCTTGATTGCATTCACACCCGCCATCCTATTCCTCCTTCTCCCCATCTCCGGTCGCCTTCACGGTCATTGCAGCGCTCGCCCCCCGTCCCTTGCCACGAACCTTGTCCACCACCTTCGTGATGGAGGCCCTGACCACCGGTGATGCGACCACCATGAGGATGATGATGAAGACCGCCTTGAACACCTTGATCATCGCCGGCTCGATCTCCAGCCTCAGCAGCGTCCGGTTCAGCATCTCGATGGTGTATGCGCCGATGATGGAGCCGGTGATGCTGAACTTACCCCCATTGAGGGAGTTGCCGCCGATCGCCACGGCGAGGATCGCATCCATCATGATCAGCTTGAGCAGGTTTACGCTGTCGTGGCGACCCGCCTTGTTCACCGCGATGAAGCCGGCGAACGCCGAGCAGAAGCCCATGATCAAGAAGGTCAGAAAGATGACCTTCTTCGGATTGATGCCATTGAGGCGCGCCGCATTCGGGTTGGTCCCGACCGCCTCCACATAGAGCCTCAGATTCGTCGTCTTGAAGAGCACTGCGATCAGGGCGATGAAGATGACCGTGAGGATGATGGGGGTCTGGATCGGGATTCCCGGGATCACGGTGCCGATCTTGTTCGACAAATCGTTTGCCAGGATGGGAGACAGCTTTCCGTCGATCATGAAGGCGATGGACCTGCCCCCCGTGAAGAGGATGAGGGATGCGACCATCGGCTGGACCTTGAAGATCGAGACCAGGGTGCCGTTGAACGCGCCGAGGGCCAAGCCGACGACAGAGCTGAGCAGGAAGGCCACCAGGATGGTGAGCAGGGTGACCTCATTGGCCTGCAGGACATACTGGACGAAGACGGCGGACGTGATGGTCGCGCTCTCCCCGATGCTGATGTCCTGACCGCGCGAGGCTGCGGTCACCAAGGTCATCCCGATGGAGAGGATGACCAACTCGGAGGCACCGAAGAAGATATTCGGTATGTTGCCGTAGAAGGCACCGTTGACCATGGTGATGCGGAAATAATCGGCGCCTTTCACCAGGTTGATGATGATCAAGAGCGCCATGACCGAGAGGGGGAGAAAGAGGTGGGAGAAGCGTTTCATCAAGCTGCGCATCATTTCTTTCCTCCCTTCGCGATGACGTTCATCACGGCGCTCTCCGTCAGCTGCGATCCCCGCAGCTCCCCGACGATCTCTCGGTCCTTCATGACGATCAACCGGGAACAGGTGCGCAGCATCTCGTCGATCTCCGATGAGATGAACGTCACGCTCATCCCCTCGTGGGCGAGCGCGATCACCAACTTCTGAATCTCGACCTTGGTCCCCACATCAATGCCGCGCGTCGGTTCATCGAGGATCAGGTACTCCGGATGCGTGAGCAGCCAGCGGGCCAGGATGACTTTCTGCTGGTTGCCTCCCGAGAGGGATTTGATCGGGGTGTCGGCCGTCGGGGTCTTGATGTTCAACCGCTCGATGTACTCCTCGGCGAATTCCTGTGCCTGCTTCAAGGAGAACGGCTTGAAGAAGCCGTTGAGCACCTGCAGGGTGAGGATGATGTTGTCGCGTACCGACAGGTCCTCGATGATGCCGTCGCCCTTACGGTCCTCCGGCAGATACCCTATCCCGTGTTGTATGGCATTGAGCGGTGTCTTGATCTTCACCCGCTTCCCCTTCATCCGCACCTCCCCGCCGGTCACCCGGTCCGCGGTGAAGATGGCGCGGGCGCTCTCACTGCGCCCTGAGCCGAGGAGCCCGGCAAAGCCGTTCACCTCACCTTTTTGGATGGTGAAGTCGAAGGGCCGTACCCCGGCGACGCTCGAAAGGCCGATCGCTTCAAAGACCGGGACGGAGGCGTCGGATACATCCGGCTCATATTTTTTCAAACCGGTGATGTCATCAAGCTCATTGCCCAGCATCTTGGAGATGAGCTCGATTTGGGGGAGTGCGATGGTTTCATATTCGCCGACCAGCTTCCCGTTGCGCAGCACGGTGATCCGGTCGCTGATCTCATAGACCTGTTCGAGGAAGTGGGTGATGAAGATGATGCCGACCCCGCGCCCTTTCAGCTCACGCATGAGCGCAAAGAGGGTATGCACCTCATCTTCGTCAAGGGAGGAGGTGGGCTCGTCCAGGATGAGGATCTTGCAGTCCATATCGACTGCGCGGGCGATGGCGATCATCTGCTGGACGGCAAGCGAACAGCTTGAGAGCTCCTGCGTCGCCCGTGCCGGGATATTGAGTGATGCAAGCAAGCGCTGGCCCTGCTCATTCATCTGCTTCCAATTGACGATGGGGCTGTGGCTGCGGCCGATATACATATTCTCTGCCACAGTCAGATTCGGACAGAGCATGATCTCTTGATAGACCGTACCGATTCCGTTGTTCTGCGCCTCTTGAGGCGCCTTGAAGTGGATCGGCGCCCCCTCCAAGGTGATGGAACCCGAGTCCTTCTCGTAGGCTCCGGCGATGACTTTGATCAGTGTGGATTTACCTGCCCCGTTTTCGCCCATGAGGGCATGGATCTCCCCTGAGCGCAGGGTGAAGTCAACGCTGTCCAGCGCTTTGACCCCAGGAAATGATTTACTGATGCCCCTCATTTCAAGTATGGTGTTCCCCAGCAATCAAAGACCTCCTTGTACTGAGACGGTCCAAACCAACTGCGGTGCGGCCGCGGAATCGAATCCGCGTACCGCACTGCATCCATGCATTGTTGCGATGGTGAATACTTAGCGAGTAATCACACCCTTGCCGGGGTCCGCGTTGATGCCCCACTTATCAATAAGTTCATCGGTGATCGTATCGGTTGTCAAGAGCAGCTCTTCTTGATAGACGATTCCGCTCGGGAGACTTCCGCTCTTGATCCACTTGGAGATCTCAGCCGCTTGGCGTGGGTTGCACTGCATGTCGGCATCCCAGTACCCGGCCTGTACGTTGCGAAGGGCGAATCGGTTGAAGTCAAATCCAATGACCTTGACCTTGCCGCCCTTGCCATGGCTGATGCCGGCTGCCTGAAGCGCCTGGACCGCACCTTGTGCCATGCCGTCGTTCTGAGCGTAGATGACGTTGAAATCCTTGCCTGCCGCGATGGCCGCTTCAACGACCCTGCGCGCTTCCTCAAGGCTCCAGCTGTCTCCACCGGTTCCATCGGCGACGATGTTGAGTTTCCCAGCCTTGGCGGCATCGAGCACTGCTGCGCTCCGGCCGATCTCAGCCGCTGAACCCATCTGTCCGCGAATGAGGATCAGGTTGACCGTCTCAAGACCCAAGCCCAAGACCCACTCCACCGCCTTCTCACCTTCATACGCCATGTCGGAGAGAATGGCCGCCTGGTAGTTGGATTCAGCCGTATCGATCGAGCGGTCGAAGAGAATTACCTTGACGCCGGAATCTTTGGCTGACTTCAAGGTGTCGTCCCATCCGGAGGCATTCGCCGCGGAGATCAGGAGATAGTCCACGCCGTCGCGGATATACCCCTTGGCGGCGGCGATCTGCTCGCTGTTGTCGCCGGTGTTCGTCTGCTTTGCATCATAGCCATTGGCTTTGGAGAAGACGGTGTTCATGTCTTCAACGTTGGCCTGTCGATATCCGGACTCTTCTGGTGGGAGATTGACGATGCCAATCTTGATCAGACCAGTCTCCTTCTGGCCGGCTGCGAACAGAACGCCCGATCCCAGCAGCACTAGAACCATCAAAATAGCTAATGTCTTTTTCATGCTATCCTCCTTTCAGGAATCAAAAAACTGGATGGTTGAATAGCGGCAACGCCGCATCCTGTATAAAAGGTTACGGCCTGCCGGACCAGAAGTACATGAGGTATTCTCTTGAGTTTGTTGTGTTATCTTCCGCGTTCACGCCGAACCGTGGAAAAAGGTACGTTTTCTTCTTAAAAAGATTCGATTTCTTCCGATTTTGGATGGATTGTCCAGACAAAGAGAGGGAGCGTCCCCTCTTTCCATCAATGTGTAAGAGCATGGTGTGTTGTGCCGTGAGCATACATCACGACACCGAATTCAAGGAGAGAAGAATCCGTCACGTTCCGTGATGGACCACCTCATACCCCCCTTCGCTGCTTCGATAGACGGTCTCGAGATTCCTCATCACAAACCCGGTGTCCCACTCGTGGTGAGAATAATGGGCACAGGTGCCACAGGATGATGAGAGGCTTCTGGGCACCGGTGCGAGCCGGCACGGGATCTGGTGCTGTTTGGCATGCTTGAGGAACTGCACCGCGCCGTATTGGCTGTAAAAGGTGGCGATGAACTCGGTCATCGCTTCTCCAAATCCAACTTCCACCCGTATTCGGTGGTGGTGTCGACGACATCGTAGTGCTGGGTCTTTGCGAATCGAGTCACATTCTCCTTGGCCGCGATGTTGTCGACGAGCACCGAGAAGCTCGTCACCTTGTCGAAAATCGCCTTTCGTGTCTCGATGATCGGCTGTGGACAGGAGAGACCCCGTGCATCAATTTCCATATACTGCCTCCTTCTTCTGTGCGTGGATGATGACCAATGCGATGGCTGTGATGACGACAAAACCGAGGTCTTCGGCGAAGCTATCAGACAGCGGGCAACAGCAATCATCGTAGCGCACAACCACCCTAGTGGAAATCTTGAACCATCTCCTGAAGATCGTGATGTCACCCGGCGCCTTCGCCAGGCAGGAGAGCTCTTGGGTATCAAGGTACTCGATCACCTCATCTTCTGTGAGGAGGGATTTCTATCGATGCTGGAAGGAGGAGTATTTTGATGACAACGACGCAAAAATATTTGACTGGGAGCAAAGTGATGTGTATGATTGAGTCAGAATATACACATCGCTTTTTAGAGGGAAATCCAATGCGCACCAACATTGTCATCGATGATAAACTGATGCAACAGGCTCTACAGCTTTCAGGCCTCAAGACAAAAAGAGAGGTCGTTGAGCAAAGCCTGAAACTCCTCATCACCATGGAGCGGCAAAAACAGATCCGAGCATTGAGGGGAACCCTCTCCTGGGAGGGTGACCTTGACGCGATGAGAAGCGATACATGATCGTGGTAGACACTTCGGTGTGGATTGATTATGTGAACGGTATCGTTTCTGAACAGACGGATATCCTCCACGATGCGCTACAGCACACAAGAATTATCACCGGTGATCTGATCATCACCGAATTTCTCCAAGGCTTTCGGAGCGCCAAAGATCTCGCGAAAGGGAAACAACTCATGGATAGCCTTGAATATCATGATCTTGTCGGAAAAAAGATGGCCCTCAAGGCCGCAGAGCATTATAGAATACTGAGAAAGAATGGAATCACAGTGCGAAAAACCATCGATGTTCTAATCGCGACCTTCTGCATTTCCCATGGATACGCACTCTTGCACAACGACCGAGACTTTGATGCCATGGAGGAGCACTTGGGTCTCTCTGTGATACGGAAAAACCGGGGCAATGAGGGCCTCAAGTTTATCAAAGAGTAGATTTTCAATAATACTCATATGGAATTACACCCTATGAAAAATCTATCGAGTCCATCGAAAGCATGCGCCAAAAAATCAGTAATAGACAAAAGATATGCGGCTACAAAAATATTTTTTATAAACCCTGACCTTAAGTCCTGGTACAGTTGTCACATTGTGTACGGTTAAGAATCAACACTACTCACATATGTCATGCAAATTTTTACTTATTGTTACTAATCCAATCGGATTGTATCATAAACTATCACATTTGAAATACTTATGATTTTCTGGGAACAAAGTTGCATGATGAAGTGATGACATATATGATAACTGACCATTTTTTTCAGTAGATATGCAAAATTGACCTAAAATAGGCAAAAACCTGGAGAGATGGAAGTATGGATTACAAGAGTGACTCTTTATCGGCCAATCAATTTTGCCAATAGCCGATGAACCAGCGTCACCGGGATGAGGACAAAGGGAGCTAATCCCATGCCAATCTCATAGAGTAACGAGGAGTTGATATACCGCTTGCCTTTAAAGCGTGAGATCAATGCACTGTAGGGAAGGCCGATGATATTGCCAACCATCATCACCCGTACAGAGGCGAGAATAATAGCAGCACGCTCTGGACCGTATTCACCGATCAGGGTGTCATAGCGCTCCTGTACAAAGTGGCCGCGCTCTTCGGCATACCCTTGAGCAAAGAGGATTGCCCTCGCCTCTTCCGATTTGACGAAAAGATTACTGCCGCCCAAAAACCCTTCTATCTCCTCTTGAGAGAGACCAAGATCAAGGGCCATGTTGGTGTGGGCATAGCTGCAGAGAGCACAACCGTTCACTTCGGTGACGGCTAACATCAGACGCTCTACAAATTGAGGGTCGACCAACTCGCTCTGTCGATTTTTCTTCAGTACTCTAATCGAACCATACAGAGGCAACAGTGCCCGATAGAACTCAGTCAGGGTGTAGCGGTGGCGATAGGCATCGATATCGATCATCGTAACTGCAGCACGCCTATCGGCTATGCCGCCCCTTCAAGACATCGACGACTTCAGAGAGTTGGACATTCTTTTGAGTGAGCAGGACAAGGAAGTGGTACATCAAATCCGCAGCCTCACCGAGGAAGAGACTCTTATTGTCGTCCATCGCTTCGATGATCAGCTCAACGGCTTCCTCACCGACCTTCTGGCCAATCTTGTTGATCCCACGGCTGAAGAGATGGTTGGTGTACGAACCCTCTTGGGGGAAGTCACGGCGATCTTGGATCACTTGCTGCAAATAGAAGAGGAACTCTGTCTCATTGAGCTCCTCCGGGTCATTGACTTCGCTGAAGCAGGTGTCGGCACCAGTGTGACAAACCGGTCCGGTCGGGACTGCTTTAATCAAAAGAGTATCGTGATCACAATCCTCGAGGATCTCTCGAACCTCCAGGTAGTTGCCGCTGGTCTCTCCCTTGGTCCACAGCTTCTGTCGTGAACGCGAATAGAAAGTAACCAAACCACGGTCACGGGTCTGTTCTAGCGCCTCTTCGTTCATATATCCGAGCATCAAAACGCGTCGGGTGGTGGCATCCTGCACGATAGCCGGCACCAAGCCTCCCAGTTTCTCAAAATCCAGCCCCATGATATTACTCCTTCCTAACTACGCATAGGTATACCACATTGTGACAAAAAAATCTTCAGTTTTGGTATCTCTACCTCGCGAAAGTGGAAAATAGAGGCGCCAAGAGCACCACTGACCCCAGTTTTTGTAAAGACTTCCTCAAAATGGGCCATCGTACCCGCCCCACCGCTTGCTATAAGTGGCACGTCGATGGCCTCTCCTACCTGGCGATACAGCTCAATATCATAGCCTTGTCGCACCCCATCGGTGTCCATGCTGGTCAAGAGAATCTCACCAGCTCCTCGTTTTACAACTTCAGTAGCCCAGTCAAAGACATCAAGGCCACTATCACTGCTTCCGCCACGGGTAACAACGGTCCACGAACCCTCACCGCGCCGTTTCACATCGATAGCACAGACAATGCGATCGGTGCCAAAACGAGTGGCTAAGGCATCGATCAAGGAGGGTTCGGCCACCGCTTGGCTACTGACCGAGACTTTACTCGCTCCGCTATCAAAGAGGCTCTGTGCATCATCGACACTTCGCACCCCGCCGCCGACTGTGATAGGAAGGGAGACTTCCTTTGCAATTGTTGCGACCAGCTCAGTAAAGACAGGGCGTCCCTCAACAGTTGCTGCAATATCGAGCATCACCAGCTCATCTGCTTCTGAGGTATCATAAAATTTTGCAAGCTCCAAGGGATCGCCAACCTCTCGGATATTGAGAAAGTTCACCCCTTTGACCACTTTTCCCTCACGGATATCCAAACACGGGATGATTCGCCTCTTATCCATTGAGTCGCTCCTGAAGTTTTCCTACTTCCTCTAAGGTAAATCGCCCCTCATAGAGAGCTTTGCCAATAATTGCCCCATCGAGTCTGAGGTCTGAGAGTTTGATCAGATCCTCCAGAGAAGAGACTCCCCCACTGGCAACCAGCACAAGATCCTCAAACTTTTCGAGCAGCCGGCGATAGAGCTCAAAGGCAGGGCCGCTGAGCATGCCATCCCGGTTTATATCTGTTGCGGTGACTCGAAGGAGCCCTCGCCTACGATACGAGTCGATGAAGGCGTCCAAGCTCAGAGTGCTCTCATCGATCCATCCCCCGCTCTTGATCATCCCATCCTGACTGTCGGCAGCCAGGATAAGACGATCGGCTCCGTACTGGTCTATCCATCCATGGACCAAAGAAGGAGCATGGACAGCCACCGAGCCAAGGTTCGCCATCGCAGCACCTGCATCGAAGACCGCAGCAATATCCTCATCGTCTCTGATCCCTCCCCCTACATCGACAATGAGGGCCGTTTCTCGGGCAATGCGCTCAAGAACAGGTAGGTTTATCGGCTTTCCGGCCTTCGCTCCATCAAGGTCGACGAGGTGCAGGCGCTTCAATCCGACCCCTTCAACTGCTTTGGCAACCTCTACTGGATCTTTTGCATAGACACGCTTGGTCTCGTACGCACCCTTTGAAAGGCGTACTAACTCTCCGTCGATCAGGTCAATGGCAACGATGAGATCCATCACAACACCCCCTTGGTCGATGGCAGGACCATAGAGTGAGGATTGCGGTGCACTGCGTATCGAATTGCCCGTGCAAAGGCCTTGAAGAGGGCCTCACACTGGTGGTGGGCATTGCCTTCGCTCACTTTGAGAGCAAGATTAGCCCGAGCCCCATCACTGAAGGATTTGAAGAAGTGCTGGACCATCTCGGTGGGAAAGTTTCCGATATACTCACGACCAAAGTCCACACGCCACTGAAAGTATGGCCGACCCCCAAAGTCCAGTGCTACTTCGGCGAGCACCTCATCCATCGTGAGGATCTCAAAGCCATAGCGATTGATCCCCCGCTTATCACCCAGCGCCAGGGCAAACGCCTCGCCAAGTACAATGCCCACATCCTCTACCAGATGGTGTTCATCGACGATGAGGTCTCCCTTGGCAGCAATGCTCAGATCACAGCCACTGTGGCGCTTGATCTGCTCGAGCATATGATCAAAAAACGGCAGGCCAGTATCGATATTGCCCTGGCCTCCTCCGTCGAGGTTCAGTAAGAGAGAAATCTCTGTCTCAGCGGTCTTGCGCTCTCTACTGGCTTTGCGCGGTGCTAGGTGATTTTCATCCAGAAGAAAAGAGGCAATCTCGGCCCAATCATCGGTGATAAGGATCGCCGTCTCTGTAAGCGCTTCATCCAAAGAAGGTGCAGCTTCTTTGGGGGTAAACCAAATTGCCTTACACCCGATATTCTTGGCGAGTTCTACATCGGTGAGCCGATCCCCGATGACTACCGAGTGCTCTAGGTCATACCCTTCTTCAAAGTACTCACCAAGCATCCCGATTCCAGGCTTACGACCTGGACAGTTGTCCTCGGGCAGCGAGAAGTCGATATGCATCGCATCAAAGAGGATTCCCTCCCCTGCGAGCGTCTCAATGATCCGGTCATGCGGTCCGTCAAACTCATCCTGAGGAAAGGAGGGGGTTCCCACCCCGTCCTGGTTGCTGACCATGGCAAAGTACCACTGCCCACTGCGATAGAGGCGTGACAGGGCGCCGAAGACTCCGGGGATATACTTGATCTTCTCAAAGGTATCGATTTGCCCCTCCTCGACGATGATCCCATCACGGTCGAGGAACAAGACTTTCTTAGCCATGGGTATACTCCTTCAATGCGGCCAGTAGCCGATTATTCTCTTCAATGCTGCCTACAGTAAGGCGAAGGCACCCTTCACAATGCCGCTCCTTGGAGCGGTCACGCACGATGATGCCCCGACTTGCCAAATAATCATAGACCGCTTTTGGATCATCGACTCGCACCAAGAGGAAGTTCGCATCACTAGGATAGATGTGCTTCACACACCCAATCTTCTGTAGTTCGGTGGCAAGACGACCTCGTTCTGCCTTAATCGCCTCAAGGCCCGCTCGAACCTCATCAGCCTTTGAGAGGGCCTCAAGGGCAAGGGCCTGGGAGGGACCGCCGAGGTTATAGGGATATTTGACTGCGCCGATCAATGCAACAATCTCCTGTGAGGCAATAGCAATTCCCACCCGCGCGCTGGCCAAAGCCCAGCACTTACTCAGCGTTCGTAATACCACCAGACGGGGATGACGATCGAGCAGCGAGACAGCACTCATCTTATCGCTGAAGTCCTGATACGCCTCATCGACGACGACAATCCCATCAAAAAGCGTGCAAATCTCATCAATCTGCGCAAGGTCAAAGGCGTTGGCCGTAGGGTTGTTGGGGGTACAGATGAAAAGGAGCTTCAGTCGACCACTACCTGAACGCTGATCGCGCTCCTCAGCGAGGAACTGCTCAAGGGCTTCCACATCGATGGCAAACTCTTCGGTCAGGTCAATTGACTTCACCGCCACATCGTTGATATCCGCGAAGACCCGATACGCCCCGTAGGTGGGATTCATGATCAAAATACTATCTTCACGTGGCTCACAGAAGATACGGATCAGGTTGTCGATCAACTCATCGCTACCACTGCCAAGGACCGTACGCTCAAAGGGCAGGCCCAAGACCTCTTCAATCTTGCGCCGCAGCTGTGCTGCCTGCGGATCGGGGTAGCGGTTGGCTCCTTTGAGGGAGACAAAGCCTTGCCAGTTCTCATTGGCATCGAGGTAGACCTCCGCCTCTCCGGTAAACTCATTGCGCGCACTTGAATAGGGCTTCAAGGTGGCAATATTCTCTCTGATCAATTCTCTCATCTCTCTTCTCCCAAACGAACGTCGACTGCCCTTCGGTGTGCTTTGAGCCCTTCGGCGTCGGCCATAGCTGCCAGCGTCGGTGCTAAATTCTCCAAGCCCTCTCTACTGAGCCGCTGCACAGTAATCTTCTTTATAAATGAATCGGTGGAAAGACCGCTATATCCTCGCGCCCAACCGCCAGTGGGCAGGGTATGGTTTGTCCCACTGGCATAGTCGCCACTGGACTCCGGTGACCAAGGGCCTAAGAAGATTGAACCGGCATTAGTGATCATCGACAGTAGCTGCTCCTCTTTCTTCTCATTCTGTAGGTTAATGATCAGGTGTTCACTCGCATACGCATTGGCTAGTCGTGCACATCCTTCCAAACTCGGAATGATAAAGAGGCGGCTATTGGCAAGACTTGCCTCCAGTGCAGCTTTTCGCTCTAGTTGCTTCAGCTGCTCGGCGATAGCCTTCTCTACTGCATCTGCATATAACTCTCCGTCTTCGCGATCGGCGCAGATGATCAGCATCGCCTGGCTATCGGGGCCATGCTCTGCTTGGCTGAGGAGATCTGAAGCAACAAAGACTGGATCTGCAAAGCTGTCGGCTACTACCATCACCTCACTCGGACCGGCTGGCAGGTCAATCGCACAAAGGGCAGAGCCTACCTGAGTCTTCGCTTCGGTGACCCACCGGTTACCCGGCCCATAGATTTTATCCACCTTTTTGATAGAGGCAGTTCCAGTGGCCATCGCACCAATCGCTTGTGCTCCACCCACTCTGTAGATTTCATTCACCCCACAGAGCTGTGCTGCATAGAGAATTGCGGGATTCACTCTTCCATCACGGTCAGGGGGTGTGCAAAGAACAATTTCTTTACATCCGGCGACCTGTGCCGGGATGGCGAGCATCAAGACCGTTGAGATGAGCGGAGCAGAGCCGCCGGGCACATACAGTCCTACCCGGTCAATCGGCACTATCTTGCGCCACAGGGCAATTCCTTCACGCTCCAACCTCTCGCCTTCAGCACTTTGGGCCTGGTGGAACGCCTCGATATTTGCCTTGGCGACTGCTAGAGCCTTCTTGAGAGTCTCATCAACCAACTCTTCTGCCTTCTGTATCTCAGATGTTGGGATGCGTAGGCTCGACAGTGTCACCTTGTCAAACTCCTCTGTGAAGCGTAAGAGCGCTTCATCACCCTCTGCTTTGACAGCTGCGATGATAGCGGCGACAGGACAGCTGATATTCTCTTGTGTAGTGCCGGTACGCTCCAAGAGCTCACTAAAGCGATCTTCTGGTGGGTCATAAAAACGATTGAGGTAGGCCATGGTACTTACTCAGTCAACTTTTCAATCGGGGTGACGAGGATGCCCTGGGCACCCAGCTCTTTGAGCTGCTCAAAGACATCCCAGAATCGATCTTCGGCAACGACGCTTTGGAGGCTGACCCACCCCTCTTCAAGCAGCGGGGTAACTGTCGGGCTCTTCATCCCACCAATGAGGTCACTAGCCGCCTTCACCTGCTCCTTGGGAAGGTTGAACATGATGTACTTGTAGGAGGAGGCTTTCATCACCGCATCGATGCGTAAGAGTAGGCGTTGTAGGATAGCATCCTTACCCCCATTGAGGCCCTTGCGTCCGATCATGACAGCGGTGGAGGTGTAGATTGCCTCTACCTCCTGTAGCCCATTCATAGCAAGGGTTGCCCCGGTTGAGACCAGGTCGCAAATCGCATCGGCCACCCCGACAGCCGGGGTAAGCTCAACCGATCCACTGACCTGGACAAAGGTTGCGTTAATGCTTTCTTTCTCGAGGATTGAGCGCAGGATATTAGGGTAGCTGGTGGCGATACGCTTGCCCTCCAGGCTCGCCAGGCCCTGGTAGTCAAAGCCATGAGGGACAGCTACTGAGAGGCGGCACTTGGAGAAGCCCAGGTCACGAAGCACTGCTAAATCCAGACCTTGCTCGTCAAACTCGTTGCGTCCAACGATACCAATATCGGCAACCCCGTCATGGATGTAGGAGGGAATGTCATCATCGCGGACATAGAGAAACTCCAGCGGAAAGTTTGTTGCCCGCTCTTTGAGTACCCGATCATCACTGCCGAACTTGATACCGCACTGCTTGATGATCGAAAGGCTCTTCTCACTGAGTCTTCCACTTCTCTGGATTGCAATCCGTACTACTTCACTCATCGATTCCCCCTTAAAAACAAAAAGCCTCCGCGACATGCGGAGGTCTGTATGACGATCAGAGCCCACCTGTCACGGCTGTGCTAACAAGAGATGGTGGTGCTCGTGTACGAAGGTCTTCTTGATCATGGCAACACAGTATCCTTTCATCTCTTCTATTGTCAAGTCCTCTGTATTATTATGCATCCAATATACATCAAAGGCAGGCTTTCGCCCGCCCTTGTCAGTCTCACTTACCCGTGTAGAAGATCGAGGTCGATCTCACAGGCAATCGTTGGCATCGTCGATCCCCAATTCTCCAGAACCTGGGGATGGATCTCACCAAAGACACCCACCGCCCGGCCTTCGACCATGATTGTGGCACAGCGACCTTCGATGAACCGTGCGTCCTCAAGAGGTGCAAGGGTGTGCTCAGCATTGAGGAAGTAGCAGAGGGTTGCGATATATGAGGTCACATCGTTGAAGCCCATCAGGCGATCGCTTGCCAAAAAGCCCAGGGCGTTACGGGTCACCGTTCCGCTAGGATCACTTGCATCACGCCAGGCGACCTTACCCACCTCAAAGATCTTGTGGGGGTATGGGGAGTGGGCGCTGACGCTCTCACTCTCCATCAAAGAGGGAATGATCGAAGGGCGCACCACCTCATAGTTCTCACTCATCGGGTTGGCGATGAAGATACACTTCTCTTCTGGATAGCGCATATTGTCGATATACTCGCGCCGGCTACCCAGGTAGTTATACATCATCTCCTGGAAGCCCAGGCCGACCATCAGGTCTTTGACCTTGCGTCCCAGCTCTTCGGCAGCACTCAGCCGTCCGACAGTGAAGTCTCGGGGCATCTCGGGCTCAAAGTTTCCCAGCCCGTGACCGATCATCACGTCTTCGACGAGGTCTGCCGGATGGAGGAAGTCATTGCGCCACTCAGGGACCGTTGCATAGGCCACCCCATCATCGCAGATGGCGTAGATACCCATCCGTCTGAGAGCTGCAATGACCGCCTGCTCATCCAAGTCTTCGCCGAGCGTCTTTTGAATCTGCTCCAAGGAGGCACTGATCGGCTCTTGGTAGTAATAAGGCACGGTGATTTCAGTGCCAAACTCAGTCTCTTCGGCAAATTGGACTTTTACCGGCAGAATCTCCCAACCCATGTCAGCCATATCGCACGCCATGATCGCAGCGGCGAGAAGGAGGTCACGCAGGTCCTCTCCACTGAATTCAACGAAGATGTTCTCATCACCTTCTTCAACGGCTCCGATGCGGTCGCTATTGATTACCGGTGGGAAAGAGAGCACGCCCCCCTTATCATCATGGAGGAAGGGGAAGAGCGGCTTATCGGCAACAATGTGCCCGTATTCACGCCCCTTGGGGTGCTCGGTAAGAATTTGCCTGAGTGTCAGCTCCTGCTCTAAGCCCAACGGGACAAAGGAGGTGGCATCAGGGTCAGCGCCTCGATAGTGCACCGGATAGGTGATCAGGTCACTGCGGTACAAGCCGATGGCGATGGTTCGCCTCTTACGCCCAAAGTTGTGGCAAAGCTTCTCTTGGCTTTGGATCAAAGCCTCCAGTTCATCTTCGGTGACTTTATGACCACGAGTGGCAAAGCCTACCGAATAGGGGCGTACCACCTTGGCCGAAAGGTCTACGAGGAGGGTTCGCCCCTCACTCTCAAAGTGCTCATCGGCGGTAGAGAAGAAGTCATACATCGGAGCTTCAACGCCCCAGTGGCTCTTGATCTGCCGTGCAATACCTGCTGCCGACCAGAGGTCGGGGCGGTTGGTATCGTTGAGTTCGATCTTGAGGATTCCATCTTCGTGCCCATCCAGTTCTGCCTTTGCAACCGGAAGGATCGCTTCCAATTGATCGTCGGTCAGCTCTTTGCCCAAGAGGTCCCAGAGCAAGGTATCGGTTGTTTCAATCTTTGGCATTAGTTCTCCCTCCTGGTCCTGACCGATTCAATGTTTGCGCTGAAGAGGTCGCGCAGGTCGTTGAGTCCCAGATGCATCAGCGCCATCCGGTCGATGCCCAACCCCCAAGCGAGAACCGGGACATCGATGCCCAGTGCCTTGGTGACCTCGGGGCGGAAGATTCCACTGCCGCCCAGCTCAAACCAGCCAAGCACCGGGTGCTTGATGTGCACCTCAATCGAGGGCTCGGTGAAGGGGAAGTAGCCGGGGACGTACTTGACCTCTTCGGCTCCTGCAATCTCCTCGGCAAACATCTTCAACAGTCCGAGCAAGGTTTTAAGGTTCACATCTTCACCGAGCACAATGCCTTCGGTCTGATAGAAGTCTGCCCCGTGAGTTGCATCAACTTGGTCGTATCGGAAGCAGCGCACTACACCAAAATACTTACCAGGCACCTTTGCGTTTGTCAGCTGTTTGGCTGACAGCACGGTGCCTTGGCTACGCAACACTTGGCGCAGAGTGAACTCGTGGTCAAAGGGGTAGCGCCATCCGCGGCTACCGGTCTTCCACCCATCTTCATGGGTTTGGGCAACCTGGCTGAGCCACGGCTCCTCAATGGACTTACGGTGCACCGGGTCTTTGACGTAGTAGACATCGTGGATATCACGGGCACTATGAAACTGTGGCATGAAGAGCGCATCTCCATTCCAGAACTCAGTCTCTACCAAGGGTCCATCGAACTCTTCGAAGCCAAGACTGGTGAGCTTATCTTTCACCCAAGTCAGGTAGTTGGCATAGGGGTTTCGTCTTCCGGGGATAAGTCGGGCGGTTGGAGCGCCAAGGGCGTAGGGGCGGAAAGTTGCCTCTCTCCAGCTCCCATTTTTGAGCATCTCGGCAGTCAGTTGGCCGACCTCTTCGCCGGTAATCTTTGCCGCAAGCAGAGCCTCTTTGGCCTTGCCCCCCTCTTCGGTGAGCTGCCAGACCACCGCTTCGCGCTCAATGATTCTGAAGGCTGAGTTGGTTGCCCCACGTTTTTTGGCCATCTTGGCAATTGCAGATCGCTCATCAGAGGAGAGGTCAGACTCGGCAATCGCTCCCCCTTGGCCTTTCTCCAAGAGGGTCTGGGAAACCAGGAATTCGCCGCCAAGGGAGTCTCCCTTTGCCTGGGCCTTGTTGGCCTCCCCCATTGCCACATAACCGGCTTTGGAGAGTTGGCCGAAGGCCGAGCCGATATCGCTACGCTCAAGACCCAGCGCCTCGGCGAGCTCAGGGAGAGTTTTAGGACCCTCTTTTTGCAACAGGGTAAAGATACGATGTGCGGGCAATCCTATCACCGCTTGCTCTGCTCCAAGCTCGGTGAGTTCAAAAAAGGTGTGTACCTGACGGCTCTTTTCGGCAAGGTAGCCTTTGGCATGCAACCAGCTAAAGGCTTGGTTGCACTGACCGAGGATGTATCCCAGCTCCTCCATGATCCGGGCAACGGTGATCTCTTCACCGAGAGCCACGTGTCTGAGCAGGCGTACTTCCAATGGATGCAGGTTTTTTACATCGATATCCATGCTGTTCTAACTCCTGTCGCACAGTGGTGCGAATGAAGCCATTCTAGCGTCTTGAGATAAAAAAGGAAAGGCGTCTAAGGAGCGAAGAGCGAACGAGCTGCCCCAACAACCTCATCGACAGTAGGGACAACCAGCCGTTCCAGTTCCACGGTGAACGGAATCGGACTCTCCTTCCCACAGAGGCGTACCGGCGGCGCCTTCAACGCAGCCAGACACTGACGGTCTTCGATCACCGTAGTGACGATCTCAGCGCCAAATCCAGCAAACTGCGGGCTGTCATGGACCACCAAGAGACGCCCGGTCTTACGTACTGAGCGCAGAACAGCCTGGGTGTCCATCGGTTTGATGGTAGCCAAATCGATGACCTCGACCTCCATCTCATCCTGTAGGGCGAGGCGCGTCGCTGCCTCCAAG
>Ga0265293_10004567_pt1 | contig 24275 bp, 21 predicted proteins | sample Munlanlewell138R_FD_192505 | JGI IMG/M metagenome (GOLD analysis project Ga0265293, IMG submission 192505) | Leachate microbial communities from a municipal landfill in Southern Ontario, Canada - Leachate well 138R | ecosystem: Engineered > Solid waste > Landfill > Unclassified | place: Canada...
CTGGTCAGAAGCGACCAAAACAGCTACGATTGGCTCGGAGGATATCATGCAGAGAGTAGTAGTTGCCAACGACCACGGGGCGGTAGAGCTCGCCCAGACACTGATCACCCACCTCAAGGAGCGGGGCTTTGCAGTCAACCACCTCGGGGTGACCACAACCGACTCCGTCGACTATCCTGACATGGCGGCAGCGGCATGCACCGAGTACCTCGCCGGTGGATACGCCTTTGGCGTCCTACTCTGTGGAACCGGCATCGGCATCTCCATCAGTGCCAATAAGATCGACGGTATCCGCTGTGCGCTTCCGCAGAACCGCTATGCTGCGGCGATGGCGAAGAGCCACAACGATGCCAACTTCATCGCCTTCGGCGGTAGGGTCGACTATCCTGAGGACCCGGTCTCGATGCTCGACTCCTATATCGATGCCACCTTCGAAGGTGAGCGTCATCAACGTCGCGTCGATAAGATCATGGGCCTTCAGGGCTGACGCATCGTGGGGAAGATGAAGGGATAGGGGAGCAGCTCGTCGAAGCGATGGACCTCATGTGCCCCACCTCTCCCCTCGGCAAACGCCGTATCGACGAGGTGAACCTCCGTCTCAGGGCGGCAGAACTCTGCCAGGACCTGCAGGCAGAGCGCGCAGGGAGGAGCGGGCGGGTCATCGTCGGTGACCACCACCAGGAGATCGATCCCGACCGTCCCCTCCTCGGCGATCGAGTGGAGCACCGCGTTGCGCTCAGCGCAGATCGTCGCCCCATAGCTGGAGTTCTCCACATTGCACCCGCTGTATACCTTCCCGCTCTTGGCGCTGACCAAGGCGGCGCCGACCTTGAATTTGGAGTAGGGAGCGTAGGCGTTGCGCCGGCTCTCCAGCGCTGCTTGTATCGCCTCATCAAAGAACTGTGAGGGGTGACCGGATTGAGAGACTTCTATGCGGTTTGCCCCGTAGATCACCCCCTCTTTGGCTCTGAGCACTCTCAGTCGCTCATTGAACTCACCAATTGATGAGAAACGGCCAAAATCGACAAGGGTATCCAGCACCACATCACAGCCCGCCTCTGTCAACGCTGATTCGCCGAAGGAGTTTGGAAGGGCCAGCACGGCACACTGAGCACGCTTGGCACTGACCACCCCATGGATCGAGTCTTCGACAACCAAGCACTGGTCGGTGCTCAAGCCCATCGAGAGGGCGGTCAATTGGTAGATGTCCGGGTAGGGTTTATTGCGTACCACCTGCTCGCCGGTGACGATATTGTCGAAGTCCGCCTCCTTCAGGCCGATGGCTGCCAGATTGATCAACGCCTTGTGCCGTTCGCTGCCGGTGGCAAGGCCCACCTTCAAGCCAGCGCGCTTGGCGTCAGCGAAGAACTGGTGCACCCCGGCAAAGGAGACAGCCTCCCTGGCCGCCTCAGCGTAGAGCTCGTAGAGCTCAACGCGGTCAATATCGAAGTCGATCGAGAGGCCGTATCGCTCCCCCACTCCGACAAGATAGCGTCGGTCGCCGGCGCCCACGAAGGGCTTGAAGTCCTCCTCGTTGGCCGTGATGCCGCGACGGGCAAAAAACGCTTGGGCAGCGTGGAGGATGATCGGCTCGCTGTCGATCAAGACACCGTCCATATCGAACAAGATTCCCTCAATCATGGTAGCTCCTAATGCATGATGGTCTTTCCCCGGCCGACGCTCTGCTGGGCAATGAATTGCCCGTTTCCCGGGATGCCGAGGTAGATCGAGTCCCCCATGACCAGCCGCCCACGCAGGTAGGTCATCACCGCTTTGCCCAACACCGCAGTGCCGCTGTACGCGGAGTAACCGGCAGCACTGTGGGTGTTGTGGTCGTCGATCGTCCATGCGTGGTCGGGGTCGAAGAGCACCAGGTCGGCATCACTGCCCACCCGGATGGCTCCCTTACGGGGGTAGAGGCCGAAGGCTTTGGCCGGGGCGGTGCTCAGCAGGTTCACCACCTGCTGGATTCCGATGCGCCCGCTGTTGGCGGCCATGGTATAGACGAGGCTCAACAACTCCTCGCTACCCGGGATACCGGGCAGGATGGTCCGGCTGTCATCGCCGGCAAGCTTCTGCTCTTTGGCAAAGGCGCAGTGGTCGGTGGCGATGACTTGAATCTCGCCGTTGAGGACCGCTTCCTGCAGAGCCTTGCAATCTTCTGCTTCCCTCAGTGGCGGGGTCATCACAAAGAGGGCGCCATCGGCTCCTTCAAGGTACGATTTGTCCAAAAAGAGGTAGTGGGGGGTGGTTTCGGCGATGATCCGCAGCCCCTTGCTGCGAAGCGTCCTGACCATCTCCAGGCCGGCACGGCTGGAGAGGTGGACCACATAGAGGGGCATGTCAAGTTCGAGGGCGATCGTCCCCACCGTCTCAATTCCCTTCGCTTCAGCGCTTGGGGGACGGAGGATGGCGTGGGATGCAGGTCCCCAATCACCTTGGTGGGCGCGTTCAGCCTCGGTGATGGCATCATCATCCTCGCAGTGGACACTGACGAGGATTTCTGCCTCCTTGGCGAGGGTAAAAATCTCCTTCAGCGCTTCACGGTTCTCGATCATGTAGCCGATGTTCTTGTAGGTGGTGAAGAGCTTGATGACCTTCACGCCCAGCCTCTTGAGCTCTTCAAACTCCCAGCGGAGTGTTGGCCTCAGCTCATAGACCCCTTGGTGGAGGGAGTAGTCGATGGCCATCGCTTCTCCCATCTCCTTGATGCGACGCTTGGCACAGGCGGCGAGTGAGCTCTTCTTGTCGTCGTCTGAAAAGTCGATGACCGTCGTCACCCCGCCATAGGAGGCAGCCTTGCTCCCTTCTGCAAAGGAGTCGGCGGTGACTGTACCGCGGCTTTCCAAGTGGTAGTGGGTGTGGGCGTCGATGATGCCCGGCAGAATGCACAACCCTTCGGCGTGGATGATCTCACACCCATCACCCACCGTGCGCTCATCGATTTCATTGGAGATACGCACCACCGTGCCATCCTCGATGAGGATGTCGGCATGGCGCGTCCACTCGGTATCGACAACAAGTCCGTTTTGAATCAACAGTCTGCTCATAGGAACAAGATACCCCATTATGAGCAGACTGCAAAGCAAAAGAAGCGCTAGTAGCGCAGGTCGGGCTCCTTGACGGCACGTACCTCATCCAACCGTCCAACCGGACAGTGGTGGGGCGCGTCCTTAAGGATTTTTGGGTCGTCCTTGGCCAGGTCGAGGATTCGCAGGAACGCCTCGATAAAGCGGTCGAGGCTCTCCACACTCTCACTTTCGGTGGGTTCGAACATCAGTGCCTCGTCGACGATCAACGGGAAGTAGACCGTCGGCGGGTGGTAGCCTTCATCGATGAGGGCCTTGGCCACATCCTGGGCAGTCACCCCATACTGCTGTTTCAACGCCGAGGCACTGGCAACAAACTCGTGCATGCACAGCTTTCCATAGGGGATCGAGATTCGTTGCCCGAGCTTTGAGGCGAGGTAGTTTGCATTGAGCACCGCATGGCGGCTTGCCGCCTTGATTCCCTCGCTCCCCATCCGCAGGATGTAGACGTAGGCACGCAGGATCACCAAGAAGTTGCCCCAGAACATACTCACCTTGCCGATCGAATCCTCATCGTCCCACCGGTAGACGTAGCCGCTGTCGGTCAGCTCGATGTCAGGTTTGGGCAGGAAGGGGCGCAGGCGATCGTTGACCATCACCGGTCCGCTGCCGGGTCCTCCACCACCATGGGGGGTGGAGAAGGTCTTGTGAAGGTTGAGGTGGATCACATCAAAGCCCATGTCCCCGGGCGTCGCCATCCCCATGATGGCATTCATGTTCGCCCCATCGTAGTAGAGCAGGCCACCGGCCTTGTGGACCATCTCGCTGATCTTGAGGATGTCCGTCTCAAAGAGACCGAGGGTGTTGGGGTTTGTGAGCATCAGGGCTGCGACGGTGTGGTCGAGCTTCGAGGCCAGGTCCTCGACGTCGACGAGCCCCTCCTTGTTGCTCTTCACCTCCACCACATCAAAGCCCACCACGGCGGCACTTGCCGGGTTGGTCCCGTGGGCACTGACGGGGATGAGAACCTTGACCCGCTCCGTCTCCCCTCTCTTGAGGAAGTAACTGCGGATCATCTTCAAACCCGTATACTCACCGTGGGCCCCGGCACACGGTTGCAGGCTCCCCCAGCTCATGCCGGTGATGGAGGAGAGGTCCTCCAAGAGGTTGTACATCACCGAGAGGCAGCCCTGCACGGTGGAGATGTCCTGAAGCGGGTGGATCTGGGTGAACTGGTCCATCGCAGCGATATGCTCACCGAGCTTGGGGTTGTACTTCATCGTACACGATCCCAGTGGGTACATGCCGTTGTCCACCCCATGGACGAGGGAGGAGAGGCGGGTGAAGTGGCGCACCACATCAAGTTCGGCCACCTCGGGCAGGCGGGCTGCCGTCTGTCGCTGCAGCTCGGGTGGCAGCTCGGGAAGGGCTTGGTCGAAGCCACGGGGCAGGTCCAACGGTGGATAGCAGTACGCTTTGCGTCCAGGTTTGGAGAGATCGATCAACAGGGGTTCACTCACTTCAATACCCTCCGGGCAGCTGCGAGGTAGAGCTCAAGCTCCTCACGGCTCCGCTTCTCGGTCACTGCAACCAGCAGGACCAGCTCATCAGCACTCTTTCGGGTGAGGCTGGAGAGCCGTACCCCGGCAAAGATCCCTTCGTTTCGTAGCTCCTGCAAGAACTTACGCATCCGTTTCGCATCGGAAAACACCAGTGGGAACTCACACCAAAACGGCTTGTCCCAGACCAAGGTAACCCCCGGCAGCTGTGCGAGGTGGTAGGCCAGATAGTGGGCCTTGGCGTAGCTCTGCTGGGCTGCCTCGACCATCCCACCCCATCCGAGGCTGGAGAGGTGGATGGTAGTCATCAAGGCGGCGAGGGCTTGGTTGGAGCAGATGTTGCTCGTCGCCCGCTCCCGCTTGATGTGCTGTTCCCGTGCCTGGAGGGTCAGCGTATAGCCACGCCGACCCTGGCTGTCCACGGTCGCCCCCACCACCCGTCCGGGGATCCGTCTGAGCAGCGCTTGGCTCACCGCCATATAGCCGCAGGAGGGACCGCCGAAGGCGAGCGGCAGGCCGAGGGCCTGGGTATCGCCGATGGCGATGTCGGCTCCCCACTCCGCCGGGCTCTTTTGGATGGCAAGCGAAAGGGGGTCGGCGCTGATGGTCAAGAGCGATCCGTTTGCATGGAGCCGTTCGGCCACGCTCGTATAGTCCTCCAAGAGTCCGTAACGGTTGGGAGTCTGGACGATCAGGCCGGCCACCTCATCACCGAGCATGCTCTCCAGCTTCTCCAAGTCAGCGGTCCCATCAAGCTGGGGGATCAACGTGATGGAGTGCTCGGTGCCCAGCGCCCACGTGTTGAGGACCTTCAAGGCGAAGGGATGGATTGTCTCACTGACCAGTACGACACGGGACTTGCGCTTGGCTGCGAGCATCAGGCTTGCCGCTTCGACTGCAGCATTGGCCCCATCGTAGAGGGAGGCATTGGCCACATCGAGGCCGGTGATCTCACAGATCATCGACTGAAACTCATAGATCGCCTGGAGCAACCCCTGGCTCATCTCGGCCTGATAGGGGGTGTAGGCGGTGACAAACGACGGCAGGGAGGAGAGGGCCCTCACCGTTGCAGGAGTGATGTGGTCGTAGCAACCACACCCCAAAAACGGGATGCCACGCACATTGCGCTGGGCGATTGAATCGATCATGCGCTGCACTTCGTCCTCAGTCCTGCCGTGACTGATGGGAACGGAGTCCTCAAGCAGCAGGTCAGCACCCAAGCCGCTGAAGAGGTCGTCGATACTCTCGACCCCGATGGCCTTGAGCATCGCACGCCGATCGGCATCGGTGTGAGGGATATAGGGATAAATCATAGGTACCTCCAGGTACGCGGACACACCACTGCCGCCCAAAAGGCGGCAGCAGCTACATCATTCACAGAGAGGCAAGGAAGGTAGCGTACTCGTCAGCACTCATCAGTCCATCATACTGGCTCTGGTCAAAGGGGCTGAGTACGTAGAGGTGGTTCGCATAACAATCCTCGTTGATCAATTCGGGCGATCCATCAAGGTTCTCATTTGCCTCCACGACCACCCCTTCGACCGGGTTGACGATCGGGCTTGCCGCCTTGACGCTCTCGACCGTGGAGATCTCCTCCCCCTGCTCGTAGCGTTCACCCACCGGGGGAAGTTCGACGTAGACAATCTCCCCAAGCTCGGCCTGGGCGTGGTCGGTGATGCCAACGAAGGCCCTCTGTCCGTCGATGCGGACCCATTCGTGGTCTTTGCTGTATCGCAAATTCTCCAAAATCTTACTCATAAGTCTCCTCCAACCAACGTCAATGCTACCATCGCCAACCCATGTTGTATAGGGTCAGGCGAAATACTCTTGCAGGAAGGGCAGGTCCAGCTCGCTGTAGAGGGGGAAGCGGTCGAGCAGGGCGATCACCCGCTGCTGCGCCTCCTCCCGTACCGCCTCAGCGGTGATGGCTCGCGCCTTGCTCGGGCTGCCGGCATTGGCTCCCTTGGTCAGGATGGCCGCCTTGGTGTTTTGCAGCACCAGTGCGATGATGGAGGCGACCTCCTCCATCTCGGTGCTCCCCATCCCCAGCGTGGTGAGCGCCGGAGTTCCAATCCTGAGGCCGCTGGTGTACCACGGCCCGTTGGGATCAAATGGCAACGAATTGCGGTTCAGCGTCACGCCACAGTCGCGCAACGCGCTCTCGGCCTGCCGACCGTTGAGGCCAAAGGAACGCACATCGAGGAGCATGAGGTGGTTGTCGCTGCCGCCGGTGGCCACGGTGATGCCCTCCTTGATACAGGCGGCGGCAAGCGCTTGGCTGTTCGCTACAATCTGTGCTGCATAGTGGCAAAACGAGGGATCGAGCGCCTCCTTCAATGCCACCGCCTTGGCCGCCATCATATGGGGAAGCGGGCCGCCGAGGATCAAGGGGCACCCCTTGTCGATGCTCTCGGCAAACTCCTCGGTGGCGAGTACCATGCCACCGCGGGGGCCGCGCAGCGTCTTATGGGTGGTGGTGGTCACCACATCGGCCCACCGCACCGGGTCGTACTCATCGGTGAAGACCTTGCCGGCAACCAGACCGGCAAAGTGTGCCATGTCGACCATGAAGACCGCTCCGACGCCCTTGGCGATCTCACTCATCCGCTTGAAGTCAATCTTACGTGGGTAGGCAGAGTAACCGGTGAGCAAGATCAACGGCTTGATCTCTTTGGCCAGGCGCTCGATCTCATCGTAGTCGAGCACGCCCGTCTTTTCATCGACACTGTAGCTGTAGGCGTCGAACATCTGGGCCGACACATTCTGTCGGTAGCCGTGGGTGAGGTGGCCACCACTGTAGTAATCCAACGCCAGAAGGCGCTGATTCCCCATCGTGTGACGAATGGTGTCCCAATCCTCACGGCCAAGATCGGCGGGGTTGGTGATGCCCATCTCGCTGAGCGCAGGAACCTGTACCCGGGTGTTGAGAATTGCCCAGTATGCCACAAGGTTGGCGTCAGCACCGCTGTGCGGCTGTACGTAGGCGTACTGCGCTCCAAAGAGCTCTTTGGCGTAGTCGCAGGCGAGCGCCTCAATGGCATCGACGTTCTCACAGCCGGCGTAGAAGCGGTGATACGGGTAGCCCTCACTGTACTTGTCGGTCAGCAGATTACCCATGGCAAGCTGGACTGCCATCGAGGAGAAGTTCTCGCTGGCGATGAGTTTGAGGTGACTGCGCTGGTCTGCCAGTTCGTTGACGATCCGCTTCGCAACCTCACGCTCAACAGCCGAAATTTGATCGAGGGCGGCGGTGTAGGAGACCATCGCACTCTCAATCTTCCCCCCTCGGGCAAGATATGCATCCAATGCTCGCGTATTTGCCATTCTGTAACCTCATGTATGCTCGCTAGTATTTGGCATATTTTGCCGTTGTATACCTCTAGTGTCAACGCAGTGGCAACATTTGCCTGGAGCATACCGGAGAATCCCTGCATCCTCACATGATGATCCCCCTTGGCTCTGGAGATGACAGAGAAGGGCCTCAGGGGGCAATCCACACCGTACATGCGTACAAAACCACTCACTATCCCTATACAAAACAGGGGGTTTGTCCTCCATCAGGACAAACTTCGTTCAAATGCAAACTTTTTGTTGCAATTTATTGCTTCATCCCACTAGAATGAAACGATTACCTTGACACAAGGGGTCAAAATACCACATCAAGTTTAGGAAAAAGAGAGTACAGGTATGGCAGAGAAGAAACAGAGAGAGGCATTGGCCAGCAGGTTGGGATTCATCCTGTTGTCGGCGGGGTGTGCAATTGGACTGGGCAATGTATGGAGATTCCCCTTCATTACGGGCCGGTACGGCGGTGCAGCGTTTGTGTTGATCTACATCATCTTCCTGGTGATCCTCGGCCTGCCGGTCATGGTCATGGAGCTGGCCATCGGACGGGCGAGCCAACAGAACATTGGCCTTGCCCTCAACACCCTCACCCCGAAGAAGCGGGTGTGGGGACTCTACGGCAAGTTCGCCATCGTTGGCAACTACACGCTGATGATGTTCTACACCACCATCACCGGATGGTTGTTGGCCTACTTCTTCCATACCTTCAAGGGTGACTTCACCGGCCTCGACACCGCTGGTGTCGGCGCCTTCTTCGGTGGAATGTTGGAGAACCCCTTGATGATGACCTTCTGGATGGTCCTGGCGGTAATCCTTGGCTTCCTACCGGTCGCCCGGGGACTACAAAGTGGGGTTGAGCGGATCACCAAGTGGATGATGGTCGGCTTGATCCTTCTCATGGTCGCCCTCTCCTTCAACAGCCTTACCCTGCAGGGTGGCAGCGAGGGGCTCAAGTTCTATTTGGTACCGAACTTTACCAATCTCTTCAACAATGGCTTCTTCGAGGCGGTCTACGCCGCAATGGGGCAGGCGTTCTTCACCCTGAGCCTCGGCATCGGCTCGATTGCCATCTTCGGCTCATACATCGACAAGCAGAACCGCCTCACCGGCGAGGCGATCCGAATCATCGGCTTGGACACCGTCGTTGCGCTTACCAGTGGCCTGATCATCTTCCCGGCAGCCTTCGCCTTCGGCGTGCAACCCGATGCCGGCCCATCGTTGATCTTCATCACGCTGCCCAACATCTTCAACCAGATGGCAGGCGGACGCTTGTGGGGAACCCTCTTCTTTGTCTTCATGAGCTTTGCGGCTCTCTCCACACTGATCGCAGTCTTTGAGAACATCATCAGTTTCTGGATCGATTTGAAGGGAACCAGCCGTAAGAAGGCGGTCTTGATCAACGCCATCGCAATCTCAGTGTTGAGCCTGCCGGTCATCCTGGGCTTCAACAAGTGGTCGGGCTTCACCCCCTTTGGAGCAGGAACCAACGTCCTGGACCTCGAGGATTTCGTCGTCAGTACCACACTGCTGCCCCTCGGTTCGTTGATCTTCACCCTCTACTGCACCTGGCGGTATGGGTGGGGATGGGATAACTTCATCAAGGAAGCGGACAGCGGAACCGGGACGAAGTTCCCCTCCAAGCTGCGCTTCTACTTCAAGTATATCCTGCCGGCGATCATCATCGCGATCTTCATTAAGGGATATTTTGATATTTTCCATGGTTGACAGAAGCGGGAGCAATGCCTATAATTTCCTAGCGTTCAAGCAAATATATGGAGGATTTGTGGCTAAAGAAGAAGCAATTGAAGTGGAAGGCATTGTAAAGGAAGCCCTCCCCAACACCATGTTCCGCGTCGAACTGCAGAACAAACATGTCATCCTTGCCCATCTGTCGGGCAAAATGCGCAAGCACTATATCCGGATTGTCCCCGGAGACACCGTACGGGTCGCCATGTCGCCGTACGACCTCACCAAGGGGCGTATCATCTACCGGGAACGATAACAGCAGGACAAAGGCCGGGGTACTCCGGCCTTTTGCTGTCCTCACCCCCTCTTCATGATTATCCAGATCACCCCGCTGCCGCCATGGCGCTCGGCGGGGGTGTATGCTTCGCGTACTACACCACTGAGCCTGATCTGCCCAAGCGCGGCATCGCGCAAGAGCGAGTAGCCCTTATCGTTGTGCAACCCTTTGCCGGTGATGATGGCAATCTTGCTCAGCTTGCGCAACGCCGCTTCCCGTAAAAAGTCCGCACTCGCCTTCTCCGCCTCCAACACCGTCAGGCCATGGAGGTCCAGCGTCGCTTCGGGGATCATGGCCCTCAGCTCTGCAATGGTGCGAGGGACGATGGGCGTGCGTTCGCTCTTCAGGCTCTTCTCGATGGCCCTCTCCTCATCGCTCTGTTGGCTCCACTGACGATACGTGTCGGCAAAAGACCAGGCAGCCTTCACTTCTCGTTCATCGTCGAGCTCCGCTTTCTGTTCAAGCGCCTCGCCGATCTCTTTGGAGGGAGTCATCGGTCCAGTCGGGCGTTGGGGCCGCTTCTTGGGAGAAATCGGCTGGGGCTTCTTCTTGCCACTCCTGCCCTCAAAGGCATCGAGCAGCGCGCCGAAGTCTTTCGTAGGCTTGTAGCGATCGCTCTTCTTGGGGAGCGGGTCGCTGACACTCGCCGGAGCTTTCTTCTCCCCCTCCCACTCGGCCAGGATCTCCCCAAAGTTTTTGGAGCTCTTCATGCCAACACGGCGCTGTGCTGGCTTAGGCAATGAGCCCAACTCGCCGGTGGACTCCCAACTCTTCAGCACATCGCCGAAATCGGCCTTCGGGTCATACCCGGAGACGATTGGTTTCTTACGTCCTGTAGATGGATCAAGACGGTCGGAAGCAACCGTCTTGATTCTCACGGTGGGCTTGTCTTTGGTCTTGGCCATCAAACCTCCCGTACATCGAGAAGCTGATTCACAAAGGGTTTGATGATCTCCACCGCCCGACTCATCGTGGCTCCTTGCACCTTGACGGTACAAATGGCGTTGGTCGGATCGGTTCCCATGAAGGTACCGAAGGCGATGATGTCCATGCCGGCCTCACTGAGTGCCTGACTGATCTTGGCGATGGTCCCCGGCTTGTCGTCGACGATGAAGGAGACACGTACGCCGAAGTGGCGCGCACCGAAGAGTTCAAGCAGGATCTTGAACATGTCGCTCTTGCTGACGATGCCGATGAGCTTCTCTCCGTCGAGGACCGGCAGACTTGAGAGATCTTGGTCGACCATCATTCGCGCCGCTTCCTCTACCGTCGTATCCTTGGTGATGGTCACCACATTCCGGCTCATCAGCTTCTTGACCGTGAGCTTGCTGAGCAGATAGGCCATCTCATGGATCGAAAGGCTGCTTGCCGGAGACGGGGTTGCATAGAGGATATCCTTCTCTGTGATGATCCCAACCAGCTTCTTATCCTTGTCCAGCACCGGCAGGCGGTGGACCTTCTCCTGCTTCATCAGGTTGGAAGCCTCCGCAATGGACATGTCGGGGGTTGCTGTCACTGGATTGCGTGTCATTCGTCGTTCGATAATCATGAATTTCTCCTACCAACCGTCTCTCTCTATCATAAATCATGGACCACCTTATTTCCAGTCATCATTCGCCAAGGTACGCGGCCTTCACCCGCTCGTTCGCCAAGAGCGCAGAACTGGAATCATGGAGCACCACCTGCCCATTCTCCAACACATACCCCTCATTGGAGGCTCTGAGGGCCATACGGGCGTTTTGTTCGACGAGGAAGACGGTGACCTTGTCCTGCTTGTTGATCAAGTCGATCTTCTCGAAAATATCGGCGATGACCAGCGGGGCAAGGCCCAGGCCCGGTTCATCGAGGAGGATCATCCGTGGCCCGCTCATCAGGGCACGTGCGATAGCCATCATCTGCTGTTCTCCGCCGCTGAGCGAACGGGTCTTCTGTCTCTTGCGGGCCCCGAGGATCGGGAAGAAGTCGTACATCGCCTCCTTGCGCTCTCCAATGAGTTTGTCGTCGCGGACCAGGAAGGCACCCATGTCGAGGTTCTCCTCGACCGTCATGTCGGAGAAGACCCGCCGTCCCTCGGGTACCATGGCGATGCCGCGTGCGGCAATCTGATCGGTGGTGATGTGCCGCCGCCTCTCCTTGCGGCTCATATTGCACCTGGCTTTACAGATCTCCTCCCCATCGAAGACGATCGTCCCGTCGACCAACGGCTCTTGGCCGACGATCGCCTTCAAGAGCGTCGACTTGCCACTGCCATTGGCACCGATGAGGCAGACGATGTCCCCTTCGTTGACGTGCATGCTCACGTTCTTCAGGGCGCGGATGTTTCCGTAGGAGACACTGATATCATCTATGCGCAGCAGCTCTCTCATGCATCTTCCTTCCCCAGGTATGCTTCGATGACGTCCTGGTTACGTCGGATCTCAAGGGGGGTGCCTTGGGCGAGCTTCATCCCGTAGTTGAGCACCGTGATGGTGTCGCAGATCGACATGACCAACTTCATGTCATGCTCGATGAGGACGACGGTGATATCCAAGTCGCGGATCTTGCGGATGATGGCCATCAGGTGATCGGTCTCCTGGGGGTTCATGCCAGCCGCCGGCTCGTCGAGGAAGAGGAGCTTGGGGTCGGTGGCGAGTGCGCGGGCGATCTCCAGTTCGCGCTGCTTGCCGTAGGGCAGGTTCTTCGCCCGTTCGTCCTTCATCCCCTCCATATCGAAGAACTCCAGCCAATCACAGGCTCGTTCGTAGATCTCCTCCTCTTCCTGCCTGAGGCGGACATAGCTGTCGACCGCCTTGAGGAAGCGCCCCTTGGTCTCACTCTTGCCGGTCTTGAAGTGCCGTCCGATCATCACGTTCTCCACCACCGTCAACTCCTTGAAGAGGCGGATGTTCTGGAAGGTGCGGGCGATGCCCATCCGGCAAATCTTATGCGCCGGGGCGCCAGTGATGTCCTTGCCCTCGAAGAGGACTCGTCCCCGAGTCGGGGCATCGAGGCCGGTGATGTTGTTGAAGAGGGTGGTCTTGCCTGCACCGTTGGGGCCGATGAGGCCGGTGATCAAACCCTCTTCAACATTGAAGTCCACTTTATTCACCGCTACCACACCACCGTAGGCACGGGTCAGTTTCTCAGTTTCCAGCAGGGTCATCGTGTCCCTCCCTTGGAGTACTTGATCCGCTCACGACCCAAGAGGCCTTGGGGACGCCAGATCATCATGATGACGAGGATCAAGCCGAAGAGGATCTGCTTGAACTGTGGTGGGATGATGGCAGTCAAGCCGGTGAGCTGGGGCAGATAGCTGATCAGCTGGATGATGAAGGCACCGAGGATCGACGCCTTGAAGTTGCCCATGCCGCCAAGGACGACCATACAGAGGACCATCACACTGACCATGAAGGTGTAGGTACCCGGTGATACGCTGAGGGTGAAGGCGGCTTGGAAGGAGCCGGCCACCCCGGCGACACTGGCGCCGAGGATGAAGGCGTACACCTTGTACTTGGTGATGTTGATGCCCATCGACTGGGCGGCTATCTCATCCTCGCGCACCGCAGTCAAGGCGCGGCCCATCCGTGAGCGTGCCAGACGCTGGAAGAGCAGGTATGCGATAAAGACGGCGATGAAGAGCATCGCCAAGAAGGCGTACTTCGTGTATGGGTTTACGACAAAGCCAAAGACCGTGATCATCGGAATCTTCTGGATCCCCATCGGGCCGTTGGTCAACGAGTCCCAGTTGTTGAGCACGTTGCGTACAATCTCGCCGAAGCCGAGGGTGGCGATGGCCAAGTAGTCGCCCTTCAACCTGAGCGTCGGAAGACCGATCAAGAGTCCGAAGAAGGCCGAGAGGATTGCCGCAACGGGCAGTGTCGCCCAAAAGGACCAACCAAGGCGGGTGGCCAGGATTGCCGTTGCATAGCTGCCGATTGCGAAGAACCCGGCTTGGGTGAGGCTGAGCATCCCCCCGTAGCCGGTGATGACGTTCTGTCCGAGGGCCATCAAGGCGTAGATGCCGGTATAGATCAATATCAACAAAAAGAAGTTAAACATCTCACACCTTCTCCTTTTCGACCTTGCCGAGGAGCCCTTCGGGGCGGATCAAGAGGATGAGGATCAGCACACCGAAGGCGATGGTGTCCTTGAGGCCGGTGGGAATGCCGAAGATCGCCACCCCGAAGGTCTCCAGGACCCCGAGGAGAATCCCACCGAACATCGCACCGCTGATATTCCCGATACCTCCGACAACAGCGGCGACGAAGGCCTTCAAGCCAGTCATCGTACCCATGCTGGCGTAGACCTTGAAGTCAAGGGCGATGAGGATGCCGCCGACGGCGGCCAATGCACTGCCGATGGCGAAGGTCATGCTGATGACCTTGTTCACGTTCACCCCCATCAACATCGCCGTGGGCTGGTCGAGGCTGGTGGCCCGCATCGCCTTGCCCATCCGAGTACGGTCGACGAAGAGCTTGAGCGCGATCATCATGACCAGGCTGACGGCCAGGATCAGAATCTGGTGGGGGGTGATGACCACCTGGGCAATGGTGATGGGCGTATTATCGAAGGGGTAGTTGAACTTCCTTGACCGGGTTCCGAACGCCCAGGCAGCACCGTTTGAGAGGATGAAGGAGACACCGATGGCGCTCAGCAGTGGAGCGAGGCGGGTGGCAGTTCGCAGCGGCTTGTATGCAACACGCTCAATGAACATGCCCAAGAGGGCGCTTACAGCCATGCTGACGACCATGGCCAAAAAGAAGGCGATGATCGTCCACGCCCCCAACGGCGCTGAACCGCGCAGCCAATCGAAAACGAAGAGGCCGATGAATGCACCGGCCATCAGGACATCGCCGTGGGCGAAGTTGATGAACTTCAAAATCCCATAGACCATCGTATACCCCAAGGCGATCAGGGCGTAGATACCCCCGAGGGTCAATCCATTCATCAGATGTTGGAAGAATTCAGCAATTCCCACGCTGGTCTCTCCTTGGAATATAGAAAACTATCATAGACATTACCATAAAAAGGCCGGTGTCCACAACACACCGGCCTTTGCAATCCAGGATCGAATAGGATCTCAAAGACCTCAGTCGATCTGTACGAGTTGTCCGTCGACGACGGTAAAGGTTCCCAGGTACTCAGGGGTGATCTTGTTGACCTTGTACAACCCCTGATAGGCGATCAGGTCACCGTTCTCGGCGAAGTTGATCGTCCCCGAGACCCCCGCATAATCCTTGGTCGCTGCCACCTCATCACGCACCGCCTTGCGGTCGAACTTGCCGGTTGCCTTGTAGACCTTGTCCATCGCTGCAAGCAGGATGTTGGTGCCGTCAAAGGCGTTGGTGGCAAAGCTGTCCGGTCCCACACCGTACTTGCTGGTGTAGTCGGCGACGAACTTGGCAAACGAGGGGCTCTCCTTCACCTTCGCAGGTCCGACATAGATGACGCCATCGGTGAAGTCACCGGCGAGGTTGTAGATGTCGGGGTTGGAGAAGCCGTCACAGGAGAGGAACGGAATCCTCATACCCAGCTGCGAAGCTTGTTCCAGGATCTGAGCCATCTCAGCGGTGTAGTTGGGGATGTAGATTGCCTGGGGGTTGGCGCTGCGGATCTTCGTGAGCTGGGTCTTGAAGTCCTTGTCACCGACGTTGAAGCTCTCGGCAATGGTGATGGTTCCACCATTGGCGACGAAGGAGGCGCTCATGCCCTCATAGAGACCTTGGCTGTAGTCGTTCTTCGCGTAGAGTACCCCGATGGTCTTGTACCCGAGGACGTTGGCGAAGTACGTACCGGCAACCTCACCCTGCAGGCCGTCGCTGACGACGGTGCGGAAGACGTAGTCACCGATGTTGGTGATATCGGCGTGGGTCGCCGACGGGCTGAGCATTACAATGCCCTCATTCTGCACACGCTCTCCGACGGCGAAGCTGACACCGGTGAAGACCGGGCCGACGAGGCCGACGATCTTGTCGGAGGAGGAGAGTTTCTCGATGGCCGATAGGCCCTTTTCCGCAACACCCTCACTGTCCTCGGTGACCAGGACCACCGGAATCTTTCCATCGATGCCACCTCTGGCATTGAACTGCTCGACTGCCAACATGGCGGAGTTGTTGCTGAGCACGCCGTAGTTGGCGTTGTCTCCGGTCATCGGGCCGATGAATCCGATCTTGGGGCTTGCACTCTCTTTACCACCCTGGGCAACCGCAGGGAAGGCAAACACAACCAAGACAGCCAACAGGACAAACAGGCTTTTCTTCATCTTAGGTACCTCCAAATAGTGTACGTAGCAGACACATCTTGCGCACATGAATAATGTATAGGTTATACAATACCTGGTATATTTATGCAATATTCAACCACTGCAAATGGAATCAATTCCGATTTTCTTTGTTCATTATAGCCTACCGACTAGTATTTTATGCTATTAGTAAGCCATAGACTTCACTACTTGCACGATTTTATGGTATCCTCTGCCACATTCCACTCTATCGAGGTCCCTATGTCCAAAAAAAGCACGTTCCTCAACGAATTCAAGAAGTTCATCAGCCGCGGCAGCGTCGTCGACATGGCCGTCGGTATCATCGTCGGAACCGCCTTCACCGCAATCGTCAACTCCCTGGTCAAGGACCTCCTCATGCCGGTCATTGGCCTCATCCTCGGCGGCATCAGCTTCACTGACGTGAAGCTCGTCATCACCGCAGCAACCGAGCAGAGCGCCGAGGTTGCCATCAACTGGGGGACCTTCATCCAACGGGTCATCGATTTCTTGATCATCAGCTTCGTCGTCTTTGTCATGGTCCGCTCGATCAACAAATTTCGCGACCACTTTGAGACCAAGAAGGAGGAAGAGGCCCCCGCCCCGCCGGCACCTACTGCCGATGTGGTGCTGCTGACCGAGATCCGGGACTTGCTCAAACGCGATCTCTAGGCCTTGCCTCACGCCTCCCCTTTGCGATAGTATCTCAGAGCACTTGCTTCCGTAGCTCAGCTGGATAGAGCACTTCCCTCCTAAGGAAGGGGTCGTGCGTTCGAATCGCGCCGGGGGCAGCAGAGAGGTCGTCACAAGACGGCCTCTCTTTCATTTTGACCACACAGCAGGACACGGGCGTGCTACGATGAACGAGGAGGCCAATCATGCAGAGAGGAAAGATTGTAGTCATCACCGGAGGGGCGAGAGGAATCGGTGCAGAAATTGCCCGGCGCTTTTCCCAAGAGGGGGCAACGGTGTGCATCATCGACCGAGAGGCAAACGACTCTTTTGTCGGTGATGTTGGGCATAAGGAGACGATCGAGCGCTTTGGAGCGCGTGTGATCAAAGACCACGGTCATGTCGATGTGCTGGTCAACAACGCCCCGCCGCTGATGCGAGGGATCAGCACCTGCAGCTATGAAGAGTTCCAAACTGCCTTGGCAGTCGGGGTGAGTGCCCCCTTCTACCTGACCCAATGCCTCCTTCCCCACTTCAGCGAGGGGGCCTCGATCATCAACATCACCAGCACACGACAGGCGATGAGCCAGAGGGAGGGGGAGAGCTACGCTGCGGCAAAGGGGGCGCTGGCCAGCCTCACCCATGCGCTGGCTGTCAGCTTAGGCCCTCGTATCCGGGTCAACGCCATCGCCCCCGGGTGGATTGATACCACCGGCGCAACCTGGCAGGGGGTGGACAGCGCCCAACACCCTGCAGGAAGGGTGGGTCGGCCCAGCGACATCGCAGAGATGGTGTTGTTCCTCTCTTCAGAGCGTGCGTCCTTCATCACCGGGGAGACAATCACGATCGATGGCGGCATGAGCCGGCTGATGGTCTATCACAGCGATGGGGGGTGGAGCCTTACAGTACCAGAAGAAGGGTGAGCAGGATGAGCACACAGGCACCCAAGATCCAGGTGAGGCGGCGGTAGAGACCTTTCTTCTGCAGGATGATCCGATCCTCCACCGTCTCTTTGGGCCGCATCGCCTCAAGTCGACGCTCCTCCTCTTCAAGGCGCCGCTGGCGCTCCTCCTCGGCCTTCAACTCGGCTTCCCGTTTCTTGCGGTTGGCGGCAACCTGACGCTCTTCCTCCTCCTTGAGGCGCAAGTAGCAGCGTCCACAGAGGACGATGCCACCACAGGCGTGCAGGTCATCGTAGTAACTCTCTTGGCACTCGGGGCAGATGTAGAGGCGCTTGAGCTTTCCCTGCTCCACCAGTTTGCAGGCGACCATCCGATGGCCGACGACTTTCTCACGGTGGTCCTTCTTGGAGAAGAGGCGCTCATACCACCTCTGCGGCTGCTCCTCCTTCGGTTTCTGCTCCATCTCGGCGCCCAGGCGCACGATCCGTTCGCTGAGGCCCCGGTCCTGGGTGATGAGCAGCAGGTCCATCGCTGCGCCCACATGGGCGAAGAGGCGCACCAGGTGGTCATCGGCGATCCCAATGCTGCCGGTATCACCGATGCGGACAACACCCCGGCGGGCGAGCAGGCGCAGCAGGTCTGGCCTGATCGTGGCCCGGATGCGCACCTCCCGGTCCTTCTCTGGGTTGTTCTTCAGCCCATGCAGCTCCTCAAGCGTCTTCTCCAAGACGATGAGCTTCTTCTTGCGTCGCTTGATGATCGCCATCGCGTCGTTGACAAAGTAGAGAAACCAATCCTTTTGAAGGATCGGGGCGGTATCGACATAGATCTCGTCAAAGGAGCGCAACTGCTCATCCAGTGCTTCCTCATACCCCGCTTCGGTGTTGACGTACCGGCTGCGGTCGCCGACCTTGCAGGCGACGACCTCCCGATAGAGTTCAAGGTCCTCCTCGGTGACGGGCAGGTCCGGGTTGATACCCACGCTGCGCAGCACCGTGGAGACGCGGTCGACTGCCAACTTGAACTCCGCGGCAAGCAGGTTGGTCACCTCGGTCCTCGGCTTTTGTTTAACGGGGGCCCTTCGTCTTCTTATCTTGCCCATATAGAGTAGTCTATCATCATTTTGCAGCCTTGGCTTGGATAATCGCAATCGCCTCATCCACCGTCAATGCTTTGGCCGCCTCAAGGTCACTCTTGTACTCAGCAGGCAGGCCGACATTCTTCTTGCCTACTTTCAAGTAGAGCCCATACCGCCCATCGGCGAGGGCGATGGTCTCCCCTTCCCAAGTGCCGATCTCCTGTACCACTGCAGCGCTCTTTGCCCGGCCCTTGCCCTTGGCGGGGACCTCCTGGGCCAGGAGGTCCAGCGCTTCCTCCAGCGTGATGGAGAAGACGATCTCGTCGTGGGTGCTGCGTGCCAGCTTGCGTGTCTTCTTGCCCCCGGCGATATAGGGACCGTACTTGCCCTTGTTGGCGATGATCTCTGTACCTTCGGCGTCGACGCCGAGAACCCGCGGGAGGCTGAGGTAGCGTCGCGCTATCTCCAGATCCTCCATCTGCTCGCTCTCTACCACCCACTTGGGCACCGAGGCGCGCTTGGCCTCCTTGCCCGTCCCCTCCTGCCAATACGGCCCGAAACGTCCTACCAAGAGCTGAACATCAGAGCCGGTATTGGGCCCCTTTCCCAGCACCTTCGGTTCGTGGCGCTTCTTGCCCTCAGCGATGAGGGCTTTCACATCCTCATCGGTGACGTTGCCCGGAATCCAGGTGGGCGGCAACGAGATGAACTGCTCCTCCTTGTCCACCACATAGGGGCCGTAGGGACCGATCATGATGGGGTTCTCGTCACTGACCTTGCAGAGCTTCAGCGTCTTGGAGGCGACCTTGTTGTCCTCCTTGAGCTGCAGGTCATTCTGCTCCTTCAGCCCATGTTCGCCGCGGTAGAAGGCATCGAGGAAGGCCACCTTGTCCAAGGTGCCCTCGGCAATCTTGTCCAGACCGTCCTCCATCATCGAGGTGAAGTCATAGTCGATGAACTGGGCAAAGTGTGTCTCCAGGAACTGGCAGACACCGAATCCGATGAAGGTGGGGGCCAGTGCGTTGCCCTCCTTGACGGCATACTTGCGATCGAGCAAGGTCTTGATGATGGTGGCGTAGGTGGAGGGTCTGCCGATACCACGCTTCTCAAGCTCACGCACCAAGGAGGCCTCGGTAAAGCGGGCCGGGCTCTTGGTACGGTGCTCCAAGGCGGCAAGCTCGACCAGCGGGCAGTGCTCTCCCACACGCAGGGGAGGCAGGAGGCTCTCCTTGTCCTCAAGAGCCGCCTCAGGGTCGTCAGAGCCCTCCACATAGGCGCGGATGAAGCCTGCGAAGACAATCTCGGTGCCGGTGGCGGTAAAGTCTGCTTGCCCTGCCTTCAGGCGCACGGTGGTGGTTGCCTTCTGGGCATCGGCCATCTGGCTGGCGAGCGTGCGCTTGTAGATCAGATCATAGAGGGCGAGCTCTCGCCCAACCAACCGCGTCTCATCTGGCTTCAAGAAGTGGTCGCCCGCCGGCCTGATGGCCTCATGGGCCTCCTGCGCGCTGGCGCTGCGTGCGGCAAAGTAGCGCGGCTTCTCGCTGAGGTACTTCGACCCATACAGCGCCTCGACCTGCAAGCGGGCGGCCCGAGTCCCCTCTTGGCTCAACGAGGGGCTGTCGGTACGCATATAGGTGATGAAGCCGTTCTCATAGAGCTTCTGGGCGACTCTCATCGTCTCAGCGGCGCTGATGCGCAGCTTCTTGATGGCATCCTGTTGGAGCGTACTGGTGGTGAATGGGATGCTCGGACGGGTGACGAAGGGCTTGCGCTGGATATCCTCCACCACAACAGCCTCACCTTCGATCTCCTTGACGATCGCCTCAGCCTGCTGCTGGGTGAGCAACAGGGTCTGTTGCTTGCCCTTATAGGCACCAGTGACCGGGTCGAAGTCCTTGCTGGAGGCCAGCAACCGGCCCTGGTAGGCGGTCAGACGCGCTTCAAAGCGCTCCTTGGACGTGTTCTCCAAGAGCGCCTTCGCATCGTAGTAGACCGACTCCAGGAAGAGCAAGCGCTGGCGCTCACGCTCGACGATCAGGCGCAGGCCCACCGACTGTACCCGCCCTGCAGAGAGCTTCTTGTTGGAGAGCTTGCGCCACAGCGTCGGGCTGAGGGTGTAGCCGTAGAGGCGGTCGACGATCCGTCTCCCCTCCTGGGCATGGACGAGGTTCTCATCCAACGGCCGTCCGGCAGAGAGTGAGCGGGTGATGGCGCTGCGGGTAATCTCATGGAAGACCATCCGCTGGTAGGGTACCTTTGGCTTGAGTACCTCGACCAGGTGCCAGGAGATCGACTCGCCCTCACGGTCCTCATCGGTTGCCAGCAAGAGGCGGTCGGCCTTCTTCAAATCAGCTTTCAGTTCACGGATCAGGCTCTCTCGGCCGCTGACCACCTGGTACTCGACAGCAAAATCCTTCTCCGTGTCGATGGCCATCCGCTCCTCGGGCAGGTCGCGGATGTGGCCCTTACTGGCCACCACCGTACAGTTTTTTGGGAGGAATTTTTTGATCGTCCTTGCCTTGGTAGGCGACTCGACGATGATCAAAATGTGTTCATCAGACATGCATAATACTCCTGAAGACATCAGGTCTCGGTGTTACACGTATACTGGTGCCTGTAGTTTTTGTCAACGGATGGTTCGCTCATCCATCAAATCTGTACCGCCTTGAACACTCCATTTTCGCCGGGATTTGGAGAACGGAAGATGCTCAGCGAAGCCACGCCATCGGCAGTGGTGGTGAAGTGCAACTCGCTCTTCCCCTCGCTGGCGACTACAAAGCGGTAGGTGGACCGGGTGACGACTTCGATGCCGCCAGCACGGCTGCGCACATCGACGATGAAGGAGTTGGCCGTCGAGGAGGAGGAGACGACCTTCCACCACTTCGGCTTGATCGTCGTGGTGTTGAAGACCCGCATATTGTTGCGGTACGCCTCAAACACCTCCCCTTCCCCGTCAAAGGCAAACTGATGACCGATCATGGCAGGATCGACCAATGGGAAGAGGGTATACCACCGATCGAAGAACCCTTCGATCCGGTACTCGCCACCCTCATAGGTGACGCGATAGTCCAGTTGCTTGGCCCACCCCTTGTTGGTACTCTTCGTTTCGTTGACCCACCGATACCGGCCTTCCCAGCCTCCGGTCCTCGCCTTCGCCGTGGCAAAGCCCATCTCGATGTTTCCGTCCTTGCGGGCAGCGACCAACACGGTGTACTCGTGGTGGCTGAGCAACGGCTGCTCATTGGAGCCGAGCATCACCTGGTGCCCCTCACGTACCCGGGCCATCGGGACCCTGTCGAGGTAGAGGTCATAGTAATCAGCCCCTTCGACTGCCGTCCAGTGGACCTGAAGCTGTGTGGGATACGGGACGACGGACAACACCTCCATCCCTGCCGAAGAGCCGGGCATGACAACACACAGGATGGCAATGACGAGAAAGAGCCGTTTCATGCACCCACTGTACCATACAAATCAACGCGGATACAAACACTGTCTCGGCATATCATACCCCCGTCGAAAATCTACACCCACCGATGATGAGGTGTTCGGTAAAAGCCTCGCCTGAGAGTACAAACCGCCCACCAACGGTGGCAAAAAATCTCCGCTACCCTGCCCATCTCGACCCTTGGCTTGACATGCTTCACCACCGTAATGGCAGCGCATGCTATCCCCCCCCTCGGTGGGCACTCCCCCACTCTTTGTCGTTTCTGTGTGGAATGGGCAGATCCCGCCTGCAAAGTCATTGATGGAGATATTTTTTCCTTGAGCAGATGCGAAAAATCCCGTACAGTTGCGATAAAGGAAGATCCAGTGAAATATTTTTTTCGAGTATCAGCCCTGCTGGCAACCATCCTTCTTTTTGCAGGCTGTACGGTCACCCAACAGTTGAGCTTCAAAGAGAGAGCAAGCAATCGAGCATCCTTCGACTTCAGTGCGGAGGACTTTTTCATAGCGGTGCTGGAGGACTTCAGCGATTTCATCCCTCCTGAGGGTGAGCAGGACCTGATGGACAAGGCAATCGGTGATTTCGAGGTCGCCTTGATGCGAAGCTCGACCACGAGCGAGGTGACCCTGACCAAATTGTCAGAGAACGCGTGGTCCGGCTCATTTGCCTTCGAGGACCTGAAGCGTCTCTTCGTCGACCTCGGCGCCGGGGCAAACCAAACCCTGCTCACCCTCACTGGCAACTCGTTGACCTTCTTCCTCTCGATGGAGAACTACGAACAGCTGGTGCCCGTCATCCCCTTCTTGGCCGATCCCAACTTTGAGGCGTTCGGACCGTTGTATAACCAAGGCCTCAGCGAGGATGACTACTTGGAGATGATCAGCTTCATGCTCGGAGACGAAGGGGTGCCAGCCATACAGAGTTCGGTGATCACGCTGATCGTTGAGACACCAAGGCCCATCAAGAGCTTTAGCGGAGGGACAAAGACAGGGGAGCGAACCTATGCGTTCAGCTTCCCGCTCATCGACTTTTTGCTCTTGGCAAAGCCGATTACCTTCAGTGTAAATTGGTAGGCTAGACGTTGAACCGAACGTGCATGATATCCCCATCCTGCACGAGGTACTCCTTGCCCTCTACGCGCAACTTCCCGGCTTCCTTCACCTTCTGCTCACTGCCAAGGCGAAAGAGGTCATCACACTGGTAGACCTCGGCACGGATGAAACCACGCTCGAAGTCGCTGTGGATGAGTCCGGCGGCTTTCGGTGCCTTCGTGCCAGCCCTGAATGTCCAGGCTCGATCCTCGTCCGGCCCGACGGTGAAGAAGGTGCGCAGGCCCAGTGTGTGGTAGGCGCTACGGATCAACTGGTTGAGCCCGCTCTCCGACAACCCCACCGACTCCAAGAACTCTCGCTTCTCATCCTCGCCCTCCAACAGACCAATCTCAGCCTCGATCTTGCCGCAGATGACAATCGCCTGCGCCCCTTCACGTGAAGCGATCTCCTTGACGGTGCGCACATATTCATTCTCGCTTACGATGCTCTCTTCATCGACGTTGCAGACGTAGATGACTGGTTTGAGGGTGATGAGGTGGAGGTCGGCCACCAGGGCACGTTCGTCTGCATCAAGGGCGAGGGAGCGGGCGGGGCGCCCCTCCTCCAAGCCCGCCTTGAGGTGCTCGAGCACGGGCAGCACCCTTTGGGCTGCCTGCTGTGCCTCCTTGCTCAATCGGGTGAGGCGCTGCTGCTTGGCATGTCGGTTGGTGACGGTCTCCAAGTCGGCAAGGGCAAGCTCGATGTTGATGGTCTCGATGTCACTGGCTGGATCGACCCGCGCTGCGACATGGGTCACATCCTCATCGTCAAAGCACCGCACCACGTGGGCGATGAGGCCGACTTCACGGATCGAGGCAAGGAAGCGGTTTCCCAACCCCTCTCCCTTGCTCGCTCCGGCGACGAGGCCTGCGATATCGACGAACTCAACCGTC
>Ga0265293_10004568_pt1 | contig 24274 bp, 20 predicted proteins | sample Munlanlewell138R_FD_192505 | JGI IMG/M metagenome (GOLD analysis project Ga0265293, IMG submission 192505) | Leachate microbial communities from a municipal landfill in Southern Ontario, Canada - Leachate well 138R | ecosystem: Engineered > Solid waste > Landfill > Unclassified | place: Canada...
AACTTGAAATCACCGGTAAATGTCCGCTTTTTCCTTCCCATAGGTCCACCATACGCATGTTGCGCATCGTGGGCAACTCTATTCGTATCTTTTCGACTCCTCCTGTCCAAGATTAGGTCTTAGTATACAACCTTTGTACACTGATAAAAGTCTTACAGTTGGATCTGCCCTTTTAAAGCCTCATGTCAATTATTTAAACGGCATTCAATATCTTTTAGAAAAAGGTGTCGCCATAAAAAGTCTCTCCCACATAACGGGAGGGGGCTTAATTGAAAATGTTAAAAGGACTCTACCTAAAAATGTTGACTCCCATTTTTACAAAGAGAGTTGGCCTATAAATCCTATCTTTAGAGCAATTGAAGAGTTGGGCAACGTACCAAAATATGAGATGTTTCGCACCTTCAATATGGGGCTAGGTTTAACTATTGTTGTTGCAAAGCAAGAAGCTAAAATAGCTTTAGAGTTAGCTAAAGAGGCTTTCTCAATGCCAGTGTATGAAGTTGGTAAAATTGTTGAAGGGAGTGGAAAGACCATTATTGAGGGGGCTAAGTGATGAGACCAAAAATTGCCATAATCGAATTTCCAGGAACAAACTGTGAAGTTGAAACTGCCAAAGCTGTTGTAGAGGCTAATATGGAAGCAGTTTCATTTCGCTACAACGAAAAGCCCTCTTTATTAAAGCAGTATGATGGTTTTATTCTTCCAGGTGGTGCCTCTTACGAAGATCGTAGCCGCTGTGGAATTATTGCTGCTTTGCAGCCAATTATAAAGTATTTAAAAGAAGAGGATAAAAAAGGAAAACCAATTTTAGGCATTTGTAACGGAGCTCAAATCCTCATAGAAGCTGCTATGGTTCCAGGTTTTGATAATTACACATTAGGAGGTTCTTTGGCAGTCAACACTCTATTAGAAGATCCTAAGAGCATCGGAGTGGGATTATACAGCACTTCTGTTAATATAAGAGCAAAAAATTTAATGCACAAAGGTGCATTTTTTAACAATTTAGATGACAATACAATTATTAAAGTACCTGTTGCAGCAAGTTCAGGGCGTTTTGTTTTTTCTGATGAAGTTTTACAAAAACTTAAATACTACAATTGCACAGCTCTCTATTATTGCAATGAACAAGGTCAGATTATTAACAACAGCGCAGTTAATCCCTACAATTCAATCAATAATATTGGTGCCTTAACCAACTTCAACGGTAATGTTTTAGCCGCTTTGCCCCATTTAGAACGGGTAAAAGAGATTAAACTATTCTTAGACTCAATGCACACCTATATCATTGAAAACAAAAAAATTACAAATCAGATTGTTGAACTAGATGTTCTCCCTTCTAATCAACTTAAATATGAAAAAAAGTTAAATACAAAAGAGCTTGTCGTTGGAACTATTATCAACGACAACAGTGCAGCAACTGTTCAACAAACAGTAGAAAAGTTGGGTTTTCCAGTTAAAATTGGGCGTGCAATCCATTGGACTTTGGTAAAAGATGAAAATGCAACTGAAGAAGATTTTATTAATGAAGTTGAAAAAATTGAACAAAGTGGCCACCTTTTTAATCCAAACAAAGAATTTCTGATTCAAAACAGTTTTTCTAAAGGCCAAAAGATTTTAGTACAAACAATTAAAGAAAAGGATGATGCAATCGCTCTTTTTACTTATCGGCAACTTAAAAAGAGGTTTGATTTAAAAAGTGTCAGCTCAATTCGCCACTCTATTTTATGGAGTATCGACCTCAAAGGAGATCCCCAAAAAAATATTATCAAACAAATTTTAAAGACCAATATCTTTAACAACCCCTTTACCCATGTAAGGTACCACTATGAGTGATTCTTATCGGAAAATTATCAGAGAGAATATTGATAAGACTCTCAATGAGACAAACCTACCCCTTTCAAATAGGCAAGTTGGTAAAGTACGTGATATTTATCAAATAGATGAGGAACAACTTTTAATTGTCACAACAGATCGTCAAAGTGCTTTTGATCGAATTTTAACTTCAATCCCTTTTAAAGGCTCTGTTTTAAATTTAATTAGTGCTTGGTGGTTTGATAAAACAAAAGAGATTGTTCAAAATCACTTATTGGAAATAGTCCACCCAAATGCTTCAAAAGTTGTAAAATGTGACGTTTTTCCAATTGAAGTGGTTGTCCGTGGTTATATTACCGGTTCAACCTCTACCTCATTATGGACCCATTATAAAAAAGGAGAGCGACTTTATTGTGGCAATATCTTAAAAGATGGGTTACAGAAAAATGAAATTCTTGACCAACCACTTTTAACTCCAACTACCAAAGAAAAAGATTACGATCGACCAATATCTCCAGCTGAAATTGTTGAACAAAACTGGATGAGTGCAGAGGATTGGTCTTATGTTGCCGATAAAGCTCTTAGACTGTTTTCCTATGGTCAACTAGTTGCCCAAAAGCACAACCTTATTTTAGTCGATACAAAATATGAGTTTGGTAAAGATAAAGAGGGAAACATCCGCCTAATAGACGAGCTTCACACCCCCGATTCAAGTCGTTATTGGCTACTTGATACTTATCAAAAGCGTTTTGCAAACAACGAAGAGCCTGAAAGTATTGATAAAGAGTTTTTGCGTCTTTGGTTTACTAAAAATTGTGACCCTTACAACGATACAATATTGCCTAAAGCTCCCAATGAATTAGTTGAAGAATTATCATTTAGATACATTAAGCTTTTTGAGATGATTACAGGGACAAATTTTCCGTTTGAACGAATTTTGAAGGGAGGTTCGATATGGAACAGTTAGCTGTTATTATTATGGGAAGTGTTGTTGATAGCTCCCATGCCGATAAAATTGGTAGTGAACTTAAAAAATTAAACATTAATTATGAACAACACATTGCTTCTGCCCACAAACAACCACTTAAGGTTTTGGAAATAATCGAATCTTATAAAAATAGGAAAAAGGTTGTTTATATTACCATTGCTGGCCGTTCTAATGCTTTATCAGGCTTTGTTGGTGCCAATACAAATTTTCCTACTTTGGCTTGTCCTCCATTTGCTGATAAGCTTGATATGTTAGTTAATATAAATTCAACTCTTCAAATGCCTTCTGATGTACCAGTTATGACAGTTTTAGAGCCTGTTAATGTTGCTTTGGCTGTTAAGAGAATTTTTGATTTGAGCAGTGGATTACAATCATGAGTGGTTTAGTTGGAATCATTGGTTCTTCTTCTGTTGCTAATCAAATTTATGATAGTCTTATCCAATTGCAACACCGAGGCCAAGATGGCGCAGGCATAATCACATGTAACGAAAGACTCCATTTTAAAACTGGCAGTGGGTATGTCCGCGATATCTTCCAGCAACGTCATATTGACCGCCTATTGGGTGTTATGGGAATTGGGCACAACAAATACCCCACTAGTGGTGAGAAAAAAGACCCATATGCTATTCAACCTTTTTGGACAAGTGTCCCTTATGGAATTGCCTTTGCCCACTGCGGGGCTTTGGTAAACAAAAAGTCTTTGGCTAATTTAATAGTCAATAAAAGGCGCCGGTATCTTAATACTTCAAATGATGGTGAAATTTTAATGCAATTGTTCTCATCTGAACTTGAAAATAGGCTGGTAGAAAAAAGCAAAGAAGATTTTTTTGAATTGTTGAAAGAGTCTGTTAGTGCAATTTTCAAATTAGCCCATGGCTCTTATTCAGTTTTGGCTTTAATTAAAGGGTATGGTCTTATTGCTTTTAGAGATCCCCACGGTATTAGACCTTTGGTGATGGGAGAGCGAGTGGGTCCTAAAGGAATAAAAGAGTATATCATTGCCAGTGAAGATGTGATGTTTTATATGCTGGGTTATACGTTTGTTCGTGATATTGAGCCAGGAGAGCTTATATTTATTGATAACAATGGCACTGTTCAATCGCAACGCTTGATGGTTAAAGATTTTAATCCATGTATCTTTGAATATGTCTATTTTTCACGTCCTGATGGGATGCAAAATGCCGTTAGTGTCTATCGTTGTCGTTTAAGGATGGGAGAGAATTTAGGTAAGCGGTGGAAGGCTATTTATAAAGATTTTAGGCCTGATGTTATAATACCTGCTCCAGCAACGGCCAACACAATGGCTTTGGCAATGGCAAAAGAGTTGGGGGTAAATTATTCGGATGGTTTATATAAAAACCCCTTTATAGGGCGCACTTTTATAATGAGCAATCAGGAACAAAGAAAACAAAGCGTCCGTTATAAACTGGTTCCACAGCAACTTGAAATAAGAAAAAAAAATGTGATGATAGTCGACGATTCGATTGTAAGAGGCACTACAAGTAAAGAAATAGTAAATATGGTTAGGAACTTTGGAGCTAAAGAGATTTATTTCGTCAGTGCATGTCCTCCTGTAAAGCAAAGTTGTTTTTATGGCATCGACATTCCAACAAAAGAGGAATTGATTGCTGCCAATAACGACCAAGAACAAATCAGAAAATATCTAAATGTTGAAAAACTCATGTTTCAAACAATTGAAGATCTTATTGAAGCGGTAACACGCAAAGGAGAGCATAAAATTGATGCCCCTTGCTATGCCTGCTTAGGTGGTCCTTATTGTCAGGGGGTAAAAAAATGAAGAACCTACTTGTTATTGGCTCAGGTTCAAGAGAACACGCAATCATGATTAAGGCAATGGAATCTAATTGCCAATTTAACAGAGGTTATAAACTTCACGGTTTTGGTCCAACAGCAAATCCAGGTATTATTGAATTGTGTGAACAAAGCGGTGGCTCTTACACTATCGGTTCTGTCACCGAACCCCACTTAATCCTTTTGGCTTGTAAAAAAGCCAATATCTCTTTAGTTGTTATTGGCCCAGAGGCCCCTTTGGAGGCAGCTGTTGTTGATACCCTTAAAGAACATAAGATTAAGGTTGTTGGGCCAATTCAAAAGCTTGCTCAGATAGAGACTAGTAAATCATTCACCCGAGATTTTTTGGCTACATTTTTAAGCGAAGCATCACCTAAATATTATGTTGTCAAAAATATAGAACAGGCAACTAAAGTAATTAAAGAGTTAAAAGATGCTTATGTTATTAAAGCTGATGGGCTATCTGGTGGTAAAGGGGTTTTAATAGCTCAAGAACACCTGTTTAACGACGAGATGGCAATTGCACATTGTGAGAAACTTTTTAAAGACAGTCCCCAATTTGTTATTGAAGAGAAACTAATTGGTCAAGAATTTTCTTTAATAACCTTAACCGATGGAAAAAGTTTTATCCATCTGCCTGCTTTACAAGATCACAAGCGAGCCTATGAGGATGATGCTGGTCCAAATACTGGAGGAATGGGATCATACACCGACATTGGGGGAGGATTGCCTTTTCTTAGCGAAGCCGAATTAGAGAAAGCGAAGTCTTACAATGAGTTGGTAGTTAAAAAACTTTCTGAAATCGATGGAGTTCTTTATCAGGGAGTGTTGTACGGCGGTTATATGGTTTGTTCTGACGATGTCAAAATAATTGAGTATAATGCCCGCTTTGGAGATCCTGAAGCAGTAAACTTAATGTATTTAATTGAAAGTGATGTTATTGAATTATTTGAAAGAATAGCAAATGGTACGTTAGACAAGTACAAGTTGAAATTAAATAACCAAGCGACTGTTTGTACTTACGTTGTACCTAATAACTATCCAAATGTGAGCAAAAATAAAGAAAGAGTTGAAATAGGAGCCATAGATAACGATGTTATGCTCTGCTTTGGCTCAATTGAAAAACAAGGTGATTTTTATTACTCCCAAAACTCAAGAACTTTAGCTTTAGTTGCTGGTGGCCCTTCGATAAGTGCTGCAAGAGATAAAATAGTAAAATCTATTTGTCAAATAAAAGGTAAAGTGCGCTACCGTTTAGATATTGGCTCTCCCCTTCTTATACAAAAAAGAGTCTCCCATATGCAATATTTGCGACGTCCATTGAAGATTGCCGTTTTAGGTTCAACAAATGGAACTGACTTAGTGCCAATTATTGAAGCTATAAACAAAAAACAGCTTAATGGTGAAATAGCAATAGTATTAAGTGACAATAAAGAATCTGGTATTTTGCAAAAAGCGAAAAGATACAACTTAAAACATGCCGTCTTAAAAGAGAAAGGGTTAAAAAGAGATCAAGAAATTTGCTACTACTGTGAAAAAGAGCAAGTTGAGTTAATTATCTTAATTGGCTTTATGAGAATCTTAAAAAAAGAGTTTTGCAAAAAATGGAAAAACAGAATTATTAATGTTCATCCTTCACTTTTGCCCGACTTTGCCAATACAACAGACACAAACACCCATGAACTTGCAATTAAAAGATTTATTGAAACTGGCAATAATATTACTGGCTGTACGATTCATTTAGTCACACCTGAAATTGATGGTGGCCCAATAATACTTCAAAAAGAGTGTCATATAGAAAAAGATGATACACCTATTTCTCTTAAGCAAAAAGTACAAGCTTTGGAAGGGGTGGCTCTATGTGAATGTATCGCTAAAGCATTTTTAACACGTGGAGATTTAAGTCGTTTTGCAACCCAATAAACAAAGTTATAAGTTGGTGGACTTTCATGAAAATTACCTTTTACTGACATCATCGTTTAAAAAATAAATTGTCCATCACCGTAATTTAAGGGTTCAGAGTATATGGTTGGGGATATGGTTTTTTATGGGAATTATTACTTAATGTTTGAATTATAAATATCCTCATATCTTATAATATCATCTTCACCAAAATAACTTCCTAATTGGACTTCGACAATCATCAATGATGTATGCTCAGATGTGTTGACAAGCTTATGCTTGCATCCTTTTGGAACATAAATAAAACTTCCATATTCAGCTTTTTTTTTAGATTCACCTATAGTTATAACCCCCTCACCATTAATAACAACCCAATATTCCTCTCTTTTCTTATGTTCCTGCAAACTTAGTTCACTTTTAGGGTTAATATTTAAAATTTTTGACTGTGAGTATTTATTTAAAAATATTATTTTATAAAAACCCCATGGGCGATTATATACTTTATAATCAAATATATTGTCATTAAGGGATAAAAAATTATAATTAATATTAAACCTAATACCTTGTGAAAGGAAAGTATGCATGCTATTTTTTGTTATAATATTCATGAGGACATCATTGTGATCTAATATAGGAAGAAAATTAATACGAGGATTCTTAAAAATTTCAATTATTTTGTCTAGATTTTCATCATTATAAATCTTAATAAAATTACAGTTATATGTGCTTGAAATATTGTCATTTACATTTTGGCCTTTTATAAGAGATCTCCTTATATCACCATTAGTTAAAGTGCCTATTACTCTATTTTGAGAATCTATAACAAGTAAAAAATCTTTTTTATTTTCATTTATTTTTATTAAAGCATCATAAATACTTTTATTATTCTGGATAGTGAAAATTTCAAATCTCATTTTCATCACTCCTTCTGATTATTATCAGTTTTGCAACTACTTTAATTATCAATCATTGCTGTTATGGAGCTATTTATCCCCCCAACAGACCAATTATTTTGGAAGTATAAACAACCTACAATTATACCTACATTATTATTAAGACAAAGCAGGCCATTACCTGATTCCCCCAGATATAGGAATATTTACTCCTGTTAGATAGCTGGAATCCTCACTTAATAAGAATGAAACCACACTTGCAATTTCTTCCATGGACCCAAGGCGTCTCATTGGTATTGCACGTACCATTTCTTCAGCAACTATATCTGGATTAAGCGAATAATATTGTGAATTAGCCTTTGCCTGAAGTTCTACTTGCCTATCCCACATATTGCCCGGGCCCATAAATGCTGGTGAAATTGAATTTACTCGGATGTTATATGGTGCCAAATCCAATGCTGTTGCACCAGTCAAACCAATAACACCAGCTTTTGATGCACTATATGCAACCATGTTAGGAGGATAGGCTACCCCAGCCATGCTTGCTGTATTAACGATTAGTCCACCTTTATTTCGTTTCATCGTTTCACTCACAACTTGAAGTACATGGAATGCTCCAATCAAATTTATCATGATTACCTTTTTAAAATCATCAGCAGGATATAGATAGGTTGGCATAAATAGCCCTTGATATCCTGCATTGTTGAACAATAAATCGATCGTACCAAACGTTTGTAAAACTGAATCATTCATCTTAATAACATCTGAGTAATCCTTGATATCACAAACAAACGATTTTATAACTCCTTGTAACGGAAATTGCTCTCTCAACACATAGACAACATTTTCCAAACGATCCTCATCAATATCAACCAATGCTAAAATCGCTCCCTCTTCATACAGCTTCTTAGCAACAGCACTACCTATATCACCTGCAGCACCCGTTATGAGAGCCACTTTAGAACTATGCTTTCCCATCTATTTCTCCCGTGTGTGTTACAAACCGACCCTTAATAATTAAACTATGCATCACTTTATAACCAATTTCATACCATCTCATTTTTAGCATTCAATTCCTCTCCAATCCGCTTTAGAATTGGAATATCCATTTCTTCAAATAATGGTAAAAAGCTTTGGTTTATTTTTTGGTTCTGTTGTTCGAACAAACTGGATCCTCTTACATCACTTTCTACAATCAACGGTCCAAATTGTTCTACATCCAAGACCCACATAGCTTGCGCTAAACCGAGTTCCTCTTTCCAAACAACATCTTTTACTTGTTTAATACTTTTCCCATAGATAGCTCCTGCGCCATAACCAATAGTTGATAGATAAATTGTTCCATTGGGAACGAAATATCGCCTATATGATTCTGCTGTCAAACCCGATTTACCAACCACTGCCTTAACATTAAACTGTGGAAGAAAACGATCCATATACTTTGTAAATCTGAAACTTGCAGTAGCGGTAACTGAAGAAATGTTGTACGTACCATTATCCTCACGAATAGCTGGAGAACAATGAAATGTAACATTACTCATAGATGCTATAGAATAAGGCAATTCTATATTTTTATCGAAAAGTTGGTTATAAACCCCTTCCCTTCCGGTATAAATGATACCACTTAAGAATACAACATCTCCAACTTCTAGCTCAAACAAATCCTCATTCCGTAATGGAATAGATAAATAATGTTCTTTCATAGCGACTCCTTCCCTACAATTATTTATTCAACTGATGTTCTGCGATAATAGGAGGTAAACCATTGTGGATCATCTCGAAATTTGATACTTCCGTCGGGAAATAAGCGGGCAGTACATCGACGTTGTGCTAGGCAAAAGTGGTGTATTGCAATTGGCATACCTCCGGTATGGGCATACGCTGTTTCTAAATGCACATCCATGACTGATTGGGTTCCCTTAAACCCCATTATGCCAAACCCACTACTATTTCCTAGCTCTTTCAATTCAAATTCCAAATCGGCTAAAGCTGTGTCAGGGTGACTATCCCCTACAATGCGTAAACACGCAGCTTCTTTTGCCAAGCGCACACACACATCTTTAGTTCCACCTAATCCAATTCCAATGGTTACTGGTTGGCAAGACATTCCTCGACGGAAAAACTCACCAATTACATCAAGATAAAATTTCTTAATTCCTTGAATTCCATCCGAAGGGAAAAGCATACGATAATCAGATCCAAATAAGCCTCCCTTATGTACAGTTGTGATATCAATCCAATCAACATTAGGTTCAAAGGTATAATCCACGGTTGGAGCATGCGAGCCCACGTTGTTGTTATAGTCCTTTCTAGTAAGCGGATCGACTCTATTGGGGCGCAAGGGAATACTGTGTGTTGAGTACTCCGTAGCTCGTCTTAATTCCCGCTCGAAAGCTACAAACCCACCCTCAAGTTGTGCTTCATTCCCTATTTTCACATAAAATCGAGGCAACCCAGTATCGGAGCACATCGGACGTTTTTCACGTTGAGCAATGTCATAGTTTAGTTTCATTTGTTCCAACACATACCTAGGCAAAGTTTCTTGCTCCTCATTTGCCATTGCATGCATTGCTTGTTTAACATCATTTGGTATTTTTGTAGCAGCTTGTAAATGAAGCTCTACTGCTGTTCGATATACCTGTTCTGTAGTAATCATGATTATTTATTCCTCCATTTACACCAACAGTTGACCGTGGGATAAACTAATAAACAAGAAACTGATAGTCCCCAACACAAAAGCTGCTCCCAATCCAATAAAAAATGGCTTATATCCCAGCTTAACCAAGTTCTTAATATCTGTATTCAATCCAACTCCTGCTATTGCGATTGCTATTGCATAGCCAGAAACCGAAGCAATACTTTTATGGACAAAGCCCCAATACCGAATATTTAAAAACAGCGCATCACCTACACTTCTGAATAGTCCCATCACTAGGTAACCAAACACAAAAAATGGCAATCCTGATTTAATTGACACGTTTTTTACTCTTACTTCAATACTTTTTTCACGGTTATGTAAAAAGCCTAGTATTGGAATTACCGCAATCATGAATGTGTTACGTACTAACTTAGTAGTGACAGCTATCTCTGATCCACTAACCCCTTGTGCTGTAATGTGTCCCCACAGGTTGTCATAAATTAATCCTGCTGCTGTCACTTGAGAGGTATCGTGAATACTCGTTCCAAGAAAAAACCCTGCTTGGACAATATCAAAATGAAACACCAACTCTACTAAGTAAGGGTATAGCATAGTAGCTAGTAATCCAAAGAGAGTAATAGTCGCAACTGCATAAGCAGTTTCATCTTCACTAGCTCCAATACAAGGGGATGTAGCAACGATAGCACTAACACCACAAATACTAGTTCCAGCTGCAATCAATGTTCCCAATCTTGGAGACACTCCAAGTAGTTTCGTTAACAAGTAAACTATAAGTAGAGCACTAGAAATACATACAACCACAATCCCCACTGCAGTAAATCCTATTCTTGCAATTTCAACGATGCTTAATTTGATACCCATAATAATAATACCAAAACGAAGTACCTTTTTAATACAAAAGCTAATTCCTTGAAAAAAAATAGGGGGAAGTTTCATTATGTTACGAACCAATAGACCAAATATAATTGTCAATAGTAGAGGACTAATCGGATTAGTATCAATTGGTAAAACTTTGCCTATTGCCTGAGATACTCCGTATCCAAGAAACATTACAATTAGTGCTAGTAGGATACCAGGAGCTAATTGCCTAATCTTCATATGCATTTTGCCATGAAATTTTTTCAACATCTAATCCTCCAAATAATCTTTGAAACCATGTATCATGGCATTTTGTCTATTGTTGCTGATAAAAGCTCCTCACATAATCGTATGGAGCTTTTATCATTCCTTACGGAATTGCAACTTTTCAACGACCTACATTATATTTATCATGTGACACTTATTTTGAAATATTGTTTAGATAACCTTCCAACTTAGATTGAGCATCAGCTAAGTTCTTCTTCCTGAGCAGTTGTCTTTTACTTGCTTCACTAAATTTAATTTCACGCTCTTCTAGCATTCTCACCATTTCCTTTGGAGCAACTCCTCCGTAGGAGTCGTGTGAATTGATGAAATGCTCAGGACTTAAGGCGATCCTAACCTCTTCATCTGAAATATTTAAGGATTTATTTAGCACCTCTTGAGCAGCTTGGTTCACAATTTCTGCAGGAACATTATTACCTTTAATTCCATTTTCAGAACATTTTCTTACAACTGTTCCAACAATATGGTGGGCTTGTCTATATGATATTCCTTCTTTCCTAACAAGTATATTTGCAAACTCCGATGCTGATGAAAATCCTTCACTTGCTAACTGCTCCATTTTTTCGCTTTTTGGAGAAATAAATAATAAAAATCCTTCTAGTATTTTTAAATCTTTTTTAAGGATAACTAAAGCTTCAAGGGTAGGAATTCTAGCTTGCAACACAGCAAGCATATCTGCAAAAGGTTCATTTTTTGTCATTATTACTGTTTCTTGCATTCTCCCAATAATTGTTGCTGAATTCATCCGAATCCTTTCTACTTGTGCACCAGAATTTTTTTTCTGTGGCATCATACTAGAAGTATCACTAAAAGATTCTGGAACATTTATCATATCAATCTCCTCACTACACCAATAATGTAAGTCAAGAGATACTCTATTAACAGGAAGTGTGATATTGATCATTGCTGAAAAAAGACTTATACAATAATCAATTGTAGAAACACAATCATTTGTGTTTTCAAGCACATCATAAAATCCTAGAAAATCAGAAACTAATTGCCTATCTATAGGCCAGCTAGTACCTGATAATGCGCCACATCCTAAAGTACACATGTTAGTCTTACTATAAGCACTTTCAAGTTCTTCTAAGGCCCTGAACAGTGAATCGTAAACTGACAATAAGTAATGACCAAAAGTAGTAATCTGAGCTTGGAAAATATGAGTATATCCTGGCATAATTGTTTCTTGGTATTTCCCAGAAAGATAATGCAATGTCTTTAATAGTTCCAGTAATGTGTCAAATAGACCGATACATGAATTTCTAATTTTTAAACGTGCAATTGGCTCTGGTAATGTTTTTCCAATATTTATATTTCCAGCAAGATCTGCACCTAACTTTTTAGTCAATATTTTTTCTAGAGACCATGTTGAGAAACTATCTGTGGAAGTAAAAAAAGGTGCTTCCTCTGCGTCTAGTTCCTGCTCTAGTTCAGCAATTGCATCTAGAATAATCTTACCCTGTTGTTTTTTAACAATACCTTCCTCAATAAGCATAGCCAGCCAAGCTTTTTCGCTTATGTTACGCTCTTTAGAAAGATCTTTTATACTTCTCAAATCTTCCTCTAATTCTTTTTCTGCAACCATTATCTTGTCAGAAAAATATTCAAGAATCCTTTTTGACTTGTCCCGGATAGCTGCATTTGCCATTCTACTCTCTCCTTAAAATATTCGTTTTTTTGTTACTTATAAATAAAGCATTTAATCCAATGCCCTTTCTCAACTTCCACCATTGGTGGTACAGCTTTATCACAAATACCCATTCTATATTTGCATCTTGGGTGGAAGTGACATCCACTTGGTGGGTTCACTGAACTAGGAGCTTCTCCTTTGATTACAAATTTTTGTTCATTTGTGGGCTGCAACGAAGGGGTGGAAAATATTAAGCCCTGCGTATACGGATGCATATAATTTTTATCTAGCTTTTCAATAGGAACTAACTCTACTATTCGTCCCAAATACATCACAGCAATACGATCACTCATATATTGAACAACATTAAAATCATGTGCTATAAATAAGTAGGTTAGATTATGCTTTGTTTGCAGCTCAGATAATAGATTTAAAATTTGGGCTTGAATTGAAACGTCTAAAGCTGATACTGCCTCATCACAAACAACAAATTCGGGATCTAGTGCAAGAGCTCTAGCAATTCCAATTCTTTGTCGTTGTCCACCTGAAAACTCGTGAGGATATCTCCGGTAATAATCAGGACTTAATTCAACCTGTTCAAGTAATTTGCAAACTAGCTTATCTACCTCTTTTTTTGATAGATTTTTATTGTGTATCCTAAATGGTTCACTAAGAATTGTACCAACTGTATTTCTTGGGTTCAAAGATGCAAATGGGTCTTGGAAAATCATTTGCATATGTGACCGCAATTTTCTAACTTCTTTTGCTTTTAATTTGAGAATATTTTTACCGTGAAAGTTGACAGTTCCAGAACTTTCTTTTTCTAAACACAATAATATTTGCCCTAGCGTTGATTTTCCACATCCACTTTCACCAACTAATCCAAGTATTTCTCCTTTGTTTATATTTAAATCAAGATTATCTATCGCCTTAACTGTCATCTTTGACTTGATAAATATACTAGAGTTAACTTCAAAGTTTTTTGATAAACTATTAATACTAATTATTGGTGTATTATTCATTGTCCCATCCTTGGTACTTCCAGCATCGAACATAATGGGTGCCTTCATATTTTATTAAATCAGGTTCTTTTTTATTACATAAACCAGGAACTGCATATTGGCACCTGTTATTAATGGCACACCCATTTGGCATATTAATTAGACTAGGAACTGTACCTGGAATTGAAATTAATTTGTTATATTTTCTATGTGTTCCCCTTTTAGGGATTGAGCCTAATAATCCTCTTGTATAAGGATGAAGAGGGTTGTTAAATATATCAGAAACTTTACCAGTTTCCATAACCTTTCCTAAATACATGATCATTAACCTATCAGCATTTTCAGAAATAATGCCCAAGTCGTGAGAAATTAGCATTACAGCTGTTTTATCAATCTCTTTCATCTTTTGAATAATGCTTAATATTTGTGCTTGGATAGTAACATCCAAAGCTGTTGTTGGCTCATCAGCAATTAAAATTTCTGGTTTACAAGAAAAAGCCATTGCAATCATTACCCTTTGGCACATTCCTCCAGAAAGTTGATATGGATAAGATTTCATACGAATTTCTGGAGAAGTGATTCCTACTAATGAAAGAAGTTCTAATGTTCTTTTTAATGCAATTTTATACCCAACTTTTTGATGTAACATTATTGCTTCAGCTATTTGATCTCCAACTTTATAGACAGGGTTTAGTGCTGTTGTTGGCTCTTGAAAAATCATAGATATTTTTTTACCTCGAATTTTTCTAAGCTCATCATTATTCAGCTGTAAAAGATCCTTTCCATCAAATAAAATTTGCCCAGACTCAATAACCCCAGGAGAATTGATAAGCCCCAGAATTGAAAGAGCACTAACACTTTTGCCACACCCAGACTCCCCAACTAAACCGAGAACCTCACCACGATGTAAAACTAAATCTAACCCATTAACAGCTGTCACTTTTCCATAGGGAGTACTAAAACTTGTTTTCAATTTATTTACTTTTAGACACACTTCACTCATTGTTTTCTCTTTTTAAAGTTTTTTTAACACTTAATCCTCTTATTGAGTCATTCTCACATCTAAGACATCTCTCAACCCATCCCCAACAAAATTGAAAGCTAATACTAATAAAAAAATAGCAGCTCCAGGGAATAGGGAAACCCAAGGGGCAACTCCTAAATAAATATATCCGTCGCGCAACATATTCCCCCATGCTGCTCTTGGAGGAATGACCCCAATTCCTAGAAAGCTTAATCCAGCTTCAGCAATTACTGCTTGAGCTGCCATCAATGACGAATACACAATCACTGGTGTTATAGAATTTGGTAGAACATGCCAAAATATTAATCTACTAGTTTTAGTTCCCAAAGATTTTATAGCCTTTATATATACTTCTTCTCTCACAATAAGAACTTGAGAGTAAATGACTCTGGCAAAACCAGGTATAAATGTTATTCCAATTGCAATTATTATATTCTTAATTCCTGGCCCTATACTTGCGGCAATTCCTAATGCTAATATTATTGAGGGAAAAGACCATAAAGCATCCATAAACCTCATAATTACTATGCCAATAGAGCCTTTAAAATAACCCGCAATAACCCCTAAGAAACTTCCAACTACTAAAGAAAATCCTACAGACCCCAACCCAACTATTAGTGAAGCAGAGCACCCATGAATTATCCTACTAAAAACATCACGTCCCAAAGAATCGGTGCCAAAGAAATTAGTTTTACTAGGTGGTTGTAAAGACATTTTTAAATTAACCTGGTTAGGAGGGTGTGGAGAGATTACTGGAGCAAAAATTGAAATTAAAAGAAATAAAAGAATTATTATTCCGCCAATTAAATTAAATTTATTTCTTAAAAATCTTTTAAGGGAACGGTTTGAATCTGCTGAAGTTTTTTTATCATTATCCATTAGATTTATTCCTTATTTAAATCGAATTCTAGGATCAAGAATGGCGTACAATACATCCACGATAAAGTTTATGAGTAGAACTGTAATTGCAACAATCATTATTCCACTTTGCACCACCACATAATCTCTTTGTGAAACAGCAGTTGCAATTAAACTTCCCATCCCAGGCAGATGAAATATTGTCTCTGTTATAACAGCACCACCAAATAATCTTCCGGTCTGTAACCCTATTACAGTAACAACAGGTATAAGTGAATTTTTTAACGCATGTGATCGTATAATTTTAATATCCTTTAGCCCTTTTGCTTTGGCAGTTCGGATATAATCACTTCTGAGTACTTCTAATAAAGCTGATCGAGTTTGTCGTAATACTACTGCAGTAAACCGTGTTCCTATAGTGAGAGCAGGCAATATCATTGTGCTCATCCATCCAAAGAAACTTTGTTTAATTGGTATCAGTCCAGAGGGAGCGAACCAACCAAGCTTTAGTGAAAAAAATAAAATCAACAATAAGCCTAACCAAAAATTTGGCAACGACATTCCTAACGATGTTATTGCCCGAAGAACCATGTCAGTAAAAGAATTATTCTTTTTAGCTGCAATAATACCTAGAGGAATTCCAATGCTTACTGCTAAAACCATCCCACATAAAGTCAATTGCATTGTGATGGGAAATCTTATTGAAACCAGCGTTGTTACTCGGTGGTTAGTGGTCATAGATCGACCAAAATCCCCTTTAAGCATATTGCCTACCCATTTAACATACCTTACAAAAACTGGTTCATTTAACCCCAACTGTTCTCGCACAATCATTAGTTGTTCTTCGCTTGCATCTGCCCCAACAACTGCCGTAGCAGCATCACCAGGAATGATAATAATAAGTGAATAAACAACAATACTTACAAAAAATAAAACTAAGATCATTTGGAATATTCGCTGACCTAAAAATTTTATCATTAAGACTCCCCTAAATAATTTCCTGAGTACATACACATACTTGGAACTTGTTTACACTTTAATAATCTGCCAAGGGTAATACAAATTATTCCTTGGCAAATCTAAAATATTATTTATCTACTAATCCAAACCTCGTTCAGACGATATGAGCCTTCAAAACTAAACTCTAAATTATGAACTTTTGTATGTCTTGCATCATAATGCTCTCTAGTAAAGAGGAAAGTTTGCCCAGCATCATCAAGGCATACTTTTTGTAACTCTTTTAATAGTATAGACTGAGTGTTTAGATCATTTGTGACTGATAGAGTGTCAAGAAGTTTATCAAACTCTTTATTATTCCAAGCTGCCCGGTTTACAGGCCCATCTGAACGTAATTGCTGAGACAAGAAAATGAAGTTTGAAGGTAATGGAATTGTTGATTGAGCTAATGCAATATCAAAATCTCCTGAAATTCCTCTGTCAACAAATGCTAAACGCTCTAATGATAAGATTTTTGTTTGAATTCCAATATCTTCTAAATACGACTGAATCGCTGGTGCTAAAGTGTTGTCAGGCTCACGAGCTATAATCATTAAGTCAGCTTTGAAACCTTTATCAAACCCTGCCTTGTTTAATAGTCCTACTGCTTTACTTGGGTCATAACTATAGGGATTGTACTGTGAATAAGCAGGATCTTCAGGCAAATACAAGAAGGGGTGAACAGCACCTTGCTTGGGTGTAAGTCTTTCAGCCATTAAATTACGATCAAAAGCATAATTAATTGCCTGCCTAACCAAAAGATTATTGTATGGAGCTTTGCGCATATTCAAATATAATCTAAATGTATCTGCAGTAATTGACTTAACTAAATCTAAATTTGGATATTTACTTACTACATCCATAGAATGAGAAGGAACACGCACTATAAGGTCAGCTGCTCCAGTTTGCAATTCAACTATTCTTACTGAATCGTCAGCTATAACTTTGAAAACTATTTTATCTAAATATGGTAAAGGTTGACCATCTTCGCCAATATCCCAATAATTCTCATTCTTAACTACAGTTAAACTTATTCCAGGAATCCATTCTACAAATTTAAATGGACCAGTGCCTGCAGGGTGTTCATTGTAGTCCCCTTTATATTTAGTCATTGCTGTTGGTGAAAGTATAAATCCTCCTCTGTAAATTAAGGCATCTAGAATTACTGCTGAGGGTTGTTTCATGTTAATACGTACTGTATAGTCATCAATCACTTCAATTGAATCTACATATGTGAAATATGTGTATGCCTGGGTAGCATCAGTTGGATCGAGTGACCTGTCCAGATTGAACTTTACAGCTGCTGCATTAAAGGGTGTTCCATCATGGAAAGTTACACCTTTTCGTAAAAATAAAGTTAACTGCTTTCCATCGCTTGAAAATTCCCATGATGTGGCTAATTCCGGGATATATGCTCCTGTTGATAAATCTTTTCTAAGAAGGCGATCGTATAGCAATGGATAAACATTACCCTCTCCACTATAAGCATTTCCGTTGGCAGGATCCAAGCTAGTAATTCTATTCATGATGCCCATTGTAAATGTGCCACCACGAGTTATCTTTTCAGAAAAGTCTTGTTCAACTTCCTTTTTTCCTGCTGAGTAGATTGTGACACTTGCAATAAGCAGTATGACGAGAACACAAAAAATCTTTTTCTTTGTTAAATTCATTTCTTTTCTCCTTTTTATAAAATAAAACAGTTTTAAATAGTTATCATCAATAACTATGATTTATTTACCCTTTACTCCCCCTCCTTAGTTAAATTATTAACAGCCTCCTTAAGTACACCTTCAGAACTTGCTAACCTATCTTTTCTATTCTTTTGATCAATAAACAAAGAGTTTAATTTTTCTTTTCTTATTTTTATCATTCGAAGCACTTCTTCTGGAGCAGGCCCCCCAACAAGATTTCTTCTAGCAACAAAAGCTTTTGGATCTAAACTGTTCTTTACATCTTCTTCAGATAAGTTAATTGGTTCTCCAGTAACTAAAATGGCTGCATCATCAACCATTTTGCTGGTAACATCTGTAGCTTTTAATTTATTTTTTATTGCAAAATTAATTACATTACCAACAATTGCATGTGCTTTTCTGTAAGGAATATTTCTACTTATATATATTTGATCTGATAGCTCACTTGCAGTACAGTAATTGTTTTCTGCTAATTCAAGCATTTTTTGTTTATCTATTTGCATCGTTCTAATAACTTCACCAATTAGTTTAATAACATCTTTTGAATGATCAATTGTTTGGAAAGTTGGATTCCAACTTAAATCTATCTCTTTTACATCGCCATAGTGCCCTTTCATTAATCGGGTGGATACGTTATGTGCTAGATTTATACAATGAGCACACTTAACTCTTCCACCCTCAATGACAGTGGTATTATACTTTTGTGGCATTAAACTACTGTATGATGAAAACTGTGGAGCGGTTAACATCATCCCAATATCGTATGAGCTCCACTCCATGAAATCTGACAATACCCTGCTCAGAGTAACAAAAATATCAACTATTGCGTTTGCAGAGTTAACCATGAAATCATTTGACCCTACACAAGCAAAAGTATTTTCTACTATTCCATTAAATCCTAAAAGATCAGCTACTCTATATCGATCTATTTTGAAACTAGTACCGGCTAATGCTCCACAACCCAATGTGCAGCGGTTAACGTTATCAAAAGCATCTTCCAAGAATTTTAGATCTTCTGATATTGGGTCATAAACACTCAATAGGTAGTGGCCATAAGTGGTAGCCTGAGCTGGTTGAGCATGTGTATATCCAGTAATAACTGTATCTGAATGCTCTTCCGAAGTAATTAGAATTTTTTCCAAAAATAGAAGAACCTCATCAATAATTTCTACCAATTTTTGTCTAAGAACTAGTCGTGCAATTGGTTCTGGACGGGTACGTGCTAAAGCTAAATGTCCTACATGTGTTTTTCCAATCTTATTTTCAAGATATTTTTCAACATGAACGTAAACATCTCCATACTCTGGAATAAATGGTCTTAAAACTTCAGGCCCCTCAATATTCAATTCATCAATTGCTTTGCAAATATGAATAGCACTATCAGTGGGCACAACACCACATTCAGCTAGCATCGTAATCCACGCTGAATGGGTCTTGAGCAGAGGATAAAAGAAATATTCAATGTGCTCTTCAAATAATGGTCCATAATGAGTCTCAACCCAAAGTGGATCAAAACCAACACTTACTCTAGGAGATATTGTTTCATGCTTTTCCATTTTTACCCCTTTCTACAACAACTTATATGTGGTAAGTTTACTATCTGAATCATTGCAAATAATCTATGCCTATATGCTTGTTTTAAATCTTAATTGAACTCTTTTGGGTTTAATAGGAAGTAAATTACCCAAATCATGTTCTAAAATTAATATTTAAGCTTTATCACAGCATGTTTAGAGGTTGTAATATTAAAATAATAGAAGTTTTTTTATAAAAATATTTTGAAAATTTTCAATAACTATTACGAATTCTTTGCTTTAGTGATGTTGTAAGTAATAAAATATTGTTAATTTAACCAAAGCGCATTCAAATTATCAGCACCGGGTGAAAAGTCTTCATCTTGTTTGACGAAATTTCTCCCGATGCTGACAAATTCCCTAAATAGGAATTATTCTTGAGGTTAAATAAGGTGATATTATGCAACTAAATTAAGTATAAATTATAGTTATTAAATTTTATAATATTATTTTTTAGCATTAGGATATAAGAGACGAACTTTTTCTATACTCAGTTGGTGTTACCCCAGTTAATTGCTTAAAAATTTTGGAGAAGTAACTATCATTTTCGATTCCCACAACTGTTGCAATATCAGTAATTGTTAGCCTTGTAAATTTTAGCAAATCTTGAGCTCGATTTACCCTAATCATATTCACGTAGGTTGAAAAATTTTTTTTCATTACTTTATTAAATAATTGACATAAATACTGGGGAGAAATTCCTAATCTCTTCGCAATCTCTTTTTGGGTTGGAATCTTTTCACTTTTATTTATAATCTCTAGTGTATCTTTGATTAGAGCGTTTTGTTTTATTAGTACATCTCTTTCGATTAAAAGATCATCAATCCCTTGTGCTAAATATAAAAGAGAAAAATTAAGTAGTTCCCCTAATATTAATATTTCTTTTTCATCAAAATATGGAAGTTCCTTAATTATCTTAAATAAACTATCTTTATTTGTTCCACGACTTTTTACTTTATCATAAACTTCTTTACAAGATTTATTTTTATCATTGTATTTTAGAATTGGACCACAAAATATCGTCCCAATAAACTTTTCATGAACTCTCAAGGGTAATATTAGTTCAATTACTCCATGTGGACATTCATCAATGAATGGCTGTAGAGATTTTTCCGCTTTCCCCATGCGAACAATTTGGTCGTAACCATCGCATCCCTTTTTATATGGAGAGGACTTAATAAGAGCACATAGCTGGTTGCTATGTCCAATTCTTCTTAGAAAAAGTTCTTCTTTATATGATGATTCGTTTGCCAATGGTCCCTTTAGTAAAATACAGACATTCAGTTTATTCAAACTTTCAAAATTTGCAAGTAAATCTTGCATACTATTTAAAGAGCAAGATGAAATATCGCCAATAGAATCCGAGAATCTAGTATAATAGTTTTCTAATCCGTGATTCATAAAACCCTAACTGGTCCAATAACCCCTGAGTAAACATAAGAAGATAGGACTACTAATTGTTTTTTTGGAATTACCCTTTATTAGTATCTTATCAAAATTCGATGTAAGTCAATATTTTTTTATCCCTCAGATCCAAAATAGATGCACAAAAAATATGTTTCCCTTCGTATTATATGCTGGTAACCACTCACAAAGTTTTTATTATTCCACTAAAAAATAATATCAGATTGCTGAAAGAAGAGATAGTAGGCAACTTTTCAAAAGATTGCTTAACATAAGTATAAAAATACGTTCTCCATTTAAAAAATTAAACTTTGAATAGAAAAAGTTGAAAGGAAAGCTAATAAATTCTGTGAAGATCGTGATTGCCGCTCTGTTTTACACGATTCTTTAGATACCTTAGTGCTATAAAATATTCGCGTAATGGTCACAATTAATTAACATTCTATTAAAAACTTTAGATTGAAGATAGATTTAGAGTTATTTCCCATCAATTCAAATAGATATTCTCCAACTGAGAGCCCATTATCTCTAGCACCATTTATGACAGACCTTACCTTCCCCTTTAAAATATTTCTAAAAGTTGCCCTTCCTTCACTATTAGGAAGTGCAACATAAATATTTTCAAGATTTAAATATTGTATTAAATAGGGGCTATGACTGGTAATAATAAGTTTGCTTTCTCCCAAATATTCATAAATAATTTCTAATGTTTTCTTGAGGAGGTTTGGATGAATACTGGTCTCTAACTCCTCTATAGCAATTAAATTACTAGAAGAACCACTAATAAATATAGTGGCTAAAATCCAAAATAACCTTTTGGTTCCTGCCGACAGCATAGTTATTTCAATAGGTTGATTTATATATTTACTTACTACAAATATTTTATATATTTCACTTTTCAGTTTAAACGGAACGCTTTCATTAGAGTCTCCTGTTTGCTTACTAAGTGAGTAAGTATTTATCATATATTTGTCTAAATTAAGATCAGTTTTTACTACATGAAAATCTGAAATATCATCAAAGAGTGTGAGTACAGACTCTTTGAATAATTCAAACTGTTTTGGTTCGTTTTTCTCTAAATGATAAAGAGATTTTGGGATATCATTATCTGCTTGTGTCATTAAATCTTCACTATCAAACTCCAAAAGAGTTTGCTTGTAAGATTTTTCCATGTCCAATAGGGAGCATGTTTTAAAAGAAAACTCTCTTATAACTCTCAATGCTTCTAAATAATCTAAATCATCAACTGAAGACAAATTATCTAAAGCCAATTGGTAATCACTCAAATTAATATTTCTAAAGGCATTGGTAGTTTTACTTTTTCTATACTTACCTTCTCCTCTTTTTAAGTAGCCCGTGTATTTAGTACTCTCACTTTCTCTTAAGTCTAACCATTCATCTACTAACCTTTGCCCTGAATCATCATCTCTTTTCCATTTAAATGAAAAACCATATCTAACAAATTGATATTCTTTTAACTTAGGCTCGTGTAATTCAATTTCAAAAAAGAAAGGATCATTATCTAAGATGGGATTCAAAGGTATATATCGTGGCAACCCCATCATTCTCTTTCTCTCAAACTCCCCTCTTTTAAGATAGTCCAAGCCAAAATCAACACCCATTAAAAAATTAGTTTTCCCATAGTTATTTAAAGAAACTAAGGCAGTGATTTTTTTTATTTCGACCTTTGTCTTTTCTATATTTTTAAACCCGCCGATAGTAATACTTCTGACTTCCATCCTAATAACTCCCCTTGCTCGTTTTACACCTTTTAGTTTATAATAATACTGATTTAAGCTTATTACAACCTTAATCTTTCTAATGTAGTACTTTTTGGTATGTTATAAATAAACACACATTAGCTAGTTTCACTACAAAACTAAATAACTAATATGTGAAAATGATTATCCGTTTAACTTTTAGCCCATTCTAAAGTACTATTTACTTGCTGGTTGTTTAGAATTGGTACCAAGGAGTATTAGCGTGGATAAGAGTTTTAGTGAATTAGTAGCTAAGCAAAGAGAATATTTTAAAAAGGGTAAGAGTCTATCTATAGAGTTTAGAAGGGATGCTTTAAAGAAACTTCTCAATGTGGTTGAAAAAAATGAGGATATTATATTAGAAGCTTTGAAAGCAGATCTTAATAAACACGCTACTGAAGCTTATATTAGTGAAATATCTTTAGTAAAAGGGGAAATTAAATTTGCCCTTAAGAACTTAAGGAAGTGGACTAAAGTTAAGAGAGTTAAAACTCCTATAATCCACTGGCCCTCTAAAAGTTATCTTTACAGTGAACCTTATGGAGTTGTTTTAATAATGGCTCCTTGGAACTACCCTTTCCAACTCTCTTTCTCTCCTTTAGTAGGAGCCATTGCTGCAGGAAACTGTGCAATTGTTAAACCATCAGAATTTGCTAAAGAAACTAGCAATGTTGTTAATCAAATTATCTCTTCTACTTTTGATAATAACTACATAGCTGTAGTTGAAGGAGATCATGAGGTTTCTTCTAACTTATTGAACCAGAGATTTGATTACATCTTTTTTACTGGGAGCAGTAACGTTGGTAAAATTGTCCTAGAACATGCCTCTAAACATTTGACTCCAGTGACGTTAGAACTTGGTGGAAAAAGCCCTGCTATAGTTACTTCCAGTGCTAATCTTAAATTGGCTGCTAAAAGGATTTTGTTTAGTAAGTTTTTAAATGCAGGTCAAACTTGTATAGCTACCGATTACATTTTAGTTGATAAAAAAGTTAAAGATTCATTAGTTGCTAATTTATACTTAGAGCAGCAAAAAGCTTTTCCCAATGATGACTTTACCGACTTTCCAAAAATCATTAATGAGAAGCACTTTAAGCGCTTACAATCTTTTAATTTTTCTTTAGAAC